>Ga0209798_10001598_pt1 | contig 13574 bp, 11 predicted proteins | sample DOMMetBare3Fresh_FD_187475 | JGI IMG/M metagenome (GOLD analysis project Ga0209798, IMG submission 187475) | Wetland sediment microbial communities from St. Louis River estuary, USA, under dissolved organic matter induced mercury methylation -... | ecosystem: Environmental > Aquatic >...
GCCAGATCCGCCGGCGCCAGGAACCCCGACCCTGCCTGGGCGTCCTGGAAGGCCTCACGCATCAGTGCCAGAGCCTGCGAGAACGTGTCGAACATGTGTCCTATGTCGCTTAGCGTGGAGATAGTGGAGGGATGGAACGCCCGGGATGTCCCCAGGGGCATAAGAGCACGCGCATCGTTCGCGATGGTTGGTACGGTCGCGCTGGACAACGCCGTCAGCGCTGGCGCTGTACTGCTGATGACGGCTCAATGCATAGATTTGCCGAACAGCTTCCCCGGATCACCGCAAGTGGCGCGTCAGCGCATTCGTGCCCCGAATGCGCCACCGTGGTGGAGCCCTGGGAGGGTCAGCCGGCTCCGCGGCTGTACGGCTTCACGGCCCGAGACGTTGCCATAGCCCTGGCTCGAGTCGCCCATGGCGCCAGCTACCGTGAGGCGGCCTCGCAGGCTCGGACCAGCGCTGGGCGCGAGCTGGAGACCACGGCGCCGGCCACGGTGAAGGGCAAACAGCGCCGGGCGCCGGCAAACCGGCACGCCCAGCTGGTATCTGACTGGGTCCAGACCTTTGCCCCAGCCCTGTGGGACCACTACGCAGCCACCTCCTGGCCGGCGGTCTTGCTCCTGGATGAGGACGAGTTGCGGTACGTCAGTGGAGCGCCCCGCGGGACCCGAGCCTTCTATGTCCTGGGCGCGGTCGGCTACGACGCGTCGAACCGGCCTTACGTGGCGGGCCTTGAGGCTGTTCCACGCGTTTCTGTGCCCGTCTGGACGAAGTTCCTGGCCTCAAAGCCAGGAATGCCGACCTGGGTCGTGACCGACCGTGGGCACGCAGGCAAGGCCGTGCACCAGTCGTGGGCCGCCACTACGACACCACCGCAGCTGCGCTACTGCGAGTGGCACCTGGCCCGCAGCCTGGACAACGCGCTGCCCTCCGGCCTGGCCCGAGATGACGAGCTTCGAAAAGCTCTCCTGCCAGCCATGGCCGGCGCCAAACAATGGCTGCAGCTGAACCACATGCTGCGACGCGGCGGATACCTCAACGCGATGAACTACTACCAGCGCATCGACCAGCTGGTCCGCCAACAGATCGCCACACGGAACCCGGCCATGCCCAACAGCACCGGGGCGCTGGAGGAGTTCTTCCACCAGCTCGACCGGACCATCGGTGACCGCGCTGCGCGAATGACCAACAAGCCGCGAGCCGACGCGTTGCTGAAACTACTGGGGGCCGCCCGAAACGGATGGGTGGACGAAGCCGAGTGGGCCGAGGTCATCCGGGCCGAACTCACCAGGCACCGCGGCTACGCACCACAGCAGCGCCAGAACACCGACCCAAAGCTACGGCCCAGCCTGCGCTAGACGCAGTTTCATCTCCACGCTAAGCGACATAGGACGTATGTTCTAAACAGTAGCGACATCCCCTCCCGTCGTCAAGCTACTCAGCCCACCCCGGCGGTGCCGATTGCTCGTTCAGCCACGGGCGAACCCCGTCGCCTCCTCGCCCCCGCGCTCGTACAGGTCGATCAGCTCCTGGCACCGGGCCAGCGCTGCATGCGCGGCACTCGAGGAACGGAGTCCTAAGAGCCTTCGGGCCGGACTGCGGTCACCGGGATCGGCGCCGGAAGCGGGTCAAGGGCAGCCGCATGCACCGGCAGCGGCCGTGGCAGGTGTGACATCGGATGCCTGAGCCAGGTCAGCGGGCTGGCGCCAACCTGCCTCTCGCTCGAGCCCGGATCGCGTTCACCCAGGCCGAGGACGTTCATCGCCTTGCGCAGCGGCGCACCGGCCCAGTACTGGATGGCCGGCCCAGCCGAGCGGCCGGACCAGCCGAGGACGGATCGCAGCTCAGCGGGCGGGAGCCGGTGCTGGAAGCCCAGCTCTGTGCGGGCCAGCTCAGTGGTCACCGCGCGGTCGAGTGAGGGACCGTGCAGCTCGGGCCAGAGAGCACGGATCGCGTCCTGGCCGTGGATCTCGGCGCCGGAGATCGACAGCGGGTCGCCGTAGACCCCCACATCGCGACCGAGCGACGCGGCATACAGCACCGGCGTCATCAACCGGTTGGCCACGACGCGCTCGGAGGCGAGCACCAGCGCGAGAATCCGTGAGAGGAAGTCAGGGTCATGTCGGGGCCCAGCCGTGACGACACGATGACCGGCGTCCAGCCACGAGCCGACGATCTCGGGCTTGTGGATGTCCTCGGAGTGCAGACACACCGTGCACGGGCCCTCGGTGCGCAGGTACTCCTGGGCCAGGCTGCCCTGGTCGCCCCTGACCTGCACGATCCGGGTGCTGTGCAGCGGCATGACAAGCGTCCCACCTGCCTCACCGCTCTGCGCGGCCTGGCTGCCCGGCCCCGCAGCGAGCTGCCTGCGAGCCGGCTCGGTGGAGACGAGGTAGGCCCACGGCGAGCCCAGCGCGAAGCTGCGGCGCGGCGACCGCGCAGGGTCCCAGGCCCGGGAACCATGCGACCACACGAAGAGCTTGCGCCGGCCGTCCAGCTCGACACCGGGGAAGTCCCCGAAGTTGACGGGGATGGGGGGAACAGTGGTCCACCCATGCTGGATCAGGCCGGCCACGTGTCGCGGGCGGGCGAGCCCCGCATAGGCCGCGAGCGCAGCAGTGTGCCCATAGAAGTGATTCTGGATGTCCACGGATATTCTCCTGACGGGGTTCCGACCGTGCCCACCCAAACCTGCGCGACCGTCGGCACTCGAGCGTCATCGGCTAGTCTACTCAGCACACCCAAGCCCGTTTTCTCCCCCGGCAAAGGACCACCGCCTGTGACTGTCGACGTTCTCCTTCCTTACTACGGCGACGTCGCGATGATGAAGCAGGCGGTCGAGAGCATCCTCGGCCAGACCAGCCCCGACTGGACGCTGACGGTCATCGACGACGGATATCCGGACGAGAGCATCCCCGGCTACTTCGGCACCCTCGCGGACCAGGACTCGCGGATCACCTACCTGCGCAACGAGCAGAACCTGGGCGCCAACGGCAACTACCGCAAGGCACTCACCTTCGTCAGGCACGAGCTGGCGGTGGTCATGGGCGCTGACGACGTCATGCTGAAGAACTACGTCGAGACCGTCGCCGCCGCGCACGAGCAGTTCCCCTCGGCACAGATCATCCAGCCCGGCGTCGAGGTGATCGACGAGCACAACCAGCCCGCCATGGGCCTGGTCGACCGGATGAAACGCCTCTACGCCCCGCGGGTCCCCGGCTCGAACGGCAGGCCCGGCCGCCGGCTGCTCAGCGGTGAGCCGCTCGCGGTCAGCCTGATCAGGGGCAACTGGCTCTACTTCCCCTCCGTCTGCTGGAAGTCGGACGCTCTCGTCGCCATGAGCTTCCGCGAGGGCCTGGACGTCGTCCAGGACCTGGCCCTGGCCCTGGACCTGATCAAGGCCGGCGGCTGCCTCGTCGTCGACAGCACCGTCTGCTTCCAGTACCGCCGGCACCGCGGGAGCGACTCGTCCTGGCGTGCCCTTGAGGGAACCCGGTTCATCGAGGAGCGGCAGTTCTTCACCGGCATGGCCGATGAGCTCGACGCGATCGGCTGGCGCCGGGCCGCCCGCGCCTCCCGGCTGCACCTGTCATCCCGCCTCAATGCGGCCACGCTGCTGCCCAGGGCATGGCGGACCGGGCAGCACAAAGGCGTACAGAATCTGCGCGAGCACGTACTCTCCCGGAACGTAAACTCCAGGGATGAATGAGCCGTCGAGAGTGCGCGACACCTGGGTGGTCATTCCGCTGTATAACGAGGAACAGGTCATCGGGGACGTCATCGCGGGGGTGCGCACCGCCTTCGAGCAGATCGTCTGCGTCGACGACGGCTCATCGGACCGTTCTGCGGACGTCGCAGCCAGGGCCGGAGCCCGGGTCGTTCGGCACCCGATGAACCTCGGGCAGGGCGCGGCGCTGCAGACCGGATTCGAGTACGCCCTCTCCGATCCGACGATGAAGTACGTCCTCACCTTCGATGCCGACGGACAGCACCAGATCGAGGATGCTGTCGGAATGGTCGAGCGGCTGAGGGCCGGCGAGGCTGAGGTCGTCTTCGGCTCACGCTTCCTGGACGAGCGCAGCAAGCCCGGTATCGGGAAGAAGATCGTGCTGCGGGCGGCCGTCGGCTACACCAACCTGACCACCCACACCAGGTTGACCGACGCGCACAACGGCCTGCGCGCGATACATCGACCTGTGCTCGAACAGATCCAGATCACCCAGAACGGGATGGCTCACGCCAGTGAGCTCGTGGCCCAGATCGGCGCGTCCGGGGCCAGCTACGTGGAGCACCCGGTCCATATCCTCTACAGCGACTACTCCAAGGCCAAAGGCCAGTCGCTGTGGAACTCCATCAACATCCTCGCCGAGCTGATCCTGCGATGACGACCCGCACGACGGCAACGGCGCAGCCGGCCTGCGGAGGGCCCACCTCATGAAGATCGTCCTGATCCAGCTCGTCCTCATCGGTTTCGTGATCCTCACTGCCGCCCGCCTGCTTCGGCATCGCGGGGCCCGCACCCAGGCCGTACGCCGCCTCGGCCTGATGCTCTTCGCCGCGCTTGCGGTGTGGTCGATCCTCTTTCCATCGGTCTGGAACCACATCGCCCGGCTGGTGGGCGTCGGCCGCGGCACCGACATGCTGCTGTACGCGCTGGTGGTCGCCTTCCTCAGCTTCACCCTGACGACCTACCTGAGGTTCCGCGACTTCGAGACCCGCTACACCAAGCTCGCCCGCAGACTGGCTCTGGACGAGGCAGAACCCCCTCAGCCCCTGGCGGCTGTCCGCGAACAACAGGAGCAGCCGCATGCCGGTGCCTAACGCCTACGACGACGACGTCGACGTCGTCGACACCCGTGACCGCAACCGTGACCATGATCGGAAGCGGGACCGGGCCAGAAAGCCTCGCACGCCGTCATCGCAGCGACCCGAGGCAGGCCGAAGCCACCGTCGGCGCCGGCTTCTCGTTGGCATTTTGGTTCTGGTGGTGGCCTGGCTGGCATTCATGATCTGGGTCCCGTTCCACGCCTGGGCCGGCGTGCAACGCATCGATGCCAGCCCTGCCGGCGACCGCCCTGCGGCATCCAAGGGCTATGACTATGTCCTGGTGGGCTCCGACAGCCGCGAGGGGATGACGGCCGCGCAGCAGAGAGCGCTGCACACCGGCTCGACAAAGGCTGCTGAGGGCAAGCGGACCGACTCGATAATCCTGGTCCACGTGCCGGCCGGCGACGGCAAGGCGGCAATGATCTCGCTGCCGCGGGACAGCTACGTGCCCATCCCCGGCCATGGCTCCAACAAGATCAACGCCGCCTACTCCCTGGGCGGCCCCAAGCTCCTCGTCGAGACCATCGAACAGGTCACCGATGTGCGCGTCGACGGTTATGTCGAGATCGGCTTCGGCGGGTTCGCCTCGGTCGTCGACAGCCTCAACGGGGTCGACATCTGCGTGAAGCAGGCCATGAACGACCCGAAAGCCGGCATCAACCTCAAGGCCGGATGCCAGGGCCTCAACGGGCCCGACGCGCTCGGCTACGTGCGCGCCCGCTACTCCGACCCGCTCGGCGACATCGGTCGCGCACAACGACAGCGCGAGTTCCTCGGCGCGATCATGCACAAGGCGCTCAGCCCCTCGACGGCGCTCATCCCGTGGAGGTACTACGGCTTTGCGACCAGCGCCGGGGCCGGCCTCACGGTCGGGCAGGACACCTCCCTGCGCGATGTCACCCGAGTCCTGGAGGCCATGCGCTCGGTGTCCAGCCAGCAGGGCCTGTCACTGACGGTGCCCGTGGCCAACCCGGCGCTGAGCACTCACGTGGGCAGCGCCGTTAAATGGGACTCCGCCAGGGCCGTGGAACTGTTCAAGGCGATCAAGAACGACGAACCGCTGACCGTGGCCCCAAGCGGTAGCGGCAAGTAGCGGGGCACGCCGCCCGCGCCGGACGGACCAGCCACCGGCACGGACGACGAGACCGTCAGTGCGCCGTGGCCAGCTCGGTGTAGAAGCCGCGGATGTGGGCCTCCAGCAGATCGGCGGCCTGCTCGGCCTGGCCGGCTTCGACTGCGGCGAAGACCGCGTGGTGGTCGGCTCGCAGGCCGTCCCGGATGCTGAGCCAGCCCTTCTCGCCGGTTTCTGGGATCGCGGTCACGGCAGCCATGAACGGTATCCGCACCGACTCGCGGATGGCGCGCGTCACATCGGACATCAGGCGGTTGCCACCGGCGTCGGCCAGCGCCACGTGAAAGTCGATGTCGAGCTGGTTGAACAGCTCGCGGTCGACCTCGGCCTCGTCCATGGCCAGCAGCGCCTCGCGCATCCGGACAAGGTCCTGCGGCCGGGCGTTGCGGCAGGCGAGGGCGACGCTGGATCTCTCGAGCGCCACCCGCGTGTCGATGACGTCCTCCAGCGGGAAGGACCCCAGGGCCACATGCAGACGCAGGAGCCGCGCCAGGGCGTCACTGGGCAGGCGATCGATCGTGGTCCCGGAGTCCGGACCCTTGCCGACCTGTGACCGGACGGCTCCCTGCGCCTCCAGGACGCGCAGTGCCTCCCGCACGGCCGGGCGGCTCACGCCGAGCAGCTCCGCGAGGTCTCGCTCCGGAGGCAGTCGCTCGCCGGCGTGCAGGGCGCCGCTGAAGATCTGCGACTCGATCCGTTGGAGGACCTGTTCGTAGGTCCGGACACGGGGCAGCGGCGCCCAGTCCTCCGCCGGCCTGTCGCGCACGGACCCGGCCCCGGACGTGGTCGCGTCCCGAGCCCTCTTGGTCTGATCGGTACTGCCCGCCATCGTCACTCCCCCGCTTCATGAGAACTCCGCGCCCGAAGCCTCTGGACATCAAGGAATTTTAACACTATGGTCAAGCCCAACATTTGGTAAGACCATATGGATGGGAAATGTGATGATCCCCGTATATCGACCCGAATTCACAGTGCCCCAGCTAGCGGGACCCACGCCCGGCAGCCCTGCGACGGTGCTCCCGTGAAGGTCGCGCTCTTCGTGACCTGCCTGAACGACACGATGTTCCCGGCCACGGGTCAGGCGACCGTCCGGCTGCTGCGCCGGCTGGGGGTGGAGGTCGAGTTCCCGAGTGCCCAGACCTGCTGCGGCCAGATGCACGTGAACTCCGGGTATGTCCCCGAGGCGATCCCGGTCGTGCGGGCCTTCGTTGAGGCATTCGCCGGCTATGACGCCATCGTCGCCCCATCCGGCTCCTGCGTGGCGTCGGCACGCGAGCAGCACAAGATCGTGGCGGCACGTTCAGGGGACCGCGGGTTGGTCAAGGCGGTCGACGAGGTGTCACCGCACGTCTACGAGCTCAGCGAGTTCATCGTCGACAAGCTCGGAATGGTGGACGTGGGGGCCTACTTCCCGCACCGCGTCACCCTGCACCCCACCTGTCACTCGACCCGGCTGCTCGGAGTTGGCGACCGTCCCGAGCGGCTCCTTGCAGCAGTGCGCGGGATCACGATGGTTGACCTGCCGGCGGCGGAGGAGTGCTGCGGCTTCGGTGGCACCTTCTCACTGAAGAACCCCGACGTCTCGGTGGCCATGGGCTCGGACAAGGCCCGCCACGTTCGCGAGAGCGGAGCAGAGGTGCTGGTCGCCGGCGACAACTCGTGCCTCATGCACATCGGCGGCCTGCTGACCCGGCAACGCGCCGGGATCCGGGTCATGCACCTGGCCGAGATCCTGGCCTCGACGGAGGAGGCGGCATGATCGAGACCAGAACGTTCCTGGGCATCCCCCCCTTCCCCATCGCCGCCAAGAAGGCGCTGGCCGACAGCCAGCTTCGCGGCAACATGCACCACGCGACCCACACCATCCGCACCAAGCGGGCGCGGGTCACCGGCGAGCTGCCCGACTGGGAGCAGCTGCGGGAGGCCGGCGCCGACATCAAGGACGACGTGATGGCGAACCTGGGTGGCTACCTCGAGCAGCTCGAGGAGTCGCTGACCAAGGCCGGGGCCACCGTGCACTGGGCGCGGGACGCCGCTGAGGCCAACCAGATCGTGATCGACATCGCGCGCCGCCACAAGGTCGACGAGGTGGTCAAGGTCAAGTCCATGGCAACCGGCGAGATCGAGCTCAACATCGCGATGGAGAAGGCCGGGATCTCCGTCTGGGAGACCGACCTGGCCGAGCTCATCGTCCAGCTGGGGCATGACCTGCCCAGCCACATCCTGGTGCCGGCCATCCACCGCAACCGCTCCGAGGTGCGCGAGATCTTCCTGCGCGAGATGGGCAAGGTCGGTATGGCGGCCCAGGCCGACCTGTCCGACGAGCCGGCCGAGCTGGCCGGGGCCGCCCGCCGGCACCTCCGGGAGAAGTTCCTGCGGGCCAAGGTGGCCGTCTCCGGCGCCAACTTCATGGTTGCCGAGACCGGCACCCTGGCGGTCGTGGAGAGCGAGGGCAACGGGCGGATGTGCCTGACCCTGCCCGAGGTCCTCATCTCGGTGGTGGGGATCGAGAAGATCGTGCCGACCTGGAAGGACCTCGAGGTCTTCCTCCAGCTACTCCCCCGCTCGGCCACCGGGGAGCGGATGAACCCCTACACCTCGACCTGGACCGGGGTCACCCCCGGTGACGGACCGCAGGAGGTGCACGTCGTCCTGCTCGACAACAACCGCACCAAGGTGCTGGCCGACGAGGTCGGCCGCCAGGCCCTCCGCTGTATCCGGTGCTCAGCCTGCCTCAACGTCTGTCCGGTGTATGAGCGGGTCGGCGGGCACGCCTACGGCACGATCTACCCCGGCCCGATCGGGGCGATCCTGACGCCGATGCTCAAGGGCGTGGGCACGTCCGAGTCGACCGACGCGCTGCCCTTCGCCTCCAGCCTCTGCGGTGTCTGCTACGAGGTCTGCCCGGTCCGGATCAACATCCCGCAGGTGCTCGTCCACCTGCGTGAGAAGGTCGTGGACTCCCATCGGGGCGGCGTGCCGGGAACGCTGTTGACCGGCATGAAGGGTGCGTCGTGGCTGCTCGGGGACGGCCGGCGGCTGGGACTGCTGCAGAAGGCGGCGGGACTTTCGAGCCGGGTGCTCTGGAAGCAGGGACTGATCGGGCGGATGCCCCGGCCGATGAGCCGCTGGACCGATGCCCGCGACTGCCCCGCACCTCCGCGGGAGTCATTCCGCGCCTGGTGGGCGCGCACCGACGGCGGCCGCAGCGCCGGGACCTCCGGCACCACCGCTCGCAAGGGAACGGATCAGACATGAGAGCACGCGAAGAGATCCTGGGCCGGGTGCGGTCAGCGCGGGTGACCCCCACCGCTCACCCGGCACGCCGGGACTACGCCCACACCGTGGAGCTGGCTGACCCGGTGGGCGTGTTCGTCGAGCGCGTCGAGGACTACAAGGCCACGGTGATCCGTACCGGTCCCGACGGAGTCGCGGCTGCGGTCGCCGAGAGCCTTCTGGGCGCGCGCAGGGTCGTCGTCCCGGCCGGGTTCATCCAGGAGTGGCTACCAGACAGCATCGACGTCGTCCGGGACGAGCCAGCGCTGAGCTCCGACGACCTCAACCAGGTCGACGCGGTGCTCACCACCGCCGTGGTCGGGGTAGCCGTGACCGGCACGATCGTGCTTGACCACACCGAAGGTCAGGGCAGGCGCGCACTGACACTGGTCCCGGATCTACACGTGTGCGTCCTGACCGCGGACCAGATCGTCGGCGACGTCCCGGAGGCTGTCGGAAGGCTGAGCTCCTCGGCCGCTGCCGGGCGCCCTCTCACCTGGGTCAGCGGACCCAGTGCGACCGTTGATATCGAGCTCATCCGGGTCCATGGTGTCCACGGCCCCAGGACCCTGCGTCTCGTGCTGGTCGAGTCGACCACCGCCTCGTCGCGATGACCACCGACGGCCTTCCTGACGGCTCCCACCCCTCCCTCAGGGAGGTCGTTCCCCCGGGCCGCTCGACATCGGGGCCACATTCGACTAAGGTCAACCCAATAATTTGGTAAGACCATATACAATTGCTACAGCAACGTCAGGCACACCTCAGCGTGGAGGCTGCTCTATGTTCGAACAGACAACTGATCCGATCGCGGGATCCCTGGTCCTCTCGGCGCTATGCGCCGCACTTCCCCTCATCCTTCTCTTCGTCCTGATCGGCGGTTTCCGCGTCAAGGCGCCCAAAGCTGCCCTGGCCAGCCTGGTGCTGTCCATACTGCTGGCGGTCCTCGGGTGGAAGATGCCGATGAGCCAGGCGCTGAGCGGCACGGCTGAGGGCCTGGTATTCGGCCTGTTCCCGATCCTCTGGATCCTGGTCAACGCCCTCTGGGTCTACCGGCTGACCGTCGCGACCCCCTGGTTCGAGGTGCTGGGGCAGACCATCCGCTCCATCACGAGGGACCACCGGATTCTGGCCATCCTGATCGCCTTCGGTTTCGGGGCCCTGCTGGAGGCCCTGGCCGGCTTCGGCGCGCCAGTGGCGATCGCCACGGCCATGCTGATCGCCGCCGGGATGAAGCCCCTGAAGTCCGCCGTCGTAGCCCTGATCGCCAACACCGCCCCGGTCGCGTTCGGCGCCATGGGGGCCCCGATCATCGCCCTGGCCGGAGTCACCGGCCTGCCGGTCGACACTCTCGCCAAGATGGCCGGCCGGCAGGGGATCATCGCGCTGGTGGTGCCGCTGCTGCTGGTCTACATCGTCGACGGCCGTCGAGGCCTGAGACAGACCTGGCCCGTGGCGGTCGTCGCCGGCGTCGTCTTCTCGATGTCACAGTTCTTCGCCTCCAACTACATGGCCATCCAGCTCACCGACGTGGTCGCCGCCGTCGTCACTGTGGCCGCGGTCCTGGGCATGCTGCGGTTCTGGCAGCCCGCCGAGGAGGTCGGCGCGGATGAGGTCCACACGTCGGCGCAGGCATCGATCGCCGTGCCGGTCGGCGCGGCGGCCAGCGCAGGCAGGGCAACGACCCGGAGCCCGGCTCGCTACTCCGCGACCAGGTCCGTCACCGAGGCAGTCGCGGGTGCCGCCACCGCCGGCCGCACCGGCGACCCGTCGAAGCCTGCGACGGAGGACAACTCGCGCCCGTCCGGTGGGCACATCCTGATGGCCACCGCTCCCTACCTGATCATCATCGCCGTCTTCTCGATCGCCCAGATCCCGTCAGTCGCACACTGGCTGACCTCGGTTGGCAGCGTCACGTTCCACTGGCCAGGCCTCGATGTGGTCAACAGCCACGGCAAGCCGGTCTCCGCCCAGATGTTCAAGCTCGACCACCTCAAGGCCACCGGCACCCTGCTGCTGTTCTCCGGCATCGCCACCATGGCCCTGTACAAGGTCAGCGCGAGCAGGGGACTGAAGATCTACAAGGAAGGCGTCTACGCGCTCCGCTGGACCATCGTCACCGTCAGCCTCATGCTGGCCCTGTCCTTCGTGATGAACCTGTCGGGCCAGACCACCACGATGGGCGTGGCTCTCGCAGCAACCGGCACCTTCTTCGCAGTCGTCTCCCCGGTGATCGGGTGGATCGGCACGGCACTGACCGGGTCGGACACCTCCTCCAACTCGCTGTTCGGACAGCTGCAGGTCAGCGCCGCCAACCAGACCGGCCTCTCGCCGGTGTTGATGGCGGTCTCCAACTCCTCGGCCGGCGCGCTGGGCAAGATGGTCTCGCTGCAGAACCTCGCTGTCGCCGCTGCCGCCGCGGCGCTGGAGGGCGGGGAGAACATCCTCTTCCGCAAGATGTTGTGGTGGAGCATCGGACTGCTGGCCCTGCTGGCCGCCATGGTCCTGCTGCAGTCCACCCCCGTGCTCGGCTGGATGGTGCCGTGATGTCAACCCTCGCCACGGAGTCCCCCGTCGATGCCCGGCCAGGTCCGGTGACCCAGGCCGGGGCCGGCCGGGACAAAGCCATCCTCGGCGCGCTCCGCGCCGCGGTGGCGGACCCGGCTCAGGTTCAGACCCGTGCCCTGGACCTGCACGCGGGCGCCCACGACGCCTCGCACTTCCTCCTGATCCCGCAGGCGGTGGTGGTGGCCGGCAACGCCGGTGAGGTGGGTCGGCTGCTGCGCGCCAGCGCCACCCAGGGTGTCCCGCTCACCTTCCGCTCGGGCGGGACCAGCCTGAGCGGCCAGGCCCTCACCGACGGGGTGCTGGTGGACGTGCGGCGCAACTTCAAGGGCATCGAGGTCCTCGAAGGCGGCACTCGCGTCCGGGTCCAGCCCGGCGTGACCGTGCGGACGCTCAACGCACGGCTGGCTCCCTACGGACGCAAGTTCGGCCCGGACCCGGCCAGCGAGAGTGCCTGCACCATCGGCGGGGTGGTGGCCAACAACTCCTCAGGCATGGCCTGCGGCACCGTGAACAACACCTACAAGACGCTGGAGTCCCTCACTGTCGTGCTGCCCAGCGGCACGGTGGTCGACACCGGGGCACCTGATGCCGATGAACACCTGCGGACCCTCGAGCCAGAGCTGCACGAGGGCCTGCTGCGGCTGTCCCGCCGGGTGCGGGGCAACCCGGCGTCCGTGGCGACCATCGAGCACCAGTTCTCCATGAAGAACACCATGGGGTACGGCATCAACGCCCTGCTGGACTTCGAGCGGCCGGCCGACATCCTGGCCCACCTGATCGTGGGCAGCGAGGGCACCCTCGGCTTCGTGGCCGAGGCGGTATTCCGGACGATCCCGCTGCTCACCCACGTCACGACGGCGCTGCTGGTCTTCCCGGACCTGGAGTCCGCCAACACTGCCCTGCCGGCACTGGTCGAGACCGGGGCGGCCACCCTGGAGCTGATGGACGCGCTGTCCCTGAAGGTGGGCCAGGCCCTGCCGGGCACCCCCCAGCTCATCCTCGACCTCGCGGTCCGGGACCATGCCGCGCTCCTGGTCGAGTACCACGCCGACAGCGCGGAGCAGCTCGCCGATCTGCAGCACGTGGGCGCAAACCTGCTGGACCGCCTGCCGCTCAGCGCACCGGCGGCTTTCAGCGCCGACGCAGCGGCCCGCGCCAAGCTGTGGCACCTGCGCAAGGGGCTGTATGCGGCCGTCGCCGGGGCCCGGGTGCAGGGCACCACCGCGCTGCTCGAGGACGTCGTCGTGCCGGTGCCCGTGCTGGGCCGCACCTGCGCCGAGCTCATCAAGCTGTTCGACAAGTACAGCTACCGCAACAGCGTGATCTTCGGCCACGCCAAGGACGGCAACATCCACTTCATGCTCACCGACGGCTTCAGCGCCAAGGAGGAGCTGGACCGCTACAGCGCATTCACCGAGGACATGGTGGACGTGGTTCTGGGCGAGGGCGGCTCCCTCAAGGCCGAGCACGGGACGGGCCGCGTGATGGCCCCCTACGTGCGCCGCCAGTACGGCGACGAGCTCTACGCGGTCATGCGCGAGGTCAAGACACTCTTCGACCCCAGGGGCATGCTCAATCCAGGCGTGCTCATGGACGACGACCCGAAGGCTCACCTGCGCCACATCAAGGCCACGCCGCCGGTGGCCGAAGAGGTGGACCGGTGCGTGTCGTGCGGGTACTGCGAGCCCGTCTGCCCGAGCCGGAACCTCACCCTCACCCCGCGCCAGCGCATCGTCACGCTGCGTGCCATCGAAGCGGCCAGGCTCGACGGCGA
>Ga0209798_10001599_pt1 | contig 13573 bp, 9 predicted proteins | sample DOMMetBare3Fresh_FD_187475 | JGI IMG/M metagenome (GOLD analysis project Ga0209798, IMG submission 187475) | Wetland sediment microbial communities from St. Louis River estuary, USA, under dissolved organic matter induced mercury methylation -... | ecosystem: Environmental > Aquatic > Freshwater...
TCGTGGCCAATCGCACCGGCGACCGGCCCGGCGCCAGCTACATCTGCTTCAACAAGGGTCGCGGCCAGTTCGATTCCGCGTGCGAGAAGTTCGCGACCGAGTCGGCGACGACGATCACCGCGGCCGATGTGACCGGTGACGGCCTGACCGACCTCATTGTGCCGCACCGCGATGGCGGCCAGAGCCACATCTACGTCAACGGCGGCAAGGGGACGTTTGCCGGCGCCACTCGCCTGCCCTTCGGGCCAGCCAACGCCACCATCCGCATGTCAGCCGCTGCTGATCTGAACGGGGATGGCCGTCAGGACCTGGTGACCATCGACGAGAGAACCGGTGTCGCGATCTATTACGGCGAGACCGGGAATCGCCTCTCGGCGGCCGTGCCGATCGGCTTGGGAAGCAAGTCACCGTACGCGCTCGCCACGTCCGACCTTGATGGCAATGGCACGACCGACATTGTGGTGGGCTACGTGGAAGCGCGGCCGGCGGTCTTCTTCAACGACGGCTCAGGACGCCGATTCACGCCGGTGCCGTTTGGTGATGACAAGGGTACCGCGTACGGCTTTGCCATTGGCGATGTGGACAAGGACGGCCGTCTCGATATTGCGATGGCACGCTCGGAGGCTCCCAACGTCCTGTACTTCGGCGGCGGTGAGACGCAGCCCGCCCGCAGTCCGGCGCCGAGCAGGCGCGTCATTCAGCCTGCCGGCTACAAACCGACGCCGTCGCCGCTGGTGCCCGGCATCCTGGTTGGCGACACGCTCTACCTGTCGGGCAGCACTGGTGGAGATCCGGTGACCGGTCAACTCGTGCCAGGTGGCCTCGAACCAGAGATGAAACAGATCATGAGCAACGTGCAGACGGTGCTGGCCGCCGCCGACATGTCGCTCGGCGACGTTGTTACCGTCACTATCTACCTGGCCGACATGGCCGACTTTGCCAGGTTCAACCAGCTCTACACGTCGTATTTTCCGAACGGCGCGTATCCGACGCGCTCAACGGTGGCCGTCAAGGAGCTGGCGCGCGGGGCGCGGCTCGAGATCACCATGACCGCCGTGCGCAGCAAGTAGCGGCGCCGCCCGCTCATCACACAAGACAGGAGCACCTCATGTTGCGAGTCCGCGTGGCCCTGACAATGGTCCTGGGCGTGTTGTTCGCGTCATCGTCTCTTGCGCAGGCGCAGGCGCCCGCCAATCCCTTATGGCACGAGCAGAAGATCAAGAACTACCTGCCGCACATGACGTCACCCGAAGTCGCGGATTTGTTGACGCGCACCGACATGGTCATTCTGCCGGTGGCATCACTCGAACAGCATGGGTTGCATGGCCCGATCGGCACGGACTTTCTGAGCGGGCTGGAGCGCGCCAAGTTGATCGCGCAGAAGACCGATGTGCTGGTGGCGCCGATTCTGTTTCCAGGCAACTCGCCGTATCACATGGCGTTTGCCGGCACCATCACGCTGCCGGCCGAGACGATTCAACTCGTGTATTTCCAGGCCGCGCAGAGCCTGCTGGCGCATGGCTTCAAACGCTTCCTCATTCTGAACAGCCACGCCGGTAACGCCGCCATCGTGCAGTACATCGTCGACCGTATCAATCAGGAGACAGCCGGCATTGCCGTGGCGTTGGACGATGCCGCGCAGCCGTTCCAGACGCGGGCCACGTCGCAGGGTCCGCCGGCCTTCGATCGACACGGTGGTGTGAGCGAGACGTCGCGGTCGCTCTACCTCACACCGAACCTTGTGAACATGAGCGTCGCCCGCACGGCGCCGCTGACGCTGCGGCCGCATCTCGAGAAGATCCTCCCGGAAGTCGTGGCCGGCGACCCGACCGCCTCCCGCGTGTTCCTGGCTGAGGCGCTCAAGGCCGCATCGACAGGGAAGGGAACGTCGACGAAGGACATGACCGAGACCGGCGTATGGAGCACGCTCGACGTCAAGGCCGCGACGGCTGAGCGCGGACGCGTGGAGACCGAGGCATCGGTGAACGCGGCCGTGGCGTTCATCGAGCGGTGGAAGCAACTGCGGCCACTCGGGCTGAAGTGAGGCGGGCGTGAGCCTCAGATCGCGAATCAACAGCGGCAGAGACCCTTGGCACGCGGCGCGTGTTCACGATCGATCGGAAAGACTTCGAGACGTACACGGTGCGAAGGGGTCATCGCAATCAGCCGATCGAGACCGTCTCCGCGTGGCAGTACCGTCAACGCGCTCGTAGGACTCCGGCAAACCTGGCATGTCGAGGGGTCGCGTGTCGGCGTACTCGCCCTGAAGGAAGTAGGCGCCCTTGGCGAAGCACGAGCAACATCGTGGTCGCGCGTGATTTCGGTGAGGTCATCAGAGACTTCACTTCGCGCGCGCCATTGTCCATTCGACGGTCGTGCCCATGGCGCCGGCCGCGCCGACGATCTTGTCGCCTCCCAGCTTGCCCTTCATCTCGTAGGTCATGCGGCCGTCGCGGTTGATGGTGAAGCTGATGGTGTCGCCCTCAATGGTGCCGTTTTCCACCGGCCAGATGCGCCCGCCGCCCATGTCGAACTGGCCGGTCAGCGCTTGGCCCTCGGCCTTCAGCTCCACTTGAGCGGTCACCGAGCCCATCGGGCTGTTCATCTCGAAGGCCCACTTACCGTCTATGCCCGACTGTGCCGTAGTGACGACCACCGCGGCCGCGACGAAACACGCTGTCAATAGTTTGCGCATGAACGTTCTCCTGGAAAGCCATGATACCGACTCGGTCAACTGCACCGGGAGCGCCTCACCGCCGCTCCAGGCGCAACACGCGATGCTTGAAGACATGCCACAAGGCTGGTCCCGGAGGGCCTTCGGCGAATTCCGCGAGGTGTCAGCCCGAAAGAGCCAGCCTTTGGGATGGCCCGCATCACTCACTGTGAGCCGACGTTGCGGCGGGTAGTACGTGGCCAGGACCGCCGTCGTCATCACGCCCACGCCCCTTTCTTTGAGGCGTTGATTGAGCCGGCCCAGGACCTTTCGTTCGTCGATGACGTCGACACGACGCCGGAGATGGGCGCGCATCTCGCTGCCGATGGCGGCCACGGCCGAGCCGTGTCCGGCGACATCAGCCAAGCAGACCCGGGCCATCAGGCGCGTGCCCCATCAGAATCGCCAATCGAACCCCAGGATCGGGAATATACCTTGCTGCTCGCCGAACTGCTGGGTGTTGGTGCGGCGGTTCCAGCTGTAGCCGGCAAAGTTGCGGCGGTTGGTGAGGTTCTGAACACCAAAGAACAGGTTGAGCGGCTGGCCGCCCACGGTCAGGGTCCGGTCGACGCGAAGATCGACGCGGCCGTAGTCCGGCGCCCGCTCGACATTGACGCGCGTGAGGTCGTACACGCCGCGCCGCTGCGCGGTGGACACCGCCTGGTCGTAGGGCGTAAAGGGCCGGCCCGAAAGAAAGGAGAGCCGGGCCGAGAATTCCCACACGGGCGATAGTCGATAGCCGCCGAGCAGGTTGAACACGAACGGATAGTCGAACGAGCCGGGTCTGAGCACGCGATCGAGACCGGCGTGGCGCGTACGCGAAAACGACAGGTTGCCCTGGCCATAGAGCTTCGCCGTGAGTCGCTTCTCGACGAAGATCTCCACGCCCTCCGAATGCCCCTCTCCGGCGCTGGTGAGGGGAAACAGGATCTCGCGCACATCGAAGGTGTCGCCGATGTTGGCCAGCGACACGGTGGGCACGTCGCTCGCGACCGGGTATTTCGTGTAGGTTTTTCGATACGCCTCGGCCGTCACTCGCATGTCGGCCATGGGCGACCACGCGAGACCGGTCACGTAGTGGTCAGCACGCCAGGGGACGAGCGACGCGTTCTGAGGAAACGCCGACACGAAGAGGAACGCCGGCTGCTGATAGTACGACCCGGCGCTCGAGTTCCACGACAACCCGTCAGCGAGACGCACGGCGACGCCCGCGCGAGGGCTGAGGCGGGCCTGCGACAGGATGTCGTAGTGATCCACCCGTCCGCCCAATGTGACCGTGACGCGCGAGGCCACCTGTTTCGAGGCCTGCAGATAGGCGCCGGTCTGGTACGAGCGGAAGCGCGTGTCGAGGTAGAACGGGTCAATGCCGGGCACCGGCGAGTACGGCGTGTCGTTGCCGTACGGTGACTCCACCGTGTAGTCGATACGGAATGTCTTGAAGCTGCCGCCGGCCTGCACCGTCTCGAAGAATGGCACGTGCACGGTGAGGTCGTACTTGATCGTCGTTTCGCCCTCGCGCGAGTCCTCGGAGTAGACCACCGGGCTTCGCGCAATGACGATCCCGGGCGGCACACCGGGCGGGGGCACGCCTTGCGCCACCAGGTCCTTCACCTGCTGGCCCACCTTGGCTTCCGAGTGAGTGATGCCCAACAGGCCGACACCACGTGACCCGAAGATGCGCTGCCAGTTGACACCCGTGGCGCTGCGCCAGCCGTCGTAGCGGATGTCGAAGTTGGCGATCTCCTCTTCGAGATCGGTCGAGTCGGTGAGGCCGAGGCGAATCTCGTCGAGTCCCGCGATATTGACAATCCAGATGCGGTCGCGGGGCGACAGGTCGTACACCGCCTTCGCGTTGAACGAGTACACCACCGGCACGCCGCCAAATCCCACATCGTCGGTGAAGACGTCGAGGAAGCTGCGTCGCGCCGACACGACCCACGATCCCTTTCCCGAGTCGATCGGCCCTTCGAGAATCGCTCCCGCGCCGGCGAAGCCGAGCGTGGCCCACCCGCCGAACGCCTGGCGGTTGCCCTCGCGCTGGGTCACCTGCAGCACGCTCGAGGTGCGATTGATGTAGGGTGCGGGGTACCCGCCGGTGAGGAACGTCACATCCTGCAGGAGCTCGGCATCGAGCAGGCTCACGGTGCCGCCGGCCGACGCGAAGTTCGCGAAGGCGTTGATATTGGGGATCTCGACGTTGTCCACCACGAACAGGTTCTCGAGGGGGCTGCCGCCGCGGACGATGATGTCGTTGCGGAAGTCGTTGGTGCCGATCACCACTCCCGGCAGGCCCTGCACGTAACGCGAAACGTCCTGCAGCGCCGCCGCACTCTTGAGGATTTCGCGCGGCTCCACCAGGAAGCCCGAGTTCTTCACCTCCTCCGGCGCCTGGTAAGCAGGGGCGGTCACCGTAACCGTTTCCTGGAAGTTCTCGGTCGTGGGCAGCGTGATGTCCACGGTGCCATCGAGCCCGGCGCGCACCTCCACCGGGTCGCTGGTGAACGGCAGACCCGTGGGCGGCAGCACCTCCAGTCGATAGGCGCCTCCACGCAGCTCGCCGATCCGAAACGTGCCTCGGGCGTCGCTGGTGGCACACGAGGCGGTGTCGAGCGCGCACACGCGCACGCCCTCGACCGGCTGCCCGGTCCCACTGACCACGACGCCGCTGATCGCGCCCACGCCGGTGGTGTCCTGCGCAGCAGCGGTCGAGACGACGATGATCCACACGGCGGCGGTCAGGCTGAGCGTGTCGCCCATGGCCGCGCGCCTGAGTGCCTGTCTCATAGATAGTCCCGAGCGTACCGGATCATTGGCAGTCTGGTCAATATTTTGTCTTGGACAAAGCATTGACAGAACCCGGAGCCATGCTAGGACTGACCGACGACCTGCGCGGTCAGCGATGCCATCGGCAGGTCCGGCAGGAGACGAAATGACGGAGATGGGCATGCGGTAGGCTATCGGTCATGCGGCCGCTCATCCTGCTTCTCGTCTTGGTCGTCGGGCTCGTGGACGTCGGGGCCGACACCTACCCGAAAAACCCTCGAGTCGACGTGATCCACTATCGCTTTGCCCTCGAGCTGCAGGATCAGGACGACCGCATCTCAGGCACGGCTGACGTCGATATTCGCTTCGCCGGTGAAGGCGAGACCTCGCTGCGGTTCGATCTGATCAACCGGGACAACGCCGCCGGGCGCGGCATGACCGTCAGTGCGGTGTCGGCCGATGGCGCCAGTCTCGCGTTCACGCATCGCGACAACGCGCTCACCATCGCGCTGCCCCGGCGCTTCGAGAAGGACCAGCGCCTGCGACTGCAGATCGCCTACTCGGGCGTGCCCGCGTCGGGCCTCAAGATCGGGAACAACAAGCACGGCGACCGCACGTTCTTCAGCGACAACTGGCCCGACAAAGCGCGGCACTGGCTGCCGACGGTGGACCATCCGTACGACAAGGCCACCGCCGAGATGATCGTGACGGCGCCGGCGCACTATCAGGTGGTGTCCAATGGCCTGCTGATTGAGGAAACCGATCTGCCCGGAGGGCGTCGGCGCACCTACTGGCGCCAATCGGTGCCGATCGCGCCGTGGCTCTACGTGCTCGGCGTGGCCCGCTTCGCCGTGCAGCACGTCGATACAGTTCAAGGCAAGGCCATCCAGACGTGGGTCTACGCACAGGATCGCGACGCGGGCTTCCACGATTTCGCCGTGCCGACACGCGACGTGCTGCAGTTCTACTCCGACAAGGTGGGACCGTTTTCATACGAGAAGCTCGCCAACGTGCAGTCCAACAGCGTGAGCGGCGGCATGGAGGCGGCCAGCGCCATCTTCTACAGCGAAGGATCGGTGACCGGCGACCGCAGCGTCCGCTGGCGCAACGTCGTCATTCACGAGATCGCGCATCAGTGGTTCGGCAATGCCGTGACCGAGTCGGACTGGGACGACGTGTGGCTCAGCGAGGGATTCGCCACCTACTTCACTCTGCTCTACATCGAGCACGCCTACGGCCGTGACGAATTCCTCAGCGGGCTCGAGGACAGCCGCCGGCGCGTCCTTGAGTTCGACAAACAGCGCCCCGACTACCGCGTCGTGCACGACAAGCTCGGCGACATGTCGCAGGTCACGACCGGGCAGATCTACCAGAAGGGCGCGTGGATCCTGCACATGTTGCGCGGCATCGTTGGCGACGAGGCGTTCTGGACGGGGATCAGGAGCTACTACCGCGCGCACCAGGATGGGCACGCGACCACGGCCGACTTTCGCAGGGAGATGGAGCGCGCGTCGGGCCGGGACCTGCGGGTGTTTTTCGATCAGTGGCTGACACGCGGAGGGCTCGTGCGCCTCAACGGCGACTGGAGCTATCGCGCCGACACGGGAACGCTCACCGTTCGCCTGACCCAGCGCGACCGCGCGCGCCTCTTCGCGATGCCCCTGCAAGTGGGTGTCTACGCCGCAGGCAGCACCACGCCGACCATCACGACCGTGCAGTTGTCCGAGGCCTCACACGAGTTTCAGATCAAAGCAGGTCAGCGCCCGGACCGCGTCGTGCTCGATCCGAACCATTTCGTCCTGATGGAGTCGGCGTTGGTCGACGCCAGACGATAAGAGGCTTTTCGCGCGCGGCTGCGCTCCTGGATCGCGGCCTGGTCGGCCCTGACTATGCCATCTGTAAATTGAGTTTACAAAGTCGAGCTCGGTGGTAGTGCGGTCGCCATCGCCGTGCCGGCCAGCGGCAGCGCACGCCGCCACAGCGGCCGCATCGCGGGCGAGGCCGCGGCGGCCGGCGGCGCGGCGGTCTCGAAGAGCCCATCGAGCGCGAGACGCACGCTCTGCGCGCTGTCGAGGCGTTGCTTCGGATGTTTCTGCAGGCAGCCGTGCAGCACCTGGCGCACGCGAGAGGGGATGGCCGGCGCCAGCGCATCCCACGGGGGCTCCTTGTTGATCACGTTGGCGAGCGTCTCGGCGATGTCGTCGCCACCGAACGCCCGCTGACCCGTGAGCATCTCGTAGAGCACGACACCAAATGCCCAGATGTCGGCGCGTTGGTCGACGGACTTGCCGCGCCCCCCTGATCCCTGATCCCCGATCCCTGATCCATCGCTTTGGCCAGACCAAAGTCCAGCACTTTCACCGTACCGCCTGGCCGAACTTTCACATTCGCGGGTTTCAAATCGCGGTGGATGATGCCTTGCTCGTGCGCGGCTTCGAGCGCCTCGGCGATCTGCTTCGCGATCGGCAACGCCTCGTCGATGGGAATCGCGCCGCGCGCAATGCGTTGCGATAGATCCTCGCCTTCGACAAGCTCCATCACGAGAGCAGTGAAGTCTGGTGTCTTCTCGAGACCGTAGATCGCGGCGATGCTTGGATGATTCAGCGCGGCGAGGACTTCGGCTTCACGTTGAAATCGCGCGAGGCGATCGGCATCAGCGGCCACAGATGCCGGCAGTACTTTGATCGCGACCTGGCGTTTCAGGTTCGTGTCGGTGGCGCGATACACCTCGCCCATGCCGCCGGCGCCAATTTGCGAGGTGATGTCGTAGACGCCGAGGCGAGTGCCGGGAGTGAGGGGCAACGCTGGCAATTATATGGCGCCAGGGCGTCGGGCTAGCGCTCCTGTGCGTGGAGGCGGAGCGGCAGCACACGGCCGAACTTCAAGAAATCGTCGTCCGTCGTCAGGATTGGGATCCGACAGCGTTCGGCCACCGCGCACAGGAGAAAGTCGGTGTTCGAGCCCTGGATGCCTTTCGCGTGACAGCGGTTAAAGCAGTCGGCGGCCCGCTCGTAGTCGGCCGACATGATCGGCTCGTCCGGGAACGCGCGCAAGTGGTCGCGAAGGCGCTCGAAGACCGCCCGATCGCGAATGCCGCAGAGCAGTTCCTGCCGGACAGGGCCGACGATGGCGGCGCGCCCCTGGTCGATCAGGCGGCGTAGTTCGTCCACCGCCGCATGGGCGGGAGCGCGTCGCCGCAGTGCCAGCGACCAGACGGAGGTGTCAACGAGCACTTTCATGAGCGCCGGCGCTGCGTCTTGTAGTTGTAGGTCGGGTCGTAGTCGACGGTCCCGAACAGGTCGGCGAGGCGCGCCTGCTTGCGCCGGCCGATGTATTCCTGCAGTGCCTCGGTGACGGTCGCTTTCTTCGTCGCCTTCCCGCCGATCTTCAGGGCTTCGTCGAGGAGCTTATCGTCGAGCGCCAGGTTTGTTGCCATTCACACATGTTACTACACGTCAGCGTGTGTGGTCGCCAGCACGACTCAACGCCGCTCCGCTCTCTGGTAAACGCGGTTTCGCTCAGGGTCTTCGATACAATGCAGCCGACCGTTATGGAGGATTCATGAGGCCGCTGATTGCACTCACTCTGCTCGCGTCGCTCGGCGTACCCGGCTCGGTTCACCTGGCCGCCAACGGCACGCCAACGCGCCTCCTCAGGACCCCGTCGATCAGCGCAACGCACGTCGCGTTCGCCTACGCGAACAATATCTGGATCGTCGAGCGCAAGGGTGGCGATGCGCGGCGATTGACAAGCTTTCAGGGACAGTCGAGTAACCCCAAGATTTCAGCCGACGGCACCACCGTTGCGTTCAGCGCGGATTACGCCGGCAACACCGACGTCTACACCGTCCCGGTGACCGGCGGCGAGCCGGTGCGCCTCACGTGGCATCCCGGCGCGGACAACGTGCAGGGCTGGACACCGGATGGCGCGCGAATCATGTTTGCGTCCAGCCGCCAGAGCTCGGCGCCGAGTGCGACGCCGCGATTCTGGACGGTGCCGGCGAAGGGCGGCATCGAGGAACCAATGCCGTTGCCGCGCGGCTATCAAGGCAAGATTTCACCTGACGGCCGGCGCCTCGCGTATCGCATGAACACTTCGTGGGACGAAGAGCGCCGCAACTATCGCGGTGGCCAGAATCGCCCGGTGTGGATCGTCGATCTGAAATCGTTCGACCTGGTGTCGCCGCCGTGGACGGATTCGAAAGACGTCGATCCGGTGTGGCTGGGCGAGACGGTCTATTTCATTTCCGATCGCGACGGCATCGCCAACGTGTGGTCGTACGACACGAATTCCAAGGCCCTGACACAGCGTTCGAAGTTCATCGACTACGACGTCAAGTCGCTCGATGCCGGCGGCGGAGCGGTGGTGTTCGAACAGGCCGGCTACCTGCACATCTTCGATCCGAAGGCGAACAAGACCGAACAGATGACCATCAACGCGGCCGGCGACTTCCCGTGGATGATGACGCACTTCGAGGATGTGACGACGCGGATGTCGAACATCAGCCTGTCGCCAACCGGTAAACGCGTGCTGGCCGAGGCGCGCGGCGAGATCTTCACGATCCCGGAAGAGAAGGGCGACGTTCGCAACATCACCAACTCGAGCGGATCGGCAGAGCGCCAGCCGGCGTGGTCACCTGACGGCAAGTGGATCTCGTACTTCAGCGATAAGTCAGGCGAATACAAGCTGGTGATCGAGTCTCAGGACGGTGTCGGATCGCCACGTGAGATCGCGTTTCCGAAAGCTGCGTTCTACTACACGCCGGTATGGTCGCCGGATTCGAAGAAGCTGCTCTACACCGACACCAACCTGAATGTCTGGGTGATGGACATCGCCACCGGACAAGCGAAGATCGTCGGCAACGATCCGTGGATGGTGCCGCAGCGGACGTTGGCGCCGTCGTGGAGCCCCGATTCGAAGTGGGTCGCCTTTGCATCGCGGCTCACCACCCTGTATCGCGCCATCATCGTCTCGAACGTCGAGACCGGCGAGAAGCAGCAGATCACCGACGGCCTCGCCGATGCGATGTATCCGGTCTGGGACGCGAGCGGCAAATACCTGTGGTTCCTCGCCTCGACGGACTTCGGCCTCGCCTCGCAGTGGCTCGACATGACCTCATATGGACGCCAGGAGACCTTCGCGTTATATCTGGCGGTGCTCAACAAGACAACGCCGAGTCCGCTGTTGCCGGAGAGTGATGAGGATCCCGGCATCGGCGCACGAAGCGAGGATGCCGAGAAGGCGTCACCGGCGACGCCGGTGACGGTGCAGATTGAGTTCGATCGCCTGCAGTCGCGCATTCTTCCGGTCACAGCGGTGCCGCCACGCCAGTACTCACAACTGAAGGCCGGCGCGGCCGGCACGGTGTTCTTCTTCGAGACCCCGGGTGCGGCCGGCGCGCGCGGCAGCATCCTGCATCGTTTCCGCTTGAGCGACCGGCGACCGGATCAGTTCCAGTCCACTGTGGCCGAATATGCGGTCAGCGCCGACGGCAAGAAGCTCGTCTATCGAACCGCACCGCCGCCGGCCAACCCGAATGCGCCGGCGACTGCGGCCGCTCGCCCGGCCTTGTTCCTCGTCGACGCCGACAAGGGCGTGCCGAGCGCCACCGCCGGCCGCCTTGACGTGACGCTGCGGATGAATCTCGACCCGAAGGCTGAGTTCACGCAGATTTTCAACGAGGGCTGGCGCCTTCAGCGTGACTACTTGTATGTGCCGAACATGCACGGTGCCAACTGGCCCCGCATGAAAGAGATGTACGGCGCCATGTTGCCGCACGTGGCGCATCGCGCCGACCTCAACTACCTGATCGACACCATGGGCGCGGAGATCGCGATCGGCCATTCGTATGTGCGCGGCGGCGCGATGCCCGAGGTGCCGTCGAATCCCGGCGGGCTGCTCGGCGCTGATTTTGTCATCGAGGGCAATCGCTACAAGATCGCGAAGATCTACGACGGCGAGAGCTGGAATCCGGACCTGCGCGCGCCGCTCGCGGCGCCCGGGGTCAACGTGTCAGCGGGTGATTTCATCCTCGCCGTTGATGGCGTCAACCTGGCCGCGCCCGACAGCATCTATCGGCTGCTGGACGGCACCGCGAACAAGCAAACGGTGCTGACCGTCAACAATCGCGCCGACCTGCAGGGCGCCCGGCAGATCACCGTTGTTCCTGTGGCAACCGATCAGGCGCTGCGCACGCGCGCGTGGGTCGAAGACAACCGTCGCTATGTGGAGAAGCGATCGAACGGTCAGCTGGCGTACGTCTACGTGCCGAACACGGGGCAGGGCGGCTTCGAGAGCTTCAATCGGTATTACTTCGCCCAGCAGGACAAGCAGGGCGCGGTGATCGACGAACGCTACAACGGCGGCGGTTCCGCCGCCGACTACATCATCGATGTATTGCAACGCGACTTCGACGGCTACTTCAACAACGTCGCCGGCGATCGTCGTCCGTTCACGAGCCCGTCAGCCGGCATCTGGGGACCGAAGGTGATGATCGTGAACGAGATGGCGGGTTCCGGTGGCGACCTCATGCCGTGGATGTTCCGCTATCGCAAGATCGGTCCTCTGGTCGGCAAGCGCACCTGGGGCGGCCTCGTCCACACCGCCGACACGCCGCAGTTCATCGACGGCGGATCGATGATCGCACCGCGCGGCGGTTTCTTCACCCGCGACGGGAAGTGGGCGGTTGAGAACGAAGGTACGGCACCCGACATCGACGTCGAAAACTGGCCGAAGGACGTGATCGCCGGCCGCGATCCACAACTCGAACGTGCGGTCGATGAAGCGTTGCGGTTACTGAAAGAGAAGCCGGTCGATCGCCGGACCACGGAACCCGCGCCGCCCGCATGGGGCAAGCGCCCGGGCGGGCAGAACTAGGGTGGGTACGGTGCGTACGGTGCGCTGGGTGCTAACCGTGATGGTATTGCTCGTGGTGGTTGGCGGCATCACCCTCGGCGCCACCATCAGGGCTACGATCGACGCCGATCAGCACTTCGACACGCCGGTGCCGCATCGCTACGTTCACGGCGTCATCCCGGACGATGCGAAGTTTCAGCTGGCGTTGCCGGACACCTGGAATGGCAAGCTCGCGATCTTCTCGCGTGGATTTTCGGGGACCGAGCTGACCACAGGCGCATTCAAGACCGCCGCGCTCGAAAAGGGCTATGCGTTCGCGGCCAGCGATGAAGGCTGGAACCGGCTCACGATCACTCGTGAGCCGGAAGATTCCTACTATGAATCGCGCGAGCGGATCCGAGAGCTGACGCTTTATGCGCATCAGGTGCTGACGGCACACTACAAGAGGAGAGCCTCGCGCACGTTGATGATGGGCGGCTCCAATGGCGGGCACCATACGAAGTGGATGGTGGAGAGCTACCCCGAGTTGTATGACGGCGGCATCGCCGGCTATGGATTCAACTCGCAGGTCAGCGAGTGGGGCTCAATCGCCACCGCTCTCCGCCACTACGACATCATCGCTCCTCGCATCGACGACATCATTGCCAGGCGGGCGTTGGATGCGGGATGGGATCCAGCGAGGACACCGCTGACGCCCCCGCTCACTCCAGAACAACTGACGGCCCTGCGCGCCATCTACAGCATTCCCGTCACATTGAAAGACGGGTTTGCGTTCGACGTGGGTCGGTGGGAGGGATCTGAGACGCAATGGAAAAGCAGCCGAGATGCACTCGTGGGCTATTTGCGCGATTCGATGCCTCGTTTCGATCCGTCATTCAATCCCGGCGGTGGTTCGCTGACGGACGAGGAGCTGAGGGCGTGGGATCCGATGCGCAGCCCGAAGGCCGTGCAGAAGGAACTGCGACGGCTCGACCTGTCAGGCAACCTGAAGCGGCCGGTCATCATGATGCACGGCACCGCCGATGCGATCGTGTCCCCTGGGGAGTCCGAGGGCTATCGTGCACTGGTGGAGCGGCGGCTCGGGAAGGCGAACGCTGAAAAAATGCTCGCGGTGTACTACATCCCCGGCATGGGGCATGGCGGACCTGCATACGACGCGCTGATCGGCGCGCAGCTGGATGCGCTTGAACAGTGGATCGACTATCGCGAGAGCAAAGGAAAGAGGGGCGCGCCCGCCCCCGA
>Ga0209798_10001600_pt1 | contig 13572 bp, 10 predicted proteins | sample DOMMetBare3Fresh_FD_187475 | JGI IMG/M metagenome (GOLD analysis project Ga0209798, IMG submission 187475) | Wetland sediment microbial communities from St. Louis River estuary, USA, under dissolved organic matter induced mercury methylation -... | ecosystem: Environmental > Aquatic >...
GTTGATGGTCTCGATCATGTGCACCGGGATGCGGATGGTGCGGGCCTGATCGGCGATGGCGCGGGTGATGGCCTGCCGGATCCACCACGTGGCGTAGGTGGAGAACTTGAAGCCCTTCGTGTAGTCGAACTTCTCCACGGCCCGCATCAGACCGAGGTTGCCCTCCTGGATCAGGTCGAGGAAGTGCATCCCTCGACCCACGTAGCGCTTGGCGATCGACACGACGAGGCGCAGGTTGGCCTCGATGAGCACCGCCCGCGCGTCTTCGCCCCGCCGGACTGTGCGCTGCAGAGTGCGGCGCTGATCGAACTCGAGACCCGACAGCCGGCCCGACGCCGCCAGGTCGGCCAGTTCTGTGGCCGCCACGCCCCCCGCCTCCACCCGGCGCGAGTACTCGACCTCCTCCGCCGCGACGAGCAACGGAACACGGCCGATCTCCTTGAGGTACATCCGCACGGGGTCGGACGACCCACCGCCCTCGCGATCTGGGGAGGCCGCCACGCGGATCACCCGACGGCGGGCCGCCGCAGAGCGAGCGGGACGAACGCCCCCCAGCTCGGGGCCGTCCTCCTCGTAGTCAGCCGCGACGTACGCAGCATCCCGGGCCTCGTGGAGCTCCGCCTCCACCGACGGCAGCGGACCAGGACCAGCCAGGGCCAATGCGTCGAACTCCTCGTCATGCGGCACCGACTCGTCGAGCTCGATGCCCGCGGCGGCCAACCGCTCTCGCACGCTCTCGATCACGTCCGCCGTGAGCTCCACCTGCCGGAGCGCGTCAACGACGTCATCCATCGTGAGTGACCCCGTGGCCTTGCCCCGAAGGACCAGCTCACGCAGGTCTTCCTCGGAGCCCTCCCAGGGGTTGAGCGTCGGGGTCGCCTCGGTCATGCCCCTTCCTCGCCTTGGTGTCCAACAAAGGCTACCAACTCATCCGCGGCCTCACCTGCGGCAGCCGGGTCGCGCAGGCGGTCGATCATCAAGGTGAGCCACTGCTGCTGGCGCATGAGGTCGGCCGGCTCTGCCGCCGATCCGACGCGGGAGGTGAGCCCCGTCACCTCGCGGCGCGCCCATTCGGTGAGCAGCCGCACCACCGCGTCAAAGGGCTCGGCCTGCAGCTCCTCGGTGGCGAGTCGCCCGATCAGGTCGGCCACCCCTGGATCCGCGGCCTCGATGGCGCCCCGGACGGTGGGGTGAGCCATGAGGATCCGGAAGGCGGCCGCGTGGAGATCGCTGTCGAACAGCTCCTCGTAACGGATCCACGGTTCGACGGCGGGCCACTCGTGGATGACGTGGCGCAACACCTCCAGCTCGGGGCTGTCACGCTCGTCCCGGACGCGCGGGCGCACGGCCCGGGCCTCCAGCGCGTCCGGGGCAGGACCACGCGGGTCGACGCGCTCGCGAGCTGGAGGCGCCGGGCGGCGCAGCATCTCGCGCAGCTGGTCGGGCGACACCCGCGTGCTGCCCGCCACCTCCATCACGTACTGGTCACGCACGAGGTCGCTCGGGTGCTCCCGGATGACCTCCAAGGCCGCTTCGGCTGCGCGCGCTCGGCCCTCGGCGGTGGTGAGGTCGGCCCCGCTGAGCACGCGATCGACGCGGAACTTGAGGAACGGGACCGCGTCCCGCACGGAGGCGGCCAGGCGCTCAGGGTCGCTCGACGCCAGGTCGGCGGGATCGACGCCCGCCGGCAGGTCGGCCACCGTCACCTCGAGGTCGAGCTCGCGCTCCCATTGGTAGAAGCGCTCCGCCGCCGCCTGCCCGGCGGAATCGGCGTCGAAGGCCAGCACCAGCTTGCGCGCGTAGCGCCGTAGCAGCTTCACGTGCTCGGTGGTGAGGGCGGTGCCGCAGGTGGCGACCGCGGCAGGCAGGCCGGCCCGCGCGAAGCCGATCACGTCCGTGTAGCCCTCGCACACGATGACCCGGTCGTCGTTGACGATGCGCGCCTTCGACCAGTTCAGCGCGTAGAGGAGCTTGGACTTCTGATAGAGGATCGTCTCGGGTGTGTTCTTGTACTTGGGCCCCTCCCCGCCGGGCATCACCCGCCCGCCGAACCCCACCGCATCCCCGTTGGCGTCGAAGATCGGGAACAGGATCCGACCGCGGAAGGCATCCGTCTGGCGGTCGTTCCGGTTGAGGTAGCCGAGCCCGGTGTCGCGCACGATGTCGTCCGGCAGCTTGAGGGCCCGGACCATCTCGTCCCACGCCTCCGGGGCCCAGCCGAGACGGAAGGCGCGCACCTCGTCACCGCTGAGGCCACGTTCCCGCAGGTACTTCCGCGCCACGGCGGCGTCGGGTGCGGACAGGAGTCGGTCGTGGTACCACTCGACGGCCTGCTCCACCGCCTTGACGAGCCGAGTCCGTCGCTGGCGGGTCTCCCCCTCGCCCTTGTCGGAGTAGCGCAGCGTGATCCCCGCCCAGCCCGCCAGCAGCTCGACAGCCCCGACGAAGTCGAGGTGCTCCACCTCCCTGACGAAGGTGATCACGTCGCCGCGCACCTGGCAGCCCCAGCACCGGTAGAGGCCGAGCTCCTGGTTGACGCTGAACGACGGCGTCTTCTCGGCGTGGAAGGGGCACAGGCCGACCCACCGCTGGCCGGACCGACGCAGCTGGGTGTACTTCGTGATGACGGCGACGATGTCGGTGGCTTCCCGCACCGCCACGATGTCGTCGTCGACGATGCCCATCGCGATGGACGGTAGCGGCACGCACGGGTATCTCCGGTCGGGGCCGGACCCGGTCACGATCCCGCGTCGAGCACCCATGGGACCGAGGGCACCTCCGCAGGGTCGAACCGCTCGACCAGCTCCTCCATCGTGACCACCTCATCGGGCGCGGCCAGGCCCAGACTGCGCGCCAGCCGCGCCCGCACCTCCACGACGCCCACCCCAAGGCTCGCCAGGTCGCTGAGCGTGACGGCGCCATGGCGCTTGGCCAGGCGCTGGCCGTCAGGACCCAGGACGAGGGGCACGTGGGCCCAGGCCGGCCGGCGCCGACCCAGGAGGTCGAGCAGGTGCGCCTGGCTGGGCGTGGCGTCGAGCAGGTCGTCGCCGCGCACCACCTCCTCCACGCCCTGGTCGGCGTCGTCCACCACCACAGCCACGTGGTAGGCGGGCACCCCGTCGTTGCGCCGCAGCACGATGTCGTCGGCCGGGCGCGTCACCGATCCCCGCAGCCGGTCGACGATCGTCACCGGCTCCCCCGAGGCCCGCAGCCGCAGCGCGGCCGGACGGCCGTCGGCCACCCGGACCGCCACCTCGTCGGCTGACAGGTCGCGACAGGTGCCGGGGTAGGTCCCCGGGAGGACGTGGGGCGCCACGCTGGCCTCACGCACCTCCCGGCGACTGCAGAAGCAGGGGTAGGTCAGGCCGCGCGCTGCCAGGTCGGCCAGCGCGGCCTCGTGGGCGGTGCGGCGCTCCGACTGCCGGACGATGGGCCCGTCCCAGTCGATGCCCAGGGAAGCCAGGTCGGCGAGCTGGCCCGCTTCATGGTCGGCGCGGCTGGTCACCGGGTCGAGATCCTCGACGCGCAACAGGAACCGACTCCCCTCGTGCCGTGCGAACAGCCAGGCGAGCATTGCGGTGCGCAGGTTGCCGACGTGCAACGGGCCTGACGGGCTGGGAGCGAACCGACCGACCGCCACCGCGGGATGCTACGGGAACGACGTTGCGACCCGCGCGGGCGATGGCGGAGGATCCCCGCCATGGACATCGCCATCTTGCTCTTCGACCGTCTCACCGCCCTCGACGCCGTCGGGCCCTACGAGGTCCTCTCCCGCCTCCCGGACGCCCACGTCACCTTCGTGGCCACCGAGGCCGGCCCGAAGCGCACCGACACCGGGGCACTGGCCCTGGTCGCCGACGCCACCCTCGCCGAGGTGCCCCACCCCGACCTCGTCCTGGTGCCCGGCGGGCCGGGTCAGGCAGACGCCGAGAAGGACGACGCCGTCCTCGAGTGGCTGCGGGCGGCCCACGAGACCACCACCTGGACCACGTCCGTGTGCACGGGCTCCCTCGTGCTGGGCGCCGCCGGCCTCCTGCAGGGCAAGCGGGCCACCACCTACTGGTTGGCCCTCGAGCAGCTGGCCCACTACGGCGCCATCCCCACCAACGAGCGGGTGGTGGTCGACGGCAAGGTGGTGACGGCCGCGGGAGTGTCGTCAGGCATCGACATGGCCCTCACCCTCGCGGCCGAGATCGGTGGTGCCGACCTGGCCCAGATGCTGCAGCTCGGCATCGAGTACGACCCGCAACCGCCCTTCGACAGCGGCTCCGAGGCCAAGGCACCGCCCCACATCGCCGCGTTCTTCCGGGAGAACAGCCGGTTCGTGCTGGAGGGCTGAGCTCGCTCAGTCCTTGGAGACGTCGCCCTCGAGCATCTTGAGGCCGTCGCCGACGTGGTCGTCGAGCACCTCGTCCGAACCGTGGTGGTCCGGCCGGTCGAGCTTGATGGAGGCGACGATGGCCACGGCCAGGACCACGGCGATCACCGCCAGAGAAGCGAAGGTGGGGATGTGCACCCACTCGGCGACGATCATCTTCACGCCCACGAAGGCGAGGATCACGGCCAGCCCCGGCTGCAGGTAGTCGAACTTGTCGCGCAGATCCGCGAGCAGGAAGTAGAGCGCCCGGAGCCCGAGGATGGCGAAGGCGTTGGAGCTGAACACGATGAACGTGTCGCGGCTCACGGCGAGGATGGCCGGGATCGAGTCGACGGCGAAGATCACGTCGCTGGTCTCGACGACCACCAGCACCGCAAAGAGGGGGGTGGCCAGCCTCTTGCCGTCGACCCTCGCGAACATCGACTGTCCGTGGTACTCGCTGGTGGACGGCACCACGCGTCGCACGAGCTTGAGCACCGGGTTGTGCTCTGGATGGATCTCCTCGTCGTCGTGGCGCAGCAGGCGGATGGCGGTGAAGATCAGGAAGCCGCCGAACACGAAGAGCATCCACTCGAAGCGGTTGAGCAGGCCCACCCCGGCGAAGATGAAGCCGAACCGCAGGACGAGGGCGCCGAACACGCCCCAGAACAGCACCCGGAACTGGTAGGCGCGCGGCACCGCGAAGTAGCTCATGATGATCGCCCAGACGAAGACGTTGTCGACCGACAGGCTCTTTTCGATCAGGTACCCCGAGATGTACTCGCCGGCGGCCTGACCACCCCAGACGCCCCAAACCACGAAGGTGAACGACAGACCGATCGAGATCCAGATGGCGCTCTCGATCGCCGCCTCCTTGGTGGAGATGACGTGTGCGGTCTTGTGTACGAGCAGCAGGTCCGCCACGAGGAGCGTCACGACCACGGCGAGGAAGACACCCCAGACCCAGGGGTCGACGTGGAGGGCGGCGAAGTTACCCTTGCTGCTGCCTTCGGATGCGAGCAGCGAGAAGGGGGAGGTCACAGCAGCGATCACGGAGATCCTTCGAACTGCTAGCGGGTGTCGGAGCTCGAGGTGCCCAGGATGGCCTGCGCAGCGGCCAGGCGGGCGATCGGCACGCGGAAGGGCGAGCACGACACGTAGTCGATGCCCACACGGTAGAAGAGCTCGATGGACTCGGGGTCGCCGCCGTGCTCCCCGCACACGCCGAGCTTCAGCTTCGGCTTGCTCGCCCGGCCCCGCTCGACGGCGAGGGCCACCAGCTCGCCGACGCCGTCCTGGTCGATGGTGTCGAACGGGTTGCGTCGCAGGAGGCCCTGCTCGAGGTAGGCGGGCATCATGCGCGACTCCACGTCGTCACGGCTGAACCCGAAGGTCATCTGGGTGAGGTCGTTGGTGCCGAAGGAGAAGAAGTCGGCGACCTCCGCGAGGTCATCCGCTCGGAGCGCGGCTCGGGGTGTCTCGATCATCGTGCCGATGGTGACGGCCAGGCCCTTGGCATCGCTCCCGGGCACGGCGGCGATGGCGTCCTCCACCCACCCGCGGGCCAGCAGGAGCTCGGCCCGGGTGACCGTGAGCGGGATCATGATCTCCACCACGGGGTGCTTGCCGGCTGCATGCAGCTCCACGGCGGCCTCCATGAGGGCCCGCACCTGCATGGCGTAGAGGCCCGGCTTGAGCACGCCGAGACGTACCCCGCGGGTGCCGAGCATCGGGTTCTGCTCGCGCCACGACTCCGCCGCCGCGAGCAGGTCGGCCTCGTCGGCGCTCAGGCCGCTGGTGGCCTGCTGCACGAGCAGCTCCTGCACCGACGGGAGGAACTCGTGGAGCGGCGGGTCCAGCAGGCGGACCGTGACCGGCAGGCCATCCATGGCCTCGAGGATCTCGAGGAAGTCGGCCTTCTGGGCGGCCCGAAGCTGCTCCAGCGCGGCCGCCTCCTCTTCGGGGGTGTGGGCGAGGATCATGGCCCGCACGATGGGCAGGCGGTCCTCGGCCAGGAACATGTGCTCGGTGCGGCACAGGCCGATGCCCTCCGCACCGAACTGGCGGGCGTTGGCGGCGTCGGCGCCGGTGTCGGCGTTGGCCCGCACGGCCAGCTTGCCCTTCCGCACCCGATCGGCCCAGCTCAGGATGGTGGCGAACTCCTCGGGCGGCTCCCCGGCGGCCAGCGCCACCGCACCGGCCATGACGGTCCCCCGCGTGCCATCGATCGAGATGACGTCGCCCTCCATCACCAGCGTCGAACCGCTCGTGAACTGCTTGCCGACGATCTTCACGGCGTCGGCACCCACGACGGCGGGGATGCCCCACCCGCGGGCCACCACGGCAGCGTGGCTCACCAGGCCACCGCGAGCGGTGAGGATGCCCTCGGCCACCTGCATGCCGTGCACGTCCTCCGGCGAGGTCTCGTTGCGCACGAGCACGACCTTCTCGCCGCGCTCGGAGGCGTCGACGGCGTCGTCGGCGGTGAAGTAGACGCGGCCGACTGCGGCTCCGGGCGAGGCCCCGAGGCCGGTCGCGATCACCTGCTTTTGGCCGTCCGCGAACTGCGGGTGCAGCACCTGGTCGAGGTGGTCGGCGTCGACTCGTTGGAGCGCCTCGGACTGCGAGATCTTCCAGCCCTTCTGCTTGGTCATCTCCACCGCCATGCGCAGTGCGGCGGCGCCGGTGCGCTTTCCGATGCGGGTCTGGAGCATCCAGAGCTTCCCCTGCTCGATGGTGAACTCCGTGTCGCACATGTCGCGGTAGTGCTTCTCGAGGCGGGCGAAGATCACGAGCAGCTCGTCGTGGATCGACGGGAAGGTGCGCGCCAACGCGTCTAGATCCTCTGTCATCCGGATGCCGGCCACGACGTCCTCACCCTGGGCGTTGACCAGGAAGTCGCCGTAGGGCGTCGCCTCACCGGTCGACGCGTTGCGCGTGAAGCCCACGCCGGTGCCGCTCTGGTCGTCGCGGTTCCCGAAGACCATCGTCTGCACGCTCACCGCGGTGCCGAGGTCGTGCGGGATGCGCTCTCGGTCGCGGTACGCGATGGCCCTGGCCCCACCCCAGCTCCGGAACACGGCTTCGATGGCGCCCCGCAGCTGCACCACGGGGTCCTGCGGGAACGGTCGGCCCGTGGCCCGCGCCACCACGTCCTGGTAGCGCCGGCAGAGCCGCTGCAGCGTCTCGGCGCTGATCTTGGCGTCGTCGGTGACCCCGTCCCACTCCTTGGCCGTGTCGAGGAGCCGGTCGAACTCGGCGCCCTCGACGCCGAGCACGATGCGGCCGTACATCGCGATGAAGCGGCGATACGAGTCGTAGGCGAAGCGGACGTCACGGGTCTGGGTGGCCAGACCCTCCACCGACGCATCGTTGAGCCCCAGGTTGAGCACGGTGTCCATCATCCCCGGCATCGAGAACTTGGCACCTGAGCGCACGCTCACCAGCAACGGATCGGCTGGGTCGCCGAGCCGCTTGCCCATGGTCCGCTCGACCTTGCGGACGGCCTTGGCCACCTCGTCGTCGAGGGCCGCCGGCCAGCCGGTGGCCAGATAAGCACGGCACGCGTCGGTGGTGATGGTGAAGCCCGGGGGCACTGGCAACCTCAGCACCGAGGTCATCTCCGCCAGGTTGGCGCCCTTGCCGCCGAGGAGGTCCTTCATCTCCATCGGCGCGTGGCGATGCTTGTGATCGAAGCTGTAGAGGTAGGGCACGAGCGCAGAGCCTAAGGGTTGACCGGCTTCGCGGCGACAATCCCGGTCGAGGCGCGATCGGACGTCCGGCCACGGAGAGTGGTGGACAACCCGCCGGCGCCGGAACCGGGCGTCGTCCAAGGCGCCGGTCTGCTCCTTGTACGCGCAACGACCGCCGCATCCCCGAGGGGACCCGGCGGTCGCTGCTGGCGGGGGCTGGGCGGGCGGGAGCAGCCCCCGTTGCCCTGCACCCTAGGCACCTCGACGGCCCGTGGCAACGCCCGTCAGCGCAGCGCCGCCCGCAGGTGACCGACCAGATCGTCCATGGCCACCCGCTTCTGGGCCATGGTGTCTCGGTCACGCACAGTGACGGCGCGATCGACCAGGCTCTCGAAGTCGACCGTCAGGCAGAAGGGGGTGCCCACCTCGTCCTGGCGTCGGTAGCGACGGCCGATGGCCTGGGTCTCGTCGTAGTCGCACATGAAGTGCGGGGCCAGGAGCTGGAACACCTCGCGGGCCACCGGCGTGAGGGTGTCCTTCTTCGACAAGGGAAGCACGGCCACCTGGTGGGGCGCGATGCGGTGGTGCAGACGCAGCACGGTGCGCGTCTCGCCGTGCACCTCTTCCTCGGCGTAGGCGGCCATGAGGAAGGCCATCATGGTGCGGGTGGCGCCGGCGGCCGGCTCGATCACGTGGGGCACGTAGTGCTCGTTGGTGGTCTGATCGAAGAACTCGAGCCGCTCGCCCGAGTGCTCCGCGTGCTGGCGGAGGTCGTAGTCCCCGCGGTTGGCGATCCCCTCGAGCTCGTCGAAGCCCCAAGGGAACAGGAACTCCACGTCAGACGTGCCCGACGAGTAGTGGGAGAGCTCGTCGGCGTCGTGGGGCCGCAGCCGCAGCATGTCAGCGGGGATGCCATGCTCGAGGTACCAGTCGAGGCGCTGCTGGCACCAGTACTCGTACCAGTGCTGTGCCTCGGCCGGGGGCACGAAGAACTCCATCTCCATCTGCTCGAACTCGCGGGTGCGGAACACGAAGTTGCCCGGGGTGATCTCGTTGCGGAACGACTTGCCCACCTGGGCGATGCCGAAGGGCGGCTTCTTTCGGGATGTCTCCAGCACGTTCTTGAAGTTGAGGAACATGCCCTGGGCGGTCTCGGGCCGCAGGTACACCTCGTGGCCCGCTCCCTCCACCGGCCCGGCGTGGGTCTTGAACATCAGGTTGAAGTGGCGGGCCTCGGTGAACCTCCCCGTCGCCCCGCAGTTGGGGCAGGTGTTCGGGTCGTCGAGCTTGTCGAGGCGGAAGCGCTCTTTGCACTCCTTGCAGTCGACCAAGGGGTCGGTGAAGTTGGCCAGGTGCCCGGAGGCCTCCCACACCGGGGGCGGCGTGAGGATCGACGCGTCGAGGCCGACCACGTCGTCGCGGAGCTGCACCATGGAGCGCCACCAGGCGTCCTTCACGTTGCGGAGCATGAGCACGCCGAGGGGCCCATAGTCGTACGTGGACCGGAATCCCCCGTAGATCTCCGCCGACGGGAACACGAAGCCGCGGCGCTTGCACAGGTTGACGACCTTGTCGAAGAGCGCTGGATCGGGCGTGGCTGGCATAGGCGCGCAGGCTACCGGCCTCTGTCCCTGGCCCGATCACGAGATGCGGTAGAACGATGGCCGTATGGCGTACCCCGTGCAGACCGATCCCACCGGCGTCTTCGGACGACGGGTCCTCGCCGCGATCATCGATGCGGCCCTCATCCTCGTGCCGGTGTTCATGCTCGCCACCGCACAGCTCGAGTACAAGGCGGTGGCTGACCTTCCCGTGGGAGCGCAGGAGTTCTGCGACCGCTACACGAACGAGCGCAACGGCGTCTGCATCAACTTCGAGGACGTCGATGACCGGGTGTACTTCACCGACAAGGGCATGGGTGGCCCGACGGCCCTGTACTGGGGCGGCACCTTCGGCCTGTTCGTGCTCGTCCAGGGTCTCACCGGCTGGACGCTCGGCAAGCTGATCACCGGCATCCGCGTCGTGCGGGAGGACGGTCGAGCTCCCGGCATCGTCAAGGCGCTCGTGCGCTGGCTGCTGTGGATCGTGGACGCCTTCCCCTACTTCCTCCCTCTCGTCGGCTTCATCGTGGGACTCACGACCGTGGGGCACCGGCGCGTGGGCGACATGGTGGCCAAGACCTTCGTGGTGCGCGCGTCGGCGGCGGGCTCCCCGATCGTCGTGCCCGGCCTCACCGCCCCACCCGGCGTCGCCGGTGCCCCCGGGGTCGGCTGGGGCCAGGCGGTCGACCCAAGCGCGGCCGGGTGGGCCGCGCCGGCGCCGCCCACCGCGCCCCCCACCGACGCCCCGCACTGGGACGACGCCCGGGGCACCTACATCCAGTGGGATCCCGCGCGAGGGGTCTGGATGCAGTGGGACGAGGCCACCAAGGCCTGGTCGCCCATCCCCGGCCAGTAGCCCTGCGGCGGGGCGGCTACCCCCGATCGAGGATGGCGACCGAGCGGAGGCGGCGCTCGAGGTGGTGCTCCAACGAGCGGGTGGCCAGGTGCTCCACCTCGGTGGTGGCCGCCGACGGCGGCTCGGCGAGGGCCTGGCTGAGACGTCCGCCCAAGATGTCGTTCAGCAGCGCGAGCGCCCCGGGTGAGATGGTCACCCCGGCGCGGTGGGCGGAGCAACGAGTGCCACCAGTGTCGAGGTCGAAGGCCACGAGATCCGTCTCGCCATCGCACTCGATGCAGCGGTCGACCACCGGGCGGAAGCCCTCGAGGGCGAGAACCTTCAGGAAGAAGCCCGGAAGCACGAGCGGACCGCACCGCCCGGCCAACGAGCGCAGCGCGCCGAGCAGCATCTGGTACAGCGACGGGTTGGGCTCTCCCTCGAGACCGAGCTGGTCGGCCGCTTCGAGCATCGACACGGCGCGGGTGAGGCGGTCGAGGTCGTCGCGGATCGCCCGGAAGTGGTCGATCGTCTCGGCCTGGTCGATGATGTGCAGGTCACTGCGGCCCTCATAGAACTGGAGCTGTAGATGGGTGGGCGGCTCGAGGCGGGCGCCGAAACGACTCTTGGTCTTGCGCACGCCCTTGGCCACCGCTCGCACCTTGCCGTGGTGGCGGGTGAGCACACTGATGATGCGATCAGCCTCGCCGAGCTTGTGGGTGCGGAGCACGATGCCCTCATCCCGGTACAAGCCCATCGGCCGAGGCTAGGCCTCCACGCCTCCGAAGCGGCGGTCCCGGCGCTGGTACTCCCGTACCGCCTCGAAGAGGTGCTCGCGACGGAAGTCGGGCCACAGGGTCTCGGTGAAGATGAGCTCGCTGTAGGCCATCTCCCACAGCAGGAAGTTCGAGATGCGGTGCTCGCCAGAGGTTCGCACCACGAGGTCTGGGTCGGGCATGTCCGGGGCGTAGAGGCGTGAGCGGATGGCCTTCTCGGTGATCTTGTCAGCCGGCGTGCCCTCGGCCACCAGCGCCCGCACGGCGTCGACGATCTCCGATCGTCCGCCGTAGTTGAAGGCGAAGGTGAGGGTCATGCGTCGGTGGCGCTCGGTCATGGCCTGGGTGTCGTCGATGTGCTTCTGCACCCGCTTGGGCACCCGCCACCCCTTGCGGCCGATGAAGCGCACCCGAACGCCTTTGGCATCGAGCTCGTCGCGGCGCGTGAGGAGGAGCCGCTCGTTGAACTGCATGAGGTAACGGACCTCGTCGGCCGGGCGGCGCCAGTTCTCGGTGGAGAAGGCGTAGACGGTGAACCAGCGCACGCCGAGCTCGAGGGCGCCCTCGACGGCGTCGAAGAGCGCTTCCTCGCCCGCCGCATGTCCTTCGGTGCGCTTCAGGCCTCGCCGGGTGGCCCACCGTCCGTTGCCGTCCATCACGCAGGCCACGTGGACCGGGATGCGCTCTGGGTCGATGTCGGGCGGCAGCACGATGCCGAACCTAGTCAGCCGGGTACCTTGCGACCGTGCCCGACGATCTGCCGCTGGCGGTTACGAGTCCGACGACGACCTCGCCTTTGACCACGCCACGCGCGGATGGGTTCGGCATGCCTCCGGAGTGGGTCACCCATGCCGGGTGCGTGCTGGCCTGGCCCTGCCGACGCTCGATGTGGGGCGACCAGCTCGAAGCCGCCAAGGTCGAGCACGTCGTCACCGCCCGTGCGATCGCGGACTTCGAGCCTGTGACGATGGTGGCCGCTCCCGGCGATGTGGCCGAGGCCAGGAGTGCCTGCGGCCCCGGGGTCGAGGTCGTGGGCTGGCCCATCGATGACTCATGGACCCGAGATATGGGAGCCATCGTCGTCGTCAGCCCGGCTGGCGAGCGGCGGGCAGTCCACTTCCACTTCAACGCCTGGGGGGAGAAGTTCCTGCCCTACGACCAGGACGCCCGCTTCGCTGAGCGCATGGCCGGCCATCTCGGCCTCGATCGGTACGACGCGTCCGTGTTCGTGCTGGAGGGAGGTGCCGTCACGGTCGACGGCACGGGCACGCTGCTCACCACCGAGCAGTGCCTGCTCAACCCGAACCGCAACCCCTTGCTCACGCGTGGCGAGATCGAGGAGTCGCTGTGCTCCTGGCTTGGCGTCGGGCGCGTGGTGTGGCTCCCGCATGGCCTGGTCGAGGATGACGACACCGACGGCCATGTGGACAACGTGGCCGCGTTCGTGGCCCCCGGGGTCGTGCTGGCCCAGACCACGTCTGACCCTCGAAACCCGAACGCCACACGGCTCCGCGAGAACCGAGAGGTGCTGCTCGCGGCGGGCCTCGAGGTGCTCGAGCTGGACGTGCTCCCCTATGCCATGGTGGGCGGCCGGCGGGTGGTGGTTCCGCCGACGAACCTCTACCAGGCGAACGGGGGCGTGATCGTGCCGATCGTCGACGGGCCCGACGGTGCCCGTGCCCTCGAGGCGGTGGCTACGGCGCTCCCCGACCGCGAGGTCGTCGGCGTACCCGGCTCGGTGCTGGCCTTCGGCGGGGGCGGCGTGCACTGCATCACCCAACAGGTCCCGGCATGAGCATCCCTGTGCTCACGAGTGCCGGCGTTCCGCCGTCACCGGCTCGCGTGCACGAGCCGACCCGAACGCCCTTCCGCCTCGCCGCCGTGCAGCATCGGTGGCACGGGGACCCCATGGAGCACGAAGCGGCGCTGACCGAGGGAGTTCACGCGGCGGCCGACGTCGGCGCCCAGCTCGTGTGCCTCCAGGAGCTGACCCTCTCGCCCTACTTCGCCGTCAGCCCCGACGGCCCGAGCGAGGTCGGGCCCCACCCCGAGCCGCTGCCCGGCGGTCCCACCCACCAGCTCGCACGCCGACTGGCCGCCGAGACCGGCGTGGCCGTGCACGCGTCGCTCTACGAGCAGGCCGGTGACGGCGGGCTCGGCTACAACACGGCCATCTGCGTGCAGCCCGACGGCACGCTCGTGGCCCGGACCCGCAAGCTCCACATCCCCGTCACGGCGGGCTACCACGAGGACCGCTGGTTCCGGCCCGGCGACGGCGGCTTCCCGGTGGTCGCGGTGGGCGGCGCCCAGG
>Ga0209798_10001601_pt1 | contig 13571 bp, 13 predicted proteins | sample DOMMetBare3Fresh_FD_187475 | JGI IMG/M metagenome (GOLD analysis project Ga0209798, IMG submission 187475) | Wetland sediment microbial communities from St. Louis River estuary, USA, under dissolved organic matter induced mercury methylation -... | ecosystem: Environmental > Aquatic >...
CACGCCAAGAATGATCGCCGAGCGCACAGGCGCGCTCGCGGGCATCAAACGCCATGACTATTTGCCGTTTGGTGAGGAACTCTTCGCCAACCAGGGCGGCCGCACTCCGCAACAAGGCTACAAAGGTGACGGTGTCCGCCAACACTTCACCGGCTACGAAGCTGATGGTGAGAGTGGCTTAAACTTCGCCCAGGCTCGCTATCAATCTCCCATACAAGGGCGCTTCCTGAGCGCCGACCCGTTTGGCGCTAGTGCACGCCTAGGCGATCCACAAAGCTTCAATCGCTATTCTTACGTACAGAACAATCCATTGAATGCGGTAGATCCGTCGGGCATGGCAATGGCGGACATCACCAACGCAGAGGAGCAACACGACAAGTGGATAGGAGAAGCGCGGGCGCTCAAGGCAGTGAATGACGCATTCAAGGCCGGAAACTATGATCTAGTCAGAGGCATTCTTGCCGCCAATCCCAGCCTCGGCTACGAAATGAATTCTTCCTACAATCCAACTGCCGAAGGGAGCGTGTCTGTCTCTGCGGAAGTCACTGGCGTTGCTGTTGAGCCGCAGAACCCCGGGGATATGGGGAACCTGTCAAGCAACATCAAGATCGTTGATACGGGTGGCGACAGTGATCTTGAGCAATACAAGGCGAAGGTGCTCGGCAGGATTGAGTACATGGCCAGAAGTGCCGCATGCAACGATGCCTTTAGACGTGCGGGCCTAAAAACCCCTTTCCAAATCGTACAAGACGGGCTCACCCTTGCTTCCAGAAGAGCTCTTACAGATTCAAGGTACAACGCGGAGCTTGGTATCACCGAAGATATTAGGAAAATAGCGAATACAAGTAATGCGCCAGCCCAAACTATTAGACCTCAGTTCACCTCTTCAGGGCGGCCGGTGATAATTATAGGAGGGGATGCCTTCGTGGGTAACTACTTGGACGAAGGTGTTCCGCACGAAATGATCCATGCGGCGGGTTTTAACAAAGCTCCGGGTTGGTTTGGCCACGATCTGAAGAACTACCCCTACTACGACGACATCATTAAGAATTGTCGACTGAACTAAGAAGTGATAGGAGATCCGTGAATCGAAATAATCTTAGCGAGAAGCTGACGGGCCACCTGCGAAGTCTGTCGTCGTGGGATTTCAAGCTGGCGTTAGGCATTGTGACTATGCTTACGACGATAAGTTCCTTCCACGTAGTGTATTCGAGCGGATACCTGAATGGCCAAGAGGCCCTCGCTCTTAGTCTGAGCAACATCCACCCGCCTGGGATCTATACTAATTTTGATTTTAGTCACTGGCTAAACGCAATTCATATTTGGATTGCGGTTGGGCTTATCATTGCCACACTGGGCTTATGGTCTCGGAAAGCGGCTGGGTTCCTGATCTCACTCATAGCACTCTTGTGGGTCTGCTTTGTTTACCTATGGTGGTATCGTGAGACGTTGCACTTCTTGAAGAATATTGAAGTGACAGAATACACAAAACTTCATGACCCGTTTTTCAAACAGCTCGGAATGCTGCGCGGAGCCTCGCAGTTAGATGTGCTCGTCTTGCTCGTGTGTGTTGCACTCGTTTTGTGGCAACTAAGAACACTCCTGGGAATACGTAAGTCTTCGCAAAGTGAGTTGACTTTGTAATCCCTCAGTCCTTGCACTTCTGTGTTCAGTTCGTGCCCTCGCTGCCGCAGAACTCTCAGAGACGAGATCTAATCGTCAAAGGCGAACCTGGTACGGGTAATCATTACTCCGCTGGCGTTTTTGAGCTCGCAGCTGCAACTAAGAGGCGACAATTCGAAGCGGCCGGTGACGAGGTAATTGTGGTTAATGCTCACAATTCGAACGATCTTCAAGAGGCGTTGAATAATAATGGAATGTTGGATGGTTTTGAATACATCGGTCATGCTTCCCATGATTGGCTGGGCGTTGGTAATGCCCATGCCGATGCTGCTAACTTCAAAGTGGGGGACGTCAAGAATCTGTCGAAATCTGTTCTAAGGCCAGGCGCGTACGTTAAGTTGAATAGTTGTTTTGCGGGTTCGGGCGGTTATCGGTCGATCGCAGGAGTTCTCGCCAATCACCTGGACCGCAATGTCTGGGCGATGAATAGCGGAACGTCGTATTCTAGCACGGAAGGTTACCTTACCCCTCTCACCGGAAGTTCGCAGTCGGCTTACGTCATCGAGGATCGCACAATGGGGACGAGGTTACTTTGCTATGGCTACGGGTGCCCACACTAATGAATAGAGGAAAAATAAGAACGAGGTTAATACTGATGGTACCAATTATCGGGATTATTGTGCTTGGAGTAACTTGCGGCCCCGCCCCGCAAACCTCGATCGACCAAGGCTCGACGGGCAATGTTAGATCCGAGTCCAGTGCTAATTATTCGGTCAAGATGAACCCCGAGCTCAATGCAAACAAGACTGGTAGTGCAGACACGGAGTCCAACATTGGCAAGCCCAAGGGTCAAGCTCCGCGCCTCCTGTGCAATCGAATAAGTCAAATCAAGATCTTCCCTCTTAAGGGGGACCACGGCGTAGACAAAGTGTACGACGCATTTCGCGATGCTGGTGATTCGGTGCTACCGTGTCTGATCGGTAAGATTACAGATTCAACGATAATCCGTAATCCCGTCGAGGCACCCACCTGGGGTACCCCAACCAGAATTGGTGACATCGCCTATTTTCTCATCCTGGATATAACGGATCTTCCAGCAAATGAACTCCTACCCGATGACGTGAAGGAAGAATACAAGAAAATTGGCGTGGGTGCCTATTTCAGATATATTCAAGAGCCGGCACATCGGAAGGAGCTTCAAGACAATCTCCAAGGCTGGTATCAGACACAATATCGAAAATCCCCACCTGGTTGAGCGCTTGACGTCCGCAGAATTCGGCGCCAAGTGTACAAGGGCCAATAGCGCATTGCCGATAGTTCGGTCGGTAACGGTGATTACCTTCAAAATGCCACGCGAGGGAACTATGGCGATCGCGAAACTCTGAGGGAAAGGAGGCTAATCTAGAAATAAAGAGAACTCTAACCCAGAAGATTGATCTACTAAAGCGACTTACCCTCAACGCGTGCAGTGACCGGATGCCCGGAGAAAGCGAGACATTACTGGCGGAGCTGACAACCCGCAGAACCCTGCACCAACGCCAGCAACAAGACCACCGTATTGCAAACCAGATGTTTCGGCATGGCGGTCGCCTAGAGTTAATTTGGGACTCGGGGGTGTCGCATCCGGGCTATTAGCCGATCCTGAACGGCAGGTGCCTCGGTTTTCTCGGCAACTAGCGCGTTGTCGAAATCGTTTAAGTATCAAACCGGAGAACTTGATAACGAGGGCAAACTTAGGGTTGTGCTCGACGGCACACTCGATGAATTCGCGTACGGTCAGGGTAGTAGTAGCGACGAGGTCTAGGGTATGGAGGGTTTACAAACGGCGACGGAACGCTACAGCTCGGCTAAGCAAACCGGCCGATACTCTCGATTTGGGGTTTAGACGTGATAACTCCTGAAACTCCTGTTGAGCCTCAACTATCATGCCAACTCTCATGTAGAAGACGCCGAGCGCCAGGTGTGAGCGCCTCTTCCTGAGCTGATTCAGCTGTTGCAAGCTGTTGAGGGACAAGACCTGGAACTTCATTTCGGGAGCTGCTGCGCCAGGAGATAAGACTTCTTTGCCATCAACGACTGCTGCGACAGCCCAAGAGTAGATTTCACCGCGCTCAAGCGACGCAGGGGGAGTCCACGTCGTTCGATCTGGAGATAACTCTTCGCTCTTGGCTACTTCGTGACCGTTCAAATCGCCAACATAAACCCGATAGCTGGTAGCGCCGGGCAATTTCTCCCATTGAAACAGTGGGTGATTACTGATAACTACCGCCCTCGCAGGAGAGAGGAGCTTAAACGGCTGGCCGCTATTGGGTCCTCTAAGTATTATGTCTGGCCCGGAAAGCTTCGCCAGTATCTCCGGCGCCTCGAGTTTTTCCGTTAACGCCTTTGCGACTTCGTCGCGTGTTGTAGACGCCACGTCATCCAGACCAGAAACGGTACCGGCCTGGTCAATCGTCACCGTTCGTCCCCGATCATCTTTCAGTGTGATCGCGGTTGATTTGTTCTCAGGCGTGCCGGCGGGTGTTCGGTTCTTCACCGTCAATGCTGGACTCGGATTTGGTATTGGCGGCACATTCGACGGTACAGGTGCGGGTGGCGCGGGGTTGTTACCCGCCGCGCGACTCTCCGGCGTTGGAGTTTGCACGGTTACGGGACTGCTGTTTTCAAGCGGCGTTCGATTCGCCTCGAGATTCGCAGCTCTCCGTTTCATAACCACTGCAGCAACGCCAATCGCGATTGCGATCAAAATCACAGCTGCCGCTGCGTACGCCGGCTTCCAAGCCAAACCGCGCCACCAGGTAAGCCATGACAACTGCTCGGGCGCTAGGTCCGGCGTAACTGGAACGAACGAGGAGTCGGTCTCCTTATCGATCTGCTCGCGGATCGCGAGGAAGCTGCGAATGTCCTCTTGGCAGGAAGCGCAGACCTTAAGGTGGACATCGAGCATCTCTCGCTCTGTGGAGTCGAGGGTTTCGTCCGCCAGTCCGACGAGCTGCTCGTAATCAACGTGGTCGTGTCTAAGCCAAAATTCCGGCGCCAGCGTGAATTTCAACGGCTCTGGCCCGCGCAGGCTTCGAAGCGTCTGCGTAAACTGCTGCTGACAAGGAGGACAACTACCTAAATGCTCGCCATGGCCGTCAATTCAACTGCAGGCAAGGCCCGAACGCAGAAGCGTTTCATTCGTGATGTCGAAATGTGTTCGGTCATTCCTTCGTCTTGGTCGTGTTTCCGGCCTCTACCTATATAAGACGGGAGTTTCCGCCCAAAATTCCGGCGCCAGCGGGATTATTTTCGCGCCAGAAAAGACCGCAAATCCTCCTCTTTCTCCAATCGTCGAAGCGCGTCAAAGCGTGATTTCCGTACCTGGGGTACGGTGGCTTTCAACTCAGTGGCGATAGCCGCGTAATCCATGGGCATCGCCGACCACATACGCATAAGGTCTTTCGGCGAGCGCCCCAGTTGTTGCGCCAGCAGCGTGGGCGTTGCGATATTGGCTTCAAACAATAATGTGAACAGATCCTCGCCGTGATTATCCTCAAACCGTAAGCAAAACGCGTCCCTTTGGTTCTTTGGCAGAGCCAGCACTGCTTGCCACAAGCAGCGCAACAATTTCTCGGAGTCGATTCCGGGATCGGTCATCAGAGTCGTGTCCGCCAAGCGCGCTTCAACATACGCCTTGGTTTCGTCATCAATCGATTCGGCTGGCCGATCTTTTATGTCAAGCAGGACGGCCGTCAGGTTAACTAACTCATCAAGCTCGATTGGTTCGTCAATCCACCTGAGCAATTCGGCTATCAGATTCGTGAGCGGCACTTGTCTAATATCTTCGCGCTGAAATCGGGTTGCCCGAAAGGCCGGCAACTCAAGCTGAACCTCGGATAGCCGTCGAGATGAGATCGGCTCTCGCTTTTTGCTCCACACCGTGAGCCCGCAAACAAATCCTTCCTCCGATTTTGTAAGAGTGAATTCGGGTCGGCGACTGAGGACTTCGCGAATACTGTATTTCAAGCGAGTACGCGCTGGAGACTTTACGCGCATAAAGTCGAGACAGGCATTGGCAGCGATCCGCCCGACATATTGTTCAAAGTTTTCAATCTCGGTTGCTGACCGGATGTGCAAGGCGGTCAACCATTCGATTACCTTGGCGATGATCTCGTGGTAGAGATCCTCTGCGTCCGGATTGTATGGATTGATTCCGAGTGGTTGACGTGGAAACCCAGCTTCTGCCGCAGGGTGTGACGGACGACCGGCTCTGCATACACAAGAAGCAGCTCGTCGAGGTGCTGTTGCCTCTCCGAGTCATCGGGTGCGGTCAGATATGGCTTTAGATCCATGCAGGACTAACCGGTCGGGGAGACATGGTGATCTCGGGGTTTCGAAAAATCCCGCAGGATCTTTCGCCCTGGCTCTATCGGGACAGCCACGAAGCAAGTAAGAAATGCTTCAGTCTTTCGGACGGGTCCCGCGCTTGAGGTTCTTATACTTGACTGAACCGGGCAGCTTCGCCGGCGGGTCTAATCGATCATCGACAATTTCTTCCACGTGGACGCCCGCCACACGTGCGTATTCAAGAAGAACCATCAACGTGGGCTCGTTCTTGTCTAATTCGTAATCCGATATTCGTGTGTACGGGATTTCGGCTTCGACTCTCAGTTGCCTGAGTAACTCGGTCTGAGAAAGGCCAGGCGTAATCCGAATCTGGCGCAGCTTGACTGCCAGGCGTCTTGGTCTTGGACGTGCAGCACCCATCAGAAGTGACCTCCTGATGGGTCAGAAATCGTGCACCGAGATTCGCTAATATCCGTTGTTGCGGATAGGGTGGGGCTGCGTTTGGGGTTCGCCGTGAGTATGAAAACTTCATGCTCAACGGCGAAGCTCATCTCTCATCTACCTCAGAGGGCGAGCTACGCATTGGTGATACGGATTCTCAAAGAATAAGGGCGTGCTTAGGATACCAGAGCGTGCGGTCTTGATCACACTTCTTTTCAAGGAAAGCTTGTGATTCGAGGCCGTCGTGCCGGACATAACAAAGGCTGCGGTCTTTCCATGAATGGGTTCTCCCGTGGACGTGGACTGCCCGTATTGGTGGGGAGGGCGTAGACTTGGTTCGAAGCTCAGTCCGCCAACTGACCTGATTATCTAGTCTAATAAGTCTCCGACAGTTCGGAGTCGCGTTGGATCGTCACGTGCGACCTTTGGTCCGATCGAGCTTTTGTTCCAGCAACTCGTCAAGTCTTGGCTTGTCGCCGGTCTCTTCTAACATCTCCACCAGATACTGCCACGTCTCGCGCAGCCTGTCGTTCTTACCACACTCCGTTAGTAGATCATTGCGACCGGCACGGAAATCATTCTCTAGTGCGCGGGCTGCAAAATAGCTCTCGAATGAGTCGTGAAAGAATCTCAGGTTTTCACCAACCTGCTTGTACAAGCCCGCGCGGCTCAACAGGCGCAACATCCGAATCGGCGAAAGGCTGATATCGTAGGCCTTAAGCCGATCTTTGATCGTCTCTAGCAGCTCGACGCCATGTTCAACACTGAGCCCACGATCGCCTCCACTCCGAAGGTAGCGAACAAAACAATTCGCGGCACGAAGAAAGATGCAGATAGATATCTGACTGGCAAGCTGCGGGATAAGGATCTGGGAGTAATCATTGAGCCTTCGTCGATTTCCCTGGACAAGTACCTGACGCAATGGCTTCAGACGGCGGCGAAGCCAAGAGTGAGGCAGCGAACATTTGAGGATTACGAAGCGTTGCTTCGGCGATATGTGCGGGAGCCGCTGGGTACAATAAAAATCTCAAACCTCCGAGCGTTGGACATTCAAGGGCTCTACAAATCGATGCAGGATCGAGAACTTTCACCGAGGGTGATTCGCTACACTCACGCGGTACTTTCTTCAGCGCTCAAGCAAGCGGTGAAGTGGGGAATGTTACATCGGAATCCTGCGGAGCTTGTGGACCTACCAAAGTCAGAACGCAAAGAGATGAAGGCGATGAGCCTTGAGGAGGTTAGACGCTTCCTTGGTGCAGTGAAGGGCACTCGGGCGTCGGCGCTGTTCGAGTTTGCGCTCGCGACCGGAATGAAGCCGCAAGAATATCTTGGTCTGAAGTGGACAGATATTGACTTCAAGAAGGGGACCGCCACAGTACGTCGAGCCCTGGCCTGGTCGCAAAAGAAGGGCGGCGGCTGGTCGTTTTCAGAGCCCAAGACCACACGGTCGCGGCGAACCTTGCCGTTGCCGCCTTCAATGGTTAAGGCATTGGCGCACCACAAGCGGAGACAAGGTGAAGACAGACTCAGAGCGGGATCTGAGTGGCAAGATCATGGTCTCGTGTTCAGCAGCCGAATGGGAGCGCCTCTTAGCGCTCCGGCATTATCGAAAGCGTGGTTTAAGCCTGCGCTTGTTAGGGCTGAACTCCCGACTACGTTTCGGCTTTATGATCTCAGGCATACCCACGCGACCATGCTCCTGGCCGATGGCGAGAATCCGAAAGTAGCGGCTGAGCGATTGGGTCATTCAACTATCGTGCTCACATTAGACACCTATTCTCACGTTTTGCCGGACATGCAAAAGCAAGCAGCAGCGCGCATCGAAAGGCTGATGTTTCGTCGTGGAAGGGCTTGAGAAGCACGGCTATGAGGCTTTAGCGTGTTAGCTGGCGATAGAAATCCTTGCAAAGTCGGAGACAAATGCCCTAATCTCGTTCCTCACCATGACGGCTCCAAGCAAGTATCGTGAAGGTTACGCTGGAAACTGTGAAAACGTGTCTCGTCAATGAGGCGTTAATCGAGGCTTGAGCCGGATGAGGGAAACCCTCAAGTCCGGCTCTTAGGGGGTTGGGTCGGAGCAATCCGCCCGGCCACGCAACCGCCTCAAATCCGCATCTCCAACACATACGGAGTACTTCGCCATGACTGATCTATTGAAGAAGCTTCTCGATCAAGGTCTCCCAACGATGCTCTTTGTGCTTGGGGCGCTTTCCCTCGCATTCGGATTTTTCGCATTCGAGTTCTCGCCCTCCTTTAGGCCAGTTCTCCGGCCCTACATCCCACTGATTGCGATAGCGGTCGTGCTGCTCGGCGTGTCAATTGGCCTATGGTTTCTGGACCGAAAGAAGCAGGTTGCCGCCGAAAGATACTTGGATGGTCACTACAACCTGATTCGCTTTCTGGTTTGCTTCGTCGAAGCGCATGACCACCGAATGCCGGAGGCGTTTTCCGAAGCGCTCCTGGATGACAACACACACTCTACAGTTGCCCATCGGGCGGCGCGCTATGCAGCGATGTACCTGCATGTTCTTGGCTTTCTCACGCCGAACGTGAGCGGCAGCGAGTACATTGCCTCCAAGAAGGCCCAGGCGCTCATCGGGAACAACAACGATTTCCGTGCGAGGAACTTAGACGCATTCCACAAGAGAGGCGCCTAACCCCTTTGGGCCACTTTAGAATTGTGCTCACACTCAACGCCTATTCTCACGTCCTGCCCGACATGCATCAGCAAACGGTTGCGCACATCGAAAAGTTCCTATTCCGCAAGGTTGGCACACTATAGGCACACAAGACATCGAAATGGGCAATCTGCAATGAAACGCCGACTGCCCGTAAGTTATTGAGCGAGTTATGGTGCCGAGGGCGGGAGTCGAACCCGCACGCCCTTACGGACAACGGATTTTAAGTCCGTAGCGTCTGCCATTCCGCCACCCCGGCACGAGGGGAAAGATAACATGCGTGGGTTGGGCTACAAAGTGTGCGCATGGCTCGGCGGAGAGGATTGATTTGTAGATGAAGGCTGTTAGTCCAGCGGTTCGATCTGGTGTTTAGGCTGGGCGAATCTGGCGAAGGTGCAGCACGCAGCATGCGTGCGGTCCCAGGGGGCGCAGGTCAGGCGCTAACCAGACCCGACGCAGCACGCAGGATGCGTGCGGTCCCAGGGGGAGCAGGTCAGGCGCTAACCAGACCAGGCCCGCAGCACGCAGGATGCGTGCGGTCCAAGGAAGCAACAGACGGGTTCTTTCCAGAGTTGAGTTCAGATGGTAAGATCTGTCGACTTCTAACTTTGGGCAACTTTGTGACCTGGCAATACAAACGCACTTGATCCACAGAAACGTATGAGCGAAGAGCAGGAAGTCTTTCTTAAACACATCCAGAAGCAGGGGCTAAAGCGTACCACTCAACGAGACCTGATCCTGACGGTCTTTCTGCGAACGGAGGAACACCTCTCAAGTGAAGACCTCTACCGCCTCGTAAAGAAAGAGGATCCGACCATTGGACATACGACCGTCTACCGCACGCTCAAACTCCTCACGGATGCCGGACTCGCACGAGAGGTTCGCTTTGGCGATGGACGCGCGCATTATGAGCACAACTATAAACACCAGCATCACGACCACATGATCTGCTCAAATTGCGGCAAGGTCATTGAATTCTTTTCCGCTGAATTGGAAGCCATCCAGGATGCAATGGCCGCCAAACACAGGTTCGAAATTACGCAACACCTGTTGCGGATCATTGGCATCTGCGCCGACTGCCGGCGAGCCAGGAAAGAGAAGAATAAGCAGGAACCGGCAGTGGGTCTAAAAATGGCGAGTGGGTGGAAAGGATGAATAAAGGATGAAGGATGAAGGATGAAGGATGAAGGATGAAGGGTTCAGCCCACACTTCATTTTGTGTTCATGCCTGCAAAAGCCCACTCGAAAGAACTCAACCAGCCAGACAAGCATCGGGCATAAGCATCGTAGAGATGTAGACTGACAGTCCGCGTGGGATGTGAGCTGACAGCCGGCATTAGGTGTGAGCTGGCGTCATATGAGCTTGCGTTAGATGCCAGCCGGCCTTAGATGTCCCATTGCGTTGGACGTCAGCAGGCGCTTTTGCGTTTTGTCGTCGTTACGGTGTACTTTCACTTTACCGGCGAGATGAGTATCGAAATTTCATTCGAAGCGGATGGCGGCACGGGGCTGGTGGCGGCCGGAACCTCTTTATGGGAGGCGGCCAAGCGCCTCGGAGTTGACCTGCCGGCTGATTGCAGGGGACGAGGCGAGTGCGAGGCCTGCGCCGTCTTGATCGTGAGAGGACTGGAAGTCGTCTCCCCGCCGCGGGAATCTGAATACAAGATTTTGGGTGGCGCACGAGTAGCGGCAGGGGAACGCCTCGCCTGCCAGACCGCTCTGATCAGACAGGGCGAGGTAGTGGCTCGGGTTGTGCGCGGGGCCGCAGGCAGTCCGCAACCAACTCACACTGCCAACACGCAGAAACAGGAGCTGGAGAACCTCATCGAGGTCGAAGCGATTAGAGTTTTCGAAGCTGTGAACTATCTGCGTGGGAAATCGAACGCATTGATAGAGAAGTTTCTCAATCTCAAGGCCAATGAAGCCCCGCTGTCTTCCAGGTCCGAGAAGGGAACCACGCCTCAGGGAAGTTAACGCTCCGCATTATCAAAGCAAAGTGTGTAGGCAACATGAAGATTAACGTTAAGCCGATGCAGAGAATTCTGGACATGCAAATTCCCGGTTGGAAGAGGAGGGAGCGCGGACACGCGGGCCTGCTGTTGTGCCTGGCCCTGGCGACTCCACTGTTCCTGATTGCCTGCCCGAAAGGCGATGGTCCCGATGTCCCGCGTGCGGGAATTAATACCAACCCGCAGCCTGCGACGACTCTGGCTCCGATTCCGGGAGCCGTGGCCTTTAACGGTGAACGCGCGATGGAGCACGTAAAGAAACAAGTGGAAATCGGCCCCCGCCCTCCGGGCACGCCGGAGCTCGCTAAGACACGCGCTTACATCATCGAACAGTTGAAGGCCTCGGGTTTGAAGATCACGACTGACGAATTTCGAGCCGCAACTCCGCTCGGCGAAAAAATTATGGTGAACGTCACGGCTGAACTACCAGGCGAAACCAAAGACGTGATCATGATCACCAGCCATTACGATTCCAAGTATTACAAGAGAATGCACTTTGTCGGCGCCAACGATCCCGGTGCTTCCGTTGCTACTGTGCTTGAACTGGCGCGCGTGCTCGCAGCCACTAACCCGAAACCAAGACTCACTTACTGGTTTGCATTTTTCGATGGTGAAGAAGCCTTTTGTGAAGGGTGGGAGGAGTGCGGCAAACCCGGAGCACCCGACAATACTTATGGCAGTCGCCGCTATGTGGCACAACTGCAGGCGACGAGCCAGTTAAGCAGAGTGCGTGCGATGATACTGCTCGACATGATGGGCTATAAGAACCTGGAACTGGGTCGGGACACGATGAGTACAAAACCGCTGCAGAATATTGTCTGGGAAACGGCCAGAGAGCTGGGCTACGGCAAAGTATTTGTCAATCGCGATGAAGGCGTGGGCGGCGACGATCATGAGCCGTTTCTCAAAGCGGGAATTGACTCGCTGGACTTAATTCAATTGAGTACCTATGAGTATTGGCATACTCCCGAAGATACGATTGATAAAATCTCTCCAACCAGTATGAAAATAGTAGGCGATGTGTTGCTTGCGAGTCTGCCGAAGGTCGAACAGTACGTAACCAGTCGTTAGTCAGTTTATTAATGCGGACCCGTCTGCGGGTGACCGCAATTGGGTTCATTTTTAACCCTTTTCAACGGGGCATTGGATTGGCTGCAGAGCCTACCCGCCGGTCCAGCCAACCGGCCCAAAGCCGAGGGGATTTCTCGAGTTATGAAAAGAGTTGCAGTCATTGCCGGCGACGGCATAGGTCCGGAGGTGATTCGGCAAGCTGTGGGCGTGCTTGACCGGGTACGAGAAACACATGGGGTTGAGCTGCAATTGACCGAGTTTGACTGGGGCGCTGAAAGATTCCTCCGCGACGGCGTATCACTTCCGGAGGGAGCGCTGGAAATGCTCTCCCGCGATTTCGACGCAATCCTGGCTGGCGCCTTTGGCGATCCACGCATCCCTTCCAACAAGGTCGCTGAAGATGTCCTGCTGGGTATGCGCCGCGGGCTCGATTTGTTCATCAACCTCCGTCCGGTGCGTTTGCTCGACGCGCGACTTTCGCCTTTGCGCGATCGCGCCGTGGACGATATCGACTTTGTTGTCCTGCGCGAAAACACTGAAGGAGCTTACTGCGGCGCCGGCGGTTTCCTTAAAAAGGGAACCGCGGATGAGATTGCTACGCAGGAAGAACTGAACACGCGCAAGGGAGTTGAACGCATTATCGTTGCGGCGTTTGAATACGCGCGGGCCCACGGGCGCAAGCGCGTGACGATGGCTGACAAGTCGAATGTCCAGCGCTTCGGAGGAGACCTGTGGCAGAGAGTGTTCAGAGAAGTTGCCGGCCGCTATCCGGAGATTGAAACAAATCATCAATACGTCGATGCGATGACAATGTTTATGGTGCTCGATCCGGGTCAGTACGATGTTATCGTCAGCAATAATCTGTTCGGAGATATTCTGACCGATCTCGGTGCGGCGATTGTGGGGGGCCTCGGTCTTGCTGCCTCCGCCAATATTCACCCTGGTCGCGTATCGTTGTTCGAACCGGTCCATGGCAGCGCGCCGCCGCTGGCCGGCAAGGGGATTGCAAACCCCATCGGCGCAATTCTGACCAGCGCAATGATGCTCGAGTACCTGGGCTATCGTGAGGCGAGCGTGGCCGTCGAGGAAGCGGTACGCTGGAGCGTTCTGGAGAACGAGACGACGAAAGATTTGGGCGGCGCCTTTTCGACTGCGGACGCGGGTACGGCGATCTGCCGGCGTGTCAAATAGCAGACTACAAGAAACGGACGCTGCCAGCCTGCTGAGCATCTGGAAGATTCGGAATCATTTAGAAAGTTAACGTCCTTTCTCCTGGGACCGCACGCTTCCAGCGTGCCGCCTGAGCTAACCGGGTACGTGGGGCACGCTGGAAGCGTGCGGTCCCAGGAGAAAGGTTAACAGGGTACGTTAGGCACGCTGGAAGCGTGCGGTCCCAGGAGAAAGGTTAATAGGGTACGTT
>Ga0209798_10001602_pt1 | contig 13563 bp, 10 predicted proteins | sample DOMMetBare3Fresh_FD_187475 | JGI IMG/M metagenome (GOLD analysis project Ga0209798, IMG submission 187475) | Wetland sediment microbial communities from St. Louis River estuary, USA, under dissolved organic matter induced mercury methylation -... | ecosystem: Environmental > Aquatic >...
GGTCGTCGGGTGGGCCGGGCGGGCCGGGCGGCTCGGCGGCCAGTCGCGCGCCGAGCTCGGGGTTGAGGTACGTCCGCCCCTCGGCCGCCAGGCGCACCGCCTGCACGAGCTCGGTGTCGGCGGCCTCCTTGAGCACGTAGCCCGACGCGCCCTGGCTGAGCGCCTCGCGCGCGAACGCCGGGTCGTTCTGCATCGTGAGCACGACGATGCGCGTCTCCGGCGAGCCCTCGAGGAAGCGCGGGATCGACTGCAGGCTCGACTCGCCCGGCATGTTGAGGTCGAGCACGAGTACCGTCGGGCGGTGCGCGCGCACGTAGCGGAGCGCGTTCGTGACGTCGCCGGCCTCGGCGACGACCTCGAACCCCTCCTCCGCGTCGAGCAGCATCCGCAGCCCACTGCGGACGACCGCGTGGTCGTCCGCGATCACGAGCTTGATGACGCCGTTAGGCGCGGTCTCCGCTTCCACGACTGCGAGCGTACCGGCCGCGGCGGCCGCGCGGCGCGCAGGCGACGTCACTCACGCATTGCCCCACGCGGCGACGCCGGCGACGTCGAGCGTGGAGATCACGCCGATCGGCGCCTTCGTCTCGGCGTCGACGACGATCAGATGCGCCGTGTCGTGCTCGATCATCAGCTGCGCGGCCCGCTCGAGCGTCTCCTCGCGCTTGACGGTCACGACCTCGGTCCCGGCGATCGCGCCGGCGGTGACGTCGTCGGCCCCGGACCCCGAGATGGCGGCGCGCACGAGATCCAGGTCGGAGACGATGCCCCACGACTCGCCGGCCGGGCCGATGTCCGAGACGATCACGCTGTGCACGTGGTTCGTCGCCATCGTGCGCGCGACCTGGCGCAGCGTCGCGTCCTTCGGGCACGTGAGCACGCCGGCGCGCATCGCGTCGGCGACGCGCGCGTGCTCGAGGTCGGGCGCGACCCAGCTGCCCGACAGGGACACCGAGGCTTCGTTTGGCATCGTGAACCTCCTTGGATGTCAGGACAGGGACACGACGCACGCTATGGCGACAACCCCGGCCCGTCATCCGGACCTCCTCCGCGGGCGGGGCGTGCGGACTACGGAGGCCCGCCGCGACGCGGCGTGCTAGGCGCTCAGCTCGACCGGCACGATCTCGAGCGTGAGCCTCGACCCGGCGCGCACGACGCCGACGGGCACCGGCGCGCCGATCAGCTCGGGCGTCATCAGGCGCTGGATGTCCTCCACCGTCGCAACCGGTCGACCGCCGAGCTCGATGATCAGGTCCTCGGCGCGCAGGCCGGCTCGGGCCGCGGGCGTGCCGGGCGCGACCTCGACCACCTCGACGCACGTCTCCCGGCCAGCGACGCGCGCCCGCGGCGGGAGCGGCCGTGGCCCGCCGGCGATCCCGAGGTACGCGCGGCGCACTCGGCCGTGGCGCATCAGGGCGCCGACGACCCCGCGCGTGACCGCGTTGATCGGGACCGCGAGGCCGAGCCCGATGCCCGCGACAGCGGTGTTGACGCCGACGACCCGCCCGCGGCTGTCGACGAGCGCGCCGCCCGAGTTGCCGGGGTTGAGCGCCGCGTCGGTCTGGATCACGTTGTCGATGATGCGCTGCGCCCCGCGCGAGCGGGCGGGCAGCGAGCGCCCGAGCGCCGAGACGACCCCGGCCGTCACCGACCCGGCGAAGCCGTGCGGGTTGCCGATCGCGACGACGAGCTGACCGACGCGCAGCCGCTCGGCGTCGCCGAGCTCGGCGGGGACGAGCGCGTCGCCGTCGGCGCGCAGTACCGCGAGGTCCGACAGCGGGTCGGCGCCGACGACGTCGAAGCGCAGCTCGCGCCCGTCGACGAACGTGGCCTGGCCCTGGCGGCCGGGCCCCGCGACGACATGGGCCGAGGTGAGCAGGAAGCCGTCCGGCGTCAACACGACCGCGCTCCCGGCGCCGACGGGCACGCGACCGGCGCGCGTCCGGCGCGTCACGCGCAGGTTGGCGACCGAGGGCGCGAGCCGCTCGGCGACGGCCGTGACCGCGCGCGAGTAGGCGTCGAGCGCCTCGTGCTCGTCCGCGATGGCGGCCTCGGCGTCACGCTGGACGTCCTCGGGGGAGGCGAGCACGTCACACCTCCCGGGCGGTCGGGGCATGGGGCGCGAGCGCCACGACGACCTCGCGCTCGTCGGTCCCGCGCACGACGCCGAGCCGCAGCGTGTCCTGCGGCGAGAGCGTGTCGAGCGCGGCGTAGAGGTCGTCGAGGCGCTCGACGGACCGCTCGCCGGCGGCGACGATCAGATCGCCGCGCTCGACCCCCGCGCGGGCGGCGGGGCTCTCGCGCTCGACGGCGCGGACGAGCAGGCCGGCGCGCTCGGGCAACCCGACGGCGCCGCGCAGGCGGCGCGCGGCGTGGGCCGGCGCGAGCGCGACGCCGAGCCGGACGCGCTGCGCGGTCTCGCCGCGGAAGAGAGCGTCGACGCGCGCGGCATCGGCGGGGACGGCGAGGATCAGGCCGCCCTCGAGGCGCAGGGTGTTGAGCCCGAGCAGCCGCCCCTCGCCGTCGACGAGCGGGCCGCCGGAGGAGCCGCGGGGCAGCGGCGCCGAGTGCTCGATCCCGCCGGGCATGCGGCGCCCGCGCGGACCGCGGAAGGAGCGCGGCGCGCTCGAGACGAAGCCGAGCGTGACGCGCAGGCCGCGACCGCCGGGATTGGCGAGCGCGAGGACGGCCGTCCCGATGCCCGGCTGCGCCCCACCGTCCGGCAACGGGACCGGCGCGACGCCGCCGGTGTCGACCTCGATCGCGGCGAGGTCGCGATCGGGCTCGGTCGCGACGACGTGCCCGGCCTCGCGGCGGTCGTCGGCGAAGGTCACGGTCAGCTCGTCGCCACGCACGTTGTGGGCGTTCGTCAGCACGCGGCCGTCGGCGACGACGACGCCCGATCCGACGCCCCACCCGCGTCCGAGGCCGACGACGGCCGGTCCGACGGACCCCGCGGCCACCGCGATCCAGCTCTGCAGCTCGGTCACCGTGCTCATGCTCCGCTCCTTCGCTCGTCAGTCACTTGCAATTCGCAAGTTAGCAAACGGGCACCCCGGCCCCGGCGGCTACGATGGCCGGCATGGGCACCGAGCAGCGCGCCGAGGAATCGCCGCTCGCGGCGGCGCTCGCGCGCGTCGGCGACCGCTGGTCGATGCTGCTCGTCGAGGCGCTGCTCGACGGGCCGCGCCGCTTCGGCGACCTCCAGACCGCGCTCGCCGGCATCGCGCCGAACGTCCTCACGCAGCGCCTGCGCGCGCTCGAGCGGTACGCGCTCGTCGTACCCCACGCCTACTCGGAGCGCCCGCCGCGCTACGTCTACGAGCTCACGGCCGCCGGCCGCGAGCTGGCCGGCGCGCTGCGCCTGCTCGCCGACTGGGGCGCGCGCAACGCCGAACACGCCGAGCCCCCGCGCCACGCCGCCTGCGGCACCCCGCTCGAGACCCGCTGGTGGTGCCCGGCCTGCGAGCGGGCGGTCGAGGAGCCGGAGTCGGAGGAGCTCCATTTCGCGTGAAGTCGCGTGAAGTGCCGCGGCGTTCCCGCCGGGGGCGGTGCCCCAGTTGACAGCTGACAGTTGACAGGCACGGCGCGCGCAGGCCGCCGCCCGCGAAAGCTCGGGCCCTCGCCTCTGTCAGCTGTCAGCTGTCAACTCGAGCCCGAGCACCCGACGGCGCCCGCTACTCCATGTGAATCGATTCCAACACCGGCAGCCGTGATGCGCGGCGGGCCGGGCCGATGGCCGAGACGACCCCGGCGAGCGCGGCCAGCACGAGCAGCGCGATCAGCGTGCCGATGGGGAACGAGAGGATGAAGCCCTCGTCGGCGAGCGGGCGCGAGATGATCACGGCGAAGAAGATCCCGAGCACCGTGCCCAGGACCGCGCCGATCATCGCCGTGATGACCGCCTCGTAGCGGATCAGCTTGCGCACCTGGCGGCGGCTCATGCCGATCGCGCGCAGCATCCCGAGCTCGCGCTGGCGCTCGTAGATCGAGAGCGCGAGCGTGTTGACGATGCCGAACAGCGAGATGATCACGGCGAGCGCGAGCAGCGCGTAGATCAGGCCGAGCAGCGTGTTGAGCGAGCCGGTCTGCTTGTCCTTGAACTCCTGCTTCGTGAGCGCCTTGGACTGCGGGTAGCCGCGCGCGAGCACCTGCTTGACGAGTCCCTTGACCTGGCCCACGTCGGCCCCCGGTGACAGCAGCAGGAGCTGCAGCGAGTCCTGCTGGACGCCGAGGTCGCGCTCGATCGCGACGTTCGAGATCGCGAAGTCGCCGATGATCTGGCTGCGGTTGTCGACGGAGCCCGCGACGACGTAGCGCACGCGCTTGTTCGTCGGCGTGAGCGCCTGGAGCGAGTCGCCGACCTTGATGCCGTGGTCCTTGGCCCACTTGTCGTCGACGATCGCCTCGTCGAAGCGCAGCCGCCCGAGCGTCGCGTCGCTGCCGCGCTTCCAGTCGAACTTGAAGACTTTGCTCGCCGAGAGCGGGTCGAGGCTCGACACGCTCGCCGTGCCGCTGATGCCCCGGACCTTGGCGTTGCTGAACCGCGTCCCCGAGACCTGCGCGACGCCCGGGACGCGCGCGATCTCAGCCTCCGACTCGGCGGGGATCGGCGTGAAGCCGTCCCGGTTCTGGACCACGAGCTGGCCGCGCAGGCCAGTCTCGATCGAGTCGTTGATCGACGACTTGATCCCGTCGGCGAAGATCGCCACGAAGGACACCAGCGCCAGGCCGATCATCAGCGCGGCCGCCGTGATCGCGGTGCGCGACGGATTGCGCACCGAGTTCTCCCGCGCGATGCGACCCGTGACGCCGAAGACGCGCTCGAGCGGCCGCCCCACCGCGCTCGCGAGCGGGCGCACGAGGCGTGGCGAGAGCATCGCCACGCCGATGAACAGGACCGCGGCGCCGCCGCCGAGCAGCCCCGTGACCTTCCCCGAGCTCCCCCCGCCGAACAGGCCGAGCGACATCAGCGCGACCCCGCCGGCGGTCAGGGCGAGCGCCAGGATCAGGTTCCAGCGCCGGCGCCGCGCCGAGACGGGGAGCACGGCTCCCTCCTGCACGGCCAGGATCGGCGGCACGCGCGTGGCCCGGCGCGCCGGGACGAGGCCCGCGATCAGGGTCACGACGGTCCCCACGACGAGCGCCACGATCACCGTCCGCGACAGCAGTACGAGGCCCTGGTTGGGCAGGTCGATGCCCAGTGCGTTGAAGAGCGCCTTGAGCGCGGGCGCCAGCGCGACGCCGACGCCCAGCCCGACGATCGACGCGACGAGGCCGATCAGCAGGGCCTCGATCACGACCGCGCCGGTCACCTGGCGCCGCGACGCGCCGAGCGTCCGCAGCAGCGCGAACTCCTTCGTCCGCTGCGCGACCGTGATCGAGAACGTGTTGAAGATGATGAACGCGCCGACGAACAGCGCGACGATCGCGAACACGAGCAGGAACGTACGCAGGAAGCTGAGGTTGTCGCGGATGTCCTTGGACTGCTTGGCGGCGTCCTGCTGGCCGGTGCGCACGTCCAGCGACCGCGGCAGCTCGGCGCGCAGCCGCGCGCGCAGCTGGTCGGGCGTCGTGCCGGGCGCGGCGGCGACCGAGATGGCGTCGACCTTCCCGACCTGCCCCGTGATCCGCTGCGCCTCGGGCAGCGTGACGATCGCGATCACCGCGCCGCCGAGCGAGGAGCCGCCGGCGTACTCGGCGATCCCCGAGATGTCGTACGTGCGCGTGGCGCCGACACCGCCGAGGCGGACCCGGTCGCCGACCTGGAGCTTCTGCTTCCCGGCGTTGAGCGAGTCGAGCGCCATCTCGTTCGCGGCGACCGGCGCGCGGCCCCGCTTGTAGACGAACGAGTCGAAGCGCTTGGGGTCGGCCGAGGCGATGAACTTGGGCGCGCCGGTCGTGCCGCCGATGACCTTGCCGTTCTCGCGGAAGATCGCGCCGGTGCGGAAGATGCCGCCGGCGGCCTGCGCGACGCCGGGCGTGCGCCTGACCTTCGCGATGTAGGACTCCGCCAGGGCCGGCGGGTCCGCGTTTTCCACCTGGACGATCTGGCGCGGGCGAATGCGCACGTCGGTGCCCTTGGTCGCGGTCGCGAACAGCTTGTCGAACGACGCGTTGATCGTGTCCGTGAACACGTACGTGCCGGCCATCAGGGCGACGCCCAGCACGACGGACACGGCGGTCAGGATGGCGCGCAGCTTGCGCTCGACGAGCCCGCGCAGCGTGAGCGCGAGCATCAGGCGACCGCCTTCATCAGGTCGAGGACCTCGTCCTCGGTGGTCGACGGCACGTCACGCACCACCTTGCCGTCGCGCAGGATCACGATGCGATCGGCGTACGCCGCCGCGTGCGCCTCGTGCGTGACCATCACGACCGTCTGGTGGAAGTCGTCGACCGCCTTGCGCAGCAGCTTGAGCACCTCGTCGGAGGCCTTCGAGTCGAGGTTGCCGGTCGGCTCGTCGGCGAACACCACGGACGGCTTGGAGGCGAGCGCCCGCGCCACCGCGACGCGCTGCGCCTGGCCGCCGGAGAGCTCGGACGGGCGGTGGGTGCGCCGGTCCCCCAGGCCGACCGTCGAGATCAGCAGCTCGATCCAGTCGGGGTCGGGCTTGCGGCCGGCGAGCGTCAACGGCAGCACGATGTTCTCCTCCGCCGTCAGGACGGGCAGCAGGTTGAAGGACTGGAAGATGAAGCCGACCTTGTCGCGCCGCAGCTGCGTGAGATCGCCGTCGTCGAGGTTCGCGAGCTCCTGCTGATCGATGACGACGGAGCCCGACGTCGGCTGGTCGAGGCCCGCGAGCAGGTGCATGAGCGTCGACTTGCCCGAGCCCGACGGACCCATGATCGCCGCGAAGCCGCCCTCGGGGAAGCCGAGGGTGATCCCGTCGAGCGCGGTCACGGCCGCGTCCCCTTCGCCGTACACGCGGCGCAGCTCGGCGGCGGAGACGATCGACGATGCGGTCATGCGCGGACCTCCGGGGTCGGGCGGTGGCGAGGGCCCGACACGATCGCACGCCTTCGGCGCCGACGCCGAGCGGGTGCGCGCCGGGTGCCCGGATGGCGGCGGCGACCGGGGGCTCGGCGCCGGGCTCTGCCGGGCTCCGCGCTCAGCGCACGACGACGAACGAGCTGCGCCCGAGCAGGCGGCCGTAGCGATGCGCCGAGCGGCGCCCGAGCCCCGGCCAGACGTACCAGCGGTAGCGCCCCGGCGCGAGCCGCCGACGCGAGCCCGCGTGGCGCCAGGCGCGGTGCAGGCGCAGGCTCGTGCCTGCGGGCCACGCGCTCAGCACCTTGCGCGAGCCGCGGAACAGCTGCACGTTGTAGTAGCGGGCGCGCGACACGCGGGCCCAGCGCAACCGCGGCGGGCGGCGCACGCGCGCGCCGCGCCTGGGGCCCCAGAGGCCGGCGCGCGGGATCGCCACGAGCGTGCGGCTCGCGCCGTTGCCGGCCGCGTCGAACGCCGTCACCGTGTAGCGGTAGCGCACGCCGTTGCGCAGCCCCGCGTCGCGGAACGCGGCGCCCGCGCCCCGGTAGATCGTCGTCACGGCCGCGCCGGCCGTCGCCGGTGCGCGCGCGACCTCGATCGCGACGGCGTCGGGCGCCGCGCGCCAGCGCAGCCGCGCAAAACCGTTCCCCGTGTCCGCCGCGGCCGCCTCGATGCTCGGCGGCGTCGCGTCGTAGCGCAGCGCGAAGGCGAGCGGCGTCGACGTGTTCCCCGCCCGATCGGTGCACGTGCCGGTGATCGAGCCGGCCGCCGTGTCGGGCCCGGCGTACGTGACGCTCGTGCAGCCCGCGACGCCCGCGCCGCCGTCCGCGCCGGCGAACGCGACCGCGACGGCGCGGTTGTACCAGCCGGCCGCGTCGGGCGGTCGGTCGGGGACCGCGCCGGTGACCTGCGGCGGCGTGGCGTCGAAGTGGACCGGCACGGTCACCGACGTCGTCGGGCCGTCGATCACGAGCTGGACCGAGCAGGTCTGGACGCTGCCGGCCGGGCCGGTGTCCTGCGTGAAGGTGCGGGTGTCGCAGCCGGTCACGTTGACCGCAGCGGCGTCGGGGAACCAGCGCAGCGTGACCGGCGTCCGGTACCACCCCGTGCAGTCGGCCGGCGCGGGCGTGCAGCCGTAGGTGACCGCGGGGCCCGCCGCGCCGGCAGCGCCCGGCAGGCTCGCGGCGGCGAGCGCGAGGCCGACGACGACCGACACCTGCCACGCGCGCCGCATCAGCTCACGCGACCCGCGCGTCGCGGCGCAGGCGCACGGTGGTGCGGAGGAAGGCGCCGCTCGCGAGCACGAGGATCGCGAGCGACCCTGCGCCGAGCAGCAGCGCGCGGCGATCGAGCGCGCGCGGCGCCGCCGGCCGCGGGCGCGCAGCGCTCGACGCGGTCGCGCGATCCGGCAGCGGCGCCACGACGGTGGTCGCCCGCTCCCGCCGGGCGGCCCTGCGGCGCGCCCGCGCCCGCGCCGACGCGGCGGCGCGCTGCGGGCGCGCCGCGGGCGCCGAGGTCACGCGCGCCGGCGGCGACGCGATCCGGGACGGCACGCTGCGCAGCGGCGCGCGCACGGCCGGCGCGGTGGACGCGGGCGCGACGAGCACGCCGGCGCTGGGCGCCGCGTCCGGACGCGGCGCGCTGGCGCTCGCCGGAGCCGGATCGGGCCGCGGCGCAGCGCTCGCGGGGCCGGGGGCGGCGATCGCGAGCGGGAGCCCGAGCACGGCCGCGCAGACCAGCAGCGCGATCCGCGCCTGGGGCCTCCCCGGGCGCGTCGGCAGCGCTTGCTCACCCCCTGCGCTCACGCGCATCCGCTCGTTTCCGACTCGTGCCAGGCACCTGAAGCTAGTCACCGCCCCGGGGGCTGTCAACGCGCTGCGGCGCCACGTGCGGCCCAGCGGCGCCGGCCGGTCGCGAGGTGCGACCGGCCGGCGAGCCGCTCACCGGGTCAGCCCTGCGACTGCCCGACGTCCTGGGTGGCGTCGCGCCCGTTCGCGCCGGAGGAGCCGGCGTACGAGCCGTTGCCCTGCTCGAGCGAGCCGTCCTCGCCCGCGCTCGACGTCCACACGGGCGCGTCGAGGTTGGCCGGCCACGACTGCCGCGCGTCCGCGTCGGCGTTCGCCGCCTGGCGGTTTGCGGCCTCCTGACCCGCGGACTGGATGCCCGCGATGCCGGCGAGCGCCTGCTCGACCGACTGGTCGAGCTCGTTCAGGTTCCCGGCCGCCGAGCTGGCCGACGTGCCGTTCCACTGGACGACGCGACCGCCGTCGCCATCGCTGAGCGAGCGGACCGGGGCGTTGACGTTGCGCGCCCCCTCCTGCTCCGCGCGCGCGAGCGCCTGCGCGTCCTGCTCGCTCGACGCCCGCTGAGCCGACGCCTGGACGGCGGGACCGTAGCCCTTGCCGCCGGCATGCGACTGCTCGACCGACTGCTCGAGCTCGTTCGCGTTGCAGGCGCACGCGGTCGCGCTCGACGCGTTCGCCTGACTGACCGAGCCGCCGTCGCCCGGGCTTCCGACGCGGACCGGGGCGTTCGCGTTGCTCGCCCCCTCCTGGTGGGAGCTCGCGTCCGAGCTCGCGCGCTGCGAGCTCGCGCTGTCCTGGCCGGCGGCCTGGACCGCCGGCCCCCCGCCCGAGCCGCCGCCGGACTGCGAGACGCCCTGATCGACGTCGTTCGCGTTCCCGGCCTGCGACCCGGCGATCACGGCGTTGGTCTGCTCGACCGCGCCGCCGTCCCCGGGGCTGAGCACGCGCACCGGCGCGTTGGTGTTGCTCGGGTGATCCTGCGCGGCGTCCGCCTGCGAGCGAGCGGACTGCTCGCTGGTGCTGTGCTGGCCGGCCGTCTGCGACCCGCCCGCGCCGTCGGCGTGACCGTTGTCGCACCGGCAGCCGTCGCGGATCGTGGTCGGCGCCGGCCGGGAGGTGCCGCCCTGGCGCTGATCGACGGACTGCTCGGTCTCGTTGGCGTTGCACGCGCACGCGTGCGCCGCCACGCCGTTGGTCTGCGTGACGTCCCCGTCGTCACCGGGGCTCAGCACGCGCGCCGGCACGTTGGTGTTGCTCGCGCCGTGCTGCTGCGCGTCCGCGTTCGCGTTCGCGGACTGGTCGTTGCCGGTCTGCTGCGCGGAGGCCTGAATCCCGCCTCCGCCGCCGCCCGCCGTCTGCGCGGTCTCCTGGGACGTCTCGTTCGCGTTGCACGCGCAGGCGTGCGCGCCGACGGCGTTCGTCTGCGTGACGTCGCCGTCGTCGCCCGGGCTCAGCGTGCGCACCGACACGTTGCTGTTGCTCGGACTGTCCTGCGTCGCGTGCGCCTCGGACGAGGCGTCCTGCGCGTTGCTCGCGTCCTGACCGGACGCCTGGCTACCGCCGCTGCCCTGGCTCTGGGCGACGTCCTGGTCGGTCTCGTTCGCGTTCGCGGCCGCCGACTGCGCGCCCGCGTCGTTGGCCTGCTCGACGGCACCGTCATGGCCCGGGCTCAACACCCGCACCGAGATGTTGCCGTTGCGCGGGTCGCGCTGGACCGCGTCGGCCGCGGCCTGCGCGGCCTGGCTGCTGTTCGCCGCCTGACCGGCGACCTGGCTGCCGCTGCCGCCACCCTGGCTCTGGGTCGCGGTCTGCTCCGTGGCGTTCGCGTTCCCGGCCGCCGCGTCGGCGGACGAGCTGTTGGACTGCTTGACCGAGCCGCCGTCGCCGGGGCTCAGGACCCGCACCGCGATGTTGCTGTTGGTCGGGCTCGATTGCGCTGAGCTCGAGGTCGCCGCTGCCTGCTGCTCGCTGTGGGCGAGCTGCCCGGCCGTCTGGCCGGCAGGCTGGGGTGACCCCGCCGTCGCCGTCCCGGCTCCGCTGACGAGGAGCAGGACGACGGCGATGACCAGCGCAAGGAGGTGATGAGATCGCATCTCGTTCTCCTTCGACTGTCGTCATGGTGCGCCGGGTCGATTCCCGGCGCGTCGTCGCTGGTTGCTCGCGCGGGCTAGCCGGGGCGCTCGAGGCGCGAGGCGTGACCGCGGGCCGGCCTGAGCGTCGACGCGAACGACGCTCCTCCGATCGAGCCAGGCGCGACCAGGAAGATCGCGCCGATCAGGGCCGCGAGGCCCGCGATGAGAAGGAAGCTGGTCGCTCCGGCGCCGCCGGCGCTCGCGCCGAGCGCCCCCGGGGCGAACGGCACGAGCGGTGGGAGCGGCGGCAGCGCGGGCGCGCGGTGGGGTGCCGATCGCCGCCCCGCCGCGCCGCGCTCGGCCGCCGGCGCGGCGCCGGCTGAGTGGGACGCCGCCGCCGCGGCTGGAGGTGCCGCGGCGGCGGACGTCACGGCGCCGATCGTGAGCGCGTCGCCCGGCTGCTGGGCGACGCGCGGCGCGCGGTGGGTTCGGGTGCCACCGCGCCGATGGCGCACGTGCTGGAAGGGACCCCCCGCGACCGGGGTCGATGCCGCGCTCGGCGGGCGCGTCGCCGGCGCAGCCGTCAGCGCCGGCCGGGGCGGCATCGCGATCGCGTCCGTCTCCAGCCCGATCTGGCGCGCGTCGTCGAGCGCGCGCTCGACGCGCTCGCGCACGCACGCGGCGATCTGGTCGCCGAGTCCGGCATCGACGCGCGCGGTCAAGATGCCGTCGCACACCGAGCCGTCCAGCACGCAGGCGGTGCCCACCGTCACGGCGGCGAGCACGCCGATCGCGTCGTGGCACACGTGCGGAATGAAGCTGCGCGTGCAGAGGCTGCCGCCCTCCCGCGGCGGGGCGATCAGCGTCATCTTCGGGTAATTCCTGGCGGTGACGTCGCCCAAGCCCATCGCTTCGCCGCAGGCCCTGCGCAGGCGCTCGAGGCGCGACTTCAACTCCGTGTCGGCGTTCATGTCCCCGACGCTCTCGTAGCCGGTGCGGCCGACGTCCGTCGCGCGGAACAGCACGAGCGGCATGCCGTTGTCGATGCAGGTGACGCCGATGCCGTCGATCACGTCGCGGACGTGCCCGGTCGGCAGCAGGCCGGCGCAGACCGAACCGGCCGTGTCGAGGAAATTGACGGTGATCGGCGCCGACGTTCCGGGAACACCGTCGATTCGGGCGTCGCCTTCGTACGCGACCTGGCCGCCCGGGGTCCGCACGGTGATGTCGCACTGCATGTCGGTATTGAGCGTCAGCACGCGGAAGGTGCTGGCGTCGCCCCTGGGCTCGACCATGCCGGTTTCCAGCGCGAAGGGCACGACGGCGGCCAGCATGTTGCCGCAGTTGGGCGTCGTGTCGACCGTGTCCTTCTCCGGCTGCAGCTGCGCGAACAGGAAGTCGAGCTCGACGCCCGGCTTGCTGCCGCGGCGCACGATGCCGACTTTGCTGGTGAGCGGATGCGCGCCGCCCAGCCCGTCGATCTGGCGCTTGTCCGGCGAGCCCATCACCGCGAGGAGCACCCGATCGCGCAGGGCGACCTCGGCCGGCAGGTCGGCGGCGTCGAAAAACGGTCCCCGCGACGTGCCGCCGCGCATGAACAGGCAGGGAATCGCGGTTTGGATCGAAGGCTCCCCGGTCGGCCGGACATCGGCCACGGCGGAAAGTCTGCACCCGTCCGCGGATGCCGGAAAGCCTCATCGCTATACTAGCAGCTATGCCGAATTGGCATGGTCGCCGTGCAGCGATGCAAAACCACGATGGACCTGAAGCAGCTCGAGTATTTCGTCAACGTCGTCGACCTCGGCGGTTTCAGCCGCGCCGCGCGCTTCCTCGGGGTCGCGCAGCCGGCGATCAGCCGGCAGGTGCGCGGCCTCGAAGTCGAGTTGCGGCAGAGTCTCCTCCTGCGCAACGGCCGCGGCGCCGCGCCGACGGAAGCGGGGAAGCGATTGCTCGAGCACGCCCGCGGCATCCTGCAGCAGGTGGACCGGGCACGGCGTGACGTCGACGAGACCAAGGGCGCGGCGGTCGGCAAGGTCGTGGTCGGGCTTCCGCCCACCGTCGCGCGGCACCTCACCGTGCCGGTCGTGCGCGAATTCCGGCAGCGCTACCCGCGGGCGTCGCTCAGCATCGTCGAGGGACTGTCCACCGACATCCTGGAATGGCTGGCCGTCGGCCGGGTCGACGTGGGCCTCGTCTACAACCCGACCGCATCGCCGGCGATCGCGATCCGCTTGCTGCTCGAGGAACCCCTCTGCCTCGTCGGCGCGCGCAAGGGCGGGCGCGAACCGCGAACGCTGCGGCTCGCCGATCTGCCGCGGTTCCCGCTGATCATCCCCAGCCGGCCCCATGCGATCCGCACGCTGGTCGACACGCGCCTCGCCCAGAAGATCTCGCAGGTGCCGGGCGTAGGGCTGGTCACGCTCACCGGCGGGCAGCGCCCCGCGGTGCGCGTGCAGGTGAACCCGCGCGCGGCCGCCTCGGCGGGCCTGTCGATGGAGGACGTGCGCACCGCGATCAACGCGGCCAACGTGAACCAGGCCAAGGGCAGCTTCGACGGCCCGGCGCGCTCGTACACGATCGACGCCAACGACCAGCTGCGCAGCCCCGACGAATACAAGCAGATCGTGGTCGCCTACAGGAACGGCGCCCCCGTCTACCTCACCGACATCGCCGACGTGATCGAGGACGCCGAGAACGT
>Ga0209798_10001603_pt1 | contig 13562 bp, 8 predicted proteins | sample DOMMetBare3Fresh_FD_187475 | JGI IMG/M metagenome (GOLD analysis project Ga0209798, IMG submission 187475) | Wetland sediment microbial communities from St. Louis River estuary, USA, under dissolved organic matter induced mercury methylation -... | ecosystem: Environmental > Aquatic > Freshwater...
TGGTGGCGGCCACCCGGCGCAGGTCCGCCATCCACGCGAGCTGGCGATATGACAGGAGGGTGCGGGCTGCCGCCGCGATCAGGGTGGCCCCGGCCAGCGCCACGGCCAGGCCCGACTGGTGCGTCCGGCTGCTGATGACCAGGATCCCGAGCCCGGCGACCGTGGCCACGGTCGACACGGCCAGTGCCCCCGCACCGGCCGCCGGGGGCGTTCTGGGCGCTGCCGACCGGTCAGGTCGCTCGAAGGCATTGACCCACACCGCGATGAGGGTGAGCCCGATCGCCCAGCCGGCGTCCAGCGGAGTTCCGACCAGGTAGGTGCCTGCGTTCGCCTGCAGGGCGTAGCCCGTGTCCGCCGCCGCGTAGGTCACCAGGCCAAGGATCAGCAGGAGACGTGGGCTGGCCCGCCGTATGCCTCCCAGCGCGAGCATCCCGGTCACGACGGCCACGAGCACAAGGTCCAGCCCCGGGTAGGCGACCGAGACGACGGTGGCCAGCGAGAGCGAACCCGCCACGGCCGAGTCCAGCACCGGGTTGAGCAGCACTGCCATCAGCGCGGCCGAACCGAGGGATCCCACAGCGCAGTCCAGCCACACCGACGACAACCGGCCAGGCATCTCGTGGCGTACTACCAGGACCAGGGCGGCCATCATCAGGGGGTAGAACACCAGGTACCCGATGTCGCCGGGGGAGGGGTACGGGGGTGACCAGCCACTCATGACGGGGGCGTAGTAGGTGTCCCCTGCCGCCAGCGAGGTCATGGCGACCGCCGCGAGCAGGACCTCCCATCGCCGGATGCCGACCCTGGAGACCGCCAGCCAGCACACCACCACGGGCACCCAGGACGTCAGCAGCGACAGCCAGACGTCCACGACCCGGTGTGACACGCCGCCCTGCAGCACGAGACCGGCCGTGTAGGCGAGCAGGAGCAGGCCCATCACCCAGACAAGCCCGACCCGAGGCGACACGTGTGCGCTCAACCGCACTATTCACCGCCAAGGTATCGCCATGCGTCGGATGTTCGGTATCCCCTGCTCAGTTTCCCATCTCCGACTGCTGAGCATCGCCGAACAGAGAAAGTCGCCGAGGCTAGTGCCGTGGGTGATGCAGCCCAAGGCGGTCGAACTCGATCATGGGGCAGGTGTCCATGACGACGTCCAGGCCAGCGCCGATGGCGCGCTGGGCGCCGTCCTCGTCGATGACCCCGAGCTGAAGCCAGATTGTCCGGATGCCGAGGCGGTCCTTGTTGGCGATCGCGTCATCCACGACCCCTCCCACATGTCGGGAGTTGACGAAGCAGTCCACGACCGTCACCACAGTGCCGTTCGGGATCTGGGTGAGGGTTGGGTAACCGGGCTCACCCCAGACCTCCTCGGCCCGCGGGTGTACCGGGATGATGCGATGTCCCAGTGCGTCATGCATCCAGGCGGCGACCCCGTGCGCGGTCCGGGTGGTGTCCGTGGACAGGCCGACCACCGCCCACGTCGCGGGAGTGGTGAGGGCTCTTCGGATGATCGCGGGGTCCGAGACATTACCTGACATGGTGGGGCTCATAGCCGCACAGTAGCCTCGAGGTATACCCGGGCGGCCGCGCCGAGTGCGGCGTCTTGAGACTAGGGAGAATTTCAGTGCGATTTGGTCTCTTCGTTCCCCAGGGCTGGCGGATGGACCTCGCCGGCATCGATCCGGATCAGCACTGGGGGGTGATTGCGGGTCTGGCCGAGCGTGCCGAGCTGACCCGCCTCTGGGAGTCGGTCTGGGTCTACGACCACTTCCACACGGTGCCGATCCCCTCGCAGGAAGCCACCCACGAGGCGTGGACCCTGATGGCGGCGCTTGCGGCCGTCACGAGCCGGGTCCGGCTGGGCCAGATGTGCAGCTGCATGGGCTACCGCAACCCCGCATACCTGGCGAAGGTCGCGGCGACGGTCGACATCATCTCCGAGGGTCGACTCGAGATGGGCATCGGCGCCGGGTGGTACGAGCACGAGTGGCGGGCCTATGGCTTCAGGGGCGGAGACTTCCCCTCGGCCGGCGACCGGCTCGGGATGCTCGAGGAGGGGGTTCAGATCTTCCGGGACATGTGGACCAAGGGATCGGCCACGCTGGACGGCAAGCACTACCAGGTCGATGGGGCGACCTGCTCTCCCCGTCCCCTGCAGGGGACGACCCAGCCTGGTTCGGAGCACAACGGCATACCGGTGTGGATCGCCGGTGGTGGCGAGAAGAAGACCCTGCGGATCGCCGCCCGGTACGCCGACTACACGAACTTCTCCCCGGAGGTCTTCGAGCACAAGAGCGCGGTCCTTGCGGCCCACTGCGCGGAGATCGGTCGGGACTTTGCCGAGATCACCCGTTCGACGAACATCAATGTGGTCATCGGTGAGACCCAGAAGGACGTCAGGGAGCGACTGTCCTGGATGCGTCAGCACTACATCGAGGCAGGTGTGCCGGTGGCCAGGGTGGACCGGCAGATGGAGTCCGAGAGCGCCGGCCCCGGAGTCGGCACGCCGGCTCAGATCGTCGGCCGGCTGCGCGCGCTCAAGGCGTTGGGACTGGGATACACGATCGCCTACTTCACCGAGGCGGCCTACGACACCTCGGGCATGCATCTCTTCGAGAACACCGTCATCCCTGAGCTGCGCTAGCGCCCGCCAAGGTCCCCCGGTCGGGCTGCACCGCAGAATTTCCGAGGTGCGGATGGGGCGTACATCACTAATATGTCGATTGTGACCACAGACAACGGCGACAACTTCCCCTTCTTCACCACCTCCGATGACCATGAGGAGCTGCGGCAGGCCGTCCGTAACGTGGCGGAGGACAAAATTGCCCCGCACGCCGCCGAGGTCGACGAGACCGCCAGCTTCCCTCAGGCGGCCCATGACGCGCTGGTGGCGTCCGACTTCCACGCCCCTCACATCGGGGAAGAGTACGGCGGGGTCGGCGCGGACGCCCTGGCGACCTGCATCGTGATCGAGGAGATCGCCCGGGTCTGCGCCTCCTCGTCGTTGATCCCGGCGGTGAACAAGCTGGGCACCATGCCGCTGATCGTCGCCGCATCCGATGAGGTCAAGGCGAAGTACCTGCCGCCGGTGGCGCGCGGTGAGGCGATGTTCTCCTACGGGTTGTCCGAGCGTGAGGCCGGCAGCGACACCGCGTCGATGAGGTGCCGGGCCAAGGCGGACGGTGATGACTGGGTGCTGAACGGGCAGAAGGCGTGGATCACGAACGCGGGTGTCTCGCAGTTCTACACGGTGCTGGCGGTGACCGACCCCGACGGCAGACGAGGGTCGAACGTGTCGGCGTTCGTGGTGGAGAAGTCGGATGCCGGGTTCACCTTCGGTGACCTGGAGAAGAAGATGGGCATCAAGGGGTCGCCGACCCGTGAGCTGATCTTCGAGAACTGCCGGATCCCGGGGGACAGGATCGTGGGTGCCCCTGGTGAGGGACTCAAGATCGCGCTGGCCACGCTGGATCACACCCGGGTGACCATCGGTGCCCAGGCCGTGGGCATCGCCCAGGGCGCGTTGGACTTCGCGGTGGGATACGTCAAGGAACGAAGCCAGTTCGGCAAGCACATCGCTGAGTTCCAGGGAGTGCAGTTCATGTTGGCGGACATGGCGATGAAGCTCGAGGCTGCTCGCCAGATGGTCTACGTGGCGGCTGCGAAGTCCGAGCGCGGTGACAAGGATCTCTCCTTCTTCGGTGCCGCGGCGAAGTGCTTCGCCTCGGACGTGGCCATGGAGATCACCACCGATGCGGTCCAGCTTCTTGGTGGCGCCGGGTATGTCAAGGACTACCCGGTCGAGCGGATGATGCGCGACGCCAAGATCACCCAGATCTATGAAGGTACCAACCAGATCCAGCGCATCGTGATGGCACGCTCACTCCTGAAGAAGTAGCCGAACCCCCGTCGCCCGGCACGTCGTACAGCCGCAGCGACGCCGCCCCCGACCGGAGGCGGCGTCGCAGTACCGGCAGTTGCCGAAGGCTCAGGGCGCCTAGCGGGCTGTGGTGAAGGTCCCCGAGGCGATCACGTTGCTTCGTGAGTTCCTCTCGACCTGGTAGTAGTACTTCGTGCCTGCCAACAGGCTGTTCCGGATGGCCAGGCTGACGTTGCTGCCGGTCTGGTCGGTGTACTCGTACCAGCCCGTCTGAGTGCCGAGCACGTACCTCGACGCGCGGAAGGTGACGCGAGCCGTCCCGGCAGGCACGTTCAGGGTCAGGGTCGCGCCATGGCGGGACGCGATGACCGTATGCGCAGTCTGGCCCGGTCCGGGGGTTGGCTTGGGGGTTGGCTTGGGGGTCGGCGCCGGGGTCGGAGCCGGGGTGGGTGTGGGAGTCGGGGTAGGCGCGGGGGTTGGCGCCGGGGTGGGGGCCGGCGCCGGCGTGGGAGTGGGTGAGGCGGGGTGCAAGGCCAGCTGCACACCGACTGTCTTGCCGAAGTTGATGTTGTCGTGGTTGATGCCTGCCGGGGTCTCCAGGGTGGCCGGGAATCCCTTGCCCTTGTAGTAGGCGCTGCCGGCCCTGGCATCGCTCAGGGCGTCATACCCGTTTGAGCCGTTGTCGTCGAGCCCGGTGTACCAGTGCATATGGAAGCTGCTGGTCAGTCCGGCCGAGAACGGCGAAACCGCCACCCGCGGGACTCCGCCACCGCCGAACACGATGCTTCCGCCTCCGTGGATCATGTTGGAGTACTTGGGCATGAAGAACTGCGTGATGAACTGCGAGCCGCCCGAGTAGCCGACCAGCCAGATGTTGTTCGTGTCGATGTCGTACTTGTTGAACGCCACGTTCTGGATCAGGTCACGGGCGTAGTCGGCGTTGGCGCTGCCCTGTTCCCACCACGTCACGGAACCCGACTTGTCGGGGCTGAGAGCGGCGATCGTCAGCATGCCGCGCGTCCTGGCCTGCGCGACGATCCCCGACGGCCCACCGAGGGACCAGCTGGACGTGGGGTTGTTGAACTCGTACGCCCCGTCCCCGTGGAACTGCACGAGCAGGCCCACCTCGTGGGTGGCGGGCACTCCGGCGCCAAAGATGTGGTATTGGCTGGAGAGGCCGTTGGAGGCGGTGAAGCTCTGGTTCATCCGGTCCGTCATAGCCCCGCCGGACCCTGCGGTGTCGGCGGTGGCGGGGAGGGCGGCAACCATGCTGGCTCCGAGCAGGGCCGCGGCGCCTGCTCCCATGAGCTTCATGCGGATCGTCATATAGGGCATCTCAATTCCAGGGAGTAGGCATTGCCGAAGGCACTCGGTGAGCCCGCTCTGGTCTGACTTCGGGCCGCTGCCATACATGCTGGCTGCGGCTCCTGCGCCCTGCTGTTGGTTCACGCCGCGGTGGGGCATACGGCTGGCACTCGTGGCCGAAAGGACTAGGTGAGAAACCTCGATCGGGCCAGGAGGAAAGCCGTAATGCTCCTATAAGGAATGCCCCGGGAGGTTCAGGACAATCCGGATCCCGCTCTGCCCGCGGGGTTCAGGGTGCGGCGGGCAGCGCGCCCGCGTCGACAAGGACCTGCACCGCGTCCGGGAGCCGTCGCAGGGCCTTCCTGAAGTCCGCCGGTACGGCGATCCGGTACGCGTTGTCGCGAAGGTAGGCGCGCACCGCCTCGTCGAACTTGCGTTCCCCGCCGCGGTGCCGTGCCTCCAGCAGGGCGGACCCGCCGGCCATGTAGACGCCACTGTCGTAGGCCTGGCTGCCGTCGTCGTAGGTGGCCCAGTACGACATCGGCTTGCCCACCCTCTGCGCGGTGCTGCGCCGGATGTGCGCGTCCCATTCTGAGGAGTCCTGGCCATCGACGATGCGCTGGGCGTAGGAGGCAAACGCCTCGTCCAGCCACGGGTCCCGGGCCTGGTTGTTGCCGACGAGGCCGTAGAACCACATGTGGGCGAGCTCGTGGGAGACGAGCCCTTCGGGGTCTGACAGGTCACCGAACTGGACGGCTCCGGGAAGCTCGACACCATCGCTCACACCGGGCAGCACGCTGATCCACAGGTCCTTGTACGGGACGGGACCAAGCAGGTCGGCCAGGCTCCGCAACGACTTCTCGGTGCGATCGGCCCACTCCGTCAGCGCCACCGTGGAGCCTGCGCTCGGGGCGCCAAGGTGAAGCCGCACGCCGCCGACCGTCCGCTGCAGGGTCTGAAGCCGGCCGACGGTGACTCCGACGTCACGAACGGCGGGCGCGGTGAACGTGTGCAGTGTCGTGCCGGACGCGGGGTCCGGTGCGGCGGGCGAGGCCGAACCCGTCCCGAGCACCTGGTAGGGAGACGGCGCCCGAACCTTGAGGGAGATGAGGTCGAACGTCTCGCTGGTGGCCATCTCTCCGGTGACGTTCACCGCGGGGTCGGTTGCCCAGCCGCGACCGCGCTCCCAGGCCAGCAGCGGGAACGCGGTGGCGAACCACGCGATCTGTTCTTTCGGAGCGACCCCGACCCGCTCGTCCGTGCCCGGCCCCAGGACGAGCTTGAAGGTGAGCTCCGTGGTGACCCTGGTGCCGGCGCGAACACAGGCGGCCAGAGGGACCTCGACGAGCGTCCCGGCCTTGTGGGCGGGCGCGCCCGCTGACAGAACTCGTGGTGTCGCCTTGGCGCCGTCAACGGAGGCGCCGGTGACAACCAGGGAGTTGCCCGCCAGCGCAGTGACGGGCTTGTTGGGCCAGGCGCGGAAGACGAGCTTGCACGCGGGGAGGTCGGGGATGAACGTCACCGACTCCCGGCCGGTCGCGGACCGGAGGTCCTCGGCGACGTCGAAGGCCAGCGTGACCACTGGTCGGGTCTTCGCCGGAGCTGCCGTGATGGCGTCAGAGGGCTGCCTGGCGGTCGTCAGGTCGCGGCCCCCGCTGGCGCAGGCAGACACCGTCAGCACGGTGCACAGCACGGTCGCGAACAGCCTGCAGGTTTTTACCATGAGCGCAACGTATGTGGCGTTCCTGTTAGCAGCCTGATGGGACCCGGGCTGTGACGCAGGGGTGGCTCCCAGGGGTCACCGAGCAGCGCGTCGCCGGCCTGCTCGGTCACCGTGAGGGCGTCCGTGCCGAGCACGGCGACGGAGGCGACGTAGGGTGCCCCCGGGCTGAGATCCCGCAGACAGGTGACGGCGGCCATGGGTGAGGGCCAGGTCCTGCCCGGGTCCCAGGCTGTCACGGCCGGGGCAGACCCCGGGTCCGTCACGCTGATGTGTGCGGGCGGGATCGCCAGCCCGTCACCGGTGGCCTTCAGCACCGCCTCCTTGCGGGTCCACCAGACTGCGAGGGCCCGGGAGCGCTCGCAGGAAGGCAGCTCGGCGTAGCTGACCCGCTCGGCAGTGGACAGGATCTCACCGCTGAGCATGGCCAGGTCCTCCCGGTCGAGGTTGCGCACGACGTCCACGTCGATGCCCACGTGGAGTCCCCCGGTGAGGGCGACGACGACGCGGTTGCCCGCGTGCGCCAGGTTGAACGCCACTTGGGCGTCCCCCGGATCACTGTCGAGCCTCGGCTTGCCGTGGCCCCCGCCACAGCGGTGACAGGTGGTCTCGAATCGCAGCGCCTGCGGCGGGATGCCGGTCCGGGCACTTAGCAGGATGCGCACGAGGGCGTGCGCGGTGACGTATCGGTCGCGGTCGACGGTGCGGCGCAGGCGTTCTGCGCGCTGTCGCTCTGCAGCGTCCAGGAGCGCGACCAGCTCCGGCCGGGGCCGCGCGGTGGCCCACCATACCGAGCAGGCTGTGTCCGTCTCGTCTGGTGCCGGACCTGCGTGACTGACGCTGCTGATCGCTCCCGGCACCTGCGCGGCAGCAGCCGGTGCCATCTCAGGCCTGGAACTCGGCCGGGATCCCAGCCCAGCGGGTGTCTGGCATCAGTGACTCACCCTTCATGACCAGGGACAGCGGGCCCAGGGTGCTGTCGCGTCCGAGCACGGCGTCGTAGAGGACGACAGAACGAGCACCGACCGAGGCTCCACTCTCGATCGAGACCACCGACATCTTCATCACCCGGTCCTCGAACAGGTGGGTCTGCAGGGATGCGCCGGCGCCGATGACCGCGTCGTCACCCAGGTGCACGAGGTCGAACTCGGTGAGGTACGTGGACTCGATCAGCGTCCGCCGGCCGACGGTGGTGCCGAACAGGCGCAGCAGCGGACCCAGCAGCGGTGTACCCGTGAGGCTCTGCAGCAAGGCCGGGACGGCGGCCGCCTCGTACAGCCCGGTCACCAGCTCGGACCGGCGGACGAACCGGCCCCACAGGGGCTCTACCCGAGGGACGTAGGCTCCGACGAGCAGCCACTTGAGCCCCGCCACGAGCACCACCAGCGCCATGCTCATGCCGAGAAACGCGGCCGGCGCCGTGGCCACCACGACCCAGGCGTTGTACGTGGCAGCGACTATCGAGACCAGGAGCAGCGCCATGTACACACCCGCGGCCAGCAGTGAGCCCGGCACCGCGATGCGCAGGAACTCGAACCCGTAGCGCTCCAGGACCCGGGCCCGGCCGGGGCTGAAGGTCAGACCGGCATCGAACGCCTTGCTCTCCTGGCGCCTCGGAAGGTAGATGGCAGGGGAGCCGAGCCATGAGCTCCCCTCGGGAACCCCGTCGGGGGGAGGCACGGTGTGCACGCCCACGAGCGAGCCGTCTCCCAGGGTGGTGCCGGCCGGGATGAACGAGGCGTTGCCCACGAACGCTCGACGGCCGATCTCTGTCTTGTCCTGGGCGATGAGTCCGTTGTGGTACATGGCGCTCCCCACCTGTGCCATGTCGGCGACGAAGCTCTGCTGCTGCAGCACGAGGAGCTCGGGGTCGATGTGGGCCACGGTGGAGACCTCGCAGCCCTTACCGATCTTGGCGCCCAGAAGCCGCAGCCACGGGATCGTGTAGAGCGTCGCGTACAGCGAGTTCGTCAGCAGGAGGCTCGCCTCGAACAGCTTGTCCAGGAACCACTTGCGCAGGCCCAGCCGCGAGCGCAGGTCATGGATGCCGGTCGGCGTCGTGCCCGGGACGAGGGCCTGCGCGGACGCGATGACCAGGCAGACCATCAGGACGAAGAGCGGACCCGCCAGGGCTGAGACAGCCAGCCCGGCCCACACGCCCTGGTGGAGCAGGACCCACCAGACCATCATGACGACAGGGACGATGGCCACGAACGGCAACATCTCGAGGGCTGCCAGCCCCACGCAGAATCCTGCGATCAGGGGGCGAGACCATTCGCGCGGCGCCTCGCGCGACGCCATCGCCTCGAAGACGGGCCCGGCATCGGGCGACGGCAGGGACGGGGACCCGGCCCAGCGTTCGCCGGCCGGGATCACCTGGTTGTAGCCGATCGCCGAGTGCTCTCCAAGAGCCGCTCCGGCGCCTAGCCGGCCACCGGCCATCACCATCGCGCTGGCTCCGACGAAGGCGTTCTCACCGATCACGACGGGGGCGATCGTCAGGCAACCACGTTCAATGAAGGAGGGCTGAACCTGCACGCCGTACCCGATCGAGGCGCCGTCACCGATGTCGATGAACATCGGGAGGCCAAGCTCGCCCGTGGCGATGTGGCAACCCCGTCCGACGCGTGCCCCGAGCAGCCGGAGGTACGGACTGAACAGGGGTGAGCCGCTCAGCACCGGGGAGGGCGACAGCTCGAGCAGCTTCTGGATGGCCCACACCCGCAGGTGCACCAGGCCCCACAGAGGGAACACTCCCGGTCGAAGTCCCAGCGCGAGCACGCGAGCCCCGATCACGGGCAGCACCCACCGTCCGACGACGTAGGTGAGCGGGACCAGTGCCGTCAGCTGGAGCATGACCTCAAGGGATGGCACGCCGCGGTGCTGGCTGTAGACATAGGCCGCTGGCGCAGCGAACAGCAGTATCAGCAGGTAGAGCATGCCCAGCTGGCTGATGCCGGCCAGGGCCACGCGGGAGTCTCGGTATCGTCGTACAGGGGCGGTCGGCGGCACCGCGGTGCCGGAAGCCTGTGCCGCGTCGAGGTGCTCCGCGAGCGACCTGATCGTCGGGTGGGCGTAGAGGTCCCCGATGGCCAGCCGTCGTCCGACATGGCGCCGGCGCAGGGTGGACACCACTGTCGCGGCGGCCAGCGAGTGACCACCAAGGTCGGTGAAGAAGTCCGCGTCGATGCTCACGTCGTCGAACCCCAGGCCCAGCGCGTCGGCCCATGCCTGGCAGATCCCGAGCTCCGCCGCCGTGGTGGGAGCGACGTACGCCTCAGTTCTCGTGATGAGCCGGGAGCCCTGCGCCGGGGCGGGAAGAGCTCCGCGGTCGACCTTGCCGCTTGGCAGCATCGGCAGGGAGCTCACGATCGTCAGATAGGCGGGCACCATGTACGGCGGCACGGTGGATCGCAGGTTCTCGTGCAACCGGTGGATGAGCGCCTCGTCTGGCTCACCCGCATTCCGGGTGATGAACGAGGCGAGCTCTTTGGTGGAGGGCACCAGGGTGGTCACCGCATCTCTGACGAGGTCGTCCTCACGCAGAAGGTTCTCGATCTCGCCCAGATCGACGCGGTGCCCGCGCACCTTGACCTCGCTGTCGGCGCGGCCCAGATACTCGATGCCGTGCGGGGTGCTGCGGCCGAGGTCGCCCGTGCGGTACAGGCGACCTTGGCGGGTGAACGGGTTCGGGATGAACTTCTCGGCGGTGAGCTCGGGCCGCCCGATGTAGCCGAGGGCGACCCCCGGGCCGCCGATGCAGATCTCTCCGATCTCCCCGTCGTCCACCGGTTTCAGGCTCTCGTCCAGGAGGTAGGACTGGTAGGTCGGCAGCGGATAACCGATCGTGACGGGCCGGCCCGGCACGAGGCTGGTCATGATGGCCGTCACGGTGGCCTCGGTGGGCCCGTAGGTGTTGAGGATCACCCGGTCCCCGGTACCCCAGCGCTCCACCAGCTCCTGCGGGCACGCCTCGCCGCCCACGTTGAGCGTGTGCACGAGGGGCAGGTCCCGGTCGATGGTGGCCAGCACCGTGGGTACGCAGTACAGCACCGTGATCTGGTACTCCCGCAGGAAGTCGCAGAGGTCGGCACCCAGGCGCCTGCCGTCGTTCGGGCCGGCGACCAGCGTGGCACCCACGGCCCAGGTCGGCCAGATCTCCTCGATGGAGAAGTCGAAGGCGATCGTCATCCCCTGGTAGACGCGGTCGGTGGGACCGACCCGGTACAGAGAAGGGACCACGTTGATGAAGTTGCAGATGCTGTGTTGCGCCACCTCGACGCCCTTGGGCCGGCCGCTGGATCCTGAGGTGTAGATGATGTACGCGGCGGAGACGGCGCCCTGGTCGACCTCTTCGGGCCGGGTCGCGGGCAACGACGAGAGCGTCCCCTGGATCTCGTCCAGGAGCAGGACGGCGCAGCTCGTCGTCGCCGTGGACCCGGTGAGGTCAGACGTCGTCAGGAGCAGGTCGGCGCTCGAGTCGGTGGTGATGTACTCCACGCGATCCGGCGGCGAGGTGGGGTCGATCGGGATGAACGTGCCACCTGCCTTGAGCACGGCCAGCAACGTCACGTACGTATGGACCGACCGGTGCAGCAGGATCCCGACACGGACGTCACAGGCCACTCCGTGCTGGATCAGGTGGTGGGCCAGCTGGTTCGCCCGGGCGTCGAGCTCGGCGTAGGACAGCTGGAGCTCGTCAGCCTCCAACGCTGTCGCCGCCGGGGCTGCGTCACAACTCGCCTCGAAGTAGTGGTGCAGCCGGGCCTTCGGACGTGTCACCGGTGCGGACGGCTCAACGGACGATGTGCCGTCCCACCCGACCCGTCCCTCCTGCAGCGGATGCGCGTGCGTGCCGCCCGTGGAGGGCGAGATACCGGAATCTGACGCCGGGTCGCGACGGAGGTCAGTCATGCGGGGTCCTCATCAGCGGTGATTGTACGGGGTGGTGTGGCGTTGGCTGGCGGATGCAGGGTGGGTCCACCCGGTCCGAGGTCTTCGCGCCCGTCAGTGCCGGAGCCCTGAGACAGGAAGGAAGGCCTCTCACAACACCGTGAGGTCGGTGGTCATGAAACGGCTTCGATCTCATTGCCACGGGCTCCAGTCCACGTCGCCTCCCCCCAAAGGTCCCATCCAGCAAAGGTTATCCTTCCGGTAAAATTATCACAATGTCAATAGTTGATCGGGGAAGACGCCCGAGACGTCGGTCACCACAAGTGGCCTCACGGAGTGAACACCGACTTGGCTTTGCGGTGGAGGCGACCCGGCCTCACAATGGTCGGCGTGAAAGATAATGGGCCGACCCAGGCTGAGCTTCGAGGTCATCCGACCGGTGATAGCTCGCATGCGCTGGTCGAGCCCGCCGTTGAGTCCACAGCCTGGACGGACTCGCCGTCGGACCGGCCGCCTGTAACGCCGGAGCCGACCACCGCTCATTCCTCGACGAGGCGCGTGGTCGGTATCGACGCCGCCCGGGGGGTCGCGCTGCTGGGGATGGTAGCCGTTCACTCGCTGTACGAGTTTGATGCCCAGGGCCATCCGACCCTGTCCTACACGCTCGCGGCGGGGCGTGCAGCCGCCCTGTTCGCGGTGCTGGCCGGGGTGGGGATCTCCATGACCACGGGCCGGCGAAGGGTGACGGGGGGCCGCCAGGGTTGGGCGGCCGCGGCCTCGCTGGTGGCGCGGGCTCTGGCGCTGGCCGTCATCGGCCTGATCCTCGGGAGCAACAGCGACGCCACCAACGGGACGGTGATTCTCGTCTACTACGGGGCGCTCTTCTTGTTGGCCATCCCCCTGGTGTTCCTGCCTACCAGGGCTCTGGTGGTGACCGGCGTCGTGGCCCTCTTTGTGGTCCCGGTCCTGAGCCAGCTCGTCCGCGGTGGGCTGCCGGCCTCCCTGAACGACCACCCCACGCTGGCCTTCCTGATGGCGTCTCCCGTTCGCGTGCTGGCCGACGTGTTCGTGACCGGGGAGTACCCGGCGTTGCCCTGGGTGGCATACGTCTGCGCCGGCCTGGCGATCGGCCGGCTGAATCTGTCCTCACCGCGAGTGGCTCGCAGGCTCCTGGGCACAGGGGTCGCGATGGCCGTCGTCGCCAAGCTCGTGTCCTGGGTGGCGCTGGGCCCGATGGGAGGGAGCGACCGGATCTTCGCCGCTGCTCAGGGCAGCGCTTCGAGCCGGGACACGGTTTCGGACCTGCTCGTCTTCGGAGACGACGGCACCACCCCGCTGGATACCTGGTGGTGGCTGACCAGCGCGGCTCCGCATACGAGTACGCCGCTGGACCTGATGCACACCATCGGCACGGCCCTCGCCGTGATCGCCCTGATGCTCCTGCTGACCGACGCGGCCAGGCCTGCACGCGCCGCCCTGGCCTCGTCTGTGCTCAAGCCGCTGAGGGCCGTCGGCAGCATGACCTTGACCATCTACGTCGCGCACATCATGTTCATGAGCTCATCCCTGGATGTGTTCAGTGCCATGCCCGGTTACCTCGCCGAGATCGTCGTTGCCATGCTCTTCGCCCTCATCTGGTCGGCAGTCAGGGGCAGCGGACCGCTGGAGTCGGTCGTCACCAGCCTCTCCCATCACGCCCGTGAGGCAGTGATGAGCCGCTCAGCCGACGGCGCGCACCGGGCGGGCCGGCGGTAGGTCGCC
>Ga0209798_10001604_pt1 | contig 13558 bp, 10 predicted proteins | sample DOMMetBare3Fresh_FD_187475 | JGI IMG/M metagenome (GOLD analysis project Ga0209798, IMG submission 187475) | Wetland sediment microbial communities from St. Louis River estuary, USA, under dissolved organic matter induced mercury methylation -... | ecosystem: Environmental > Aquatic >...
ATATCGCGTGGCGGGCAAGACCGGCACGGCCGATCGCGTCGGCGCCGACGGGCGCTACTCGGGCAAGACGGCATCCTTTATCGGCTTCGCGCCTGCCGACAAGCCGGAGTTTGTCGTTGCCGTGATCCTGCAGAACCCGATCCGGGGCTACTTCGGTGGATCAACGGCAGGCCCGGTGTTCAAGGACGTCATGACATACGCGCTGCAGGAGTTCAGGATCCCTCCAACGGGCACCCCGCCGCCGGTCATGAAGCTCAAGGTCGACGACGTGCCGGCATCCGCAGACAAGGCTGAGGCCGCGTTGAAGGTCGACTCTGGTCACCGGGCCCGGGCCGGCTCGCGGTAACCTCCATCCGGTGGTGAACGCGGCTCCTCGTCCCAGAAGCCCGCACAAGATCAGCCTGCAGTCCGTGGCTGAGTGTGCGGGTGTGCCGGCGACGGCTGGGAGCGTCCTCGACCCGCGAATCGTCGTGACGGGGGTGACCCTGGACTCGCGCGCCATCCGCCCAGGAGACCTGTATGCCGCCCTCCCTGGGGCCCACGTGCACGGCGCCGACTTCGGCGCGGCAGCCATCGGGCTCGGCGCGGTTGCCATCTTGACCGACCCCAGGGGAGCGGCACTTCTCGCGCTGAACGAGATCCCCGTTCCCGTGCTGGTCGTTCCAGATCCCCGGGCTTCCCTCGGAGGCGTGGCGGCGATGATCTACGGCCGGGCCAGCCAAGGGCTGACCATGCTTGGGATCACCGGTACCAACGGCAAGACCACGACGGCATACGTGCTGGACTCGGCACTTCGCGCGCTCGGGCGAGTGACCGGGCTGATCGGAACGGTCGAGACCCGCATCGGCGAGGACAGGGTCAAGAGCGTCCGGACCACCCCCGAGTCTGCGGACCTGCATGCCTTGTTCGCCGTGATGCGTGAGCGGGGTGTCGACACGTGCACCATGGAGGTGAGCAGCCACGCCTTGAGCCTGCACCGCGTCGATGGCGTGCGGTTTGACGTCGTTGCCTTCACCAACCTGTCCCAGGACCACCTCGACTTCCATGGGTCGATGGAGAGCTACTACCTCTCCAAGGCGTCGTTGTTCACTCCCGACCGGGCTGTTCGCGGCGTGGTGTGTGTGGATGACGAATGGGGCCAGCGCCTCGTCCGGGAGTCCGGTGTGCCTGTCGTGTCCGTCTCGTCGCGCCAGGACGTTGCGGCCGACTGGCATGTCCAGTCCACGGGAGTGGACGGATCCGACTTCGAGCTGATCGGGCAGGAACGGCGGCTGTCGCTGCGGTCCGCCCTGCCGGGGGACTTCAACCAGGTGAACACGGCGGTGGCTGCCTTGGTGTTGATGGCCGCGGGTTACGAGGGCGACGAGATCGGGCAGGCTCTGACCGCAGATCCGCACGTGCCCGGCCGGATGGAGCGGGTCCTCGTGGAGGACATCCAGCGTGCCGAATCCGCCGAGCCACCGGTCCAGGGCCGGATGCCGCTGGCCGTCGTCGACTTCGCACACACCCCCGACGCGGTGGCAGCAGCACTGAAAGCCTTGCGACACAACACTTCTGGGTCGCTGATCGTCGTTCTTGGCGCCGGGGGAGACAGAGACGCCGGCAAGCGGGAGGCCATGGGCGCTGCCGCGGCGGCCTATGCGGACCGCGTCGTCGTGACCGATGACAACCCTCGTTCGGAGGCACCAGCGGACATCCGCGCCGCCGTGCTGCGCGGAGCCGTCGCGCAGGATCGGACTGCGGGTCGCTCACCAGGTCGGACCATCGAGATCGGCGATCGTCGTGCAGCCATCCGGGCGGCCGTCGCCCAGTCCGGCCCGGGGGACACCATTGTGGTTCTGGGCAAGGGGCACGAGAGCGGTCAGGAAATCGCAGGCGTGGTCCACCCGTTCGACGACCGAGCAGAGCTGAGAACAGCGCTGACCGAGCATGCTGCTGCTGACGCCAACCGTGGTGAGGCCCGGTGATTCCACTCCGACTCAGTGAGATCGCCCGGATCACCGGTGGCGAGATCCATGATGCCCGTGGCGGTTCGGATGCGGATCCACTGGTGGACGGACCCGTGGTCACCGACTCTCGGGAGGCCTCCCCGGGCAGCCTCTATGTCGCACGCGTCGGCGAGGCCATGGACGGCCATCAGTTTGTCGCGGGAGCCCGCGACCTGGGCGCCGTCGCCGCCCTCACGTCGGAGCCGGTGGGTGACCTCCCGTGCGTGGTGGTTGCGGACGTCCAGGCGGCCTTCGTCTCGCTGGCCAGCGCCCTGATCGAGCGCAATGCCCACGTCGTCGTCATAGCCATCACGGGTTCATCGGGCAAGACCAGCACCAAGGATCTGCTGCTGTCCGTTCTGCAACGGCACGGCGAGACGGTCGCCAACGTCGGTTCCTTGAACTCCGAGGTGGGCGTGCCGCTCACCGTCTGCCGGATTACGTCCACCACGGCCTACCTCGTGCTCGAGATGGGCGCCAGGGCAATCGGTCACCTCGACTACCTCACCCGTATGGCGCCGCCCCAGATCGGGGTCGTCCTCAACGTCGGGACCGCGCACGTCGGTGAGTTCGGTTCACAGGAGGCCATCGGCATGGCCAAGGCTGAGCTCGTGCAGGCTTTGCCAGCAACGGGATTCGCAGTCCTCAACGCGGACGACCCGATCGTGTCGGCGATGGCTAGCCAGACCCATGCACACGTCATACCGGTGGGCGAGTCGGAGTTGGCAGCGGTTCGTGCGGTCGACGTCTCGCTCGATCCAAAGGGCCGGGCGTCTTTCACCCTCGTCACCGATCGGGGCTCGGCCGCTGTGGCCCTCGGGCTCTACGGAGAGCACCACGTCGGTAACGCCTTGGCGGTCGCGGCGGTTGCGCTTGTCGTCGGCATGACGCTCCAGGACGTCGCCACGGCGCTCGGGGAAGCGCGCCCGCTGAGCCGGTGGCGGATGGAGGTCCACGAGAGGGCCGACGGCGTCACGATCATCAACGACGCCTATAACGCCAACCCGGACTCGATGCGCGCCGCGCTCAAGACGCTGGCGATCATGGGCAAGGGTCGTCGGACGTGGGCAGTGCTGGGCGAGATGCGTGAGCTGGGGCCCGGATCCACCACCGAACATGAGGCCCTCGGTCGACTCGCGGTGCGCCTGAACGTATCGCGAGTGGTTGCCGTCGGCGAGAGGACGCAGCCGATCCACAGCGGGACCCAACGCAAGGGATCGAATGGCGAGGGGTCGACCTGGGTCCAGGACATCGACGCTGCCTATGAGCTGCTGCAACAAGAACTGAGGCCGGGCGACGTCGTGTTGATCAAGTCGAGCCATGACGCGGGGTTACGGTGGCTCGGAGATCGTCTTGTCGACGACACCGGGTCGGAGGTTTCCTCGTGAAGGCAGTGCTCCTGGCCGCCGCAATTGCGCTCGTACTGTCGCTTCTCGGCACCCCGTTGTTCATCAAGTTCCTGGTCCGCCGCCGTTATGGCCAGTTCATCCGCGACGACGGACCGACCTCGCACCACACCAAGCGTGGTACTCCAACGATGGGTGGCGCAGTCATCATGGGGTCCGCGCTCCTGGCGTACGGCGCGGCCCACCTGTTCACCCTGACACCCCTGACTGTCAGCGGGATTCTGGTGCTTTTTCTGATGGTCGGGCTGGGGCTCGTGGGCTTCATGGACGACTATCTCAAGATCTCCAGACAACGAAGCCTTGGGTTGCGCAGCAGGGAGAAGCTGGCCGGACAAACTCTGGTGGCGGTGATCTTTGCCGTCCTCGCGCTGCAGTTCCCGAACGAGCGGTTCCGCACGCCCGCAGTTCCATTCGTCTCGTTCGTTCGGGACACGAATGTGAACTTTGCCTTCGCCGGGACGTTGCTCGGCGTGATCCTCTTCGTACTGTGGGCCAACCTGATCGTTGCCGGCACCAGCAACGGTGTGAACCTCACCGACGGTCTGGACGGCCTGGCCACGGGCGCCAGCGTGATGGTGTTCGGGTCATACGTCCTGATCGCCATCTGGCAGTTCAACCAGAACTGCCAGAGCAATCCCGGTGTCAAGTGCTACGAGGTCCGGGATCCCCACGACCTGGCCGTGGTGGCCGCGGCTCTCATGGGCGCCTGCTTCGGATTCCTGTGGTGGAACGCCTCTCCGGCCCAGATCTTCATGGGGGACACGGGGTCGTTGGCCCTGGGTGGCGCCATGGCGGGCATGGCGATCACTACCCGCACGGAGTTCTTGGTGGTGATTCTCGGTGGGCTCTTCGTCATCATCACGCTCTCGGTGATCATCCAGGTCGGCTTCTTCAAGATGACGGGCAGACGCGTATTCCGGATGGCCCCGCTCCAGCATCACTTCGAGCTCGCCGGATGGAACGAGGTCACCATCGTCATTCGGTTCTGGATCGTCGCCGGGTTGTTCGCCGCCCTCGGGATCGGCGTCTTCTACGCAGAGTGGGTTGTTGGGGCAGCGTGAGTGACCAAGACCCGAGCTACGAGCCCCGCCAAGGGCTTCGAGACCTGACCCATCGCGATGCCGACTGGTCAGGGCTGCGCATCCTGGTCGCCGGGCTTGGCGTCAGCGGGTTCGCAGCTGCCGACGCGCTCTCCGAACGCGGTGCCATCGTCACCGCAGTCAGCGCCGATGCCACATCGGTCATCAGTGAACGCGCGCGAATCCTCGAGATCCTGGACGTCGACGTCCGACTTGGCCCCGAACACCTCCTCGAGCTACCCCCGGACACCGAGCTTGTGGTCACCTCACCAGGTTTCCGTCCCGACCACCCCATGTTGCTCGCGGCGGCATCACGCGGCATACCGGTTTGGGGCGAGGTCGAGCTCGCATGGCGCATGCGGGCGCAGTCGGGAGCGGCGCCCTGGATCACCATCACCGGCACCAACGGCAAGACGACGACCGTCAAGATGCTCGCGTCCATCCTCCGGGCCTCGGGGCTGCGGGCGACGAGCGCGGGCAACGTGGGCACGCCTCTGCTCGAGGCCGTCCTGCACCCCGAGCCCTATGACGTCCTGGCCGTCGAGCTGTCCAGCTTTCAGCTGCACTGGCAGAGGTCGGTGACGCCGTTGGCCTCGGTGTGTCTGAACCTCGCGCCGGACCATGTCGACTGGCATGGGTCCCTCGAGCAGTACCGCCTGGCCAAGGCAAAGGTCTACCAGGGCACCCAGATCGCTTGCGTCTACAACGTCGAGGACCCGGCAACCGAGGAAATGGTCAGGGAGGCCGAGGTCGTTGATGGCTGTCGCGCCATTGGCTTCACTCTGGGCATTCCAGCTCTGTCCATGGTCGGGCTGGTCGACGGCGTGCTGGCTGACCGTGCGTTCGTGGAGCAGCGCAGGACCTCAGCGGTGGAGCTGGCGACAGTCGCAGACCTGCAGGGAGACGCCCCGTCGGTGGCGCCCCACTACGTGGCCAACGCCCTGGCCGCCGCGGCACTCGCACGGGCCTTTGGCGTTGGCCCCCTAGCGGTGCGTGACGGCCTGCGAGCATTCGTTCCCGACCCGCACCGGATCGCAGACGTCGCAACGGTCGACGGCGTGCGCTTCATCGACGACTCCAAAGCGACCAACCCTCATGCCGCCGGCGCCTCGCTCGCGGCCTTCGACCACGTGGTGTGGATCGCCGGCGGCCTGCTCAAAGGCGCGGATGTCGACACGCTGGTCCAGTCGGTTGCCGGTCGCCTGCGCGGCGTCGTCCTGATCGGCGCCGAACGCGCGCTGATCGCCGCGGCGCTCGCACGACACGCACCAGATGTCCCCGTCGTCGACGTGCCCACCACGGACACTGGAGTTATGGATCTCGTGGTGGCTCGTGCCGGCGAGCTGGCTCAGCCCGGCGACGTGGTCCTCCTGGCGCCTGCCGCGGCATCCTTCGACATGTTCGCCAGCTATGGCGACCGTGGCGACGCCTTCGCCCAGGCGGTGCACCGCTACGCGAGCCGACCTGACGGGCCTTCGGCATCGTGAGCACGACGCATCGGGCCGCCTCGCCAGGCCGGCCCTCGGGGTCGAAGGCTGCACCAGCCGGTTCGTCAGGATGGCATCGGCCAATGCCGTGGTCGGAGCGGTTCGAGTCCCCAGTAACGACCTACTACCTGTTGCTGAGCGCCACCGCGATGCTGGTTGTCATCGGTCTGGTGATGGTGTTGTCAGCCTCCAGCGTGACGTCCTACAAGGACACGAACTCCTCCTACACCGTGTTTGTCAGCCAGCTGCAGTCCGCCGTCATCGGTGTCCTCTGCGCCTTCGTGGCCACCCGTGTCCGGTTGATCACCTGGAAGCGGATCTCGGTGCCAATGCTGGCCTTGGCCATCTTCCTGCAGGCGTTGGTCTTCGTGCCCGGGCTTGGCGTCTCGGTCAACGGCAACCGCAACTGGATTCAGATAGCGGGTCAGCAGGTGCAGCCTTCTGAGTTCGCCAAGGTCGCGCTGGTCCTCTTTGGTGCCACGGTCCTGACCAAGAAGCGTCGCAAGCTCGGTGAGTTCATGCATGCCGCGGTCCCACTCGTGTTTCCGGCCGGAGCCCTCCTGCTGCTGCTCGTCCTTGGCGGCAAGGACCTCGGCACCGGTCTGGTGCTCCTGGCCATCCTGGGCGGCCTGCTCTTTGCCGCCGGTGTCCCGGCCCGGATGTTCCTTGTCGCCGGCGCCGCCTTCGCAGCGCTGGCAGCGGTCATGGTCGTCACGAGTGCCAACCGCATGGGCCGGATCAATGACTGGCTTGGTGGCGGCTGCGTCGACCCGCACGGCTCGTGCTGGCAGACGACTCACGGCCAGTACGCCCTCGCTGATGGCGGCTGGTGGGGCGTCGGGCTGGGGGCCAGTCGTGAGAAGTGGCAGTGGCTCCCCGCTGCACACAACGACTTCATCTTCGCCATCATCGGCGAAGAGCTGGGCCTGCCGGGCACCTTGGTGATCATCGGGCTCTTCGGGCTGTTGGCCTTTGCCTGCTACCGACTTGTCCTGCGCAGCGGCGACTTCTTCGTCCGTGTCGCCACCGCGGGGATCATGGTCTGGATCCTGGCGCAGGCGATGATCAACATCGGCGCAGTGATCGGTCTTCTGCCAGTGATCGGTGTTCCGCTGCCGCTGGTTTCCAGTGGTGGATCCGCATTGGTGACAACTCTTTTTGGCTTAGGGATCCTTCTGTCTTTTGCACGCAATGAGCCAGGGTGCCGGGAGGCGCTAGCCGCCCGCCCAGGCGTGGTGCGCCGCTCGCTTGCGGTCATTCCGATGCGCCGCGGCGGCAAGTCATGACCTCTCTGTCAGGGCTGACCTCGGTGCTCCTGGCGGGTGGTGGTTCAGCCGGGCACGTGTCGCCCCTGTTGGCGCTCGCAGACTGCCTGCGGCGTCGTGACCCCGACGTGCGCATCACGGCGCTGGGCACCCATAAGGGGCTTGAACAGCGACTGGTGCCGGCCCGGGGATATGACCTCCGGATCATTCCCAAGGTGGCCTTCCCGCGTCGGCCCGGGGTCGCGCTTGTCCGCCTGCCCGGGGCGCTCAAGGCCGCCGTCGACGCCGCCGGTGCCGCTATCGACGAAACCAAACCTGAGGTCGTTGTCGGTTTCGGCGGATACGTCTCGACGCCGGCCTATCTGGCCGCGCGCAGACGCAAGATCCCCATCGTGGTTCACGAGCAGAACGCAAGGCCCGGTCTGGCCAACCGCCTGGGTGCCCGGATGACGCCTTATGTGGCAACGACATTTGCCTCCACGTCGCTCCCGCACGCCACTCTCATCGGCATGCCGTTGCGTCGCGAGATCGCTCTGCTGGACAGGGCGGCGAAGCGGGCCGAGGCGTTGGCCCACTTCGGGCTCAGCGACCACACACCGACGCTGCTGGTCACCGGGGGATCCCTGGGCGCGGAGCGACTGAACTCGGCATTCGCGTCACGCGTCGACGAGCTGCGCTCACACGGCATACAGGTGTTGCACGTCAGCGGACTGGGCAAGGAGTTCCAGCCAGGTCCGACGATGCCGGGGATGCCTGGTCTGCCCTATGTCGTTGTCGCCTATGTCGATCGGATGGACCTGGCCTATGCCGCGGCTGATCTCGTCGTCGCCCGCGCTGGTGCCAACACGGTCTGCGAGCTGACGGCGGTGGGACTGCCGGCGGTCTATGTGCCGTTGCCGATCGGCAACGGCGAGCAAAGACTGAATGCCGCAGACGTCGTCGCGGCCGGTGGCGGCGTCCTGGTCGACGACGCTTCCCTGACACCCGAGTGGATCGACGGGACTCTGGTGCGATTGGTCACCGATGCGTCGCGGATGCGAACGATGGCAGCCGCTGCATTCAGCATCGGAGAGCGTGAGTCTGATGAGCGACTGGCCGATCTGGTTGCCGTTGCTGCGAGCTCGCGCGGTGCCCGATGACCTGGGCCAATGGCTCGAACGGGCGTTTCGACTTCACCACAGAGGTCCCGGCGGCCAGAAGCCTGGGCTCGGTCCACTTCATCGCCATCGGCGGGGCGGGGATGTCCGGCGTTGCGCGCGTGATGTTGGCCCAAGGAATATCGGTCAGCGGGTCCGATGCCAAAGACTCCCTCGTTCTTACGGCGCTGGCAGCGGAGGGCGCTGTGGTCCATGTCGGTCACGACCCCAGCCACGTCGCGGGCGCAGATACCGTTGTCATCTCCTCTGCCATCCGCGAGGGCAACGTCGAGCTGCGAGAGGCTCGATCGCGCGGGCTCCGTGTACTGCACCGATCACAGGCCCTGGCATCGGTGATGCGGGGGAGTCGCAAGGTTGCCGTGGCCGGCGCCAATGGCAAGACCACCACCACGTCGATGCTGACGGTTGCCTTGCAGTACTGCGGACTCGATCCGTCGTTCGCGATCGGTGGCGAGCTGGCCAAACACGGCACCAACGCTCATCACGGCACTGGTGACATCTTCGTGGCTGAAGCCGACGAGAGCGACGGATCGTTCCTGGTCTATCGGCCCGAGGTGGCCATCGTGACCAACGTGCAGCCCGACCACCTCGACTTCTATGGAACCTTCGAAGCCGTCCAAGCCGCCTATGCCAGGTTCGCCGCAACGGTCCAGCCGCAAGGTTTACTGGTGACCTGTGCTGATGACCAAGGTTCACGGGCGCTGGCTGAGGTGGCCAGGGCGGCCGGCACACGGGTGATCACCTATGGCTTGGCATCAGATGCTGACGTGAGGCTCATCGAGCTGGGTGGGGTCGGCCTGCGCGCGCACGCGGTTCTCCTGGGCGCCGGACTCGACAACGTGGTTCTTGGCCGCCTTGAGATCGGCATGCCGGGTCGACACAACGTGCTCAACGCGACTGCCGCGTTCGTGGCCGCCACCGCGGGACTTGGCCAAGAGCCTGCCCGCGTCCTGGAGGGACTTGCCGGCTTCACCGGAACTCGGCGCCGGTTCGAGGCCAAGGGCGAGGTTGCCGGTGTGCGGGTGGTGGACGACTACGCCCACAACCCGGGCAAGGTGACGGCACTGGTCGAGACGGCCTCGAGCATCGCCGCGCCAGGGCGACTGATCGTGGTGTTCCAGCCGCACCTGTATTCGCGGACCCGTGACTTCGCAGCAGAGCTCGCGACGGCTCTGTCGCCGGCGGACATGGTCATCGTGATGGATGTCTATGCCGCCCGGGAGGACCCCCTGCCAGGAGTCACTGGCGCACTGATCGCTGACCGACTCCTTGAGGCGGTCCAGCGTCAACCCGGTGAAGGCGCGCGGTTCGTGCGCTTCGTGCCGTCCTGGTCGGAGGTGGCCCCTCTGGTGGCGCAGCTCGCGGAGCCCGGAGATCTCGTCGTCACCGTCGGCGCGGGGGACGTCACCATGATCGGCCCCGAGATCTTGCGTCTGCTGACCCAGCGGCTGGACCCGACGGCAGTGACCTCGGGGATGGAATGAGCGGCTTGAGCTCTCGCGCCGGCCGGGTCCTGCGGGGCCGGCGAACCACGGCGCGGCGTCCGTTGGGGCTGTCGTCATCGCGAACCAGATTTGCGGCACGCGCCGCGCATGTTCGCCGTCGGCCCTGGTTGGTGACGGCATGGTTTGCCGGCGGGCTCGCACTGCTCGCGGGAGGGGTCTGGCTGGTGCAGTTCAGTCCTGTTCTGGTTGCCCGATCGGTCACTGTAGAAGGAGTGCCACGCAGTGCCGTGGCCGAGATCATGCGCCGGGCTGCAGTCCCCATCGGCACGCCCATGGTTCGGGTCGACACGACGGCGATCGCTGACAGGGTCATCGCGACCGCGACGCTGGCCGAGGTCTCTGTAGGCCTCTCGTGGCCGAGCACGATCGTCATCATGGCGAGTCCACGAGTGCCCGTTCTGGCCGTGAAGAACCCTCAAGGTCAAGTGCAGGTTGTGGATGCGGAGGGCGTCGCCTACGCCACGGTCGGCGCGCCACCCAAGGGCGTCCCGCTGATCAACACGGTCGAGAACCCGCCCAGCAGGGATGCCCTGCGCGCCGGCATCACGGTTCTCCGCGCACTGTCTCCCGCCCAGCGCGGACGGGTGACAAACGTGACTGTCTCGGGCGCGAACATGGTCACCCTCAAGCTGGGGACCGTCACCGTCGTGTGGGGAGGCGCCTCCGAACCTGAGCTGAAGGTCAGGGTGTTGACGGCACTGTTGGGGCACAAGGGGTTCAGGACCATCGACGTCAGCGCACCGAGCACCCCTGTCACGAGATGACGCGTCCGACACGCCGCGAACATGTTTGATCGCGGGGGTCTCAGCGCCTACCGTCACCCGTGGGAAGAGTAAGAAGAAACTCTAACCCTCTAGTCTACATCGAGGTATTTTCGGCGAGATTTTTGTGCAGGAATACATCGCTTACGATTCCCGCACAACCACCAGCGACTCGAGCAGAACGTTTCAAGAGAGGCCCACCGACGTGGCAGCACCGCAGAACTACCTGGCCGTTATCAAGGTCGTCGGCATTGGCGGAGGCGGTGTCAACGCAATCAACCGGATGATCGAGGTCGGGCTCAAAGGCGTTGAGTTCATCGCTATCAACACCGATGCCCAAGCGCTTCTGATGAGCGACGCAGACGTCAAGCTCGATGTGGGCCGCGAGCTGACTCGCGGCCTCGGAGCAGGCGCGGATCCCGAGGTTGGCAAGAAGGCCACCGAGGACCATTCCGAGGAGATCGAAGAGGTGCTCAAGGGCGCCGACATGGTCTTCGTGACCGCCGGCGAGGGCGGCGGCACCGGCACCGGCGGCGCACCCGTCGTGGCCAAGATCGCCAAGTCCATCGGCGCCCTGACCATCGGCGTTGTCACCCGCCCCTTCACCTTCGAAGGACGACGCCGGGCCAACCAGGCCGAGACCGGCATCGCCAGCCTGCGCGAAGAGGTCGACACCCTCATCGTGATCCCCAACGACCGACTGCTCTCGATCAGCGACCGCGCGGTCAGCATGCTCGATGCCTTCCGAAGCGCAGACCAGGTGCTGCTCTCCGGCGTCCAGGGCATCACGGACCTGATCACCACCCCTGGCCTGATCAACCTCGACTTCGCCGACGTCAAGGCGGTGATGCAGGGCGCAGGCTCTGCTCTCATGGGTATCGGCTCCGCTCGTGGCGACGACCGAGCCGTCCAGGCTGCCGAGCTGGCGATCTCCTCGCCTCTGCTCGAGGCCAGCATCGACGGCGCACACGGCGTGCTGCTGTCGATCCAGGGTGGCTCCGACCTCGGGCTCTTCGAGATCAACGAGGCCGCCCGTCTCGTACAGGAGGCCGCCCACCCCGAGGCCAACATCATCTTCGGCGCCGTCATTGACGATGCTCTCGGTGACGAGGTCCGTGTGACGGTCATCGCCGCCGGCTTCGATGGCGGTGGCCCGGTTCGTCGCCATGACGACCGTGCCCTTGGCCAGATCGCTGGCTCAACGCAGCGCCCCTCCTCGGCGACGACTCTGCCCCAGCAGCCGCGCGTCGGCCAGCTGCCGCATCTGATCGCGCCGCAGATCCACCCGAGCCAGGTGCCCGTGGGCGCTCTCCCGGTGCCTACGGCTCATGACAACGGTGCTTCCAGCAATGGCGCTCTGCACAACGGCGTGTCACCCCACGCACAGGAGCCTGTGGTCAAGCCGCCGCGCACGGTTACCTTTGACGACAACGACGACCTAGATGTGCCCGACTTCCTGAAGTAACACCTCGCCCGGGGCATAGCAGCGATGCAGGGGCGGTTGGCCTTCGGGCCGACCGCCCCTGCCTTGTTGGACCGCGCGTCCGGGCAGTCCGGTGATTGGCTGTGCCACCTCGCGGGTGTCGAATCGCGTCCTTCTCACGCAACCCTTATGTTCGCTTTGGAGGGGACGTCACATGGATGAGCGGACGCGAGACCTGCCCGATTCGACCTCGCCGGTTCTCCAGAAGGGCCGATTCGCCCGCAACCATCGGCTTGCCATTGGTTGGGGCGGCACCGGTGTTGTCGCCATCGCCGTCGCCGCTGCTCTGCTGTGGCCGGCTGGCCAGCACAGGTCGAGCGCAGGGCCGGCGCACAGTGGCATCCCGTCACAGACGGTCACGTCCCCTGCCACGCACCCCGCCAAGGCCGAGAGCGCAGACGGGGATCCTCTCGTGACGTTCGCGCGAAGGCTTCCCATGGGGCCGCCGATCGCCTTGGTCCCGCGCGCAGAACGGCGAGGATCGAAGGTCGTCGTGGTGACGGCCGATCACGTGGTGACCTTGCCGACACATACCGGTTTCGCTTTCGACCTCACCCCGTCCGCTGGTGGGCTGCTGGTGGCCGCGCACTCCGATGCGTTTACCGGCGGTGGCCCCGACCCCGAGCAAGCTCTCTACCTCATTCGATCTGGCGGAAGCCTGAGCAGGCTGCACCTGGGAGCCTTCAACGGTCTGGCGGTCGACCCAACGGGCAAGAAGTACGCAATCGCCGAGATCGGCCTTGGTGCCTACGACAAGGTCCACGTCACGGTGGGGTCGCTGGCTCAGCGGGGCCAGACACACAGCCGCACTGAACCCATCGCCACCAAGCTGCTGGGCTGGACCACGCAGGGACTGCTGATGTCGGACACGAGGCGGGTCTGGCTGTGGGAGCCAGGATCGGGGTCAGAGACCGATCTCCCAGGAGTCGTAGACGCTTCAGTCATGCCTACGGATCCCGGTCGTCTGCTGGTCGCCGCCGGCCAAACGGGATCCAGCTATTGCCTTCACCTGTTCACCGTGCGCGGCGGGCTGATGGGCCCGGTGCTGACGTGCGGCACTGGCAACGGTTGGACCGTGAGCCCGGATGGCCGCCTCGCCGTCTTCGGGTCCACCGTGGTTGACCTGGTCAATGGGCGCGTTGGACCGGAGCTGATGAACGGTCTGGGGCTCTACTTCCCGCACTGGGAGGACTCCACCCACGTCCTCAGCCCGGTGAGGGGCTCAGATCCGCTGGGACAGTCGCTCCCAGCCATCTGGATTCGATGCGATGTCACAAGCGGTGCCTGCGAGCAGGCACCCATCCCCGGCTCGACCGGCACATCCGCGGTGATCGACTGGTAGGGCGCGCCAAGGCTTGGACCCGTTTCGGCTAGCGTGGCCTGCGTGTTCCATTGGCGTGAGCAGGTTCCGGCAGCTGATGGTCGCG
>Ga0209798_10001605_pt1 | contig 13557 bp, 11 predicted proteins | sample DOMMetBare3Fresh_FD_187475 | JGI IMG/M metagenome (GOLD analysis project Ga0209798, IMG submission 187475) | Wetland sediment microbial communities from St. Louis River estuary, USA, under dissolved organic matter induced mercury methylation -... | ecosystem: Environmental > Aquatic >...
GTCGCCGATCAAGCTGTGATAAAATGCCAGCTCCCACTTGGCGTTGAAGCCCAAGCCCCCTTGTGCCGGCGGTTTAGTCACAGCATCCCACCCCGTGTGATCCTCAGCAATCAGCATCGCTGCGGGCTTGATCATATGCAGGGTGCGACTCCACTCACGCAGGAACTTCTGCCCGAAGACGTTGGCATTACCGGTTGATTGCCCATTCGCATGAAGCGTATTGTCGCGATGTATTGCCTGAGTCAAGTCCACACGTAAGCCGTCGACATGCATTTCTTCAATGAGAAAGGCGGCGGCACTAATGAATTGCTGGCGCACATTTTCTTCCCAAAAGCGCGGTGTAAAACCGGTAGAACCATTGTCGAGATAACCACCCTCTGGGAAGCTGTAATCAGAAGAACGGCCCTCATACCAGAAATAGCTATTCTCTTCGGGAGTAGTCGAGTCGTATTGCCACTCGGCACGCTCCACATCTGGGGCGTAGTGATTGTAAACCACGTCCTGAATGACGACGATGCCACATCTGTGGCACTCGCGTACAAAATGGCGGTACTTGTCACGTCCACCAGCACTGGATTCAATACAAAAATAGTGACTGTTACCATAGCCCCACCCGACATTACCATTAAACTCCGCCAAGGGCAGCAACTCGATTGCGTTTACGCCAAGGTCGACAAGGTGATCCAGAAATGACACCGCATCACTCAAATCACCGGCACCGTCTTTGCCAAACCCCAATGACCCGACATGTAATTCGTAAATGACGAGGTCTTCGAGACGGGTGGGTAGCGGCAAGCCGGAAGTAAATTCCGTAGCCCAAAACTCCTCAGCTGAAATAAGATCCGGCGGCATTCCTGGAGGTGTGGATTCGAAATCCCGGCGCACGACATCGGGATCAATAATCACGCTGCAACTCACGGTGCCGTCCAGGGTTTCTTCTGTCCCCGGCCAATTAGTCTTTGCGGGATTTTTATCGCCTTTCCCACTCTGGCTACGGGAAAAAATATCAGTACGATAGACGGTTTGTCCCTGGGCGTTCTGGATGCGATACATGTAAGGCAGGCTCTTGAAGGCTTCAAAATCCCCCGGAGGGCCGCCTTCCCAAACGCCTTCAGCCAGGTGGGAAAGAGCGACTACGGGCTGCGCCGGATCAATCCCGGTGCCGTCGCTGGCAATATAGCCGTTGGCAGGATGCCCGAAGACTACTTCAACGTTTTGTGCATTGGGTGCCCAAACGGCAAAACGCAGGCCAGGCGCGGCGTTCCCCACGGCGAAGTGTTTGTTGGCTCCCAGGCGACGGCCGTAAGTGAAGTAGTAGCGTTCGACTTGGGGCTCAGCCCCATCGCCATTGAGCCGAAACTGACGATGGCGCTCACCGGAATTGATATCTTGTACTTCAGTCGGTATACCCCAGAAATTAGCGCCCTGCGGCCCATCAAGAACCACACCCCACTTGAACATCTTATCCTGATCGGCAAGCTCAAGTATAACCGAAGCTATAAAAACAGGGCATCCGTCCCCGCCTATTTCTTCCTGCATCGGAACTTCCGTCCAGTTATCCGAATATCGGCCGCTACCATCCCAACTGCCGAGCAAGCGGGCGTTGCGAAAAATCGCCCGCTTCAGACTGGTGATAAATTGAAACTCTACTTTTTGCATTTTCATGATATTTTCACTTTTTCATGTTACGGCCGACTAGTTACAGCCCGGATTTGCCTATGATTTGCTACTTTCATTTGAATGCGACACAGAGCTAAATGATAACCGGTTCATTGCGTTATATTTAGTCTATGAGGTAAAGCTCAACGTAACTATTCAGCGTTTTCTCGCAAGGCGCGCCTGATTGTACTGTCACTTCGACCAGCGGGAGAAATCTTGAGCGTTGGCATATGACCGAGGCTTAAGATTCCTCGTTACGCTCGGAATGACAAGCGGCGCTGAATAGTTACAAATTACGAATCGTCGGCTTTATCAGCAAGCGCGGTCAGCTGTTTAATTAACGCGGCTAATTGCTCAGTAGTTTCCGCGCGTACCGTGGCATGAGCCACTTTTCGGCCTTTGCGGGGGGCTTTATCGTAAAGATGCAAATGCGCTTGAGGAATTGCCAGTAGTTCTTCCGTCACCGGCAGTCCGCCAATAAAATTAACCATCGCTGCTTTACCAACGGGTGTAGTTGCACCTAAAGGCAAGTCCAGAATGGCCCGTAAATGATTTTCAAACTGGCTGGTTTCAGCGCCTTCAATCGTCCAATGGCCGGAGTTATGGACACGCGGAGCAAACTCATTGGCCATCAATTTTCCGTCTATTTCAAATAATTCCAGCGCCAACACGCCGACATAATCCAGTTCTTCCATTAAGCGTGATATGTACGTTTCGGCCTGCTGTTGCATGGGATCGTTATCACAACATTCCGAAACACGTAGAATGCCGCCGCGATGTAAATTCTCGGATAGCGGATAGAAAGCGATAGCGCCTGAAACATTACGCGCTGCGATGATAGAGACTTCCCGGTTAAACGGAACAAAGGCTTCGACTATCGCGGGCGCTCCGTCCAATAACGCCCAGGCGGATTTTAAATCATCAGCCGATTTGAGTAAGGACTGACCTTTGCCGTCATAGCCCAGTGTGCGGCTTTTTAAAATGGCTGGCCAGCCAATCTGTGACATCGCCTGTTCCAGGCTTGCAAAACTGTCCACTGCTGCATAAGCCGGAGTAGGGATGTCCAGGTCGTGAAAAAAGCTTTTTTCGACTAATCTATCCTGTGCAACCGCCAGTGCTTCGGGAGAGGGGTGCACCTGGGTATGCGAGGCAAGAAATTCAGCCACGTCGGCTGGCACATTTTCAAACTCGTAAGTCACCACGTTAGCACGCTCTGCAAGCTGTGCAAGTAAACGCGGATCGTTATAGTCGCCGTGCAAATGTGTACCCAACTTGTTGGCACAGGCATCGGCAGAGGGATCAAGAAAAATGAAATCAACGCCTAAAGGATAACCCGCTAAAGCAATCATTCGCGCAAGCTGGCCTGCACCCAGTACACCGACAATCATAAAGTTTCCTCGCGTGGATCGGAGTGCGCCAGCACGGTTTCGGTCTGCTCGCTTCTAAAGGCATTCAGTGCGTCCCGATAGCGGATATGTTTATTACTGATAATGGCCGCTGCCAATAACGCCGCGTTGATAGCACCGGCTTTGCCGATAGCCAGTGTACCTACTGGAATACCCGCCGGCATTTGCACGATGGACAATAAGGAATCCATTCCATTCAAGGCTTTAGACTGCACTGGAACACCCAAAACAGGGATCGCTGTTTTCGCTGCTGTCATGCCCGGCAAATGCGCCGCACCACCGGCACCCGCAATGATGACTTCCAGGCCTTTAGACTCGGCGGTTTCAGCATAATGGAACAGTTTGTCAGGCGTCCGGTGTGCCGAAACAACTTCACACTCATGAGGAATCCCCAGTCGCTCCAGTGTTTCAGCCGCAAAGCGCATGGTTTCCCAGTCAGAGGTCGAACCCATGATGATGCCAACCAGTGCAGTCATATATTACTCCTTAACAGTATCAGTACAATCTGGATGTTTTTAAAGGCGCGTAGTATCGCATAAATGGCGTGGTGATGTTTTCTAAGTTGCGGGGGGATTTTTGCGCCTTCTATCTTCGGCACATTCTCCTGCTGCTCAAGTTATTAAAAATCGTCACTGACGGGTAATATCAAAATGAAGAGAACTAGAACGAGTCCTGATAAAATGATAAAGTTCGTATTTATTTTAGTGATGGATTCAAGGTGCGATTGGTAAGCCTTGAGCCTTTTAACCTTGCAATTCAACCTATGAAAACACACACCTTTACAAAAAACTTGCTTTTAGTTGCCTTGACCGGCGTTGTTATTGCGCTCTCTGTTACTGGCTGTTCTGATGATAAGGAAAAATCGGCACCGGTTAAAACCAGCCATAATCCATTTGACCATTCTCATGATGTGCCGGTGACGGATGTTGAAAAACATAAATTCGAGCATGATTTTGCTGCACAATGTGTAACAAGAGAATTGAAGAATTCAGTCAATAAAGACGAAGATAAAGAGCGTTTCTCTAGATCCTGTCTATGTGTTGCAACCTATATGATGAAAGATTTAACGGCACAGGAAGCTGAAAAATTTCTGACCGAGCATGAGAACCCCCGCTCGTTACAAATCAAGTACAACAGCGCTGTTTATCATTGCACGCAAGAGAAAACGGTGGACAAAGGCTTTAAATCTTTTGAAACGCCTAAGCCTAAGGAGGAAGAAGGCTTTTTTAGCAAGTTTTTTTAGTTCAAGCCATTTGCAACACGGGGAAATCCCTTGTGGTTGCCCCATTAAAATACCTCACCATCGAAAAGGGCAACCACAAGGGAGGTGGTTTAAGCCCAAACTTATCTCGAACTCAGGCTAAAGTAATAATCGTTTTTTCGGCCAATTCTTTTAGAATCTGCAAGCCACCTGCAATAATAAGTTCTGGGTCAGGATAATTCGATTCCCGGGCTACCTGCTTTAAACATTCTCCCGCCAATGGCTTTTCATGTTCCTGAATTATTTCCAGCAACCGGTAGGTGATTGGCGTAATTTCAATAAAATTAACATCATCCTCCCGGTTGCGGTAAACGATGAGAAATGTCGGTTGTTCAGGCGCTTCCAAGGGTAAAAAAGCAGGGGCTATTTTGTGGACGGGATATTGATAAACTAGCGGCCAGGCTAAAGGTGATAAGGCGATAGGCTGCTTAAGCAGATTATCCAGATCCTGATTACAGGCAACCGCGTCTTCCTTGGCGATGGATAAGGCCATTTCCACCCATTCATAATGCGCCAGTTCCAGCATAAAGGGAAAATCCTCCGAGTTATCCCGTTCATTTTGCAGATAGTCCAGAAACTCTTCCGGAATTTGTGAAAAATACGGCGTTTTGCATAGGTGTTTTGCGAAAAAGTCCTGGGCCAATGCAATCCATTGCAGGTCGTTAAGTATTTTTCTTAAAACCGGAAAATTGCCCGACAGAAAGCCCTCGATATTATTAAAAAATAACTCCCTATACATGTCCATTCGCTGCTCTTCAACATCGGCTGGCATCGGATTGTTTTGCGGATCTCTTATATAGGCGGCAAATTCTTGTTGTTTGCTTTTAAAGTCAACATGCCTGTCCGCTTTAAGCATAGCGTTTTTCATGTTGCGTGCTCCAGGCGCTTTGCATTGTTCTGATGGTATTAACTTCTTGTAATAACTCAGGCATAGCGGGAATATTAAAATCACGTTCCAACAAGGTCGGAAACACGCCATAAAGCTCGTAGGCCTTACCTAACAGTTTCCATACGGGGTCTATAATCTCGGCTCCGTGCGTATCGACCAGAAAATCCTCTGCTTCCTGATAATGTCCGGCAATATGGGCATAAGCTATACGCTGCGCTGGTATAGCCTTTAAAAAAGTTTCGGCATCGTAATTGTGATTAACGCTGTTGACGTAAATATTATTAATATCGATTAATACATCACAGTCAGCTTCTTCAATAACGGAATTAAAGAAATCTATTTCGGCCATTTCCTGACCGGGGGCGGCATAATAGGACACATTTTCGATGGCTATTTTTTGCTCCAGAATATCCTGCACGCGCCTGATGCGTGCGGCGACATGCGCAACCGCTTCCGAGGTAAACGGAATAGGCATCAAATCATATAAATGTCCGTCTTTACTGCAATAACTCAAGTGTTCGCTGTAAAGTTTCATTTGATGATCGTCCATGAACTGTTTGACATCGCGCACGAAGTTTTCATCCAGCGGATCAGTGCTGCCTAGCGACAACGATAAGCCATGACAAATAAAATCATAACGCTCGGTCATTGCGCGGAATTGTTTACCGAATTTTCCGCCGATGGTAATCCAGTTTTCGGGCGCGACTTCGTAAAAGCTGACCTCTTTCGGAGGCGATTCAACAAGCTGACTTAAAATAGGTCGCCGCAGACCTAAACCGGCACCGTGAACGAGGTGTTGAGTTGTGTCCATAAGAACACCTGTGAGTGATTTGATAGGAACTGAAAGGCATGACATCATGCCTTCCATATTATTAACATAGTTAATGCGGACATAAGCAATGCCCAACTTAACTCTTATTTTGCTGGAGCAGTCGAAACAGCAGCAGGAGTAGCGGCAGGCATTTTCATTTTATCGCCACAAGCACCCTCTTTACCTTTCATTGACTCGCCTTTCATCATTTCGCCACAAGCGCCTTCTTTGCCTTTCATCATGGCGCCACAGGCAGCTTCCATACCGGGTTTCATTTTGCCATCTTTCATCATATCGCCGCATGAGCCTTCAGCAGCTTTTGTTGTTGCAGCCGCCGCAGCCGCAGGTTTTTTACTACCTGCACACGCGCCTTCCGGCATTTTAGACTTAGCCATTCCGCCCATAGCTGCGCCGCAGGCCATCTCAGCTGTTTTTTTGGCTACATCGGCTTCAGCAACTTGCATATAACCGCTAGACAGTTCAGTCATGCCGAATGGATTAGCTTCAGCATTAGCCGCAGTTGCAGCAAATGTTGAAATAAAAGCAGCGCCTATAGCAGCAGCTAAAGGCGTTTTATTCGTTTTTTTCATTTTGACTCCCAAATAGTATTATAAATATTCGATAGGTAAGACTTATCGAATACAACTATCATACCAAAGACAAATGAATAACGGATGAATATCCGTTATTCCAGGGATAAGACATTAACGAAGACTGTGCAGACTTTGATGAGTTCCAACGAATTATCGCAGGAGTGCCCAGATGAACGTTCAAACTGGGGCAGCCCCCTACATGACCTTGAATCGTTAGCTGGTCTTCTCCTTAAACTCGCACAAATCTTCAATAACGCAACTCCGGCATCGTGGCCTTCTTGCAATACAAGTATATCGTCCAAGCAAGATCAGTAAATGGTGAGCATCTTTTTTATGGTTTTTGGGCACCCATTTATCCAGTTTGCGCTCGACTTCCAGTACATTTTTACCAGGCGCAATCCCGGTACGGTTAGAAACCCTGAATATATGGGTATCCACGGCAATGGTTGGGTGTCCGAACGCCGTATTAAGAATCACGCTAGCCGTTTTTCTGCCCACCCCCGGCAATGCTTCCAGTTCCTCGCGGGTTTTTGGCACTTGACCCGCATGTTTATCCAGTAGCTGTCGGCAAAGCTTAATAATATTTTCACCCTTGGCGTTATATAAACCGATAGTCTTGATGTATTCCTTTAAGCCCTCTAAACCTAATGCCAGGATTGCCTGCGGCGTATTGGCAACGGCAAATAACTTGGCGGTGGCTTTATTTACCCCTTTGTCGGTCGCTTGTGCAGATAAGACTACCGCGATTAATAGTTCAAAGGGACTGCTATAGTTCAGCTCTGTCGTCGGTTCGGGTATCGCTATAGACAGCCTGTTAAAAATGGCTTGGCGTTTTTTTTGATTCATAGTGAATCTCTCGCCTTACTTACTCAACTTTGTTTTTCATTAGATAGCCTAATAAAACCAAACATAATCCCAAGCCCACGATACCAAGTGTAGGGGGAACGGCATCAGTTTGCTTAGTCAATTGAGAGGTCAGCGGTAATTCAGATAGTGCTGTCAGATTGCCTTCATCATTACGAATATCATATACAACATTTACTGCGCCACTGTCATCAATCAAGACATCCTTCGTCTCCACTCTGGCGGCATTTGCAGTCCCTAATGTTAGAAGACATGTCAATAATAAAACGGATAACTTGTTCATGAGTCTTTCCTAAAATGTATTTTATCTAATACCAGCCAACTGTTATTAAGCGGGTTTAATAAGGCGATTTCCGGCGAATAATTTACCAATAAGCTGGTCTTTTTGTCCCTTTTTACGCCTTGAAAGTGAACAGAAATCCTGCGCTTGTAGGTAAATTATTTCTTGGAAATCGCCTAATCGGTGAAGTTTTATAACTTATAGTAGCCTGATATATTTTGTTCTTGTAACTATATAAGAGCAAAGGGCTCTTAAACTCTATAATGAGTAGTAAAGTTTTTCCGATCACCTGTTTCTAATAGAGCATTTAACATGCCATATTAAAATATTAACTATTTTCCAATAGTATGAAGCGTAAACCGCCTCTTAATTCGAATATGTCATAAAATCACTACCCTCGCCGTGACGTTAATTGTCAGTTTTTGACGTAATTTATTTAAATTCCGTAACTTAAAATTCCAGCTTCCTGGACACGATTATTAGTAACTCCCATTAATCGCTTAGGACATTTGAAAGAGCGCTTTCGCCCATTATTGCGGCAAGATTTGATTTACCAGCAAACTGCGTTGTTGCCATTACAAAGGTGCCACACGCTAACGCTATAGTGCCCTGCTAATCCCAAGTATTGTCAAGGCGATTTCGTGATACAAGCTGTTAAAGTATTCGAAATTTATGTTTAATTTTATACCGGAAAAACCTGTATATTACAGAAATATTTTTCTTTTTCATCAATGTCAGCCGCTTTAGAGAATGCTTTTGCTGTCTCATAATCGCCTAAAGAGAATTGCCTGGATAAAGTCTTCATTGTTGTATAGTTAAACAGGCTGGTGAGATAATCGCCACGAATTTCTAATTTGGCACAAGTCGGCGCGGCAAAGTATATTCATTCACGATAACTCCAGGAAAATTAATATGAGCTCTATTTACGGCTGGCTATCAACAACGGAAACAGCCTCTTCAGTCAATTGGATTGACAGTCAACGCGCTGCGTCCAAATGTTTAACAGCTGCCTCGTTAAGCGTTATTAATTACCATAAAATGGCCTCAGTGGCGGGTCATGGTATCAATCTGGCACCCTCAAGTTATCAATCGTCCAGATTACTGGTCATCCTTGAAGGAGCGCCGCAATGGCAGGACTCTGAGTTAGCAGAGCTTGCAACAAAACACGGCGCGGCTCAGGCGCTAGCCGAAGGTTTTTTGCGTTATGGTCGCTCGGTGCTAAATAAAATTCATGGGCCATTTGCGTTTTGTTTGGTAGAGCCTGAAAATCGCTATGCTTTGCTGGCGATTGACCGGGTTGGCATTCGACCACTGGCTTTTTATTGCCAGGACGGACTATTGGTGTTCGGCTCCCAGCTCGATCAAATTATTGCTCATCCCGGCGTTAAAGCCGCAATCAACCCGCAAGCTATCTTTAATTACCTGTATTTTCATATGATTCCCAGTCCGGGAAGCATTTACAATGGCGTTTCAAAACTCCAGCCCGGCGAGTTTTTAGAATTTAATAACGGACAGCTTACCCGTGATTTCTACTGGCAGTTACGCTATAACGACAGTAGTTTTTCAAAAAAAGACTTGCTTGCCCAATTGCATACGCAACTGGAGCAATCGGTTTCAGCCTGCGCACCTGATCACCAAACCGGGGCCTTCTTGAGTGGTGGTCTTGACAGCAGTACCGTAACCGGATTCTATCAAAAAATCGCGAAGCGTCCTATTGATGCTTTTACCATGGGTTTTGATGCCGATGGCTATGACGAAATGGAATATGCCCGAGCCGCAGCAGCCTATTTTAAGGTTAAGCTGCATGAGTATTATGTCACGCCCGCTGATGTCTTGCAGGCAATACCGTTAATTGCACAAACGTATGACGAACCCTTTGGCAATGCTTCCGCCATTCCGGCTTACTATTGTGCTAAGTTTGCTAGTGAGCAGGGTATGACACGGCTATTGGCGGGTGATGGAGGCGACGAAATTTTTGCCGGTAATGCCCGTTACGCCAAGCAAAAGGTATTCGATTTGTACCGTCACGTCCCCGGATTTGCCAAAACAATAGTAGAGCCTCTCGTGTCTAGTCTTCCGCCACTCAGGAAGGTAAAAAGCTATATCGAACAGGCTAAAATCGCCATGCCTGATCGTATGGAAAGCTATAATTTCCTGCACCGAACGCCATTAACGGAGATTTTCTCTGACGGTTTTCTCAAACAAATTGATCCTGACTTGCCTGTGCAAAATCTTAGATGCACCTATAATAGAGCATCTTCCGATGATTTAATCAAACGGATGCTGTATTTAGACGGCAAATTCACCCTGGCGGATAATGACCTTAGAAAAGTCAACCGGATGTGCGAGCTTGCTGGCATTGATGTGCAATACCCGATGTTGCAGGAAAATCTGGTTGAATTTGCCGCTGCAATTCCATCCAAATGGTTAATGCAGGGCTTTGAGTTACGTTCTTTTTACCGTGAGAGCATGCAGAGTTTTCTACCTAAAGAAACCCTTGCCAAAAGCAAGCAAGGTTTCGGTTTGCCCTTTGGTGTCTGGATGGGAAGCGATAAAGCGCTGAAACAATTTGCCGAAGCGAATTTGGAGGGTATAGAAAAGCGCGGCTTTCTAAATCCTGCGTACATAAAAAAGCTAATCCAGTTACATCGGGATGGCCACGCCTCATACTATGGTGTAATGATCTGGCTGTTAATTATGCTGGAGCAATGGATGTTAGCCCATAAACAGTAAGTTGCGTAGGCATTTAGCACGACTCATGATGCTTAACCTTCTAAATATCTTTGCTTGAAACAATGGGATCTTCCGAATACCTAACTACACTTGTTTATTGGAAGCTGTGACATTCGCCTATGGAAAGCAGACATCATTATGTCAAAAAGTGACAATAAACGTCACACTCCAGCTAATAATACTTAATTAAGCGCTGAGTAAAGCCCTAAGAGGTTGAATCATATTTACCATTAAATGGTGGCATGTTTAGTGCTTTGTTATGATTAAAGATAGTTTCCAGGAAAGCGTTATTACTCATTGTAATGGTTAAAGAACCAATTGCTTCAGGTAGAGTAAAAAAGTAATTCTTCAGTGCATAAATGTGATTTAAACGGAATAATAAAGGTAATAAAGTGGAAGATAAGAAAGTTTTACTCATTGTTGAGGATGATCCGGGATTGCAAAAACAATTAAAATGGACTTTTGAAGGTTATCAAACTGTAATCGCGGGTAATAGAAGCGAGGCGATTACAGCTTTAAGGCGCTATATGCCCAGTGTTGTAACGCTAGATCTGGGATTGCCGCCTGACCCAGCTAATGCCAGTGAAGGACTCAAGACGCTCCGGGAAATTCTTGATCTTGCTCCTGCCACCAAGGTAATCGTAGTCACCGGAAATGATGACCGGGAAAATGCCATTCAAGCCGTGGCAATGGGGGCTTATGACTTTTATCAGAAACCCATTGATACCGATGTTTTAAATTTGATCATCGAGCGCGCTTTTCAATTAAGCGAACTGGAAAAAGAACATCTAACACTTCAACAAAAAACGACAGAACCGCTAGCAGGGCTCATTGCTTCCTGCAAAAAAATGCAGGAGCTTTGCCGCAAGATAGAAAAAATTGCGCCAACCAATGTCACCACCTTATTGCTGGGAGAAAGCGGCACCGGCAAAGAAGTACTCGCTAAAGCCATTCACCAGCTAAGTGATCGTTCCAGCAAGCCGTTTGTCGCAGTAAATTGCGCCGCCATTCCTGACGCTCTGCTTGAAAGTGAATTATTTGGCTATGAAAAAGGCGCTTTTACCGGAGCCTCTCAACAAACCAAAGGGAAAATCGAATATGCCCATAATGGCACCTTCTTTCTGGATGAAATCGGTGATCTTCCTTTTTCATTGCAGTCGAAGTTATTACGTTTTCTTCAGGAAAGAACCATAGAACGTGTCGGAGGAAGGCAAGAGATCCCGGTCAATGTACGCATTATTTGTGCTACCCACCAAAACTTACAAACATTGATCAGTGAAGGTAAATTCAGACTTGATTTATATTATCGAATTAGTGAAGTAACAATAAGTATTCCTCCCTTAAGAGATCGGGAAGGCGATGCAATTACCATTGCTACTGCACTGCTAAGACGCTTTTGTGAATTGCATAATAAGAAAATAAAAAGCTTTAGCAAGGAGGCTGCAAGAGCGATTGAAACCTATCCATGGCCGGGAAATATTCGGGAACTTGAAAATAAAATAAAACGTGCAGTGATTATGACCGATGACGCCCAAATCTCCTTTGATGATTTGGAGCTTGAGCAAAACGTTGATGTTTCGATGCCGTTTAATTTAAAAGAGGTTAGAGAGACAGCAGAGTCGCAAGCTATCAGAAGGGCGCTGACACACACAAATAACAATATTTCAAATGCAGCAAAACTGCTTGGAGTGACACGCCCTACACTTTATGTACTGTTTGCTAAATACGGAATTCAAGTTAATGAAAAATCAATAAACTGCAACTAATAGAGACACTTGCATAATCGTATATTTTTTGATCAGAACTGCCGGGAATTGCTTGTTATTCAGAAATTAATCAACGCACGCGTCATTGATCAATATTTGTACAATATTGCAAGTGGCTCAATTGTAAGCCAATTAAGTGCGTAGCTTGGGATACACAATTAAATAAGACCTTCTTCTTTCATCGCTTTTTGAACAGCAGGCCGTTCAGAAATTTTATCCGCATACCTTGCAAGTGCTGGCCAACGCGAAATATCTACATTGACATATTGCCCCCAGCTCAATGTGACAAATAAATAGGCGTCCGCCACACTAAAATTCTCACCGAGCAAAAAAGGGTATGACGAAAGCCGTTCTGCTACAGTTTCCAGGCGCGTCATCAGGGTGTCAATCGCCAATTGTTTAGCGGCTTCATGGGCTACAGGATTAAACAGGGGTGAAAAGCTTTTATGGATCTCGGTTGAGATAAAGTTCAGCCATTGTTGCAATTGATATCGTTCAAAGGTACCAGCTGGCGGGATTAATTTTTTATCAGGTGCCTGGTCGGCAAGATACTGAACAATGGCAGGGCCTTCAGTGAGTCTGTTGCCATCATCAAGCATCAGAACGGGTACATAACCGTTAGGGTTTAATTGCCGGAAATCTTCGCCGGTTTCGGTAAGTTTACTTTGTAAATCAACTTTAACAAGTTCAATGGGGAGCTCTGCTTCGCAGGCTACAATATGGGGTGAAAGTGAACAGGCGCCTGGACTGTAATAGAGTTTCATGATTTGTTCCTCTGTGTTGTGGAAAAGGCTGAATCAATCTTTGGTCGCTTCAATCTGAATCGCAATATTGACTTCATCAGCAATGGCCGGCACATATTTATCTACGCTAAAATCAGAACGTTTGATAGTGGTTATTGCATTTGCGCCGCAGGTGTACTTCATGGCAATCATGTTCATTCCGCAATAAAAATGATCTACCGTCAAATGTACAGGTTTAGCTATGCCATGCAGAGTGAGTATGCCATCTGCGGCAACGAGTTGGTCTTTGTTAAAGCTGAGCTTGTCCGATACAAAGGTAATCTGCGGGTAGCGCTCCGCATTGAGAAAATCTTTGCTGCGTAAATGCTCTTCCAGTTTGGCAAGTCCGGTGCTGATCGAGGCTGTTTCGATAGCGATATGAATACTTCCAGTTGCCGATTCAGGACTAAGCAGCACTTTGCCGCTAGTCTGGTTAAAACGGCCCCGTTGAATTGAAAATCCCAGATGATTGATCTCAAAGCTCGGAAAAGTATGCTTGGGATCAACGGTATA
>Ga0209798_10001606_pt1 | contig 13548 bp, 15 predicted proteins | sample DOMMetBare3Fresh_FD_187475 | JGI IMG/M metagenome (GOLD analysis project Ga0209798, IMG submission 187475) | Wetland sediment microbial communities from St. Louis River estuary, USA, under dissolved organic matter induced mercury methylation -... | ecosystem: Environmental > Aquatic >...
ATCGCCCGCGTGGTCACGGTTGAACAGCATCTCCGTGGTCTTCGAGTACGAGGTCGATCCGCAGGGCAACACCAAGGGTCAGCTCTGGGAATGGAAGTAACGTAGGCGCCTTGCCCGCCGTGTCGGCGGGCAAGGCGGATCGCGGCGCACGCCGCGACCGGCGCCGACGTGATCAGCCGGCAGCCAGGTGCGCCTTCAGGCGGATTTCCGGCCCGGCCAGCGCCTTGCTCACCGGGCAGCCTTTCTTGGCTGCCTCGGCGTGCTCGAGGAACTGGGCCTGGGTCAGGCCAGGCACGTCGCCCACCGTGTCGAGTTCGATCAGGTGGATCGTCGGCCCATCGCCCAGATGCACGGTGGCTGTGGTCTTGATGCTTTTCGGTGGCTTGCCCACCTTGTCGAGCAGCGCTGACAGGAACATCGAGTAGCAGCCCGCGTGTGCTGCGCCGATGAGTTCCTCGGGGTTGGTGCCACCGCCCGACTCGAAGCGCGACGCGAAGGTGAATGGCCCGTCGTAGGCGCCGCTGCCGACGCGCATGCGGCCGCTGCCTGCCTTGAGCGAGCCGTTCCATTCGGCGGAGGATTGGCGGGTGGTCATCGTGCGGGCTCCTTGAGTTGGGGATGTAAGAGTATGCAATCGTGCCTGTTCCTGCGCAGGCTTGCTGCGAAGGCAGCATGGCCCGCAGGGTCTCGGCGGCGCGCCCGCGGTCGTTCAGGCGCCGCCCGCCCTGGGCGTGCGATCACGGCCGGGCTTCCGGCGCGCGACGCGATCAGAGACTTCGGATTCCGCAAGCGCTGATTGGTTACCGACTGCAAAGTCGCCCACCGAAGTGGAAGAAGCGTTGACCCGAGCGACCGGGAAATGCATGCTCTCTTGCCCGGAGGTTCACATGGCCCATCTTGGCTCCCTGCCCGCCCGACCCACGGCTGCCTGGATCTCGCGCTACGCGGCCGACCTTCTGAATTCCACGCCCGGCCTGCAGCCGCTCGATGCGGTGCGGCTCGCGATGGACGCCTCTGTGGGGGCGACCGCTGCCCGCATGCGTGAGCCGTCCAAGCGCGCTGCGCATCCGCGCGCGAGCCAGCGCTGACCGGGAGTCCGAGCCTGGAGGTCGCGGCCCTGTGGTCCGCGCCGCATCGATGCGCGGAACTTTTGCTGTCGTGCGGCAGAGCCGATGACTTCTACGGAAACCCGGGCAACTCTCGATCGAAGGCTCCCGACATCGACGGGTTTGCCCGACCGCTCCGATGTGAACCGCTCGGGGTCGCGAGGCGGATGAGCGGCTCAGAAGAACGCCTGCAACCCCGTCTGCGCCCTGCCCAGGATCAACGCATGCACGTCATGCGTGCCCTCGTAGGTGTTCACCGTCTCGAGGTTGATCATGTGGCGGATCACGTGGTACTCGTCGTGGATTCCGTTGCCGCCGTGCATGTCGCGCGCCATGCGGGCGATCTCCAGGCTCTTGCCGCAGCTGTTGCGCTTGATGAGTGAAATCATCTCGGGCGCGGCCTGGCCTTCGTCCATCAGGCGGCCCACGCGCAGGCAGCCTTGCAGGCCAAGCGTGATCTCGGTCTGCATGTCGGCGAGCTTCTTCTGGATCAGCTGGTTCTGCGCCAGCGGCCGGCCGAACTGGGTTCGGTCCAGCGTGTATTGGCGTGCGGCGTGCCAGCAGAACTCGGCCGCGCCGAGTGCGCCCCAGGCGATGCCGTAGCGCGCCTTGTTGAGGCAGCCGAACGGGCCCTTCAGGCCGTTCACGTTCGGCAGCAGGTTGGCCTCGGGCACGAACACGTCATCCATCACGATCTCGCCCGTGATGCTCGCGCGCAGGCTCATCTTGCCTTCGATCTTCGGAGCGGTCAGGCCCTTCATGCCGCGTTCGAGGATGAAGCCGTGGATGGCTTCCTGGCCGCCCACCTTGCCGTCGGGATCGGCGAGCTTGGCCCACACCACGAACACGTCGGCGATCGGGCTGTTGGTGATCCACATTTTCGCGCCCTTGAGGCGGTAGCCGCCGTCCACCGGCGTCGCGCGCGTGATCATGCTGGCCGGGTCGCTGCCGTGGTTGGGCTCGGTCAGGCCGAAGCAGCCGACCCATTCGCCGGTGGCCAGTTTCGGCAGGTACTTCTGGCGCTGCGCCTCGCCGCCGTAGGCGTGGATGGGGTGCATCACCAGGCTGCTCTGCACGCTCATCGCGCTGCGGTAGCCGCTGTCCACGCGCTCCACCTCGCGCGCCACCAGGCCGTAGCACACGTGGTTCAGGCCCGCGCAGCCGTAGCCCTCGATCGTGCTGCCCAGCAGGCCGAGCGCGCCCATCTCGTTCATGATCTCGCGGTCGAATTTTTCGTGGCGCGCGGCCATCAGCACGCGCGTCTGCAGCTTTTCCTGGCAGTACGCATGCGCGGCGTCGCGCACGGCGCGTTCGTCTTCGCTGAGCTGGTGCTCGACGTCGAAAGGGTCTTCCCAGTTGAATTGGGTCATCGCCATGGCAGCCTCTCTATAGTGGCGCCAGTGTAAAGAAGCGCGGTCCGGCGCGACTCACCGCTTTGTCTGGAGAACCGCGCGATGTCGAACCTTCAAACCATCACCCTCGGCGGCGGCTGCTTCTGGTGCCTGGAAGCGGTGTACGAGATGGTGGACGGCGTCACCGCCGTCGAGTCGGGCTACAGCAACGGCCACGTCATGAACCCGAGCTACGAGCAGGTCTGCGGCGGCGACACCGGGCATGTGGAGGTCGTTCGTGTCACCTTCGACGCCGACGCGATCGCGCTGCGCGAGGTGCTAGAGATTTTTTTCCACATCCACGACCCGACCACGAAGAACCGCCAGGGCAACGACGTGGGCACGCAGTACCGCTCGGGCATCTACTTCGAGAATGCAGAGCACGAGCGCGTGGCGCGCGAGGTGCTAGACGAGGCCAACACCGAGCACAAGGGCCGCGTGGTCACCGAGCTGAAGCCGCTGGCCAACTACAGCAAGGCCGAGGCCTACCACCAGCACTACTTCGCTCGCAACCCGGGGCAGGGTTACTGCGCGTTCGTCGTCGCGCCGAAGGTCGAGAAGTTCAAGAAGACCTTCCGCGCGCGCGTGAAGGCCGCCTGAGGGTCCTTCAGTCTTCCGGGCGCCGGGCGATGCGCCGCGCCCGGAAGTGCAGCACGCGCACGGCCAGGCCGAGGAAGCCCAGGCCCTGCAGCAGCCCGGCCAGGTGCAGCAGGCGGCGGTAGCGCACCGTCATCAGGGGGCCAGGCGTTCGCGCACCCAGACGCCGGCGGTGCCGGGGTCCTGCCGGTAGCGCAGCCGGTCGTGCAGCCGGCTCTTTCGCCCCTGCCAGAACTCCCAGGTGTCGGGCACGAGCCGGTAGCCGCCCCATTGCGGCGGTCGGGGTGGGTGCAGGCCGTGCTTCGCGGCCGCCTTGGCCGCGTTGGCCACCAGCACCACGCGCGAAGAGATGACCTGGCTCTGCGGCGATGCCCAGGCCCCCAGGCGATGGTCGAGCGGGCGCGTGGCGTAGTAGGCGTCACTCTCCTCGTCGCTGGTCCTCTCGACGCGACCCTCGATGCGCACGACGCGTTCGAGCTCGACCCAGTGGAACTGCAGCGCCGCCAGCGGATTGGCGGCCAGCTCGCGGCCCTTGCGGCTGCCGTAGTTCGTGTACCAGACGATGCCGCGCTCGTCATATCCCTTGATCAGCACCACGCGCGTCGACGGCTGCCCGTCCGGACCCACGGTGGCCAGCGTCATCGCATTGGGTTCAGGCAGCTTGGCCGCGATCGCCTCGCGCAGCCAGGCGTCGAACTGTTGCAAGGGCCGGTCGTGCGACGCGGCTTCGTCGAGTTCGGCGCGCTCATAGCTCTTGCGCAGCGCGGCGATGTCGGGACCGGGTTGGCTCATGGCGTCAAGCATAAGCGCCAGCGCATCGTCACTTGTGCTTACGTGATTGACCCTAGGTACACACCCCGGTGACACCGGCAACCCAACGCGACGATTCTTGGGGGCAACAACAACGCGAGGAATGCAGCGCAGCGATGCAAGCGCCACCGACCATCATCGTGCTGGCCGCCGGCCTGGGCAGCCGGTTCGTCGGTGCGCACCACAAGCTGCTGCAGCCGGTGCGCGATGACGAGGGCAAGCCCGCGCCGATCCTGGCGCTGACGCTGCGCCACGCGATCGAGAGCCGCCTGCCGGTGGTGGTGGTCACCACGAGCGAACTGGCGCCGCTCGCCGGCGAGCAGGTGGCCGCGCGCGACATCGTGGTGGTGCCGGCGGCGGCGCCGGTGTCGGGGCGCGGCATGGGCGACTCGATCGCTGCCGGAGTGACCACGCGGGCCGACGCCTCGGGCTGGCTGGTGCTGCCGGCCGACATGCCGCGCGTGCGGCCCGCCACGCTGCAAGCGGTCGCGCAAGCGCTGCTGTCCAGTCCGATCGCCTATGCCCAGTACAAGGGCCGCCGCGGCCACCCGGTGGGTTTCGAAGCGGAGCTGTACTCGGAGCTGATCGGGCTGACCGGCGACGAAGGCGCGCGCCGCATCGTTGCGCGTTACCCGGCACAGGCGGTTGAAGTCGACGACCCCGGCGTGCTGATCGACATCGACACGGTCGAGGACCTCGACGAGAGCCGGGACATCGCGGGCGACTTCCAGCCCTCGGCGTTCGCGCCGCCGCTGTACTGAGTCGCGGCGGCGCCGATTCGCGCGAGGGACGGCCTGGCTACTGCGAGAACTTGAAGTCGGTCTTGGCCTGCTTGCGCAACGTTTCCTGGTACTGCTGCAGCTTCTGCTGCTCCAGGCGCTGGGCGATCTGACCCTTGACTTCCTCGTACGGCGGGAACTGGGCCTCGCGCGTGTCCTCGAGCTTGATGATGTGGAAGCCGAACTGGCTCTTCACCGGCTCGGCCGTGGTCTCGCCCTTCTTGAGCGCGGCCATCGCCTTGCCGAATTCGGGCACGTAGGCCTCGGGCTTGGCGAAGTCGAGGTCGCCGCCGTTTTGCGCCGAGCCGGTGTCCTTGCTGTGCTTCTTGGCCAGGTCCTCGAACTTGGCGCCGCCCTTCAACTGCGTGAGCAGCGACTTGGCCTCGTCTTCCTTCTCCACCAGGATGTGGCGCGCGCGGTACTCGGTGCCGGTGGCCTGGGCCTTGAACTTGTCGTACTCGGCCTTGGATTCGGCATCGGTGACCGGGTTCTTCTTGCCGTAGTCGCGGAACAGCTCACGAATCATGATCGACTGGCGCGCCAGTTCCATCTGCGCGCGGAACTCGGCGTTGGCGGCCACGCCCCGCTTCTCGGCTTCCTGGGCAAAGATCTCGCGCAGCACGACTTCCTCGCGCACGCGCGCTTCCATCTCGGGCGTCACGGGCTGCTGCCCGCCGCGGGTGGCCTGCACCATGAGCGTGTCGACACGCGACTTGGGCACCGGCTTGCCGTTGACGATGGCAACGTTCTGCGCGCTGGCGGCGCCAGCGAAGGCAAGGGCCACGGCCAGCGCGGCAACGGACTTCAGCAACATGGGGAAAGGGCCTTTCGAGAGGGGGACGATCGCCGCGGGGGGCGGCTCGGTTCAGCGCTGCGCTTCGGCGGGCGTGCGGGCCTCGATGGCCAGCGCGTGGATGCCCTCGGCGATGAGCGGGCGCGCCGCATCATAAACGAGGCGATGGCGTGCCAGACGTGACAAACCGTCGAAGGCCGTGCTGACCACGCTGACGCTGAAGTGGCGGCCTTCGCGTGCGCCGGCGTGGCCGGCGTGCAGATGGCTGTCGTCCTGCACGTCGAGCAGGGTGGGATGCAGGGCCGCGCGCAGGGCCTCGGCCAGGCGTTCAGTGGTCACGTCGTTCACCGCGGTGCATCCTTCTTGGGAGAGGCCGGCTCATCGGGCAGGTGGCGCGACAGCCAAAGGCCCTGGCCAATCGTGAAGGCGAGCATCAGTCCGATGCCGCCAAACAGCTTGAAGTTCACCCAGGTGTCGGTGGTGAAGGTGTACGCGACCCACAGGTTGAGCACGCCCATCAGCGCGAAGAAGCTCACCCAGGCCCAGTTCAGGCGCGTCCAGACCGGGTCCGGCAACGCGAGCTGCTCGCCCAGCAGCACGCGCAGCAGGTTCTTGCCGAACAGCGGTGCGATCGCGAAGGCGCCGCCCATCACCCAGTACAGCAACGTGGGTTTCCACTTGATGAACGCCTCGCTGTGGAACCAGATCGTCAGGCCGCCGAGCACCACGACCAGGCCCAGGCTGACCCACAGCATCGTGTCGACCTTGCGCCCGCGCAGCTTCAGCCACAGCACCTGCGCCAGCGTCGCAACGATCACGACCACGGTGGCCAGCAGCACCGGCGCTTCGTCCGGCCCGACCACGCCCCCGGAGACGAGAAACGCGACGTGCTGCGACGCGAAGGCGGCAGCCCAGTCCTTGTTGCGGTCGGCGTACTTGAAGGCGCCGAAGAACAGGATGATCGGCAGGAAATCGAACAGCAGCTTCATCTACTTGGGCTGGAAGTCGATCGCCGCCGAGTTGATGCAGAAGCGCTCGCCGGTCGGCCCGGGGCCATCGGGGAACACGTCGCCCAGGTGCGAGCCGCACTTCACGCAGCGCACCTCGACGCGCAAGATGCCATGGGTGTCGTCGCGCACTCGCTCGACGACTTCGGGGTCGACTGGTTCGCAGTAGCTCGGCCAGCCGCAGCCCGCGTCGAACTTGGTCTTGGCGTCGAACAGCACCTCGCCGCCGCCGACGCAGCGGTAGCGGCCGTCGTCCCAGTGGTTCCAGTAGCGGCCGGTGAAGGCGCGCTCGGTCGCGGCGTGGCGCGCCACCTCGTATTGCGTCGGGTCGAGACGCTCGCGCCACTGCGCGTCGCTCGGGCGCACGGGATAGCGCGGATCGTCGTGGGAATGCGTCATGAGGAACAGGATACGGAAATCTGCGTGGCCCAGTCGGGTGGGAAGTCGGCGTAGGCCGCGTGCTCGGGCTGCTCGTCGTAGGGGCGCTCGACGATCGCGAGCACGCGCTGCACCTCGGCGAAGTCGCCCTGGACCGCACGTTCGATCGCGGTCTGGGCCAGGTGGTTGCGCAGCACGAACTTCGGGTTGGCGCGGTTCATGCGCTGCTCGCGCTGCGGCGCGTCGCTCGACTCGAACGCGAGGCGGTCGCGGTAGCGCACGGCCCAGGCATCGAACTTGTCGCGCTGCACGAAGCAGTCGCGCACCGCGCGCTCGTCGTCGCCGAAGCGGCCGAGCCGGCGCCAGGTGATCGTGAAGTCGGCGCGGTCCTCGGCCATCAGGCGCAGGAAGTCGTCGGCCAGCGCCGCGTCGTCGTCTCGTTCGGTTGCAAGGCCGAGCTTGGCGCGCAGGCCGCCCACCATGGCGGCGGCGAACTCGGCCTTGTAGGGCGCGAGCGCCTCGAGCAGGCGCTCGGAGGCCGCTTCCCTGGGGCCCTCGACCAGAGGCAGCAGGGCCTGCGCGAGCGCATGCAGGTTCCAGAAGGCGATGCCCGGCTGCCGCGCATAGCTGTAGCGGCCCTGGTCGTCCGAGTGGTTGCAGACATGGTCCGGGTCGAAGGCGTCGAGGAATCCGAACGGACCGTAGTCGATCGTCAGCCCGAGCAGCGACATGTTGTCGGTATTCATCACGCCGTGACAGAAGCCGACGAGCTGCCAGTGTGCGATCAGCCGTGCGGTGCGCCGCGCCACGTCCTCGAGCAGCGCGGCCGCGCGCTCGGCGTCGCCTTGCAGCGCAGGGAAGTAGCGCTCGATCACCGCATCGAGCAGGCGCCCGGCGGCCTCGATGTCCTGCGCCGTGTGCGCGAAATGTTCGAAATGGCCGAAGCGCAGGAAGCTCGGCGCCACGCGCGTGACCACCGCGGCCGACTCCACCGTCTCGCGCACCACCGGTAGCGGTGACCCGACGACCGCGAGCGCGCGCGTGGTCGGGATGCCCAGCGCGTGCATCGCCTCCGAGCCCAGGAACTCGCGGATCGACGAGCGCAGCACTGCACGCCCGTCGCCCATGCGCGAATAGGGCGTGAGGCCGCTGCCCTTGAGTTGCATCTCCATCGCGCCGGCCGGCGTGTCGATCTCGCCCAGCATCAACGCGCGTCCGTCGCCGAGCTGGCCGGCCCAGACGCCGAACTGGTGGCCGGAGTAGACCGAAGCGAACGGGCGGCTGCCTTCGGGCACGCGGTTGCCGGCGAGCACCTCGAGCGCGTCGGGGCACGCCAACCAGTCCTGCAGGCCGAGCTCGACGGCCAGGCGCCCGCTGCGCGCCACCCAGTGGGCGTCGTGCACCGGCCGTGCCGGCAGGTCGACCCCGAACGCCGGCCCGAGCGATTGCAGGAAGCTCGCCTCACGCCAGGCTGGCAACTTGGGGGGACGGAGGAACTCGGGTGCGTTCACGAGGTCGCTATTGTCGTCCTCGTCCCATGCTTCGGTCGCCGCTGGGGGAATCACGCTTTGACAGGCCGCCGCCTCGGTCTCGATACTGGCTGCAAGACAACACGGAGACGCCCACGATGCTCGGCCTGATGCAAGACCAACCGCTGCTCGTCTCGAGCCTGATCGAGTTTGCGGCGCGCCACCATCATGACGCCGAGATCGTTTCGCGCCGCGTCGAAGGCGACCTGCACCGCACCACGTACGCCGAGGCGGCGCGGCGTTCGCGCCAGGTGGCGCAGGCGCTCGACCGCCTCGGCCTGGCGTTTTCGGACCGTGTGGGCACGCTGGCCTGGAACGGCCATCGGCACTTCGAGCTGTACTTCGGCGTCTCGGGCAGCGGGCGCGTCATTCACACCCTCAACCCGCGCCTGGCGCCCGACCAGGTGGTCTGGATCGCCAACCATGCCGAGGACCGCGTGCTGTGCTTCGACATGACCTTCCTGCCGATCATCAAGGCGGTGTGGTCCAAGTGCACCACCGTCAAGCACTGGATCGCGCTGTGCGAGGCCGATGCCCTGCCGGCCGACACCGGCATCGAGGGCCTGAGCAGCTACGAGGCGTGGATCGGTGCCGAGAGCGGCCACTACGACTGGCCCCGCTTCGACGAGAACAGCGCCTGCGCGCTGTGCTACACCAGCGGTACCACGGGCAACCCCAAGGGGGCGCTGTACAGCCACCGCTCGACCGTGCTGCACGCCTACGGCATTGCGTTGCCCGATGCGCTGAGTCTGTCGGCGCGCGACTGCATCCTGCCGGTGGTGCCGATGTTCCACGTCAATGCCTGGGGCATTCCCTACGCGGCGGCGATGACCGGCGCCAAGCTGGTCTTTCCCGGTCCCGCGCTGGACGGCAAGTCGGTCTACGAATTGCTCGAATCCGAGCGCGTGACGATGGCCGCCGGCGTGCCGACGGTGTGGCTGATGCTGCTCAACCACGTGCGCCAGAACGACCTGAAGTTCACCCACATGCGGCGCACCGTGATCGGCGGCTCGGCCTGCCCGCCGGCGATGATCAAGTCCTTCCGCGACGATTTCGACGTGACGGTGCTGCATGCCTGGGGGATGACCGAGATGTCACCGGTGGGCACGGTGTGCAACTTGAAGCTCGCCCAGCGCGAGCTCGCCGCGGATGCGCAGCTGGCGATCATGGCCAAGCAGGGCCGGGCGGTTTACGGCGTCGAGTTGCGCATCGTCGACCCGGCGGGCAAGGAACTGCCGTGGGACGGCCAGGCCACCGGCGACCTGCACGTCAAGGGGCCGTGGATCATCTCGAGCTACTTCAAGGGCGAGGGCGGCGACCCGCTGGCGGGCGGATGGTTCCCGACGGGCGACGTGGCCTCGATCGATGCCGACGGCTTCCTGCAGATCACCGACCGCAGCAAGGACGTGATCAAGTCCGGGGGCGAGTGGATCAGTTCGATCGACATCGAGAACATCGCAATGGCGCATCCGGCGGTGGCGATGGCCGCCTGCATCGCCTTGCCGCACCCGAAGTGGGACGAGCGGCCGCTGCTGGTGGTGGTGAAGAAACCCGGGGCCGAGGCCACGCCGGCCGAGATCCTCGGCTTCTTCGAAGGCAAGGTCGCGAAGTGGCAGGTGCCCGACGACGTGGTCTTCGTCGACGCGATCCCGCTCGGCGCCACCGGCAAGATGCAGAAGAACAAGCTGCGCGAGCAGTTCAAGGGCCACCGGCTGCCGGGCACCTGATATCCCCGATGCCTTGGGGGTAGTCCCTGTGCGTCGGCAAGGGCGCCATCCGTTAACGTCGCGGCCATTCTTTCCATGGCATTTCGAAGGAGACAAGCAATGACATCGACCCTTGCACGAGCAGCCGTTCTTGCGCCGCTGGCCTTGGCCGCCAGCGTGGCCGTGGCCCAGTCGGGCCAGACCGTGAAGATCGCGTGGATCGATGCGCTGACCGGCCTGACCGCCGCCACCGGCCAGAACCAGCTGCGCAGCTTCCAGTTCCTCGCCGAGCAGTTCAACAAGAGCAATGCGGCGGGCGTGAAGTTCGAGATCGTGTCGTTCGACAACAAGCTCTCGCCGCAGGAAACCGTCAACTCGCTGCAGGCCGCGATCGACCAGGGCATCCGTTACGTGGCCCAGGGCACGGGCAGCGGCCCGGCCGCAGCCATCATCGACTTCCTGAACAAGTACAACGAACGCAACCCCGGCAAGGAGGTGGTATTCATCAACTACGCAGCCGTCGACCCCGACCTGACCAACATCAAGTGCAGCTATTGGCACTTCCGGATGGACGCCGACACCTCGATGAAGATGGAGGCCCTCACGACCTTCATGAAGGACCAGGCCGACATCAAGAAGGTCTACCTGATCAACCAGAACTACTCGCACGGCCAGCAGGTCTCCAAGTTCGCCAAGGAGAACCTGGCGCGCAAGCGCCCCGATATCCAGATCGTCGGCGACGATCTGACGCCGCTCGCGCAGACACGCGACTTCTCGCCCTACATCGCCAAGATCAAGGCCTCGGGCGCGGACACCATCGTCACCGGCAACTGGTCGAGCGACCTGACGCTGCTGGTCAAGGCGGCCAACGACGCCGGCCTGAACGCCAAGTTCTACACCTACTACGCCGGCGTGTCCGGCACGCCCACCGCAATGGGCGCCAACGCGGCCGGGCGCGTCTACCAGGTCAGCGTGTTCCCGTACGGCGTGTCTGCCGAGACGCGCAAGATCATGGACGAGTACAAGAAGAAGTTCAACGACGACTACTACACGGCGCAGGTCTATCACGCCTATGCGTTGTTGACGGCGGCGATGGCCAAGGCCAAGAGCACCGATCCGGCGAAGGTGGCTGCCGCGATGGAGGGCCTGTCGGTCAAGAGCCTGAACGGCGAGGTCACCATGCGCAAGGCCGACCACCAGTTGCAGCAGACGGTGTACATCCAGTCCTGGCAGAAGGCCGACAAGCCGCCGCTGGACTACAGCGTCGAGAACACGGGCTACAACTTCCGAGTCTTGAAGACCTACGAACCCTACGTCTCGAGCACGCCGACGTCGTGCCAGATGAAGCGGCCGTCCTGACGGCCCCTCGCCCGCTGCGCGGGCACTCCCCCGAGGGGAGGCGCCGGCCGACGCTTGGGAGCGGCCCGGCGCTGGCCGGCGCGGCGCGGTAACACCGCTCGAGGCCTGCTGTCTTGGACCAGTTCCTGATCAACCTGCTCAACGGCATCAGCTCGGGGCTGCTGCTGTTCATGCTGAGCTCGGGCCTGACGCTGATCTTCAGCATGATGGGCGTGCTCAACTTCGCGCACGCGAGCTTCTACATGGTGGGGGCCTACATCGGCTACTCGCTGACCCGGGTGGTCGGCTTCTGGCCGGCACTGGTGGCCGCGCCGCTGCTGGTCGGGGCCCTCGGCGCGCTGTTCGAGAGCACGGCGCTGCGCCGCGTGCACAAGTTCGGCCATGTGCCGGAGCTCCTGATCACGTTCGGCCTGTCCTACGTGATCCTCGAACTGGTCAAGCTGGTGTGGGGCTTGTCGTCGGCGCCGTTCCAGCCGCCGCCGGCGCTGCAGGGCCCGGCGTTCACGATCATCCGTTCGTCGGTCGATGGGCTGGGCCTGGCCTGGGGTGCGGCCGACGCGGCGCGCTGCGCATCGACCGCGGCGGCTCAGATCGTCTGCTCGACCTTCCCGGCCACGCGCTTCTTCATGATGGGCGTGGCGCTGGTGATGCTGGTGGCACTGTGGCTGGTGCTCACGCGCACGCGCATCGGGCTGGTGATCCAGGCTGCGCTGTCGCATCCGGAGATGGTGGAGGCGCTGGGCCACAACGTGCCGCGCGTGTTCATGCTGGTGTTCGGCGGCGGCTGCGCGCTGGCCGGCCTGGCCGGCGTGGTCGGCGGCATGACCTTCGTGACCGAGCCTTCGATGGCCGCCATCGTCGGCTCGATCATCTTCGTCGTGGTGGTGGTCGGCGGCCTCGGCTCGTTGGCCGGGGCCTTCGTCGGCTCGCTGGTGATCGGGCTGCTGCAGACCCTGCCGCTCACGGTCGACAAATCGCTGGCCGACGCGGCCGCGCGCTGGGGCTGGAAGATCGTGCCGGGCGATGCCCTGTACTCGCTGGCCAAAATCACGCTCGCGCAGGCCGCGCCGATCCTGCCCTACCTGCTGCTGGTGCTGATCCTGATCCTGCGGCCCAAGGGGTTGCTGGGCACACGGGAGGATTAGGCGTGCCCCATATCCACGAGGGTCGGCCCCACTACCACTTCAAGCCGTACAACGTCGGCCGCTGGTTGATCTGGGGACTGTTCGCGCTGGTGCTGTTCGTGGCGCCGAAGCTGTGGACCACCGGCTTCGCGCACACGATGCTGTCGCAGATCGGCATCGCCATCATCGCCTGCCTGGCCTACAACGTGCTGCTGGGGCAGGGCGGCATGCTCAGCTTCGGCCACGCGGTGTACAGCGGCCTGGGCTCCTTCCTCGCCATCCACACGCTGAACATGGTGAGCGCGGGCAAGCTGGCATTGCCGGTAAGCCTGGTGCCGTTGGTCGGCGGCCTGGCGGGGCTGTTCTTCTCCGCGCTGCTGGGCTACGTGACTACGCGCAAGGCCGGCACCACCTTCGCGATGATCACGCTGGGCATCGGCGAACTGGTGTGGTCGATGTCGCTGATGATCCCCGAGTTCTTCGGCGGCGAGGGCGGCGTCACGGGCAACCGCGTGGCCGGGCAGCCGGTGCTGGGCATCACCTTCGGCCCGCAGTTGCAGATGTACTACCTGATCGCGGTGTACTGCTTCGTGTCGACCGCGGCCATGTTCGCGTTCACGCGCACGCCGCTGGGCCGCATGCTCAACGCGGTGCGCGACAACCCGGAGCGGGTCGAGTTCATCGGCTACAGCACGCAGCACGTGCGCTACCTGGCGTTCATGCTGTCAGGCCTGTTCTCCGGCATCGCAGGGGGCCTGGGCGCACTGAACTTCGAGATCGTCACTGCCGAGGTGGTGGGCGCGGCGCGTTCGGGCGCCTACCTGCTGTTCGTGTTCCTCGGCGGGGCCACTTTCTTCTTCGGCCCGATCATCGGCGCGGTGCTGATGGTGATCGCGCTGGTGCTGTTGTCCGAGCTGACCAAGGCCTGGCTGCTCTACCTGGGCCTGATCTTCCTTTTCATGGTGATGT
>Ga0209798_10001607_pt1 | contig 13543 bp, 14 predicted proteins | sample DOMMetBare3Fresh_FD_187475 | JGI IMG/M metagenome (GOLD analysis project Ga0209798, IMG submission 187475) | Wetland sediment microbial communities from St. Louis River estuary, USA, under dissolved organic matter induced mercury methylation -... | ecosystem: Environmental > Aquatic >...
GGTCTTGCGATGGCCGGTAGGCCTCGCCACCCCAAGAAAGAGGTCGAGGACGCGGTCGCGTATGCCGAATCCAGGAAATGGACTTGGCGAAAGCAGGGCCATTGGGGGCGGTTGTTGTGTCCCCATGCTGGCCGGGATGGCTGCCAAGTTGGAGTCTTCGGCACTCCCCGGGATGCCGGCAATCATGCGCGGCAGATCATTCGGGCCGTCAACCGCTGTCCGCACCAGCAGGAGGAGGCCAAGAATGAAAATGCATGAGTTCTGCATCATCGCTTCTGGTCTCGATCCGGAGGCAGACGACTTCGAGACTCGCTTCTTCGATGCAGGCTGCGACGACGCGACGGTGTCGTTTCAGAAAGGCCACATCATCGTGGACTTTACGCGCGAGGCGGAATCCTTGGAAGATGCCATCGCGAGCGCGATCGAATCCGTGCGCAAGGCTGGCGCGAATGTGATGCGCGTCGAGCCGGATCCGCTGGTCAGCCTCTCGGACATGGCCGCCCGCGCGGGCGTAACCCGCGCGGCCATGTCCCACTATTTCAAGGGTACTCGTGGGAAGGACTTTCCAGCGCCTGTTGCGAAAGTGACGTCCGAAAGCCCGCTGTGGGATTGGGCAACCGTCGCGCGCTGGATGTTCAAGAATGAGAAGCTTGGGCGGGAAGCCGCCATCGAGGCCGAAATCGTGCGGCAAGCAAACGAGGCGATCTCTACTGGCCAGATCGATATTGCCTCCCGACTGAAGAAGAGAGTCCAGGAATATTCTGCCGAGTTGCAGGCGGCGTGAGATCCGGATGGGCTGACGGAAAGATTTGGTTGTTTCGGTCGGTTCGCGTAGGCGCATACGGCCGAAAATTCTGCACGCAAAAAAGGCCGGCCCTCGCGGGCCGGCCTCTTTGCTTCCTTGCTGCTTGCGCTTGCGCGCTTACGACATCGCCTGCTTCACGCGGTCGGGCGTGAACGGCACGCGGCGGATGCGCACGCCGGTGGCGTCGAAGATCGCGTTGGCGACCGCGGCCGTGAGCGGCCGCATCGACGGCTCGCCGGCGCCCGACGGCGCGACGTTGGGCCGGTCGATCAGCACGATGTCGATCACCGCGGGCGTCTCGGTGATGTCGAGGATCGGGTAGCTCACCCAGTCGACGCTGGTCACGCTCTTGGTGTCGAACTTGGTCTCTTCCCAGATCGTGCGGCTCAGGCCCTGGATGATGTTGCCCTCGATCGTGTGCTTGAGGCCTTCCGGGTTGATGATCTGGCCGCAGTCGTGCGCAATGGTGAACTTGCGCGCGAAGATCTTGCCGGTCGTGCGGTCGATGTCGACCTCGGCCACGATCGCGCAGCGGGTGCCGTTGCGCTGGGCATACGCGATGCCGCGGCCGCTGACCTTGCTGCCGGTCTGGTCGCGCCGCGGCGAGGGCCGCGACTGCCAGCCCGACTTCTCGGCGGCCGCCTTGATCACCGCGATGTCGCGGGCATCCTTGACGTGTCGCAGCCGGAACTCGACCGGGTCGACGCCGAGCGTATGCGCCACCTCGTCCATGAACGACTCGCTCGCGAACTGGATCTGCGGGCCGACCGGGTCACGCAGATGCGATGAGCGCAGCGGCGAGGCGCGGTCGAGGAACGGCGGGATCGTCTCCCAGTAGGTCCGCTTGTTGGCGAACTCATACGACTCCGCCGGGATGCCGAAGTTGTCGCCCGACTTGAGCTCGATGCCGCGGAAGTGGCCGGCGAGCGTGTCGTGCGGCTGGCTGCCGTTGGTGTTGACGTCGACGCGCGAGAAGCCCTTGCTCACGAACTCGTAAGCGGTGACGTTGCCTTGCGCATCGATCGCGGCGCGGGCGCGGTGGATCGAGGCCGGGCCCTTCGGGTCCCAGCCGGTGCCCTGGTCGCGCGTGTATTGCACGCGCACCGGCTTGCCGGTCGCCTTCGCGAGTACGGCCGCGTCCATCGCGGCGTCGTCGGCGTCACTGCGGCCATAGGAGCCGGGACCCACGACCCAGACGACATGCACCTTGTCCATCGGCACGCCGATGGTGCGGGAGATGCCGTTCTGCACGAAGTGCGGCTTTTGCGAGCCGGTCCAGCAGGTGACGTTGCCGTCCCGGATCTCGACCAGCGCGCAGGCCGGACCCATGCAGGCATGGGACTGGAACGGCCATTCGTATTCGAATTCGACCACGCGCGCGGCGACGCGGAACGCCTCATCGACGTTGCCGGCCTGCTTGCCCTCGTCGACGCGCTTGCGCGCCGGCGTCTTGCGGATGTGGTCGTAGAGTGCCGCCTGGTCGATGAACGGCGGCTTCACGTCCGACCATTCGACCTTGAGCTTCTGCGAGGCCTTGATCGCGTCCCACTCGTTCTCGGCGTAGACGGCGAGGAAGCCGTTCTCCTGGTAGACCTTGGCGCCGCCAATGTCCTTGATCGAGGCCTCGTCGACCTTCACGGGCGTCGAGCCCGCGACCGGCGGGCGGATCATGCGGGCGTGCAGCATGCCGGGCCGCTTCACGTCGGTGCAGAAGTCCTGCTGGCAATAGACCAGCGGCGCGATGTCCTCGCGCGGCAGCGGCTTGCCGACGACCTTGTAGTCCTTCGGATCCTTCGGCTTGGCCTTGCCGGGCGCGTAGAGCGTGTTGCCGATCTCCTTGTTCCACTCGAGCGGAACGTTGAAGTAGCGCCCGCCGATCAGCTCGGCGTAGGAGACCTTCTTGGCCGCGTCGGCCTTGGCATGCACGACGCCGTCGGTGACGGTCAGCGCATCAGCCGGGAGTGCAAGCTTCTCGGCCGCCATCTCGACCAGCACACGGCGCGCTTCGGCCGCGGCGACGCGCATCTGCTTGCCGCCGAGCTGGATGCCGGTCGAGCCCGAGGCGCCGCCCTGGTTGACGCTGGTGGCGGTGTCGCCCATCAGCACCTTGACGGCCTTGAACGGCACGTCGAGCTCTTCCGCCACGATCTGGCCGATGGCGGTGAACAGGCCCTGGCCCATGTCCATCTTGCCGAAGAAGGCGGCGACGCTGCCGTCGGCGCTGACCGCGATATAGGACGAGAGCTGGTCGGGCGTGAGCGGCGGCTTGCTGGCGATGGCCTGCGCGAACGCGGCATCGATGCCGAGCACGGTGTCGAGCCCGATCGGCGCGCCGATCGAGACCACGAGCGCGCCAGCGCCCTTGAGCAGCGCGCGGCGGGAGATATTGTTTTCCATCTTGGTCATGTTCACCTCCCTTAGCCCATCATCTCGGCCGCGCGCTTGACCGCGCGCAGGATGTTGACGTGCGTCCCGCAGCGGCACTTGAGGCCGGTGAGCGCGTTCTTGATCTCGTCCTCGGTCGGCTTCTTCTTCTCGTTGAGCAGCGTCGCCGCCGTCATGATCCAGCCGTTGATGCAGTAGCCGCACTGCGGCACCTGCTCCTCGACATAGGCCTTCTGGATCGGATGCGGCTTCTCGGGCGTGCCGAGGCCGGCGAGCGTCACCACCTTGCCGCTGCCGATGGCGGAGACCGGAGTCGAGCAGGAGCGGATCGGCTGGCCGTTGAGATGCACCGTGCAGGCGCCGCATTGCGCGAGCCCGCAGCCGAAATGCGGATTGTTGAGCCCGATGTCGTTGCGCAGCGCGTACAGCAGCGGCATGTCGGGATCGGCATCGATCGTATGGACCTTGCCGTTCACGTCGAGGTTGAACCTGGCCATGGGTGCATATCTCCCTGATTGGCGCTCGTTGAGAATAGGGGCCTTCGCCGGCCGAGATGGGTGGTTAGGGTGTCTAGCCGAGTTTTGGATTATTCCAAACCCTAGACCAACCCAGGCCCCAGGGGAACCGGGATCGTGAGCCCTGCGGCGACAGTACGCGGTTAATGGAACTGGTCGATCTATTGGCGTGCCGGCGGGGGGACGAAGCCGGTCTCGGCACCAGCGCTCGCGGGCGCCAGCGCGCGCACCGCCGCAAACAGGTCCCGCACCTGCTGCTCGGGGACGCTGCGAGTGATGAACACGAGCCGGCTGACGCGGCTCGCGTCCGGCCAAGCGGCAAGCTCGACCGGGGGGTGTGAGAGGTGCTGCACGACCTGCACCAGCACCGGGCCGCGGCAGCCCGCAATATTGAGGAAGCCCTTCACGCGCAGGAGGTCGGCGCCGCGCAGCGCCATCAGGGTTTCCATGGTGCGGGCGAAGGCGTTCCAGTCGAGTGGCGTCTCCTCGGTCATCACGAAGCTCAAGATGCCGTCGGAATGCTCGGCCTCCGCCACGAAGCCTGAGCGCTCGGCGGCGGTGGGCTCGGTGAGGCAGCGCGGATCGAGCGCGCCATCGACCGCGATCTCGATCGGCGCCTGCTGGTTGAGGGTGCGAAGCCGCGCGGTCAGTTGCGCCTGCGCGTCCGGATCGGCGAGGTCGGACTTGGTGATGACGAGGCGGTCGGCGAGGATCGCCTGCTTGCGTGCCTCCGCCGACCAGTCGAGCGTGGCTGAGCCACCGACGGCGTCGACCGCGGTGAGAACGACCTCGACAAAGAATTCAGCCCCGAGCGCGCGGTCGGTCGTGAACGTCTGCAGGATCGGCCCCGGGTCGGCGAGCCCCGAGGTCTCGATCAGCACGCGCTCGAACGGCGGCAGCGCGCCGCGGTCGCGATCCATCACCAGGCGGCGCAGCGTGACCTGCAGGTCCGAGCGCGTGATGCAGCAGACGCAGCCGTTGCCCAGAAGCGCGACCTCGTCGGTCGTTCCGCGCACCAAGGCGTCGTCGATGCCGACCGCGCCATATTCGTTGATGATGACCGCGGTGGCGCGCCCTTCCGGCGTAGCGAGGAAACGCCGCACCAGCGTGGTCTTGCCGGCACCCAGAAAGCCGGTGACGACCGTGACCGGCATGCGGGCGCCGCGCGCCCGCTTCTGCCGGCGCCCGAACGGGCTTGCGTCGGACGATTGGAAGACATCGAGCATGATGAAGCTCCGAGGGTCGCGCACGCTATAGCCGATTTGGGCAAGCGTGTGCGGCTGTCGGTCCTCTTGCGGCATTGGATAGCTGCTATAGCCTGGGGCGAGACCTGCCCCGCTCCGAACCAGGGCGGCAATCCTATACGGGAGGAGACGAATGAGGCCGCGCAACCGTTTGTCGCGCCGTGACGTGATCGCAGGGGCTACCGGCGCGTTGGCGCTGGCGGGTCAAACCCTGCGCCGCGCGCAGGCCCAAGAGCCCAAGCCGAACATCATCTTCATCATGGCGGACGACCTCGGCTATGCGGATCTGTCCTGCTAGGGGCGGCCGGATTTTTCGACCCCCAACATCGATCGGATCGCCGCGGGCGGGGTACGCTTTCTGCAGGGCTATGCGAACTCAGCCGTCTGCTCGGCGACCCGGACCGGCCTGATCACCGGGCGTTATCAATACCGGCTGCCGATCGGGCTCGAAGAGCCGCTGTCGAGCAACAGCACGCGCGACGTTGGCCTGCCCCCCAGCCACCCCACGCTGCCCTCGATCCTCAAGGCCGCCGGCTACGCCACGACGCTGGTCGGGAAGTGGCATCTGGGCTCATTGCCCAACTATGGCCCGCTCAAGAGCGGCTATGACCGCTTCTTCGGATTCCGCGGCGGCACGCTTGATTACTTCACGCACAAGTCGGGCCCGCCGCATACCGACACGGATGATCTGTGGGACGGTGACATCAAGATCCATCAGGTCGGGTATCTCACCGATCTCCTGGGCGAGCGCACCGTTTCGGAAATCAACGCCTATGCGAGGTCGGCGCAGCCCTTCTTCATCAGCCTGCACTTCAACGCGCCGCATTACCCGTGGGAGGGACCGGACGACGAGGCGGAGGCGCGGCGGCTGACATCGCTGTTCCATACCGACGGCGGCTCGCAGCGAACCTATGCGCGCATGGTCATGCAGATGGACCTGCAGATCGGCCGTGTCATGCAGGCGCTCGAAGCCAATCGGCTTGCCGACAACACGATCGTGATCTTTACCAGCGACAATGGCGGCGAGCGCTTTTCGGCAACCTGGCCGTTCACCGGCCGCAAGACCGAATTGCTGGAAGGGGGGCTGCGCATTCCGGCGATCGTGCGCTGGCCGGGGCGGATCCCGGCCGGGCGGGTGTCCGAGCAGGTGATGATCAGCATGGATTGGATGCCGACATTGCTCGCCGCGGCAGGGACGGCACCCGATCCGGCCCATCCGCCCGATGGCATCAACCTTTTGCCGTTCCTGACACGCGGCGACGCGCCGGTGTCGCGCACACTTTACTGGCGCTATCGGCAGCATGCGCAGCGCGCGATGCGCGACGGCGACATGAAGTATCTGAAGATCGACGAGAACACGTTCCTGTTCAACGTGGTCAACGATCCGCTCGAGCGCGCCAATCTCAAGAACCGGCAGAAGGACCTGTTTGCCCGGATGCAAAAGCAATATGCCGCCTGGGAAGCCACGATGTTGCCGGAGCCCCCTGATAGCAACTCCTCCGGATTCAAAGGCTCGGAATTGGCGGACCATATCGGCGCCAAGACCGACAGGGGGGAGCGATGATCGAGGCAACCCGCAAGGTCTGTCCGGGCCCGCTCGTGGTCGGCGAAGACCTGATGAGCTTTAGCGTCGGCAAGACGGATATCTCGGTCAAGCAGCAGTAGGAGGCGTTCATGATGCGGTCCGTTATTGGCGGTTTGCTTATCGTCCTTTCCGTTGCATCGGGCGCCACCGCGCAAGTCTGCGCCGGCAACCCGGTGGCGGTGCAGATCCTCGGCTCGGGCGGTCCCGGGTTCAACGCGGAGCGCGCCTCGGCGAGCTACCTGCTGTGGGTCGGGCCGCAGGCGAAGCTGCTGTTCGATATCGGCGGCGGTGCGCATCTGCGCTTCAGCCAGGCCGGCGCGAAACTCGCCGATCTGGCCATGGTTGGCATCAGCCACCTGCATCCCGATCACACCTCCGATCTGCCGGCGTTGATGTGGGCGAGCAACCGGGCGCGCAGCGCGCCGCTGCCAATCGTTGGCCCGTCCGGCAACAACGTGGCGCCGGACTTCAAGACCTTTCTCGCCCGCCTGTTCGACGACAAGATCGGCGCGTTCCAGGTTCTGGGCTCGACGCTCGGCGCCGAGCAGCCGGGGGTCGAGCGGCCGCGCATCGAATCGACCGTCGTCGATGTGAGCAAGACCGAGCCGACCAAGGTGTTCGAGCGCGATGGGATCACCGTGACCGCGCAGCGCATCCCGCATGCCAACCTGCCGACGCTCGCCTATCGCGTCGAGACGCGCGACAAGTCGGTCGTGTTCAGCTCCGACCAGAACGGCAGCGATCCGAAATTCGTCGACTTCGCCAAGGGCGCGGACGTGCTGGTCATGCACATGGCCATTGCGGCCAACGCGCCGCCGAGCCCGCTGCACGCCTCGCCGGCGGTGGTCGGCCGCGTCGCCCAGGAGGCCGGTGCCAAGCGGCTGATCCTCAGCCACATCGGACCATTCGATCTCGACGCCGCGGTCGCCGACGTGAAAAAGAGCTTCACCGGCGCGCTCACCGTCGGCGCCGACCTGCAGTGCACGCCGGTGCCGTAGACTGGCTGTAAGTCGGCGGTGCTCGTGATCGCCGCCGACTTCGGATCATCGGAGCAAGGCGGAAAACATTTGCTCACTACGAGACTTCAACTCTGACCCGACATAAAGGAACGTCCTGCTAGCACTACTGCGTCAGAAAAGGCGGGCGCCGTAGGGTGGGCAAAGGCGACGGGAAAGCTTGTCCATGCTGGTGAAGCCTATCGTACGCCGTGCCCACCATCTCAATTCGCGCAAGCACCACAGCCGGAGGTGGGCACGGCGCACGATGGGCGTAGCCGTGTGGCCATGACGTGCATGCGCCTTTGCCCACCCTACGAACTGTTGCCCGGATCGGGCGCGTCGCGCGCAATCCGGGATATCCTTCGGCGAGGAATGTGTTGCCCGCATTACGCGGCGCGCCTTGCGGCACTCTGCTCCATGCGGGCTAAAAGATGGATGAATGATCAGAAATCCATCTCCAGGATATAGAGCCCGCCCGAGAAGCGGTCGACCGTGTAGACGATCTGGCGCTCGTCGACGAACACGTCGTTGAGCTGGATCGAATTCACCTTGGTCATGCGCGGGGCCGGCGGCACGAAGGTGGCGACCTCTCTCGGCTGGTAGGGATTGGTGAGATCATAGGCGCGCAAGCCGCCGTTGAAGAACGTGCCGATGACGATCTCCTCGGACTTCCAGGAGTGCGGGCCGGGCGTGTTCTCGTGGATGTTGTGAGCGCCGAAGCGGCCGCCGCGATCCTTGTAGTCGTCCGGGGAGGGCAGCGGGCAGGTCGAGATCGGAATCGGATTGGTCTCGTCGCGGCTGTCGAGAATCCAGATGAGCTTCGGCCAGTCGACCGCGTTGTCGCCGGTCGATTCGTCGGTCATGACCAGAAGATTGCGCTCGAACAGCGGCAGCACGGTATGCGTAAAGCCGGTGTAGGGCGGCGAGTTGTCGAAGCGGCAGATCGGCTTCGGCTTCGACTTGTCGGAAATGTCCATGATGAACATGCCGGCATCGATATAGGCGAGATACATCCGGTCCGGCCGCTGCGGATAGACATTGGTGTTGTGGGCGCGGTTGCCCTTGTCCATCGCCGGCTTGGCGTGGCGGGCGGGCGGCGGGACGTTGTCGCCCTCGCGCGTGCCGGGCAGCCACCAGCGGCCGACTTCCACCGGCTTCGACGGATTGCGCACGTCGAAGCAGCGATAGATCTGGTCGTCGAGCGGATGCGTCGGCTTGAAGTCGGGCGCACCGGAAGCCATGTGCACGTACTCGCCGTCGCAGAACCAGAGCTGATGCACGCCGCGTGAATAGTCGCCGCCGCAGTCCACGAACGCGATCGACTTCGGGTTCTCCGGCACCGAAATATCGAACAGCTCGAAGCCGGCGGGCTTCTGCCCAACCTTCTGGCACTGATAGGCGACCGCCATGATGTTGCCGGTGATCTCGAGCGAGTTCGACCGCATGTAGGGTTGCGGCAGGTCGGTCTGCACCACCACCTTGGGCTTGCGCGGATCGGAGACGTCGACCCCGGTGAAGTTCTTCGGCGCGCTTTCATGCGCGAGCCAGATGATGCGGCGGCCGTCCGGCGCGACCTGCACCGCCATGCCTTCGCCCATGCCGCCGAACCCATCGAGCTCGTGCTGGGCCAGCAATCTGAAGTTCCAGCAGATCGGCTCGTAGGTGCTTCGCAGCGGGCTATTGTCAGTCGCCGACATCTCACTCTCCATAAGGTTATGCGCGGGGGTGCACTTAGCGCGTTTCTGCGGCCGAAGAAACGCCGAAGCGAGCTAACCTGCGGAAATCATTGATCTGGCGCAACCCGGGGCGTGTCTCCGATGCTACCTGTGGCCGACCTCGACAGGGGTGTAGCGCCCGGCTTGGGCGTGTGATAGATTGTCGCGGCAGATTACCTTGGGCCGAGAACACGTTGGGCCGAAGGCCTTGAGAGCAAAAACAAGGGAGATACGCATGGGACGGAAGTTGACGGCATTCCTGGTAGCCGGTGGCTTGATTGCGTTGGGCGGCGCCGCCGTGGCCCACCACTCGTTCGCGATGTTCGATCAGGAGAACCCGATTGAACTCGCCGGCACGGTGCAGGAGTTCAAGTTCACCAGCCCGCACACCTTCGTCCTGCTGAAGGTCAGCAAGGACGGCAAGGACACCGTCTGGAACCTCGAGGGTGCAAGCCCGAGCGCGCTGGTGCGTGACGGTTGGTCGAGCAAGACCATCAAGCCGGGCGACGAGCTCACTATGAAGATCGATCCGCTGCGCAGCGGCGCTCCGGGCGGCGCTTGGAACGTCAAGAACACCAAGACGAAGGACGGCAAGCCAATCACCGTTACTCACTAGCATTCTTTGGAGCGAATCGATCGCTCGACCTTCGGCCGCCGGTTGCGGTCAGGGAATGATGAGTCATGCCGAAGCGAAGTTCGATCAGCTTGTTCACGCTGATCGGAGTGCTATGCGCCTCCTTGACCGGTGCACGGGCGCTTGACGAGACCAAGTATCCGGACTGGAAAGGCCAATGGGTAAGGGCCGACGGTGCAGAGGGTGCGCCGTGGGACACTCGTAAGCCCTGGGGGCTGGGTCAGCAGCCCCCCCTAACTCCCGAATACCAGGCTCTGTTCGAAGCCAATCTGAAACAGCTCGGCGCTGGCATGAAAGCCAGCGATCCGACGACGCGCTGCATTCCGGCCGCGATGCCGCGCGTGATGATGGCGATTCATCCGATGGAGATCGTCATCATGCCGGACACGACGTACATCATGATCGAAACCTTCTCGACGCTGCGCCGTATCTTTACCGATGGGCGGGCGTGGCCGAAGGAGCGCGAGCCATCCTACGGCGGCTTTTCCATCGGCCAGTGGGAAGACACCGATCGCGATGGGCGCTTCGATACGCTCGCGATCGAGACGCGCTGGATCAAGGGGCCGCACAGCTATGACGGCAGCATTCCGCTGCACAAGGATGAGCAGGCGGTCATCAAGGAGCGGATCAGCTCGGACAAGAGCGACCCGCGCCTTCTGCATAACGAGATCACGACCATCGACAATGCGTTGACCCGGCCCTGGACGGTGACCCGGAGCTACCGGCGCGATGCCAGCGTGCGGCCGGTCTGGTCCGAGCGCATCTGCAGCGAGGACGGGCAGGCCATCCGGATTGGCAACGAAGACTATGCCCTGGGCAGCGACGGCCTGTTGATGCCAGTGCGCAAGGGCCAGCCGCCGCCGGATCTGAGATACTTCAACCAGAACCAAATGCGGAATTGAGGGGGGCTGGCGGCGCCAGGCGAGCCTTCGTCTCCGGGAGCTTAGGGAATGCAGGGTCGGGTGTTGATGGGGGCGGTCGCGCTGGCGGTGGCGTTCGCGATCGATGATGGCGCGGCGTTCGATGCCACCAAGTATCCCGACTGGAAAGGTCAATGGCTGCGCGCCGGCAGCGGCCAGGGTGCGCCGTGGGATCCTGCCAAGCCGTGGGGGCCGGGCCAGCAGGCGCCGCTCACTCCGGACTATCAGGCGATCTTCGAAGCCAACCTGCGCGATCAGGCCGCCGGCGGCCAGGGCACCGATCCCTCCTATCGCTGCATTCCGGTGGCCATGCCGCGGGTGATGATCGCCGTGCAGCCGATGGAAATCGTCATCACGCCCGACACCACCTACGTCATGCTGGAACTGTTCAGCACGCTGCGCCGCATCTTCACCGATGGACGCCAGTGGCCGAAAGACGTCGAGCCCTCGTTCGCCGGATATTCCATCGGCCGATGGGAGGACACCGATGGCGACGGCCGCTACGACACCCTTGTGGCGGAGACGCGCCGGATCAAGGGGCCGCACAGCTACGACTCAAGCGGAATTCCCTTCCACGACGATGGCGGGGCGATCATCCGGGAGCGCATCTCCTCGGACAAGGCGAACCCGAATATCCTGCACAACGAGATCACCTCGATCGACAGCGCATTGACGCGGCCGTGGACGGTGAAGCGGAGCTACCGTCGCGACGGCAACAATCAGCGCCCGATCTGGTCCGAATATGTCTGTACCGAGGACAACCGGCATGTCCGCATCGGCAGCGAGAACTATGTGGTAAGCGGCGACGGCTTGTTGATGCCCGTGCGCAAGGGTCAGCCGCCGCCCGACCTGAGGCACTTCGAGCAGGCGCAGAGGTAGGACGAGAACGAAAACAAAGCGCGGGGTGACGGGTTGCCCTTCGCGGCCGGGAGGTGGGTTATGCGTTGCCGGGTTGTCAGCCATGCATTGGCGCTGGCGGGGGCGTTGGCGCTCGCGGCCGGCAACGCCGTGGCGTTCGACCCCGCGAAATATCCGGACTGGAAGGGGCAGTGGCTGCGGCGGGGCGGCGTCACCAATCAGGCCACCTGGGATCCGGACAAGCCCTGGGGCCTCAAGCAGGAGCCGCCGCTCACGCCGAAGTACCAGGCGATCTTCGAGGCCAACATCAAGGATCAGATGGCGGGCGGGCAGGGCACCGATCCGTCCTGGCTGTGCGTTCCGACCGCGATGCCGCGCGTCATGCTGGCGGTGCAGCCGATGGAAATCGTGGTCACGCCCGACACCACCTACATGATGTTCGAGATCTTCAGCACGCTGCGTCGTATCTTTACCGACGGGCGGCCCTGGCCGCAAAAGATCGAGCACAGCTTCGCGGGCTACTCGATCGGTCAGTGGGAAGACACCGATGGCGACGGCCGCTACGACACGCTGGTGGCGGAGACGCGCGGCATCAAGGGCCCGCACAGCTACGACAATAGCGGCATTCCGTTTCACGAGGACGAGCAGGCGGTGGTCAAGGAGCGGATCTATTCCGACCAGACCAATCCCAACGTGCTACACGCCGAGATCACCACCATCGACAACGCCCTGACCAGGCCCTGGACCGTCAAGCGCAGCTATCGAAGGCTGCCCGCCAAGGAGCCGGTCTGGTCGGAATACGTTTGCGCTGAGAACAACCGGCATGTTCAGATCGGACCGGAGAACTACGTCGTCGGTGCCGACGGGCACCTCATGCCGACCCGGAAGAACCAGTCGCCGCCGGACTTGCGGCACTTTCAATAGCGGAGACATCTGCGGCCATGCGTAACCCTGCCTCGATCGGTGCACTGACGCTGATGCTGTGCGTGATGGTGACCGGCGCACGCGCACACGACGACAAGAAGTATCCCGACATGCGGGCGCAGTGGACGCGGATCGGATCCGCCTCGTTCGACCCGAACAAGCCCGGCGGGCGCGGCCAGCAGCCGCCGCTCACGCCTGAGTATCAGTCGATGCTCGACAACATCCTGGCGGCCCGCGCCAGGGGATCGCTCGAAGGCAACATGACGGTCACCTGCATCCCGGCCGGCATGCCGCGGGCGATGATCGTGTACGAAACGATGGACGTGATCGTCCTGCCGGAGACCACCTACATCCGGATGTCGTACATGAACGAACTGCGCCGCATCTACACCGATGGACGCGCATGGCCCGCCAAGATCACGCCCACCTTCGCGGGTTATTCGATCGGCCAATGGATCGATGAGGACGGCGACGGCCGTTACGACACGCTGCGGGTCGAGACCCGCGGCTTCAAGGGCCCCCGCACCTTCGACGGCACGCCCGGCATCCCATTGCACTCGGACAATCAGACCGTCGTTGAGGAGCGCATCTACCTCAGCAAGAGCGACCCTGACGTTCTGCACGCCGACATCAAAGTGACCGACAACGCGCTCAGCCGCCCCTGGTCGGTGGCGAGGAAGTATCAGCGCGAACACAATCCGCACTGGTCGGAGTACATCTGCAATGAAGGCAACCAGCAGCTCCTGCTCGGCAAGGAGAACTACATGGTCAGCGCCGATGGCTACCTGATGCCCGTCAAGAAGGGCCAGGCGCCGCCGGATCTGAAAAACTTCAAGCAATCGAATTAGCCGCGCCTAAGAACGCGGCAGCGACACGGGAGGAAATCATGATCAATCGATGCATCATCGGGGCGGTTGCGCTGGCGGCGGTCCTGGGCGCCGCAACCGTGAGCGGCTTTGC
>Ga0209798_10001608_pt1 | contig 13531 bp, 9 predicted proteins | sample DOMMetBare3Fresh_FD_187475 | JGI IMG/M metagenome (GOLD analysis project Ga0209798, IMG submission 187475) | Wetland sediment microbial communities from St. Louis River estuary, USA, under dissolved organic matter induced mercury methylation -... | ecosystem: Environmental > Aquatic > Freshwater...
CGCCACCCCGCCATCGTCTCGGTGTACGAGACGGGCGTCGCCGGCGAGACGCCCTTCATGGTGATGGAGTACGTGGACGGCCGCAACCTGCGCCAGATCCTGAGCCAGTGCGCGGCGCGGCGGATCCTGCTGCCGGTGGACTTCGCCGCCTACCTCGCCCACGTCCTCGCCCAGGCGCTCGACTACGCCCACGCGGCCTGCGACGCGTCCGGACGCCCGCTCGGCGTCGTCCACTGCGACCTCTCGCCGTCGAACGTGTTCATCTCCCGGCTCGGGGAGGTGAAGCTCGGCGACTTCGGCGTGGCCCGCACCAGCACCGCCGGCGCGAGCGGCGGCCAGGCCGCCTGGGGCAAGGTGCGCTACCTCGCGCCCGAGCAGATCCGCGGCGAGCCCGTCACCCCGCGCACGGACCTGTTCGCCCTCGGGGCGGTCCTGTTCGAGCTCCTCACCAACGAGCCGGCCTTCCCCGGGTCGGACGTCGGCGAGGTGGGCCAGAAGATCCTCCGCGGCGAGCTGCGCTCGCCCTCGGCGCTGCGCCCCGGGATCTCCCACGCGCTCGTCGCCCTCTGCCTCCGCTGCATGGCGGCGCTGCCCGCCGAGCGCGTGAGGAGCGCGGCCGAGTTCGGCCGCGAGATCGCCTCGCTCTACGACCCCGCCGTCGGAACCCCGCTCGCCATCGCCGCGGTGGTGCGCGGCCTGTTCGGCGCCTAGACCCTCGCCGCTACTCCCCGGTGCGCTCGACGACCCCGCAGGCGATGCGAGGCCCGGCGTTGCCGGCCGGGTCGGTCATCTCGTCGTCCGGCTTCTCGTGGACGACGAGAGAGGTGCCCTGCGGGCCGACGAGGGTGCTGCCCGCGGCGGTGAGCGTCGCGCCCGCGACGAAGCTCTTGGCCTCGCCCTTGCCGTTCGCGCCCACCTCGACGTTGGGCAGGTCGCCCATGTGGTGGCCCTCGGGGTTCTTCGCGCCGTGCTTCTTGCCCGCCGGATTGAAGTGCGGTCCGGCGCTCTGGAAGTCGGGCGGGTCGCACTTTCCCACGGCGTGCACGTGGAAGGCGTGCTTGCCGGCCGCCAGGTCGTGCACTTGAAGGAGGATCGACACTCCCTCGCCCTCGGCGACGAGCAGGGCGGTGCCCACCGTGCCCCCCTTGGCGTTCTTCAAGATCGCCCGGGCGGCGAGGGGGATCTCCGCGGCGGCCAGCGTGGGGAAGATCAGCGCGGCGAGAATGGCGATGCGGGACATGGGCGGCACTCCTTTTCGCTCGGTGGCACGGACGGCGTCCGCGAATGTAGTCCGCGGGGCGGCTCTCCGCCGCGGGCAGGAGAGCCCGCCCTTCCTGGGGAGGCGAGACGAGCCGTGCGTGCGGCTACGCCGCGGGGATGGCCAGGCGCACGCGCTCGACGAGAGGCGGGATGAGCGCCAGGGCCCGGTCGATCTCGCCGGGGCTCGTCGTCCAGCCGAGCGAGAGGCGCAGCGTCCCCCGCGCCTCGGCGGGCGTGAGCCCCATGGCCGAGAGCACGTGCGACGGCCTGGTGGAGCCGGAGGTGCAGGCGGCGCCGGCGCTGGCGCAGAGGCCCTCGAGGTCGAGGGCGATGAGGAGCGCCTCCCCGTCGGCGCCGGGAAAGGTGATGGAGAGCGTGCCCGGGAGCCGATCCGCCCCCGCGCCGTTCACCCGCGCCCCGGGCACGGCCGAGAGCAGCCCCGCCTCGAGCCGGTCGCGCAGCGCGCCGACGCGGGCCTGCTCCGCCTCGCGCCCGCGGAGCGCCGCCTCGAGGGCGGCGCCGAGGCCGGCGATGCCGGGGAGGTTCTCGGTGCCGGCCCGCCGCCCTCGCTCCTGGTGGCCGCCGAGGAGGGGCGCGAGCCGCAAGCCCGGCCGCACCCACAGTGCGCCGGCGCCGCGCGGGCCGCCGAACTTCTGCGAGGTGAGGGCGACGAGGTCGGCGCCGAGGGTGCGCACGTCCACGGGGAGCTTCCCCACCGCCTGTACCGCGTCGCAGAAGAAGAGGGCGCCGGCGTTCCGCGACACGGCCGCCATCTCCGCGACGGGCAAGAGGACGCCGGTCTCGTTGTTGGCGAGCATGCCGCAGACGACGGCCGTCTCCTCCGTCACCGCGGCGCGGAGGACCTCGAGGTCGGGCAGGCCGCGCCGGTCCACCGGCACCACCGAGACCGGCGTGCCCTGGGCCGCGAGCGCCGCCGCGAGGTCGCGGACGCAGGGGTGCTCGACGGCGGTGGCGACGAGAGCGCGCCGGCCCGGCGGCGCCGCGGCGAGGGCGCCGCGGATGGCGAGTGCGGCTGCCTCGGTGGCGCCGGAGGTGAAGACGATCTCGCCCGGGCCCGCGGAGAGGGCGCGGGCCACCCGGCCGCGGGCCTCTTCGAGCAGGTCGCGCGCCGCCCGGCCGGCGGCGTGCACCGACGAGGGATTGCCGAAGGTCTCGAGCGCGCGCCGCACCGCCTCGGCCGCCTCGGGGCGCACCGGCGTGATGGCGTTGTGGTCGAGGTAGATCACGCCAGCCTGCGAGGCTTTCGGACCTTGACTCCGAACTCCTTCAGGAAGCGCTGGACGAGGTCCTGCTTGAGGCGCGCCTGCGCCGGCGGGGCGAGGCCCCGGAGCGAGATGCGCGCGCCCGCCATCGAGCCGTGGCCGCCGGCCGACCCCCCCCTCTCCTCGACGACCTCCCGCACCAGCCTCCCTGCGTTCATGCGCCGGTCGCTGGTCCGGAGCGACAGGTACAGGTTGTCCTCGTAGGCGCCGTACGCGAGGGACCACTTCATCTCGTCGAGGAACATGAACCGGTCGGCGACCTCGGCGATCAGGTCCGGCGAGTACACCTCGCCGAGGTCCACCACCACCGCGGCGTCGTAGACCTGCGCCTTCTCGATGGCGCCGTGCATGAGCGTGAAGTACTCGGGCGGCAGGCGGGGGTACTCGATGGCCGAGAGCGCCTGCTTGTCCACCATGGGGAAGAGCCAGAGGTAGGCGTCCACGTCGGGTTGCGTCGTCTCCCGCCCCAGGTCGCGGGTGTCGGCCTTGATGCCGTAGAAGAGGGCGGTGGCGATGTCCGGCGGAACCGGGAGGCCGCTCGCGCGGAAGTAGTCCGCGACCACCGTCGAGGTGGCGCCGTGCTCGCCTCCGACGTCGGCGAAGGGCGCGAGCCGGGATTCCGGCCGCTCGGGGTGGTGGTCGATGACCACGTCGGGGAAGTGGCGGGCCGGCAGGGAGTGGTTCCCCTGCTCGGGCTGCGTGTCCACCATGCAGATGAGGTCGTGGTCGTCGAAGACCACCCGCGAGAGGGGCACCACCGGCAGCTTCAGCACCTTGATGAGCGCCCGGTTCTCGGCGCGCCCCACGATGCCGCCGTAAGCCACCACCGCCGGGACGCCGGCGAGCTTCTCGAGGAGGTAGGCGAGGCCGACGCCGGCCGCGATGGAGTCCGGGTCGGGGTTGTCGTGGGTGAGGATGAGCGCACGCCGGTGCGAGCGGGCGTACTGGAGGAGCCGCTCGAGCCGCTCGCGGCGCTCGTCGTCGGCGCGGCGCGGGAGGAGGGCCATGCGCGCGGCGCGGAGCAGGCCCCGGGCCCGCGAGCGGGCCGGCTCGGCGCTGGAGCGCGCGGCGTGGACGGCGGCGCGGTTCATCGGCGGCCCCGGACGAGCGAGCGGAGGACCTCGAGGTTCTCCTCGAAGCGCATCTCGGTCTCGAGGAAGCCGGGCAGGTCGGCGAAGCGCCGGTCGTTCACCAGCATGCGGAAGGGCTCGAGCCCCATGGCGCCCCGGCCGATGTGCTCGTGACGGTCCACCCGGCAGCCGAGCGGCTTCTTGCAGTCGTTGAGGTGGAAGGCCTCGAGGTGGGAGAGCCCCACCAGCCGGTCCAGCTCGTCGAAGGTCCGGCTGTAGCCCCCCGGAGTGGTGAGGTCGTAGCCTGCGGCGAAGGCGTGGCAGGTGTCGAAGCAGACCCCGACGCGGCGGCGCAGCGCCGCGGGCACCGCCTTCAGGATGGCCGCCACCTGCTCGAAGCGCCAGCCGAGGGAGCTGCCCTGGCCGGCGGTGATCTCGACGAGGAGGCGCACCTTCCCCGGAACCCGCTCGAGGGCATGAGCCATGCCCTTCGCGACCAGGGCGACGCCCTTCTCCTCGTCCTCGTGGCTGCCGGGGTGGAAGATGAGGTGCCGGACTCCGAGCGCCTCGCAGCGCGCCAGCTCCTCGGCGAGGGCGCTCCAGCTCTTCTTCCGCAGCGCCGGGTCGGCGGCGGCGAGGTTCACGAGGTAGGTGGAGTGGGCGGCGGTGGGCTTGCCGGTACGGCGGGCCTCGGCCCGGAACCGGGCCACCTCCTCCGGGTCGAGCGGCTTCACCGCCCAGCCGCGGGGGCTCCGCACGAAGATCTGCAGGCAGTCCGCCCCGTCCGCCTCGGCCCGGGTGAACGCGGTCGAGACGCCGCCGGCGACGCCTTCATGGGCTCCGAGGATCATCGGGGGGTCCCCTATACAATACCGGACCCCGCTCCGCCACGCCTGCGGTGGGCCGCTCCAGCCGCGGTGCCGGACAACCTGGAATCATGATGGATTCCAGGATGTTGCGCTACAAGACGAAGCTAGCGCGCGGCCTTCCTGCGGCGCGACGCGGCGGCCTGGGCGAAGAATTTCTCTGCGTTGGCGAGCGCGTTGTCCATCGCCTCGAGCATGAGGTCGCGCAGCTGCGGCTCTGGCAGGCGCAGGGACTCGTAGTACCGCTGCCGGTCGATGGAGTGGATGATGCAGGGCAGGTAGCCCTTGTGGATGAGGACGAGGTTCGCGAGCAACCGCGCCACCTTCCCCGACCCCTCTGTGAACGGGTAGACCTGCATGAACCCGTGCTGGAGCTTCGAGGCCTGCTGGATGGGGTGGCTCTGGCGGAACTCCGCCGAGTCGCAGAAATCGATGAGCTTTCCGAGGAAGAACGGAATCTTGGCCGGCGGCGCGATCTCGTGGAAGTAGGCCCGGTGGAGCGGCATGTCCTTGCGGTACTCGGCCTCGCTGCGGCCCGAGATCCCGGCGCCGAGCGCCTCATAGATCCGTCGGATCACGGTGAGATTCAGCCGGACCTTCTTGGCCTGGGCCTCGGCCCGGACGAGCTCGATGGCGAGCTTGTGGTTGCGGATCTCCTGGAGGGCGCCGAACACGTTCGCGTCGGCGAGCGGCTGGTTGGCGAGCGCCGACGCGAGCTCATGCCCGGTGTAGATGACGCCCTCGAGGGCGTTCTCGTGGTGGATCCAGGACAGCTCGTACTTCTGGACGAAATCCTGGGCGATCGCAGGGTCCTCCCGCATGCGGTCATTCAGGTCTTCGGTTCGGTCGTCGATGTCGATGTACCGGGTGCGCATGGGAGGGTCGCTCCGACAAGTGCCTGAATTTTAAAGGGATTGCTTCAGGCCTTCAAGTATTTGGGTATTTAGCCCAAACGTGCGTGAAACGTCAACATTTTTACCAGACGATCCCCGTGCGGGGATGGCCGGGCGCTCATCCACGACAACGCTGGGACGGAGCTTTTCTTCCTCGTCTTGGGGCGACGGGATCGCCGCCGGAGGGAGGGGGCGCGAGGCGCCCTAGCCTCTGGGTCGGAACTTCCTCGCGCGAGGCCGGGCCGCGGGCCTCGAGCGCCGCGCAACCGCGACACGCCTGCGGGCGGGGCGCGCCGTGGCGCGGCGCGTCGGAGCGGGCTCGCGCCGCGGCACCTCGAAGAGCCAGCCCCGCGGCGCGGGGCGGAGCCCGCGCTGGATCCCCGTCAGGGCCTCGTAGACGCGGCGCGTGCAGGGGCCGATTCGGCCGTCGCCGACCCGGACCTCGCTCCCGTCCTCGAAGACGTAGGCGCCGACGGCCGAGACGACCGCGGCGGTGCCGAAGCCGCCGGCCTCGACGATGGAGCCGTCCCGCAGGCCGGAGAGGAACGGCTCGATCTCGACGCGCTCCTGCCGCGCCTCGACGCCGAGCACGCCGGACCCGAGCTCGAGAACCGACTCCGAGGTGACGGAGCGCAGGATGGTGTCGGTGAACGAGGGGATGACGAGCCATCCGCCACTCGTCACGTGGAAGTGGTTCATCGAGCCGGCTTCCTCGATGTACCGGTCGGTCGCGTCGAGGTAGAGCACCTGGCTCGCCCCGTGGTGGTGGGCCACCTCGCCGGCCATGAGCGAGGCCGCGTAGTTGCCGCCGGTCTTGAACGCCCCGGTCCCGCCCGGCGCCGCGCGGTGGAAGCGCCTGGTGACGAGGAGCTTCACCGGCTCCGAGAAGCCGGCGGGGTAGTACGGGCCGCTCGGCGAGAGGAAGACGCAGTAGAGGTAGCGGCTCGACGGCTTCACGCCGAGGGAGTCCTGCGTCCCGATCATGAAGGGGCGGACGTAGAGCGACGCCCCCTCCTGCTCCGGGCACCAGAGCCGCTCGACGTCGAGCAGGGCCAGGATGGCCTCGACCTGGTCCGCCTCCGGGATGGTGGGCATGCACACGCCGGCGACCGACCGGTTCATGCGCTGCGCGTTCTTGTCGATGCGGAAGGCGCGGATCTCACCGTCCTCGTGCAGGAAGGCCTTGGCGCCCTCGAAGACCTCCTGGCCGTAGTGCAGGACCACGGCGCCCGGGGCGAGCGAGAGCGGCCCGTAGGGGACGATGCGTGGGCTCTTCCACGCCCCGTCCGCCCAGTCCATGAGGAACATGTGGTCGGTGCGGAGCTGGCCGAAGGAGAGCACGCCCTGCGGTCGGAACTGCGCGGCGCGGCGCCGGGAGCGAGGCGCGAGGTCGTAGCGGATCTTCATGGGTCGAAAGCCTCCAACGAGACGGGCCCGGGGTCAAGCGAGGGGAGGGAAGGGCCGGCACATTCGCGCCACGAAGGGCATGTCGGGGAGGAGCTCGCCCTTGCCCGCCTGGACCGCGCGCATGAGGTGGGAGGTCGAGGGGATGAGCTCGAGCGGCGAGAGCACGTTCTGGAACGCCTTGTGGAGGTGGATGAAGGGGCGGTTGCGCGCCACGTTCTGGGCGGCGAGCTGCTCGAGCCCGAACCACAGCGGCTGGGTGAGCTTGGGCGCGAAGCCGTCGAAGGCCAGCACGAAGGCGTTGCGGGTGCCGAGCGCGCCGGTCTGGACGTGGCGCCAGGCGCTGCGCGCCGGCAGGTTGTCCACGAGGCCGCCGTCCACCAGCCGGAACAGGTCGTGCTTGCGGAAGAGGGCCTGGAGCATGGCGTGCATGCGCTCGTCGTCGCGAAGCACGTCGTAGTGGATGACCCCGGGCAGGGCGCAGGAGAAGCCGACGGCGTCGATGGCGTCGAAGGAGCGGGTCTCGTCGTCGGCGCCGAGGTAGATGCGGGCGAAGCGGTCGCGCTGCTGGATGAGCTCGCCGATGGCGGTGAGCATCTCGTTCACCATCCGCTTCACCACGCTCGGGCTCGGGAGCCTGCCGTGCAGGTCGAGGAGGTGCTCGTAGTAGCTGGGGTCGTGGGGCAGCGCCCCGGTGCGCACGCCGGTGACGCTGACGATGAGCGGGATGGCGAGCTGATCGAGCGTGAGCGGGTGGCCGTCGGGGCCCTTCAGGAACTCCCCGATGGCCTGGCGCAGGTAGAGGCGCATGGCCGCGGGGAGCCCGTAGCGCGACTCGGTCTGCAGAAAGCGGAAGAGCGCGCGGAAGGAGAGCTTCCCGACGACGTCGGAGATGTCCTCCGGCTGGTAGCGGATGCGGCGGGCGCGGAAGAGCTGCAGGATGGCGCCCATGCTCGTGCCGGCGAGCAGACGGGGGGTGAGGCCGTACTGCTCGAGGAGCGCGAAGCCGCCGAGGTACGAGTAGCCCACGCCGCCGCCCCCGCCGCAGACGAGCACCAGCGCCTTCTCGCACGCCTCCCGGTTCACCGCACCGACCGGCAGGCGGGCGCCGAAGGCCTCGGCGGCCCGGTCGCGCCAGTGCCGGGCGCGGGCCGAGAGGTGCGGCGCCAGCCGCGCCACCGCCGACCGGTCCACGCCGCCCGCGCCCGCGAGCAGCGGCACGGCGGCGTCCTGGATCTCTTGCCGGTACGGGGCGAGGAGCTCCGAGAGGTCCACGTCCGATCCATCCGGAGCGCGGACGCGCCCGACGCGCGCCAGGTTGAGCGCGTAGCGCAGCGCGCTCTCGTCGGGCTCGGAGATCCACTGGGGGGAGCTCACCACGCTCCGCACCAGCGCCAGCTCCGCCTCCTCGAAGGGGCGGACCTGCGCCCGGAGCGCGTCGAGGTCCTCGGCCACGCGTCCATCTTAACGCAGTGCGGCGATGGCGGTGCCGCGCGTCGTGGGGCGAGCCGGCGCCGGTCCGCCAGAGCCTGCGAGGGGCTTCTTCACGGGCTCTCAGGCGGTGGCGGCCTCCTCGGCGAGCACCCGCACCGGCAGCACCATGGCGTTCAGGCCCGCGAACTGGAGGCGCCGCTGGAGCTGGTAGGCGGTCTCGTTGTGGAGCAGCCGCTGGTACCAATGCTCCTGCTCGAACACGAGCTTGCCGGCGAAGAAGATCGCGCGCGGGAACTCCTTCGCGACGGAGAGGCACAGCTTCTCGGCCTCGGCCACCGCCTCGGTGCCGATCGACATGCGATACTCGGCGGCGAGCCCGAGCCGCCGGGCCAGGTCCACGTAGCGCTCCAGCGACTCGCGCGTGTGGTCCCGGACGTGGTCCACCTCCTCCACGCCCTTCATGGTGGCGGAGTCGATGACGCCCACGGATACGAACAGGTAGTTCCGGTAGTGGTTGGGGAAGAGCCGCTGCACCGAGAGGAGCGCGTGGATGCCGAGGCCGCCGTAGCCGCCGACGAGCAGCACCGCGGTCGGGGCCTTGGGGTCGAGCTTCCTCGGCTCGGCGGGCGCCTGGGTGGGCAGCGCGTTCATCACCTCGTTGAGGCGCCGCAGGTTGACCTGCACCTTGCGGTAGTGGCCGCGGATGAGGAAGCACAGCGCCACGACCAGGCCCGTCACCACGATGGTGACCCATCCGCCCTGCTCGCCCTTCTCGTAGACGGTCCCGGCGAGGATCGAGAGGCACAGCACGAAGGCGATGCCGTGGATGGCGAGGCCTCGCCTCGCGCCCCGGTCGCCGCGCTTCCCGATCCAGTACCGGAGCATGGCGGCCTGGGAGAGCGAGAAGGTGACGAAGACGTTGATGGAGTACATCGTCACCAGGGAGGTGACGTCGCCGCGGGTGTAGAAGAGCGTGGCGAGCGCAGTGCCGCCCATGAGCAGGACGCCGTCCTGCATGGTGAGCCGGTCGGAGACCTGCGCGAAGCGGTGCGGGAGCCAGGAGTCGATGGCCATGTTGGCCATGACTCGCGGCCCGTCGATGAAGCCCGCCTGGGCGGCGACGAAGAGGAGCGCCGCCTCGGCGACCAGCGTGACCACCACGAAGACGTGGCCCGCCGGCAAGCCGCCCGGCCTCCAGGCGTCGGCGAAGCGCGCGGCCAGGACGGCGTTCATCGTCTTGCCGTCCTCGGGCGTGACGTGGAACAGCAGGTAGCAGACCAGGATGCCGCCGGCCGTCACTGCCAGCGACACGCCCATGTAGAGCATGGTCCGCCGCGCGGTCTCGACCTTCGGCTCGCGCATGATCATGAGGCCGTTCGAGACCGCCTCGATGCCGGTGTAGGTGCCCGCGCCCATGGAATAGGCGCGCAGGAAGATGGCGAACATGCCGGAGAGGCCGATCGTGGCGAGGCCGGAGGAGAAGCCGCTCCTCACCTCAGAGGCGACGCGGGGGACCTCGAGGAGGTGCGAGCCGATGCCGCCGAAGATCAGCACCGCATGGGTGAGGAGGAAGAGCCCGAAGACGGGCGCGAGGATGGTCACCGACTCCTTCACGCCCCGCAGGTTGAGGACGACGAGGAGGCCGATCACGACGGCCTCGACGGGGAGCTTGAACGGCGCGGCCCCGGCGGGAAGGAAGCTGAAGACGGCGTCGCCGCCGGCCGCGATGGAGACGGAGATGGTGAGGACGTAGTCGACGAGCAGCGCCGAGCCCGACACCAATCCGAAGCGGGGACCGAGCAGCTTCGTCGCCACCACGTAGCCCCCGCCGCCGAAGGGGAAGCGCTTGATGATCTGGGCGTAGGCGACGGCGATGACCGTGACCGTCAGCGCGGTCGCCAGCGCCAGCGCCACCGCGAGGTAATGGTGGTCGCCGACCGCCCGGAACGACTCGTCGGGACCGTAGGCCGAGGACGAGAGCCCGTCGGCGCCGAGGCCCACCCACGCGAGGAGGGCGACGAGCGAGATGCTGTGGTAGGTGCGCGGGTCCTGGACGTTGCGCGGCGCGCCGAAGACCGCCCGGCGCAGCCGCGCGGTGGTGCTGCCGCCGAACGAGGGCGGCGGCGACGGAGGCCCGGGCTCCCCGCCAGGTCGGGTGTTCTCTGTCAACGCTCTCGCCTTCGACCCACCACCTGCCTCCGTAGGCAAGCGGCGTGCCCCGTCGGAAGCGCGCTGTCGCCGCCTACAGGGTGCTTCCGCCCCCACCGGCCTACGTGCCCGGCCCGGGGGCGCCCCATCTTCACGCCACCGCTGCCTGCTCCGCGAGCACCCGGACGGGTAGGACCATGGCGTTGAGGCCGGCGAACTGGAGGCGGCGCTGGATCTGGTAGGCCGTCTCGTTGTGCAGGAGGCGCTGGTACCACTTCTCCTCCTCGAACACGAGCTTGCCGGCGAAGAACACCGCGTTCGGGAACTCGCCCGCGATCTCGATGCAGAGCCTCTCCGCCTCGGCGACCGCCTCCGTCCCCACGGCCATGCGCTGGTCCGCGGCGAGCTTCAGGCGGTGCGCCAGCGCGACGTACCGCTGCAGGCTGTGCTCGGTCTGGAGCCGGACCCGGTCCACCTCCACGACGCCCTTCATGGTGGCGGAGTCCACGACGCCGACCGACACGAAGACGAAGTTCTTGAAGTAGCCCTTGAAGATCCGCTGCACCGTGAGGAGGGCGTGGATGCCGAGGCCGCCGTAGCCGCCCACCAGCAGCACCGCCGTGGGCTGCTTCCGGTCGACCTCGCCGCTGAACGGCGCGCCGTGCACGGGCAGCGCCTCCATGACCTCGTTGAGCCGGTGCAGGCTGACCTGGACCCGGTGGTAGTGGCGGCGGATGAGGAAGCACAGGCCGACGAGCAGGGTGGTCACGAGGATGGTGACCCAGCCTCCCTGCTCCCCTTTCTCGTAGACCGTGACCGCGAGGATGGAGACGCACAGGGCGAGCGCCACCCCGTGCACCGTGAAGCCGCGCTTGCGCCCCACCTCCCGGTGGCCGAGCCAGAACTTCAGCATGGCCGCCTGGGAGATCGAGAAGGTCAGGAAGACGTTGATCGAGTACATGGTCACCAGGGCGGTGATGTCGCCTCCGGTGTAGAAGAGCGTGGCGAGCGACGCGCCGCCCATGAGCAGCACGCCGTCCTTGATGACCAGCCGGTCCGAGAGCTGCGCGAAGCGGTGCGGGAGCCAGGAGTCCGCGGCCATGTTGGCCATGACGCGCGGGCCGGCGATGTATCCGGCGAGCGCGGCCACGAAGAGGAGGGCCGCCTCCGAGACCAGCGTGACGACGACGAACACCTTGCCGAGCGGCAGCCCGCCGGGGCGCCAGGACGCGGCGAAGTTCTCGAGGAGCACCGCGTTCATCGTCTTGCCTTCCTCGGGGCGGACGCGGAAGAGCAGGTAGCAGACCAGGATGCCGGCCGCGGCCACGGCGAGCGAGGTGGCCATGTAGACCATGGTCCGCTTGGCCGTCTCCACCTTGGGCTCGCGCATGATCTGGAGGCTGTTCGACACCGCCTCGATGCCGGTGTAGGTGCCGGCGCCCATCGAGTAGGCGCGCATGAAGAGGCCGAACATGCCGGCGAGCCCGAGCGTGGCCGCCCCCTGCGCGAACCCGTGACGGATCTCGCCGGCCACGCGCGGCACGTCGGTCAGGTGCGAGCCGATGCCGCCGAACACCAGGACCACGTGGGTGAGGAGGAAGAGGCCGAAGATCGGGGCGAGGATGGAGACCGATTCCTTCACGCCGCGGAGGTTCAGGACGACGAGGAGGCCGATGGCCGCGGCCTCGACGGGCAGCTTGAAGGCAGACCAGGGGCCGGGCAGGAAGCTGAAGACCGCGTCGGCGCCCGAGGCGATGGAGACCGAGATGGTGAGGACGTAGTCCACCAGCAGCGCCGCGCCGGAGACGACGCCGACGCGCTGCCCGAGGATCTGGGCCGCGAGCGCGTAGCCGCCGCCGCCGAAGGGGAAACGCTCGATGGCCCGCGAGTAGGCGAAGGAGATGATGACCACGGTGAAGGCGGTGGCCAGGGCGAGCAGCACCGCCAGGTAGGTGTGCTCGCCGAGCGCGCGGAAGGCCTCGTCGGGGCCGTAGGCCGTGGAGGAGAGGCCGTCGGCGCCGAGGCCGATCCAGGCGAGGACCGCGATGAGCGAGATGGTGTGGTAGGTGCGCGGGTCCTCGATGTCGCGCGGGGCGCCGAGGAGGGCGCGGCGGATCCGGGACCACCGGCCCTGTGGCAGGGGCGCGGGGGTCGGCGCCGGACCGCTGGGGGGCGCGGCCTGCTTGCTCGGCTGCTTCTCTGCTGGGCCGCCGTCCGTCATCTCGCGGACCTCCGGTCCGTGAAGGGGGCGCAACCTAGCACCCTGCTCGTCGCCTGCAAAGAGGCCCGGGGACGAACCCGAGCGACGCCAGCAGCTTAGACCACCACCTGGTCGAAGGCGGACCGCACCCCGGAGGTCACCCGTTCGTACTCGGAGAGGAGACGCGCGCCCGGATGCTCGCCGAAGAACCCGAGCCGGCGCGCCAGCTGCTCGAGCGCCCGGCCCCCGGAAGGCAGGTGGTCGACGGTGTAGTCGTGCACGATGCGCAGCCGGAGGTCGAGCCGGCGCAGGAACTCGTATCCCTTCGACAGCGCCTGGTAGTGGACGTCGCGCAGGAGCCCGGCCTCGCGAAGCCGCAGGAGCGCCTGGGGCGTGTTGGGCGTGCGGATCGACGGGTGGGAGTGGCCGTGAGCGAGCTGCAGGAACTGGGCGGCGAACTCCACGTCCACGAGACCGCCGCGGCCCGCCTTGGGGTTCTTGCCGCGGCTGGACTCCCGGCCGATCTCCGCCTCCATGCGCTCCCGCATGCGCCGGATCTCGGTGGCGAGCGCGCCCCGGTCCGGCGGCGGGGCGTACACCGCCGGCAAGAGGACCTTCTCGTCCACGTCGTCCCAGATGGCGGCGTCGCCGGCGACGAGGCGCGCCCGCAGGAGCGCCTGCCGCTCCCAGAGCTGGCTCCGGACGTGCGCTCCGCCTCGCTCCGCCCCGGCGTGGTAGCGCCGGAAGCCCTCGACCGCGATGACCAGCGCGCCCTGGTTGCCGCTGGGGCGCAGCCGCGTGTCGATCTTGTAGAGGATGCCCTCGCGCAGCGGCATCTGGAGGAAGGACATGAGCCGCTGCGCCAGCCGCGCGTGCAGCGCGTGGGTCGGAGACTGCGACCCCGCTCCCGCCGCCGCGCCCGCCTCCTCCGGGCTGGGATAGAGGAAGATGAGGTCCAGGTCGGAGTGGTAGC
>Ga0209798_10001609_pt1 | contig 13525 bp, 9 predicted proteins | sample DOMMetBare3Fresh_FD_187475 | JGI IMG/M metagenome (GOLD analysis project Ga0209798, IMG submission 187475) | Wetland sediment microbial communities from St. Louis River estuary, USA, under dissolved organic matter induced mercury methylation -... | ecosystem: Environmental > Aquatic > Freshwater...
CGAACTCCCATGCCAGACAACCAAACCCGCCGGTCTCATTCTCCCAAGACGTTCACCTCAGCCGGGTTTGCGACATGCGAAAGACACCAGCCACCTAGGCACGGTGTCCTGACGTTCCGGCCAAACCTAGGCACGGTGTCCTGACGTTCCTGACAAACCTAGGCACGGTGTGCTGACGTTCCGGCCAAACCTAGGCACGGTGTGCTGATTCGGAAGGCGTCGTGTCGACCGTCCCGGGCAACCGCGAGCTCGTAACCTGCCCTGAGCCTGGCGTTGATCCGACCGATGCCTGGGCCACCGACGTCCAGTCTGGTGAACTCATTCATGGTCAGGTTGAGGGACCGAAGCCTGGCCAGTCTCCGGCGGTCCAATTCCGGTCGGTCCCACATCTCGTGCCAGTGTCCGTTGTACTCGGCGCCATATCCGGACTCGTCGTCCATGAGGTCGATTCGACCCATGAACCGGCCACGCAGGTCGTAGACCTCGGGATTGACTCTCGGGGACGGCAGACCGGATTCGAGCCAGAAGTAGCGCAGCTCACTTTCGCCGGGTGACTCCGCGCGTTCGGAGGCAACCATGATCACGTCTCTGACCAGCTGGATGCCCCGGTAGCCCTTCATCCGTGGGATCTGTATCTGCTCCAGCTCGCGTCGCGACGTGAGTCCGTGCCGCAGGCTCATGTCGATCGCTGCCAGGGCCTTCTCCGGATACACCGCCCAGCGGGTGAGGTCTGCGGCCGTTCTCATCCCGTTGGTCACCGGGCGTCCGTGATACCGCACCAGATCCTCAACCCGGCAGGGGGCCCAACGGAGTCGAAGACCGTCACGCTCGTAGGCGCCACCGTCAGGCGGCACGATGAACTCGACGGGCAGGGGCTGGGTGCCATCCGAGGTGCCATCCAGAAAGTCGCTCGGTATGCCGTGCAGGACAGCAGCAGCCCAACCGGAGAGTATCGCCCCCGACGGCGCCGCGACGAGGGCGGCGTGAATGCGGGTCAAGCGGCCGTCATCGAGCTCGCTCGTCTGTCGCAGACCGACCAGGCCGTCGACCCTCAGCACACCGTCCATGGGATCCTCGCCTCGCTTGGTGGTTGCGAGGATGGTCGGTCCTGTCGGGCGGTCAGCGCGAGGTCCATGCTGGCACCTGTGCACCCTGGGGCGACTGGTTCAAGACATGTGGACAACTGCAGGGTTCGCCAGCGCCGTCCCTAGTTCTTCCGGTGGGCTGACTGCACCGTCCCTAGTTCTGCCGCCTGTCCTGTCGCCGGCTGGGCTGCACCGTCCCTAGGTTTGCGGGTGGTGGGACCGCACTGTCCCTAGAAGTCTTGGCGCGGCGGAGCCGTGATTTTGGGTCAGGTTTGCGGGTGGTGGGACCGCACCGTCCCTAGGTTTGCGGGTGGTGGGACCGCACCGTCCCTAGGTTTGCGGGGCTGTCTGTGGGGCTACAGGACGCCGCCGGCCGCTTCGGGAGCGGCTGCGTCCACGCCGCTGTCCCCAACGGCCTCACGTGCGAGGTGGTCCTCGATCTGGAACCAGTCGTCGCCGGCGCGCACGCAGATCGACAGCAGTGTGTTCATCGTGGCAACCTCCTCGACCTGTTCCTTGAGGAACCACAGCATGAACTGCTCACCGAGGGCGTCATCCTCAGCTCTGGCAGCCCGGAAAAGGGCCTCGATCTGCGCGGTGACAGCCTTCTCCTGGGCAAGCGCCAGGGCGATCGGGTCCACCAGATTCTCGAACGTGTTACGGACCTCGTCGATGCCTGGGATCTGCACGTGCCAGTCACGGTCCAGGGTGTAGCGAACGATCATCATCGCGTGGTTGCGTTCCTCGACGGACTGCCGATAGAAGTGAGACGCCAACCGCGGCAGATCATGGTCATCGAACCAGATGGCGATCGCGATGTACTGCTGGCTGGCGGTGAACTCGTTGCGCACCTGAGCGGCAAGAAGTTCGGCGAAGGTCGGGGATGGCGCGGCATTGGCAGGCATGGGCGCCAATCTACAGCGCCAGCTGGCGGGCACGACAGGTCCAGACGCCAGGTGTGACGGGGAGGACAGCACCGCACGCCACCTGACGGCAACGAGGGGACAGCAAGGCAAGGAGACCCCACACACCATCCGACCGTACGGTCGGACGAGGTCGGGGAATTCCCGGGACGGCATGTGGTGTTGACGCTCGTGGCTCGCCGATGAACATCCGGCTGCCAGTGAACTCATCAGAACCCAGGCAAGGAGCCATGCTTTGCTGACTGCCGAGCTGACACCGGTCACCACCATCCTCCAGGACGGCCTTCGATTTGGGAGCCAGAGTCCCCCGTCGGCACTAGGCTGGCTGGTGATGCCAGGAGACCAGCGCGCACTCAGGACGCCCAGCGCCGACGAGCCGGCGGTGGGCGCAACGATCTCCGGCGCGCCTACGGCCTCAGCGCCAACGGCTGACGCCGCCACGATTGGCACCGTCAAGACCGGCACTGCCAAGACCGGCACCGCCAAGACCGGCACCGCCAAGACCGGCACCGCCAAGACCGCGCCGACGGGCCCCGCGCCCACGGATGACCCGCCGGCTGCCGACGAGCCTGCGGACAGCACGTACGCCGCTGAGGCGGGCACTGTTGACATGAGCACGGAGACGCCGGCAGAGCGAGCGGCACGGTTCGAGGCTGACGCCATGCCCTTCCTGGACCAGCTCTACAGCGCTGCCCTGCGCACGACCCGCAACCCTGCAGACGCCGAGGACCTCGTCCAGGAGACGTACGCCAAGGCGTTCGCCGCGTTCCACCAGTACAAGCACGGCACCAACCTCAAGGCGTGGCTCTACCGGATCCTGACGAACACGTACATCAACAGCTACCGGAAGAAGCAGCGCCAGCCATTGCAGTCGGATGCGTCCGAGGTCGAGGACTACCAGCTGGCCCGGGCCGAGTCGCACACCTCCAGGGGGCTGCGCTCGGCCGAGACCGAGGCTCTCGACCACCTGCCCGACTCGGACGTCAAGCGTGCACTCCAGGAGATTCCCGAGGACTTCCGCCTTGCGGTCTACCTTGCCGACGTCGAGGGCTTCGCCTACAAGGAGATCGCCGAGATCATGGAGACGCCGATCGGCACCGTGATGTCGCGACTGCACCGTGGTCGGCAGCAGCTGCGGGTGCTGCTCACCGACTATGCACGCGAGCGTGGTTTCGTCGTCGAGGGAGCCACCCCGTGACCGGCACCGAACACGATGAGTACGACTGCTCCAGGGCTCGGCTTCAGCTCTTCGAGTACCTCGACGGCGAGATGGACCAGGATGACTGCACCAAGATCCGCGAGCATCTGGCGCACTGCGGCCCGTGCCTGAACGAGTATGACCTCGACCAGATGCTCAAGGCGCTGGTGCGGCGCGCGTGCGGTTGCGAGGCGGCGCCCACGGAGCTGCGCATGCAGATCATGTCCCGTATCACCACCATTGACCTGACCGTCGAGTTTCGGGACTAGTTCTTTAGGCCCCTTCCGGGGCCGCCGCGGTGCGGGGAAAATGGGGTCGGGCTCGCCCGGGTGGATGCCGGTCGCTCCATGATGCGGTCTCTGCTCGAGGACTAGTTTGGCTTGGAGCCGTCGTTTCAGGGACCGCGGATTGTTGCCAGTAGCACGCGACGCAGACTCTTGCGTTCATCCTTGACGGCTCTCTCCCGGGCGGGTCCTTTGTCCACATCGACGAGGGAAGGAGCCGGTCGTGGATCTTCTACATGACCGTTGTGCAGGGTTGGATGTGTCCAAGAAAGACGTCAAGGCGTGCGTGCGCAGCCCGGGAGCGCGGGCCAACCAGCGCCACACCGAGGTACGAACCTTCGCCACGACCACCAACGCGCTGCTGGAGCTACGAGACTGGCTGGTGCAACAAAGGGTCACCCTGGTCGCGATAGAAGCTACGGGCGACTATTGGCGCCCGCCGTTCTACCTGCTTGAAGACGACGTCAACGTCATCTTGGTGAACCCCGCACACGCGAAGGGACTCCCGGGACGCAAGTCCGATGTGACCGACTCGATGTGGCTGGCGCAGTTGGGTGAGTGCGGACTGCTGAAGGCCTCGTTCGTGCCTCCGCAACCGATCCGACAGCTGCGGGATCTGACCCGTTACCGGACCACGCTGTCCCGGGAGCACACCCGTGAAGCCTCCCGGTTGGAGAAGGAGTTGGAAGATGCAGGGATCAAACTGTCCAGCGTGGCCAGCGACATCCTGGGTGTGTCCGGTCGGGCGATGCTCGAAGCGCTGATCGCCGGGGAACGCGACCCGCAGGTCCTGGCGCAGATGGCCAAGGGTCGGATGCGCACCAAGATCAGCCCACTGACCCAGGCACTGGTCGGCCGGTTCGGTCAGCACCACGCGTTCCTGTGCCGGATGCACCTGGACCGACTCGACGCCCTGGACCAGGACATCGCCAAGCTCGCCACCCGCATTCAGGAAGCCCTGGAACCCTTTCGTGACCAGCTCGCCCGGCTGGACACCATCCCAGGGGTCGGACGAGACGTCGCCGAAGTGATCATCGCCGAGACCGGCGCAGACATGAGCCGCTTCCCCACCGCTGGGCACCTCGCCTCCTGGGCAGGCGTCGCTCCCGGCCTCAACCAGTCAGGTGAGCGCAACAAACCTGCCCACACCCGACACGGCGACCACTGGCTCACCGGCGCCCTCGGCATCGCCGCCATGGCCGCCAACCGCACCAAGGACACCACGTTCCTCGGCGCACGCTACCGGCGTCTTTCCCGACGCATCGGCAAACTCAAGGCCCTGGTTGCCATCGAACACTCGATCCTCACAGCGACCTGGCACGTCCTATCGGAGAACACCGACTACCACGACCTCGGCGGCGACTACCACGCCAAACGCGACCCCCAACGCGCCCTACGACGCATCACCCGCGACGCCAACCGTCTCGGCTACACCGTCCGCTTCGACCCCATCCAGGCCGCATAACGCACCGAACGCCCTTCTACTTACCGCTATTTTCGACGCAGGGCTGGACCAGCGCTGGACCAGGGCTCCTCAGGCTCAGGGCTCCTTCGGAGTTCGTGCCACCCAACGGCCGAGGTATCGCGCGTGGTCGTCACGCGCCAGTCCCGACAGGCGAGGTATCGCGCGTGGTCGTCACGCGCCGCGCCTCGCCTTCTGTGTGTTCGCAGCCCCGCGCGCAGGGCTTCAGAAGTGCTACGCACGCAGAGGTTCAGCGTACGCAGCAGTGCTACGCACGCAGCAGTGCTACGCACGCAGCAGTGCAGGGGACGCAGAAAACCCCCACTCCCTGACGGGGATGGGGGCCTCGCGTGCGGTGTCGTGCGTTGTAACGGTGCGGCTCAGGCGTTGGGCTTGCGGCCGTGGTTGGCGGCGTTGCCCTTGCGGGAGCGGCGCTTGCGGGCGCGCTTGCTCATGTGTGCTCCAAATGGGGTTGTCAATGACCAGTGACGAGGCCACGATCAATACCATTGTGGCATATTATTGGCAAGGGGGAGTGACCTGGAGCCCGTGGGGGGCAACCTGACCAGAAGACCGACCGGTCAAGGTCAGCGTAACGAGAAGCGGCCAGCGCATAGTCGGCGCCAATCCCTTAGCAAATCGACGCAAAACGACGCAAGTCGATGCTAAGGGCAGTAAGAACTATACAGTTCTCACCAGCAAAGTGGCGCGAACGTCATACGCAGGTCTCGTTTTCGGGCCCACACCCGCAACGGTGCCACTCTGAAGGTGCTTCGGAACGCTACACCGCGAAGCCGAAGCCCGAAACTCTAGATCGTCTCAGCCCAACTAGACAAGAGGAACATCATGAAGCTTATCGCCAAGGTCATCGAGTCCATGCTCACCAAGGACGCGGCCCAGCAGTGGACCGGTCAGACCTCCGCGGTCCAGTCGCGCGGCGGCTGGAGCTGGGGCGGCTTCTCCGACGAGACGTCGACCATCCTCTGATTCCCCCGGATTCTGCTTGACCCGCGGGTAGGTTGGGTCAGGTGAACGATACGGGTTCGAAGGGACGCTCACAGAACGTGAGCGTCCCTTCGCGTGCCGTCTCCGCGTACATCGCGGCGGTGCTGCTCGGTGCGGTGGGCCTGGCGGCGCTGGCCTGGCGAGTCCACCCGCTGAGCGTGAACGCCCCCTTCCGCAGCGACGTCGTCACCCTGGTGGTGCTGTGCGTGCTGGGGGTCCTGGGCTCGGCTTCGCAGGAGCGCAACGTCGGGGGGCGCATCGGCTTCTCCTTCACCAGCATCATCCTGCTGGCCGCGGTGGCCCTGTTGGGCCCGTTCGGCGCTGCCATCGTCGGGGCTGTGACCTACCTGCTGGTGGTCAACAAGCAGCGGCCCGAGGTGCGTCTCTTCAACATCGGCATGACTTCGGCCTACGGGGCCATCGGCGGGTTCGTCTATCTCCTCGCCGGCGGTACCGCCCCCGAGAGCAGTATCGGCGGTGTCTGGCCGCTCGTCCTTCACGTGGGCCTGCCGATGATGGTGGCGGACGTCGCACAGTGCCTCCTCAACGCGGTGATCCTGGCGGGCATCGTGCGGCTGACCAAAGGCACCCCGATCCGCCGGTTCGTTCTGGGAATGCTGGGAACCTCCGGCCCGGCCTACATCGGCTATGGCCTCATCGGGTTCCTGTTCGTGATCCTGTGGGTGCCGGCCGGGGTGGGGCCGGCGAGCGCCCTGCTGATCCTGGCACCGCTGTTCGTGGCGCGCTGGGCCTTCGTGCAGTATGGCGACGAGCAACGTGCCCATGAGCGGACCCTCAGCGCCCTGGTCGCCGCGGTCGAGACCAAGGACGTCTACACCCGGGGCCACAGTGAGAGGGTCGCCCAGCTGTGCGACCTGATGGCCGGGTCCCTGTCGCTGAACCACCAGGACACCGAAGCCCTGCGCTTCGCCGGGATGCTGCACGACATCGGCAAGCTCGCCGTCCCGACCCGCGTGCTGCGCAAGTCCGACCAGCTCTCCGAGGCCAACTTCGCCAGCGTTGCCACCCACGCGGCGTCCGGGGCCGAGATGGTTCGCGGCATCGAGTTCCTCGAGGGCTCGACCGAGGCGATCCTGCACCATCACGAACGGATGGACGGGAACGGCTATCCCGCCGGCCTGCGCGGTGAGGACATCCCGTTGTTCGCGCGCATCATCGCGGTGGCGGATGCCTTCGACTCGCTGACCACATCGCGATTCCACCGCGATGCCCACACCGTCGAGGACGCGGTCGTCGAGCTGCGCAGGTACGCCGGGGCACAGCTCGACCCGGCGATCGTCGCCGCCCTGGAGCGGGGCCTGGCCAGGCACACCTGGGAGCCCACCCGGCTCGAGCCGACGCTGATGGCCACAGCCGGTCGTGCGTTCGACCACGACGACCCGGCGGTGTCAGACCTGATGGTCGGCCTCGCGTCCGGCCAGAGGGCGCCATGAGCACGCAGGCGCGCAGGCTCCCGCTCGAGACCCTCAGCGGGGTCCTTGCCCTGGCGCTGACCGTGGGGGCCGCGGCGCTTGTCATCTTCCGTATCCGAGCTCTGGCGAGCTTCGACCTTCGGCCGCTGCTTCCGGTCGTCGCCGTCTTCTTCGTCGCGATCGTCATCGGCGAGGTCTTCCGGGTCAGCCAGCCGGGGACTCGCCATACGGCCCCGCTGGCGACTGCCGCGGCACTCGCTTTCGCGATGACGGTGGAGTCCCCGCACGGCACTCCTGCACGCTATGGCGCTGACCTGGTCGTCGCCGTTACCGCGTTCGCGATGGCGGTCGGGCTGGCTCCGAGCCTGGTTCGCGGGCGACCGAGCCGTGTGTCGGACCTGGCCAACAGCCTCGCCGCCATCACGGTCGCGGCGCTGCTCTTCCGTGAGGTCCCGATCTCGAACGGACGCAGCCTGCTCGACCTGCAGCCGGGCTGGCCGCCGTACCTCCTGGCTCTGGCGATGGTGCTCATCTCGGGGTTCGCACTCACGGTCGAGGTGATCCTGGCGGCCGTGGTGCGGTCGACCCGCTCGCACGCACCCTTCCTGCGGACCTTCCAGGACGAGTTTCAGGCGGCGTCCGGGCTGATTGCCGCACTCGGTGCAACCGGTGCCCTCGTCGCGCTGGCGGAGCCGCCGCTGGGCATCCTGGCCATCCCGTTGTTCCTGTTCCCGCTGGGGCTGACCCAGTTCGCCGTGCGACGGCAGAGCACCATCCGGCGGACCTACGGGCAGACGATCCGGACGCTGTCGCGGCTGACCGAGCTTGGTGGCTACACCGAGCCGGGGCACGCCTCGCGGGTGGCCGAGCTGTCCCTGGCGATCGGCCATCAGCTTGGCATGTCCGAGCGTGACGTGCTCGACCTGGAGTATGCCGCGTTGCTGCACGACATCGGGCAGGTCTCCTTGACCGAGCCGATCCCCGGTGGCGCGACCGTCCTGGCGGCGCCGGCCGACCAGCGCCGGATTGCCCACGACGGCGCGGAGATCGTCCGCCAGACAGGCGTGCTCGACAAGGTGGCGGTCATCATGGAGGCGCAGACCACGTCATACCGACAGGTACGCGAGCTGGGCGAGGATCTGCCGCTGGCGAGCCGAATCATCAAGGTCTGCAACGCCTACGACGACATGGCGGGGGTTCGCCCCACCCCCGCGCGCCGAAACGCGGCGATGGAGCGCATCCACCTCGGGCTGGGCTACGAGTACGACCCCCGAGTTGTCGATGCCCTGGCCCGGGTCCTGGACCGGGAAGACCAGTAGCCAGGCCACAAAGCTAGGGATGGTGCACCCGGTCAGGCCGCAAAGCTAGGGATGGTGCACCCGGTCAGGCCGCAAAGCTAGGGACCGTGCATGAGCACGGTCCCTAGCTTTGCACGGCGAATATCGACACCGTCCCTAGGTTTGCACGGCGACTGCTGACACCGTCCCTAGGTTTGCGGGTTGGTGTGGCTTACTGCTCTGGCATGTCGGGGGTTGTTGGGGCAGGGGTGCCAACGAGGGCCTCCACGGCCTCGATGGTCTCCACCTCGGCCTCCTCATGCGAGACCGTCCGCTCCATGCCGGCCATCTGTGAGTACAGGCGCCACCGCTCGTCGGCATCCGACTGGGCGAGGGTCAGGAGATGCTCGCTTCGCTCGCTGTCGCTGCGGGCCAGCATCGAGAACCTGCTCTCGGCGAGCGCGAACTCGCGAATCGGCACGGTCGGCTTCTTGGAGTCCAGCTTGAACGGGTGGCCTTCGCTCTCCTCGCTCGGGCGGAACCGGTACAGCGGCCAGTAGCCACTGGACACCGCAGTCTTCTGGTGCGTCATCGAGGTCGACATCTCGATCCCGTGGGCGATACAGGTGCCATAGGCAATGACGACCGAGACGCCGGGGTGCGCCTGGGCCTCGAGCATGGCCCGCACCGTCTGCTGCTCGTTCGCGCCGATGGCGACCTGCGCGACGTAGACGTCGCCGTAGACCTGGGCGATGGCGCCGAGGTCCTTCTTCGCCGTGGACTTGCCCGAAGACGCATACTTGGCCGCCGCACCCCGGGGGGTCGACTTCGAGGCCTGGCCGCCAGTGTTGGAGTAGACCTCGGTGTCCAGGATCAGGATGTTCACGTTCCGGCCGGAGCCGAGCACGTGGTCCAGACCGCCGTAGCCGATGTCGTAGGCCCAGCCGTCACCGCCGACGATCCACACGGTCTTCTCGACCAGCTCGTCGGCCAGAGAGCGCAGGTGCCTCGCGGCGGAGGCCTTGTCACCGGCCCGGCCGTCGAGCAGTGCGGCGTCCAGGGCCGTCTTCAGGAGCTCGACGCGGCCTCGCTGGGCCACGATCCCGGACTCGTCGCTCTGGTCGGCGCTCAGCAGCGACTCGGCCAGCTCGTCGCCGATCAGGCCGGCGAGCTCGGAGACGTAGCGGCGGGACTCACCGTGCTGCTGCTCCCAGCCAAGGCGCAGACCCAGGCCGAACTCCGCGTTGTCCTCGAACAACGAGTTCGCCCAGGCCGGGCCGCGGCCTTCGGCATTGACGGTGTACGGGGTCGTCGGCAGGTTGCCGCCGAAGATCGACGAGCAGCCGGTCGCGTTGGCGATGAGCATCCGGTCGCCGAAGAGCTGGGTCAGCGTCTTGAGGTAAGGCGTCTCACCACAGCCCGAACAGGCACCCGAGAACTCGAACAGCGGCTGGAGCTGGGACACGCCCTTGACCGTGTCGTGGCGCACCTTCGTCCGATCGATCTCCGGGATGGTCAGGAAGTGCTCGTAGTTGGTCCTCAGGGCGTCCCGGTTCTCCAGGGCGCCGACGAGGTCCAGCGACTTGTGGCCCGGGTCGCTCTTGGAGACCGCCGGGCAGACGTCGACGCAGATCCCGCAGCCGGTGCAGTCGTCGGCGGCGATGGCGATGCTGAGCTGGTAGTCGGCCAGGTCCCGAGACTTGAACGGCTTGGACTGGAACCCCTCAGGGGCGCCTTCGAGCTGCTCGTTCGGGAAGATCTTGATCCGCACCGCAGTATGCGGGCAGGTCACGGCGCACTTGCCGCAGTCCGTGCATAGGTCCGGGTCCCAGATCGGCAGGTCCTGGGCGATGGCCCGCTTCTCCCACTGGGCGGTATCCGTGGGCCAGGTCCCGTCGGCGGGCATGGCGCTGACCGGAAGCAGGTCACCCTCACCACGAATCAGCCGCGCGGTGACCTGGCTGACGAACTCGGGGGCGTTGCTCGGCATCGGCGGCATCCGGTGAAGGGTGCTTGAGACCTCAGCCGGGATCTTGACCTCGCTCAGCTCGCTGAGCGCCTTGTCGACCGCGAGGAAGTTCTTCTCGACGACCTTGCGCCCGCGCTTGCCATACTCCTTCTCGATCGAGGCCTTGATCCGCGGGATGACCTCATCCTCGGGCAGCACGCCGGACACATGGAAGAAGCAGGGCTGCATGATCGTGTTGATCCGCGCGCCGAGCCCGACATCCCTGGCCACCGCGTGGGCGTCGATCACGAACAGCTTCATGTTCTTGTCGATGAGCTGTTGCTGCACCTCGAGGGGCAGCTGGTCCCAGACCTGGTCGTCCGGGTAGGGCGAGTTCAGCAGGAGGGTGCCGCCCGGGTTGGCCAGCTCGAGCACCTTCATCGTGCGCAGGATCGAGAACTGGTGGACGCCGATGACGTCGGCCTTCTCGATCAGGTAGGTCGATCGGATCTCGTCGTCGCCGAACCTCAGGTGCGAGACCGTGGATCCGCCGGACTTCTTCGAGTCGAGGACGAAGTAGCCCTGGACGTACTGGTCCGTGCCCTCACCGATGATCTTGATCGAGTTCTTGTTCGCTCCCACGGTGCCGTCCGAACCGAGGCCGAAGAACACCGCGGTGACCGCGGTGTGCGGAACGGCGAAGTCGGGGTCGGAGGTCAGCGAGAGGTGGGTGACGTCGTCCACGATGCCGACGGTGAAGCGGCGCTTGGGGTTGTCGCGACCCAGCTCGGTGAAGACACTGGCCACCATCGGCGGGGTGAACTCCTTGCTCGAGAGCCCGTAGCGGCCGCCGATGACGGTGGGCAGCTTGCCGCCCCCGTTGAAGGTCACACTGTCCTCGAACATGACACTGTCCATCAGTGCGGTGGACACGTCCAGGTGCAGCGGCTCGGCCGGCGCGCCCGGCTCCTTGCAGCGGTCGAGGACCGCGATGTGCTTGGTGCTCGCAGGCAGTGCTGCCAGGAAGGCCTCGACCGGGAACGGCCGGTAGAGCCGCACGGTGATGAAGCCGACCTTCTCGCCGCGGGCCACGAGGGCGTCCACGGTCTCGCGTACCGCGCCGGCCCCTGAGCCCATGATCACCAGGACCCGCTCCGCGTCCGGGGCGCCGTGGTAGTCCACGAGGTTGTACTGCCGGCCGGTCCGCTGGGCGAACTCGTCCATCGTCTGTTGGACGATCCCGGGCACCGCGTTGTGGTAGGAGTTGCTGGCCTCACGGCCCTGGAAGAAGACGTCGGGGTTCTGGGCGGAACCACGCAGGGTCGGGGCGTCGGGGGTGAGGCCGCGCAGCCGGTAGTCGAGCACCAGCTCGTCCGGCAGCATGGCCTTCATGACGTCCTGGCCGACGAGGTTGATCTTGTTGATCTCGTGCGAGGTGCGGAACCCGTCGAAGAAGTGCATGAACGGCACCCGGGCGCGCAACGTGGCTGCGTGCGAGACGAGGGCGAGGTCCTGGGCTTCTTGTACCGAGGCGGAGCAGAGCATTGCCCAGCCGGTCATCCGGGCGCTCATCACGTCGGAGTGGTCGCCGAAGATCGACAGCGCGTGGGTGGCCAGGGTGCGGGCCGCCACGTGGATCACGCACGGCGAGAGCTCGCCGGCGATCTTGTACATGTTGGGCAGCATGAGGAGCAGGCCCTGGGAGGAGGTGAAGGTGGTGCTCAGCGCGCCCTTCTGGACCGCGCCGTGCAGCGCGCCGGCCGCGCCGGCCTCGGACTGCATCTCGACGACCTCGGGGACCGATCCCCAGAGGTTGCGGCGGCCGGCCGCGGTCCAGGCGTCTGCATGCTCGCCCATGGTCGAGGCGGGGGTGATCGGGTAGATCGAGATCACCTCGCTGCAGGCGTGCGCGACTCTTGCCGCCGCCTCGTTGCCGTCGACACATGCCCAAGTCACGCCTGGTGTTTCAACCGCCACGTCAGCCTCCGAGATCCGTCTATCCAGATAGTGCATACGACTACGCGTCAAAATACGGGCTTCCGAGATCGCCGCGAAGGGCACAAGGTCCCTGCCGGTCAGTATGACGAGTGGTCCGTGTGGGCGCGTCACCCGGTCACTCGTCAAGACACGCGGCTTTTGCTGCCCTGGATAGGGGGTTATCGAGTATGTTGGTCCCGGCTGCGGCCGTGGCCAAAGGTCAGACCGTCGAAGGGATCGAGATGACGCTCTCCACATACAGGCCAGCTGCAAGGCGTGCTCGTGTCGCCGTGGCGTCGGTTGCTGCTCTGGGCCTCCTGGTAACGCTTCCGGGAAGCGCGCACGGGGCGGCGGTGACGGTGCCGCTCGGCACGGCTGACAGCTTCGTGGTCCTGGCCGGGGCAGGGGTCACCAACACCGGGCCGACCACCCTCAGCGGGGACCTGGGGACCTTCCCGACGACGTCCGTCACCGGGACGAGCTCGCTGACGGTGACCGGGACCAACCATGGGGGTGACGCGGTCACCCAGGGCGCCAAGACCGACCTGGTCACCGCCTACAACAACGCAGCCGGTCAGGGCCCGACCTCGCCGATCTCGGGGGACCTCGCCGGAAGGACGCTCAAGCGGGGCGTCTACAACTCCGCCTCATCGATCGGGCTGACCGGGGCACTCACCCTCGACGGCGCCGGCAACCCCGACTCCGTCTTCGTCTTCCAGGCGGGCTCCACGCTGACCACCGGGTCAAGCGGCCGGGTCAACCTCATCAACGGCGCCCGGTCGTGCAACGTGTTCTGGCAGATCGGCAGCTCGGCCACGCTGGGCACCGGCTCCCGGTTCGTCGGGACCGTCCTGGCCCAGTCGAGCATCACCGCCACGACAGGCGCCAGGGTGGTCGGCCGCCTGCTCGCCCGCAACGGCGCGGTCACCTTGG
>Ga0209798_10001610_pt1 | contig 13511 bp, 15 predicted proteins | sample DOMMetBare3Fresh_FD_187475 | JGI IMG/M metagenome (GOLD analysis project Ga0209798, IMG submission 187475) | Wetland sediment microbial communities from St. Louis River estuary, USA, under dissolved organic matter induced mercury methylation -... | ecosystem: Environmental > Aquatic >...
CTCGGATGTCGACGCACCTGAGGCGGATCGTGAGAGCGTCGTCGAAGTAGGCAGGGAGGTGGTACTCCAGCTGGACGCCGGTCGTGAGCGCCTCGATGCCCTTCTCCTGGATCGACCGATAGCCACCCGCGTGATCCGCGAGGTAGGCGACCCGGGCGACCTCGAGCCACACGACGTACGCCGCATGGTGGGCGATGCCCTGGGCGTCCGTCTCCGCGAAGCGCACACGCACCTCGTACGAGTGGTGGAAGCCCTTTGACCGCGTCGGCACCCTGCAAACATACGATGCACGGTGTGTCGGCCGCGGCTCTGGCGGGGTTGATCGAGCGACTGCAGCCGTGCGTCGTCCTCACCGGCGCCGGCATGAGCACCGAGTCCGGCATCCCCGACTTCCGCTCCACCTCGGGGATGTGGGCCGAGGTCGACCCGTTCGAGGTGGCCTCGATCGAGGCGTTCCGCCGCGATCCGCTGCGCGTCTGGCGCTGGTACGGGCCGCGGATCCGCGCCCTGTGCGAGGCGCAGCCCAACCCGGGCCACCTGGCTCTGGCGGAGCTCGAGCGGGCCGGGCTCGTCCGTGCCGTCGTCACCCAGAACATCGACGCGCTGCACACCCGCGCGGGGAGTGAGGATGTGATCGAGGTGCACGGCTCGATCCGGCGATCCGTCTGCCTGACCTGCGGGTGCGAGCTGCTCCTGCCCGCGGTGCTGGCCCAGCTGGAAGAGCGCGAGGCGCCGGTCTGCACGGAGTGCGGCGCCATCCTGAAGCCCGGCGTCGTCATGTTCGGTGAGCTCCTCCCCGCGGCCGCGGCGGCCAGGGCCGAGCGCCTGGCACGGGACGCGGCGCTGCTGCTCGTTGTCGGCTCGTCCCTGCAGGTCTGGCCCGTGGCCGGCTGGCCCGCGCAGACCCTCGCAGCGGGCGGTGCCGTCGCCGTCGTCAACCGGGACGAGACGCCGTACGACCGCGATGCCATCCTGACCGTGCGAGAGGCGGCCGGCGCCTCCCTGGCCGAGGCGAGGCGCCTCCTGCTCGAGCGTTGATGCTGTGAGGCGAGCCCCGTGGGTGGTATGACTCCGGGCATGGGAACGACCACCAAGACCAAGCACGAGGAGAAGGACATGATCGCGAAGCTCGCCGACCGCGGCGAGCAGACGATCGCGAGGCTGTCCGAGCTGCCCGGCGGCACCAAGGCGCTGAAGGCGTTCAACGAGCTGCGCACGAAGGTCGACGAGCTCGGCAGGAAGGTGCGGGGCATCGATGCGCTCGAGGCGCGGGTGGCGAAGCTCGAGAAGGAGCTTGCTGCGCTCAGGCGAGCGCAGAAGCCACCGTCGGCGCCGCGGGCGCGCAAGGCGTCCGAGTAGCGCACGACCTGCCCGGCTGCGGCCGGCTCGCCCTTCGCCTCAACGCGCTGTGCAGGGTCAGCGGCCTTCGGCCGCACCCGGGGTGACGCGTGGCACGCGCACACGGAGGGCGGCCGGCAACACCTCGAAGCGCGCCGGCGTCGTGCCCGGCTGCTCGCCGTCGAGCTCCACGGGCACCGGCTCGTCCGTCTCGATCGTGACGACACGTCCCCGCAGGGCCTCGGCCTTCGGGTGCGGCAGGTGGGTGCCACGGTAGATCTTCGGCATCGTCACGACGAGATCGCGCTTGGTCACGTCACCGATCGTGACCACGTCGAAGAGGCCGTCGTCCGGCTCGGCGTCGGGGCACATCTTCATGCCGCCGCCGAAGAACTTGCCGTTCGCGACGACCACGTCGAACATGCGTCCGTCGCGGATCTCGTCGTCGACGGTGAGCCGGGTGCGCACCGCCGACCAGCCGGCGAACACGGCGAACGTCGCCCACAGGTACGACGCCTTGCCGCCGAGCGCCTTGGTCGTCTCGTTCGCCCGCTGGGCGATGGCGCCGCTCATGCCGGCGCTGGCCACGTTCGCGAACACCGCCTGGGCGTCGCTGCCGTCCCACGCGCGGTAGCCGACCCGGCCGAGGTCGATCGTGCGGACGTCTCCCTCGACGGCGATGCGCACCGCCGCGTCGACGTCGTTCGGGATGCCGAAGCTGCGGACGAAGTCCCAGCCGGTGCCGCGTGGGACGATGGCGAGCTCGGGCGTGCGCGTGAGCCCGGCGAGCCCGTTGGCAACCTCGTTGACCGAGCCGTCGCCCCCGACGACGACGAGCCGCTCGGCCCCGGCGAGGGCCGCTTCCCGGGCGAGCTCGCCGAGGTGGCCGGGCCGCTCGCTGAAGCGCGCGTCGCCCTCGAGCCCCGCCGCCTGGGCGCGGTGTGCGATCTCCGGCCAGCGCCGGCCCGTCGACCCGTTCGCCGACGCCGGATTGACGAGGAACACAGTCTCTGGTGATCGCGCTGCGATCACCAGAGACTAGAGAGGCGGAAGGGCGGGGTCATCCTTGCTCGTGACGGCTCGACCGACGGTCAAGCCGTCACTGTGTGCAGCGCCAGCTCGGTCATCTCGTCGACCGCTTTGCGCATCTCCTCGTCGCTGATGCGCAGGAACTCGCCTTCGACGATCACGTCGCTGACGATCAGCATGCAGCCCGCCTGAACCCTGCGGAGCGCGCCGAGCGTGAACAGCACGGCCGCCTCCATCTCGACGGCCAGGATGCCCCGCTCCGACCAGCGGCGCGCCTGCTCCGGATCCGGCTGGTAGAAGATGTCGCTCGAGACGATCGGGCCGACGCGCACCGGCTTTCCGAGATGCTTCGCCTGGTGCACCGCCCCGTGGACGAGCCCGAAGTCGGCGGTGGGCGCGTGCGGCTCGTTGAGCACGTAATGCGACGCGGTCGCGTCGGCCGCCGTGGCGGAGAGCGCGATCACGAGGTCTCCCATCGTCATGTCCGGTTGCAGGCCCCCGCAGGTGCCGACGCGCATGATCTTCTTGACCCCGAGCTGAGCGAGCTCCTCGATCACGATCGCGGCGGAAGGGCACCCCATGCCGCTCGCCTGCACGGAGATGGGCTTGCCCTCGAACGTCCCGGTGTAGCCGAGCATGCCCCGCTCTCCGTTCCGTTGCACCACGTCGTCGAAGAAGGTCTCCGCGATGTACTGCGCCCGCAGCGGATCCCCGGGCAGGAGACAGGCGTCGGCGTAGTCGCCGGGGTTGGCGCGAACGTGAATTGGCATGGGGGAGAGCCTACGGTTTTCGCACGCGCGGCGGCGCAGCCAGGCTTAGAGTCTCCTGCCAGTGGGCGGAAAGCTGATCGAGCCGAGGAGGGAGCAGGTGCTGCGCTTCTGCGCGCTCGACCCGGTCGAGCGTGTGTTCCTGGAGGACGTGGCACGCCGTGGGAACGCGCGGTTCGCCGCCGTCGCCGACGGGAGCGGCGAGCTCACGGCGCTCTGCCACCTCGGCACCAACGTCGTTCCGTCAGGGAGGGGCTGCGGTGCGTTCGCGGATCTGGCCGCGCGCTCGGGCACGCGCATGCTGATCGGCGAGGCGGGGGCCGTGTCCGAGTTGTGGGACGTGGCACGCCGGAAGCTGCCGAAGCCCCGCGAGGACCGGCCGGGCCAGCCCGTCTACGCGATCGACGAGCCGCCTCCGCCGGGCGAGACCGGTGTGCGGCCCGCGACCCTGGCCGACCTCGAGCTGCTGCTCCCGGCCTGCGCGGCTGCGCACCACGAGGAGCTGGGCGTCGACCCGCTGCGCCGCGACCCGACCGGCTTCCGCTGGCGCACCCGGGCGCAGATCGAGGAGGGCCGCTCGTGGCTCTGGGTGGAGGACGGTGTGATCCGGTTCAAGGCCGAGGCGTCGGCCTGGACGCCGGCGGCCGTGCAGCTGCAACAGGTGTGGACGGACCCGCCCGCACGCCGTCGCGGCTTTGCCGCGCGTGCGCTCGCCGATCTCGTGCGGCTGCTGCTGCAGGGCACACCCACCGTGTGCCTCTTCGTGCGGGCCGAGAACACCCCGGCGATCCGGCTGTACGAGTCGATCGGGATGCGGCACGTGCTCGACTACCGCTCCGTCCTGCTGTGAACAGGCTGATCCTGGCGCGCCACGCTCACGCGGCGTCGAACAGCGGAGACGTTGTCAACGCCGTTCCTCCCGGCGGCGGCCTCTCCGCGGCGGGCCTCGAGGAGGCGCGGGCGCTCGGTCGCCTGCTCGCCCTCGAGATGATCGACCTCGGCGTCAGCTCGCGGCTCCTGCGCGCCCGGGAGACGCTCGTCCTGGCGCTCGGCGACCGGGCTGTGCCGCTCGTGACCGAGCCGCTGCTCGACGAGATCGGGTTCGGCTCGTTCGAAGGAGGCCTGCTGGATGCCTACAGGGCCTGGGCGTGGGAGCACGACGCCGACGCGGCCTGCCCGGGCGGGGGTGAGAGCCGTGCTGGCGCCGCGTCGCGGGTGGCCGACGGCCTGGACGCGCTGCTCGCGCGGCCGGAGCAGACCGTTCTGGCGGTCAGCCACGGCCTTCCCGTCCGTTACGTGCTGGACGCCGCCGACGGGCGCCTGCCGGCGAGGCGCGTCGAGCCCGTAGCGCACGCGCGTCCGTACCGCCTGGAGCGGGCGAGCGTCGAACGGGCCGCCGGGACGCTGCGCGCGTGGGCCGCTGCGCCGCGGTTCGCCGATACCCCTTTCGGTGGATGACACCGGACGCCGGAACGCCGATGCATAGACTCGGAATGAACGTGCGCCGCTCTCTCGCCCTGCTCTCGGTCATGGCTCTCGCCGTCGTCGCCGCCGGTTGCGGCAGCAGCGTCCCCGCGGGGCCCGATCTGACGAGCTTCGCGCCGGCGGCGAGCGCCAGCGCGGCCTCCGACACCGGCAGGTTCGACCTCGAGCTCGAGATGTCGCTGCCGGGCACCGACAAGAGCTTCGGCCTCTCGGCGAGCGGCGGCTTCGACACGCCGAACCAGCGCACGCACTTCGTCTTCGACATGTCGGCGCTCGCGAAACTGATGGCCGGCTTCGGCGAGAGCCTGGGAGGCACCGTCAGCGGCGACCTTCCCACCGATCCGGACGCCTGGCAGCTCGAGGCGATCCAGGACCGCGACACCGTCTACGTGCGGATGCCGCTGCTGGCAAAGGAGCTCCCGGCCGGCAAGACCTGGATCAAGGGCGACGCGAGGGCGCTGGCAGCGCAGACCGGCTCCGGCCTCAACGGCCTCGGCTCCCTGGCCGACACCGATCCGCGCGACACCTTCGCGTACCTGAAGGCCGTGTCCGGCTCGATCGAGACCGTTGGCGGCGAGAGCGTCCGCGGCACCGACACCACCCACTATCGCGCCACGATCGACATCGCGAAGGTGACGGCGATGCTTCCGAAGGAGCAGCGCCAGGGGCTCGGGAGCCTCGACGCGCTCTTCGGCCAGGCGGGGCTGAGCGCGATCCCGCTCGACGTGTGGCTCGACGCGGAGCAGCGCGTGCGCAAGCTCGAGCTGTCGCTCGAGCTGAACGACCCGGGATCCGACCAGCAGGCGCGCGCCTCGCTGAAGATCGAGATGTACGACTACGGGAAGCCGCTCGACGCCTTTCTGCCGCCCGCCGACGAGGTCGTCGACGTGGCGACGCTGAAGCAGCCCTAGTCCTTGACCCCTCGGGCCACCGCCGGGTCCGTCACAATGTGGTCGTGCAGCCGCTGACCGAGCGGATCGAAGCGACCATCCGCGCGCACGACCTGATCCCGCCGGGAGGCGCGGTCGTGTGCATGGTCTCGGGCGGCGCGGATTCGACGTGCCTCTGGCACGCGCTCCGCGCGCTCGGGTACGACATCGGCGCCGTTCATGTCCACCACGGGCTGCGCGGTGCGGAGGCCGACGAGGACGCACGCCACTGCCGGGCCCTGATGGGCGCCGAGGTGATCGAGGCCGAGCCGGCCGGGACGGAGGCTGCCCTCCGTGAGCTCCGCTACGCCGTGACTGCCGGCAGGGGGCTGCGGGCAACGGGGCACACCGCGTCCGACCAGGTGGAGACCGTGCTGTACCGGCTCGTCGCGAGCGGCAACGCGAAGGGGATCAGGCTGCGCCGCGAGGACGGCGTGGTGCGGCCGCTGCTCGAGGTCTCGCGGGAGGAGACGGCCGCGTACTGCCGCGAGCACGACCTGCCCGTGCGGGACGACACCTCGAACCCGGCTACCGCCCGCGGGCTGATCCGTCACGAGATCATGCCTCTGCTGCGGCGTCTCCACCCCGGCGCCGACGCGAACCTGCTTGCCCTGGCGAGCGAGCGCCCTCGTCTGCCGCGGGCGCTCGAGGCGTCGCTCGTAGAGCTGCTCGGCTCGCGCAGCGGCTCCCGGGCGGCGGATCTGGGCGGCGGCGTCCGGGCGGTGCGCGAATACGAGGTGCTCCGGCTCGAGGGAACGCTGCAGTGGGGGCCCTGGACGCTCGTGAGCGAGCGCGACGACCTCGAGGTGCGGTCGAGGAGGCCGGGCGACCGCCTCGCAGGGCGGCGCAAGAAGGTGCAGGATCTGCTCGTGGACGCCAAGGTGCCGAGAGCCCTGCGGGACGAGTGGCCGGTGGTCGTGCGCGACGGCGAGGTCGTGGCCGTGCCGGGCATCGCCGAGGCGCCCGGCTGGGAGGGAGCGGTCGTCGTCAGGGAGGCGCCGTGAGCGAAGTCGATCAGGGGGTCTGCGAAGTCCTTGTCAGCGAGGGCGACCTGCAGGCTCGCATCGCGGCCCTCGGGGCGGAGATCTCGTCCGACTACGAGGGGCGCGACCTGCTCCTCGTCGGGGTGCTGAAGGGCGCTGTCTTCTTCATGGCCGACCTGATGCGCAAGCTCACCGTCCCCTGTGAGATCGACTTCATGGCGATCTCGAGCTACGGCGCCGCCACCGACACTTCCGGCGTCGTGCGGATCCTCAAGGACCTCGACATCAACATCGCGGGGCGCGACGTGCTCGTCGTCGAGGACATCATCGACTCCGGCCTCACGCTCTCGTACCTGATGCGCAACCTGGGGGCGCGCAAGCCCACCTCGCTGGAGATCTGCGCGCTCCTGACGAAGCCTGAGCGTCGCGAGATCGAGGTGCCCGTGCGCTACGTCGGCTTCGAGATCCCGAACCGCTTCGTGATCGGCTACGGCCTCGACTTCGCCGAGCGCTACCGCAACCTGCCCTACATCGGAGTGCTGCACCCGGATCTCGTGCCCAGCGCCGCGTAGCGCCCCCATCGGCCCGGAAGAGTGCCGGCCGAGCGCCTCGAAGCCCCGTGCAGGAGCCCGTTAAGGGTTCGCGAAAAACCCCCCGCCGCGAGCGTTCGCGGAAACCCATGCTGCTACCCTCCACAGGACTGTGAACCGCTTCTTCCGCAGTGCGCTGTTCCCGCTCGTCGTGATCGTCCTGCTCGTCTATCTGGCGAGCCAGACGCTGATCCCGAAGCGCGACGCCGCGACGAAGGTCACCTACTCGCAGCTGATCGACGAGGCGAAGAAGGGCAGCGTCAACGAGGTCACGTTCGACCCGAGGCGCCGCTCGATCAGCGCCGTGCTCGCCGGGGGCCAGAAGGTGAAGGTGAACTACCCGAGCGACCAGTCGCAGGTGCAGTTCCAGGACGTGCTCGAGAAGAGCAACATCAAGTTCGACTCCAAGGGCACCGGCTCGAGCCTCTGGTGGTCGCTGCTCACCTCCCTGTTCCCGATCCTGCTCCTGATCGGCTTCTGGATCTTCCTGATGAACCAGATGCAGGGCGGCGGCTCCAAGGTGATGAGCTTCGGCAAGAGCAAGGCCAAGCGCATGTCGCCGGACACGCCCAAGGTGCTGTACAAGGACGTCGCCGGCGCCGACGAGGCGGTCGAGGAGCTGCAGGAGATCAAGGAGTTCCTCGAGAACCCGAAGAAGTTCCAGGCGCTCGGCGCGCGCATCCCCAAGGGCGTGCTGCTGTACGGGCCTCCCGGCACCGGCAAGACGCTGCTCGCCCGGGCCACCGCCGGCGAGGCGGGCGTGCCGTTCTTCTCCATCTCGGGCTCGGACTTCGTCGAGATGTTCGTGGGTGTCGGCGCCTCGCGCGTGCGCGACCTGTTCGAGCAGGCCAAGCAGGCAAGCCCGTGCATCATCTTCATCGACGAGATCGACGCGGTCGGCCGCCATCGCGGCGCCGGCCTCGGCGGCGGCCACGACGAGCGCGAGCAGACGCTGAACCAGCTGCTCGTCGAGATGGACGGCTTCGAGGTGAAGGACAACGTGATCCTGATCGCCGCCACCAACCGGCCCGACATCCTCGACCCGGCCCTGCTGCGCCCGGGACGCTTCGACCGCCAGATCGTCGTCGACCGGCCAGACCGCAAGGGCCGGCGCGACATCCTCGAGGTGCACTCGAAGGGCAAGCCGCTGGCCAAGGAGCTCGACCTCGACGTGCTCGCCGCCGCAACCCCCGGTTTCACCGGCGCCGACCTGGCGAACGTGATCAACGAGTCGGCGCTGCTCGCTGCCCGCCGCGGCGAGAAGACGATCGGCCAGAACGAGCTCGAGGAAGGGATCATGCGGGTGATCGCCGGCCCCGAGAAGAAATCGCGCCTCTTCTCCGAGAAGGAGCGCAAGATCACCGCCTACCACGAGATGGGGCACGCGCTCGTCGGCTACTACCTCGAAGGCACGGACGACGTGCACAAGATCTCGATCGTCAGCCGCGGCCAGGCCCTCGGCTACACGATCTCCCTGCCGAGCGAGGACCGCTACCTGACCACCAAGGGCACGCTGATGGACCAGATGGCGATGACGCTGGGCGGACGCGCCGCCGAGGAGCTCGTCTTCCACGAGGTGACGACGGGGGCGGCGAACGACCTCGAGAAGGTGACGCATACGGCGAAGCAGATGATCATGCGCTTCGGGATGAGCGAGAAGCTCGGCCCGCGGGTGCTCGGCCGCGACCACGACATGCCGTTTCTCGGCCGCGACATGGGCTCGCAGCCGGACTACTCGGAGGAGATCGCCCGCGAGATCGACGACGAGATCAGGCGTGTGATCGAAGAGGCGCACGATGCCGCGACGCGCCTGCTGCGCGACCACATGGACGAGTTGCACCAGCTCTCCGGCATCCTGATCGAGCGCGAGACGATCGACAAGGACCAGTTCGAGCGGCTGATCGCCGGCGAAGCCGAGGAGACGGTGTTCCCGGCAGAGGTGAAGCCCGTCGAGCCTCCCAAGGGCGAGGTGGGGCCGGAGAAGAAGCCGGCGCTCCGCCCTTCGCCCCGGGCGCTCCCGGGCGCGGCGATGCAGCCGCCACCCGACCCCGCCGCCTCGTAGCACCCCGCCTCCGAGCCGGTTCAGGCACGGCTCGCCTCTACGTGCGTCGGCGCGCGCTCCCGAGCAAGAGGGCGGCGACCCCGAGCGCGGCAGCCGCGCCGACCGCCTCGACCGCCGCCCCGTCCAGCCGTGCGACGTCGACGAGCGTGACGAGGCCGGCGCCCACGCCGAGCGCCCCGAGGGCGAGCAGGCTCAGCCAGGCGACCCGCAGGAAGCGCAGCCCCGGCTCGTCCGGCGAGCTCGTCCGCAGCTCGTGTGACCAGAAGGCGAGCTCGCACGAGAGCAGCAGGCCCGCCGCCACGAGCGGTGCGGCCGTATCGGTGCCTGCCGCGCCGATCGCGAGCGACGCCGCGTAGGCGCCGCCGACGAGCGCTGCCGCCGCCACGACGAGCAGCGGCAGCCCCGCCACGAGCACGACGACCAGCACGACGACGCCGCCCGCCCCCAGGATCGCGGCAGTCGTACGGGCCGCATCCGTCTCCGCCGACGCCACCGCCACCGCGACGGTGCCCGCCGTCGCGACCACGGAAGCGGCGCCGGCGATCAGTGCCGCACGAGCCTCGCGTGGCGCCGGTACGTCCTCACCCCCTCCAGGACGACGTCGAGGGGCGCGTCCTCGTCCCAACGCGAGACCGCCACCCCCATGGCCACGAGCTTCGCGCGCAGCTCCTCCCGCTGCAGCAGCCACAGCCGCCAGGCGAGCTCGTCGATCGGGTCGCTCGGCCGCGTCGCGTAGGCGTCGCCCGGGATCTCGATCACCGCCAGGTCGAACCCGCGTGCGGCCAGATCGAGCAGGGCTCCCACCGCCCGCGGGTCGAGCAGAGGCGTGATCGCAACCACGAGCGCCTTCGGCGGCAGCGTGCGTGCCGGGATCACGTTGACGTCCTTCCAGGCGTAGCTGAAGAACACCTGCGTCTCGAGCAGGGCATCGATCAGCCGGTAGCGCTGCACCGCCCCCGACCCCGGCTCGAGCCACCGCAGCGTCCCCCCGAAGGCCACGAGCCCGACGCGGTCGCGCCGGCGCAGATGAGGCTCGGCCACCGTCATCGCCGCGCGTACGGCCCGCGCCAGGATCCCCGTGCCGCCCTCGCCCGCGTCGGAGAAGCTGTCGACGAAGATGACCACGTCCGCGTTCCGCTCCGGATGCCGCTCGTTGACGACGAGCGTGCCGCGGCGCGCGCTCGCCCGCCAGTTCACCGCCCGCATCCTGTCGCCGGGAACGAACGCGCGGGTGTCGGCGAACTCGACGCCGTCGCCGCGCACACGGGCCACCTCGCTCCCCGTCGCCGTGTGCGTCTCCGCGGGTGAGACGAGCGCCCGCAACGCGGCGGCGTGCGGCAGGATCCGCAGCGCCCGGGGCCGCTCGACCCTGCTCTCCCAGGCCAGCACGCCGAAGCGGTCGGAGGCGCGCAAGCGCACGTCGCCGACGACCCAGGAGCCCCAGCGGCCCTGCAGCCTCAGCGCCAGCACGCGCTCGTCGCCGGCGGGCAGATGGAAGGCAAGCGGCAGGGCGGAATCGGCGAGCTCGAGGCCCCAGGGGAGAGCGAGCGCCACCTCGAGCCGATCGACAGAGGTCTCCGCCCGCAGCACGAGCTCTGCGTGCACGTCGTCGCCCTCGAGGGCACGCTCCTCGTCCAGTTCGAAGCCGACGCGGATCTGCGGCGCGCGCCGGGAGAGCCCGAGCCCGAGCACGAGCGCGAACGGCGCCGCGACGGCAACAAGCTCCGGCCGCCGCAGGGCGAGCGCACCCAGCAGGCCGAGCGCGGCGAGCGCCGCATACGCTGTCAGGCGAGGCGTTGCCCGCGCGGTCACGCGGAGGCGTCTTCCGCCGGCGGCGTCGGCACGTGGTCGAGCACGTCGCGCACGACGTCGTCGCCCGAGCGCTGCTGCACCCACAGCTCGGGCTTCAGCACCAGGCGATGTGCCAGCGCCGGCACGGCGACGGCCTTCACGTCGTCGGGGACGACGAAATCGCGGCCTGCGAGCGCGGCGCGGCAGCGCGACAGCTTCAGCAGGGCGAGGCTGCCCCGCGGGCTCGAGCCGACGGCGGTGCTCGGGCTGTCCCGGGTCGCCGCGACCAGATCGACGATGTACCGCCCGACGCTCTCGTCCAGGTGCACCTGCTCGATCGCGGCCTGCATCTGCAGCAGGCGACCGCGATCGACGACCTGGTCGAGATCCACCTCGTCGACGCGGCGGTCCATCCGCCGGGCCAGCACCTCCCACTCGTCGTCACGCGAGGGGTAGCCGAAGCCCGTGCGGAGCAGGAAACGGTCGAGCTGCGCCTCCGGCAGCGGGTAGGTGCCCTCGTACTCGACGGGGTTCTGCGTCGCCACCACGAGGAACGGCCGCTCCAGCCGGCGCGTCTCGCCGTCGACCGTCACCTGGCGCTCCTGCATCGCCTCGAGCAGCGCCGCCTGCGTCTTCGGCGGGGCGCGGTTGATCTCGTCCGCGAGCAGGAAGTTGGTGAAGATCGGCCCGTGCCGGAACTCGAAGTCGGCGTCACGCTGGTTCCAGATGGAGGAGCCGGTGACGTCGGAGGGGAGCAGGTCGGGTGTGAACTGGACGCGGGCGAAGTCGAGACCCGTCGCACGCGCGAACGATCGGGCGGCAACCGTCTTCGCCAGGCCGGGCACGTCCTCCAGCAGCACGTGCCCGTCGGCGAGGATGCCGAGCAGGACGATCTCGAGCTCGGCTCGCTTGCCGACGACGGCGCGGCCGACCTCGTCGAGCACCCGCCCGGCGAGCTCCCTGACCTCGGCCAGCTCCATCACAGGCGCTCCAGCGAGGCAATGACCCGCCCGAGCTGCTCGGGTGTCAGGCCCGGCCCGCGTCGCTCTTCGGGAGTTGGCCGATCGGCTCGCACGAGCTCCCACGTCTCCTCCCCGAGCACGGCCCGGGCGCGCTGCGGCTGGCGGTCCAGGTCGACCCCGCGCCGGAAGCGAAGCAGCCCGGACGCGACCTCGCGCACCGTCGGCCGGAGCCGGAAGTGAAGGTCGAACGCGCTGCCGGTCGCCATCGAGATCTCGCGGCCGAGGCGGGCCAGCGCCGGGAACTCGGGCGCCTCCGGGGGGCGGCGCACGAGGGCGGCGTCGAAGAGCGAGGGCAGGGCAGGCCGCGAGCTGCGGATCGCGCCGACGAGCGCGAGCAGGCCGCCGGCGAGGACGACGAGCAGCCAGACGTGCAGCTCGAGCGCAGCCTCCCCGGGGAGGAACGCCAGTGCGAGGCCCAGCGCGACCGTCGGGACGAGCGCCACCTCGAGGGTGCGGACGAGCAGGCGCCTCATCCGGCTGCACGCTCCGCCGCGAGCGCGAGCGCTTCCTCGCGGGCGGCCCGCTGCCGGGCGGCCGCGAGGCGCAGCTCGTCGCGCGCCGCCTCGAGCGCCTCGACCGCTTCCTCCTTCATCGTCGCGCCCACGGCATGCTGGGAGAACTTCGCCGTCTCGAACAGCGCCGTCAAGCGGGCAACGGCATGTCGCGACACCTCCAGCGTCGGCAGCACGCGTTGCAGGTACTCCTCCGGGGCCTCGGACGGCCGCCGCGGCAGCCCGTAGGCCGCGAGCACGCGCTCGAGCCTGGCATACGCCGCGATCACGGCGCGCCGCGCGTCGGTCTCGGCCCGGAGGTCGTCGAGCGCGTCGTCCAGCAGGTCGCCGAGCGCCGCGGAGACGCCGTGCGTCTCCGACCCGTCGTCGCTCCTGCGGGAGCGGGACGCCACGATCGCCGCGGCGGCGCCGATCGCGAGCACCGCGAGCGTGACGATCACGGGCACGAGCGCGAAATGCGGCTCATAGGCGTGCTCACGGGCCGGGACACTACCCCCTTGTCCGCCCGTGAGGCTCCCCGAGGGGTCGCCGCCCGGCCCCTCGCCTCCGGCGAAGCGCCGCACGGCGAGCACGATCAACACGACAGCGAGTCCGAGCCCCACGATCGACGGCGCGCGGCCGCGCTTGCGCTCGCGCCGCGATGCCGCGTGCACCAACGACTCGGGCCGCAGCAGGATCACGAAGACGAGCAGGAAGCTCCCCGGCAGGAGAATGACCAGCGCGAGGCTGGCGACCACGTCGAGCGCCCACTCGGACGGCCGCTCCGCACCGCCCCGGCCGCCCGGGGTCGATCCCGTCGCCGCGACCGCGACGAGCGCGAGCAGCGTGAGGAGCCCGAGCACGCCCACGAGTGCGCGGCGAACCCCGTGTGTCACGCTACGGTCCACCGCACGATGAGACGACTGCAGCTCGCAGAACGTTGGCCGCGCCCGGCCGTGATGGCAGTGCTCAACGTCACGCCGGACAGCTTCTCCGACGGAGGGCGGTTCGCGTCGGCCGAAGC
>Ga0209798_10001611_pt1 | contig 13509 bp, 9 predicted proteins | sample DOMMetBare3Fresh_FD_187475 | JGI IMG/M metagenome (GOLD analysis project Ga0209798, IMG submission 187475) | Wetland sediment microbial communities from St. Louis River estuary, USA, under dissolved organic matter induced mercury methylation -... | ecosystem: Environmental > Aquatic > Freshwater...
CTGCCGCACCCGCACCCGCCGGTGGCGTTGGGGTTGCTGAAGGTGAACCCCGAGCCTTGCATGGAGCTGACGTAGTCGATGGTGACGCCGGTGAGGTACTGGGCGCTGAAGCCGTCCACGAACACGCGGACGCCGTTGATCGCGTGGACCATGTCGTCGTCGAGCGCGCGCTCCTCGATATTGAGGCTGTACTTGAAGCCTGAGCAGCCGCCCGGCAGTACGCTCACCCGGAGTCCCGCCGTCTCCGGCGAAACCTGCTCCTGGGTGATGAACTTCTGCACCTCTTCAGCCGCCCGTTCGGTCAGGCTCAAGTTGAACCCGGTGGCCGGGGCCTGCTGGTCGATGCTCATCCGTCGCTCCTTCCGTCCGATCGCTGGTGGACCTCACTCTCCCGGATCGTAACGTAACCGGGGGTCGAGGGCCCTGTCAACGCTGGCGGTCAGCTGCGCGTCGGCACGCAAGTTACGCTGAATCAACGAGAAAGCCCCGATCGCAGCCACGGAATAGACCAGTCCCCGGAGGGGGGCACCGGTCACCAAAGCTCCCACCGCGAAGACCGCGGCATAGACCGCCACCAGCCCGGCCACCCAGTTGACCCACGACAGGGCGCCGCCCGGGATCCGGTCGTCGCCGTGGCCCAGGCGTCGGGCCACCTCGCGCCAGCCGGGTCCGCCGGGCCGCACCCGCCGGTAGAACCGGTCGAGCGTCTCAGCGGACTCCGGTGCGGTGAGGAAGGTCACCGTGAGCCAGACCACGGTCGTCACCAGCACAGTCGTGAGCATCGTGAACGCGTAATCCGGCGTGCCGGTGTCGCTCATCGAGTGGCCGAAGCGGGTGAGGGCCAGCGAGGTGACGAACGAGGTCACCATGGCGCTGATCTCGGACCAGGCGTTCACCCGCCACCAGTACCACCGGAGGATGAACACGAGCCCGGTCCCCGCGCCGAGGCCGATCAGGATCTTCCACCCCTGCTCGACGCTGCTCAGGAAGCCCATGACGATGAGCGAGGAGACCATCAGCACCGCGGTCGCCATCCGGGAGGCGATGACCTGGGCGCGAGGGCTCGCGTCCGGCTTGAGGAACCGGAGGTAGACGTCGTTCACCAGGTACGACGCGCCCCAGTTGAGGTGGGTGCTGATGGTGCTCATGTAGGCTGCCGCGAAGGCGGCGAGCAACAATCCCTTGAACGGCGACGGGAGGATGTCCACCATCACCCGGACGTAGCCCTCCTCGGGGTTGGCGAGGCCGGGGTAGCGGAGCAGGCCGACGAATCCGACCAGGATCCACGGCCACGGCCGGAGCGCGTAGTGGGCGATGGTGAACCAGAGCGTCGCGAGCAGGCCGTGCCGCTCGTCCTTGGCGGAGAGAATGCGCTGCACGATGTACCCGCCGCCGCCCGGCTCCTGGCCGGGATACCACGCCGCCCACCACTGCACGCCCAGCCAGACGAGCAGGGTCGTGAGCGGGAGCCAGGGGGCATCGAGCGGCGGGATCACCCCGAACGCCGCCTGGGTCGAGCCGAAGTGGGCGGCGACCTTCGCGGTCAGCTCGTCGAGCCCGCCCATGGACTGGACGGCGAGCACGGCGAGCAGGATCGAGCCGCCCATGGCGAAGACGAACTGGAAGAGGTCGGTAACGATCACGCCCCAGAGCCCGGCGAACACGCTGTACAGCGCCGTGAGCCCGAACAGGAAGATCGCGGCCTTCCAGGGATCGATGTTGAGGCTGATCTGCAGGATGGTGACCATCGCCCGCGTCACCCACCCCATGATGATGAGATTGATCGGGAGCGCGAGATAGAGCGCCCGGAATCCGCGCAGCGCCGCCGCCGGGCGCCCGCCGTAGCGCAGCTCGGCGAACTCGACGTCGGTGAGCACGCCCGCCCGGCGCCACAGTCGCGAGAAGAAGAAGACGGTCAGCACGCCCGAGAAGGCCCCGTTCCACCAGAGCCAGTTGCCGGCCACGCCGTACTTGGCCACGAGGCCCGCCACCACCAGCGGCGTGTCGGCCGCGAAGGTCGTCGCCACCATCGAGGTCCCGGCGAGCCACCAGGGAAGCGAGCGGCCCGACACGAAATAGTCCGCCAGTGACCGACCGGCCTTCCGGGTGTACGCGAGACCGATCGCGGCCGAGGCCACGAAGTACAGCGCGATGATGAGCCAGTCCGAGAAGACGAGATGCATCGGGAGTCTCTGGTCAGGAGGGAGGGCGGGGGATCACGGGACCCGCCGCTGGACGCCCCAGCCGCGGGCAAAGCCGGGGGGCAGGGTGATCGGGAGCCGGCCGGTGATGGGCGCGGCGCCGGCGAGCGCGCGGGCGACCGCCCGCTCGGTCACCGCGTTCGACCGCCATGCGATGAGATACGAGCCGACCTCTGGCAGCCCGGCGATGACGTATGGATTGCCGAGCGAGACAAGCACCGTCGGCCGCTCGCGCGCCGTCCGGGCGATGAGCGCCGAGAGCGCGACCGGCAGGCCGATCGCCCCGCGTCCCGCGATCGGCCGGTCGGCCGTGGCGAAGACCGCGGTGGGGTTTCGCCGGAGCGCCGCGGCGGCGGAGTCATAGCTCGCGGGGCCGCTGGCGGGCCAGAGCCTGGCCAGGGTGACGGCGAACCCCTGGGTCCACAACTCGGTCGCGAGCGCGGTGCCGACGAGGCGATTCGCCTCCTCCGCGTAGGTCACCAGCGTGAGTGGGCGACGAGCCCGCGGCAAGGCGTGGATCACCCCGGCCGAGTCCTTGACCAGCACGATCGACCGCGCCGCGATCTCGGCCGCGTCGGCCTGGAAGGCGGTACTGCCGACCACCGCCGGGACGCTGTCGAGCGGAACGGTGCGGCGCGCGAAGAGGCCGAGGTGGTGCTTGGCCTCGAGCACCCGGCGGACCGACTGGTCGAGCCGCTCCAGGCTGATCTCGCCGCGATCGACCGCCCGGGCCATCGCGTCGATCGCGGCGGCCGGATCGGCTGGCTGGAGCAGGAGATCGGCGCCGGCGAGAAACGCCCGTACCCCGGCCTCGGCGCCGTACGCGTCGGCGACGCCCGCCATGTTGAGGGCGTCGGTCACGATCATCCCCTGGAAGCCGAGCGAGTCGCGGAGGATGCCCGTGAGAATGTTCGGCGCCACGGTGCCGGGCCGCAGCTGGCCCGGGTCGATCCCCGGCAGCGCGATGTGGGCCGACATCACCACGTCCACGCCCGCGGCGATCGCCGCGCGGAACGGCACCAGTTCGACCGAGTCGAGCCGCGCCCAGGTCGAGCCGATGACCGGCAGCGCCATGTGCGAGTCGGTGCCGGTGTCGCCGTGGCCGGGGAAGTGCTTCGCCGTCGCGAGCATCCCGTGATCCTGGAGGCCCCGAACCTCGGCGGCCACCAGGCGGCCGACCTCGACCGGATCCTCGCCGAACGCGCGGGTGTTGATGATCGGGTTGGCGGGGTTGTTGTTGACGTCGGCCACCGGCGCGAAGGCGAGGTGCACACCGACCGCCCGGCCCTCGAGCGCGGTGATGCGGCCGAGGTCGTACGCCGCGCTGTCGCTCCCGGTGGCGCCCACGCCCATATTGGGTGGGAAGAGCGTGCCGCCGTTGAGCCGGAGACTGGTGCCACCCTCGAAGTCCGAGCCGACGAGCAGCGGGAGCGGTGAGCGCTGCTGGAGCCGGTTGAGCTTGGCGGCGATGTCGAGCGGCGAGCCGACCGATACGATGATGCCGCCGACGTGAAGCGAGTCGATCCACGCCTCCGCCAGCGCGAAGCCGTCGTCATCGTATGCCGCGTAGGTGCCCGGTATCCACGGCATGACCAGTTGCGCGATCTTGTCGCGGACGCTGAGCGCCGAGAGCAGCGTTCCTACGTCGGTCGCGGGACCCACGGCGGCGGCGGTGGGTATCGGCGCGGGAGTCGCCAGTCTCGACGCGGGCCCGCAGGCGCTCAGCAGGATGACCACAGGTGCGAGGTGTTTGGGGTGCACAGAACTCTCGTGGTGCTCGGATTCTGCGGATGGTCGCTCGGCTGCGGCCCCGCCGGCCCGGCGGCCCAGGCCCCGGCGCCGGGCAGGGTGCGCCCGGGCATCGACGTCCTGCTGACCGACAGCCTACCGGTGGTGCGCGGCCGCCGCGTCGGTCTGGTGACCAATCGGGCGGGCGTGGATGCCCAGGGAATCAGCGACGTGGTGCGACTGCAGGCGGCCGGCATTCGGCTCGTGGCGCTGTTCAGCCCGGAGCACGGCTTCCGCGGCGCGGCCGATCCCGGCGCCGCGGTCGCCTCCTCGATCGATTCGGCCACCGGCCTACCAATCTATAGTCTTTACGGTCCAAGTACCGCCCCCACCGATGCGATGCTCGAGGGGATCGATCTGCTGCTGGTCGACCTGCAGGATGCGGGCGCTCGCTACTTCACCTTTCTGTTTACGACGGTGGAGGTCATGCGTGCGGCGGCTCGGCACGGGATCCGAGTGGTCGTGCTCGACCGGCCGGACCCCATCGGGGCGCCGGTGCAGGGGAACGTGCTGGACCCGGCGTATGCCACTCCGGTCGGCCTGCTGGCGGTGCCGATGCGCCACGGGATGACGCTGGGGGAGCTGGCCCGGCTGGCACGGGCCGATCTCGGGCTCGCGACGGATCTCGGCGTGGTGCCGGTGTCGGGCTGGCGGCGGTCGGTGCCGATGGACTCGACCGGCCTCGCGTTCGTCCCGCCGAGCCCGAACCTCCGGTCGCTCGAGAGCCTCTATCACTATCCCGGGCTGTGCCTGTTCGAGGGGACCAACCTCAGCGTGGGCCGGGGATCCGCCGCGCCGTTCGAGCAGATCGGAGCGCCGTGGCTCGACACGGCGGCGGTGCTCGAGCGCGTGCGGCAGGCAAGGCTGCCGGGAGTGGAGTTCTCGGGCGCGTCGTTCACGCCCGAGCGGCCCGGGGACGGCAAATACGCCGACACCCTGCTGGCCGGCATCAGGCTCCGGATGACGGACCGGGCCAGCTACGATCCGACCGCCGCGGCGGTCCACCTGCTCGTGGCAGTCCGGGCAGTGCACCGGGACCGGTTCACCTGGATCCCGAAGCACTTCGACCGGCTCGCGGGGGGGCCGGTGGTGCGAGAGCGGCTCGAGGCGGGGGCGGATCCCGCGGAGATCGTCGGGGGATGGGATGCGGACCTCGAGCGATTCAAGCTGCGCCGGCGGCCGTTTCTGCTGTACCCCGAATGAGGCTCGGGAGTCCCACGAGTCACCCTGAACGAAGTGAAGGGGGCATGCCTCTGGATATGCCCCCTTTGCTGCGCTCAGGGTGACTCCCTGGCGCTCCCCGGCCGCGCGGTTCCGATTGCCCTAACCGGTTCTCACGGTTATTCTTTGCCCCGGCCGCCCGTCGGGGACCGGCCGCAGATATCCGCTTCGGGGGACCGAGACGACGTGAAGCTGCTGGGTGCGCTGGAGAAGCCGTTCTACGCGACGGTCGATCCGCTGGTGGCCCGGCTGATCCGGTCCGGCGTGCGGCCAAACACCATCACCACCGTCGGCACCGGCCTCGTGCTGGTGTCCGCGGTGGCATTCGCGGTCGGTCAGATCCGTCTGGGCGGGCTGCTGCTGCTCGTGAGCGGCATCACGGACACGCTGGATGGACAGGTGGCGCGTGGCGGCGCCATGGTCACGAAGTTCGGCGCCTTCTACGACTCCACGCTCGACCGGGTCGGCGACGGCGCCACCTTCATCGGGATCGGCGCCTTCTTCCTGACCGCCGCCGACGTCGCCTACCGGGTGCCGGCGGTCATTGCCTGCATGGTCGCGATCCTCAGCTCGCTGCTGGTCTCCTACGCGCGCGCGCGGGCCGAGGGGCTCGGGCTCGACTGCAAGGTGGGGATCGCGCAGCGGGCCGAGCGGATCCTGCTGGTGGGGCTGTTCTCGCTGCTGGTGGGCGCCGGGCCCCGCGCACTGGTGCTCGAGGCGATCGTGGCGCTGCTGGCGGTCGCCTCGGTCATCACGGTGGTGCAGCGGTTCGTCTACGTCTACCGGCATGCCGATGCCGTGAAGGAACCGGCCCGCGTGCGGGACGCCGGCGTGCCGCTCGATTCTCTCGCGAAAGGACGCTAGCCAGTGGCTGATCAGACCGCCCGGCGGATCGCGCCGGCCAAGGGGAAGCTCGGAGTGCTCTGCGTCGGGCTCGGTGCCGTCGCGACGACGTTCATCGCGGGGGTCGAGAACGTGCGCCGCGGGGCGGCCAAGCCGATCGGATCGCTCACCCAGATGGGGACGATCCGGCTGGGCAAGCGGACCGAGAGCCGCGCGCCGCTCATCCGGGAGTTCGTGCCCCTGGCGGAGCTGAAGGACCTGGTCTTCGGCGCCTGGGACCCCGTGCCGGACGACGCCTACACGGCCGCGCGGCACGCGGGCGTGCTGGACCGCCATGAGCACCTCGAGCCGATCGCGGAGTTTCTCAAGGGCATCAAGCCGATGCCCGCGGTGTTCGACCAGTACTACGTGAAGCGGCTCGAGGGGAAGAACGTCAAGACCGGGAAGACCAAGCGCGAGCTGGCGGAGGCGCTCCGGAAGGACATTCGGGACTTCAAGGCCAAGCACGGCTGCGACCGGCTGGTCATGGTGTGGTGCGCCTCGACCGAGATCTTCATCAGTCCCGGTCCGGCCCACTGGACCCTCGAGGCGTTCGAGAAGGCGATGGATGCCGGCGATCCGACGGTCGCCCCCTCCATGCTGTACGCCTACGCCGCCCTCCAGGAGGGCGTGCCGTTCGCCAACGGGGCCCCCAACCTGACCTGCGACTTCCCGGCGATGGAGGCCCTCGCCAAGTCGAAGGGCGTGCCGATCGGCGGCAAGGACTTCAAGACCGGCCAGACCATGGTCAAGACCGTGCTGGCGCCGATGTTCAAGGCCCGCATGCTCGGCGTGGCCGGCTGGTACTCCACCAACATCCTCGGCAACCGCGACGGCGAGGTGCTGGACGACCCGGAGAGCTTCAAGACCAAGGAGGAGTCGAAGCTCGGCGTGCTGGAGTACATCCTGCAGCCGAAGCTCTATCCCGAGCTCTACGGCGAGATCTACCACAAGGTGCGGATCAACTATTATCCGCCGCGCGGCGACAACAAGGAAGGCTGGGACAACATCGACATCTTCGGGTGGCTGGGCTATCCGATGCAGATCAAGGTGGACTTCCTCTGCCGCGACTCGATCCTCGCCGCCCCGCTGGTGCTCGACCTGGCGCTGTTCTTCGATCTGGCCCAGCGGGCCGGCCTGAGCGGCATCCAGGAGTGGCTCTCCTTCTACTTCAAGAGCCCCCAGGTGGCGCCGGGCCTCTACCCCGAGCACGACCTGTTCATCCAGCAGACCAAGCTCAAGAACACCCTCCGCTACCTGATGGGCGAAGAGCAGATCACCCATCTCGGCATCGAGTACTACCAGGACGCCTGATGAAGTACTTCCACCGCACTCGCAGCACGCCGGAGGAGGTGCTGGCGCGGGCCACGGCCTTCTTCGGCGCCCGGCTCACGCCGGTCGAGGAGCTGCCGCGGCGGCGCGGCTTCAGCGGCACGATCGGCCGGATCGCGGTCACCGTGCAGGCCGAGGGCGGGCACTACACCCTGGTGACGGTGGACAGCAACCAGGTCGGGGAGAGCGAGGCCGACAAGCTGGCCAAGCGCTTCCTGACCGTCGTGCACACGATGGCAGACCCGACGCACCGGCCGATCGGCGCGTACTGATCCCGCTCGCCTGACCGAAATCTTCAGGAGGCCCTTCCCGATGATGCTCTTGCGCTCGGCGCTGCGCCGTGCCGTCCCCTCCGTCCTCTCGGTGCTCGCGGCCCTCGCCGCCGGCGGCCTGCCGCTCACGGCGTTGCTGGCGCAGGAGCCGGCGGCTCCGGCGCGGCACGCCGGTGGTGAGGCGGCGCTGGTGCTCCCGGACCTCGGACAGGCGACCTTCCTGGGCGGCATCGACGGCCGCACGCTGCTGCTGGCCGGCCTCGTGGTCTGCGTGCTCGGGCTCGGGTTCGGCCTCGCGATCTACAACCAGCTCAAGAACATGCAGGTGCATCGGTCGATGCTCGAGGTGTCCGAGCTGATCTACGAGACCTGCAAGACCTACCTGCTGACGCAGGGTCGGTTCCTGCTGTTCCTGTGGGTGTTCATCGGCATCGCCGTGGCGGTGTACTTCGGCAAGCTGGCCACGACGGTGGACCCGGCCACGGGGGCGGAGGTGCACGGCTTCCCGCTGAGCCGGGTCGGCATCATCCTGCTGTTCAGCCTCATCGGCATGGCGGGGAGCTATGCCGTGGCCTGGTTCGGCATCCGGGTGAACACCTTCGCCAACTCGCGGGCGGCGTTCGCGAGCCTCCGGGGCAAGCCGTATCCCTGCTACCAGATCCCGCTCAAGGCGGGCATGAGCATCGGGATGCTGCTGATCAGCGTCGAGCTGCTGCTGATGCTCTGCATCCTGCTCTTCATCCCGGGCGACTACGCCGGGCCCTGCTTCATCGGCTTCGCCATCGGCGAGTCGCTCGGCGCGGCGGTGCTCCGCGTGGCGGGCGGCATCTTCACCAAGATCGCCGACATCGGCGCCGACCTGATGAAGATCGTGTTCAAGATCAAGGAAGACGACGCGCGGAACCCCGGGGTGATCGCCGACTGCACCGGCGACAACGCGGGTGACTCGGTCGGCCCCTCGGCGGACGGCTTCGAGACCTACGGCGTGACGGGCGTCGCGCTCATCACGTTCATCCTGCTCGCGGTGACCGAGCCGTCGGTGCAGGTCCAGCTGCTGGTCTGGATCTTCGCCATGCGCATCATGATGGTCATCGCTGCGGCGCTCTCGTATTTCATCAACGAGGCGGTGGCGCGGGGCAAGTATCAGGACGTGGCCAAGATGAACTACGAGGCGCCGCTCACCACGCTCGTGTGGCTCACCTCGATCGTCTCGGTAGTGCTGACCTACGTGGTGTCGTACCTCCTCATCCCCGACGTCGGCGGCGACCCGTCGCTCTGGTGGAAGCTCTCGACGGTCATCACCTGCGGCACCCTGGCCGGCGCGATCATTCCGGAGCTGGTCAAGGTCTTCACCTCGGTCGATTCGCGGCACGTGCGTGAGGTCGTCACCAGCTCGCGCGAGGGCGGGGCCTCGCTCAACATCCTGTCCGGCTTCGTCGCGGGGAACTTCAGCGCCTTCTGGATCGGGCTCGCGATCCTCGCTCTGATGGGCATCGCATTCGGCGTGAGCACGCTCGGACTAAGCAGCCTCATGCTGGCGCCCGCGGTCTTCGCCTTTGGCCTGGTGGCCTTCGGCTTCCTCGGCATGGGCCCGGTCACCATCGCGGTGGACTCCTACGGCCCGGTGACCGACAACGCCCAGTCGGTCTACGAGCTCTCGACCATCGAGCAGCTCCCCGGCATCGAGGGCGAGATCAAGCGGGACTTCGGCTTCACGCCGCAGTTCGAGCTCGCCAAGCAGCACCTCGAGGAGAACGACGGAGCGGGGAACACCTTCAAGGCCACGGCCAAGCCGGTGCTCATCGGGACCGCGGTCGTCGGGGCCACCACGCTGATCTTCTCGATCATCCTCGCGCTCACCAAGGGCCTCCAGCCGGAGCTGCTGTCGAACCTCTCGATCCTGCACCCGCCGTTTCTGCTCGGTCTCATCGCCGGCGGCGCGGTGATCTACTGGTTCACCGGCGCCTCGACCCAGGCGGTCACGACCGGCGCCTACCGCGCGGTGGAGTTCATCAAGGCGAACATCAAGCTCGAGGGCGCCACCAAGGCCTCGGTGTCCGACAGCAAGAAGGTGGTCGCGATCTGCACGAAGTACGCGCAGAAGGGGATGTTCAACATCTTCCTGGTGGTCTTCTTCGTGACGCTCGCCTTCGCGTTCGTGGAGCCGTACTACTTCATCGGCTACCTGATCTCGATCGCGCTGTTCGGCCTGTACCAGGCGATCTTCATGGCCAACGCCGGCGGCGCCTGGGACAACGCGAAGAAGATCGTGGAGACCGAGCTCAAGGCGAAGGGCACCGATCTGCACGCCGCGACGGTCGTCGGCGACACGGTGGGTGATCCGTTCAAGGACACCTCGTCGGTGGCGCTCAACCCGATCATCAAGTTCACCACCCTGTTCGGGCTGCTCGCGGTGGAGCTCGCGGTGTCGCTGACCAACGAGCAGGGCGCGGGGATCACCCACGTGCTCGCGGCGGTCTTCTTCGCCGTGGCGCTCGTGTTCGTCTACCGGTCGTTCTACGGCATGCGGATCGAGGCGGTGGAGGCGGGGGTGGCGCAGCGGGCGGTGCCGTTGAAGGCCTGACGGCCGTCGCTTCACCAAAGCTCACCGGGTCTCACCGAGTCTCGGAGTCACCCTGAGCGTAGCGAAGGGGCCATGCGTCAGCTCATGGCCCCTTCACTTCGTTCAGGGCGACTCGTAGGCTGATATCTTGGCTCCATCACCATCACCCATCCCCAGGAGCCCCGCATGACCGCGTCCCGCGACTCATTCGACCGCCGAGACTTCCTGGGACATGCCGCCGTCCTCGGGGCGGCGGCGGCGGGTGGCCTGGCGCTCCGCCGTGCGGGCCCGGCTGGTGACACGATCTCCGCGACCGCGCCGCCCGCTCTCCCGGCGCCGTTCGAGCTCGAGGAGGCTACCGTCGCCCAGCTCCAGGAGGGCATGGCCTCGGGGCGGTGGACGTCGCGCCGCCTGGTCGAGCGGTATCTCGAGCGGATCGCGGCGATGGACCGGACGGGTCCTGCGCTGCGGTCAATCATCGAAACCAACCCCGACGCCCTCGCTGTGGCCGGGGAGCTCGATCGGGAGCGCGCGGCCAAGGGCCCGCGAGGCCCGCTGCACGGCATCCCGGTGCTCCTCAAGGACAACATCGACACCGCCGACCGGATGACGACCACGGCGGGATCGCTCGCGCTGGAGGGGTCGATCCCGCCGGGCGACTCGGGTGTCGCCGAGCGGCTCCGCGCCGCCGGCGCGGTCCTGCTGGCCAAGACCAACCTGAGCGAGTGGGCCAACATCCGGTCGACGCGGTCGAGCAGCGGCTGGAGCGCGCGCGGCGGTCAGTGCCGGAACCCATACGTGCTCGACCGGAACCCGTGCGGCTCGAGCTCGGGCTCGGCCGCCGCGGTCTCGGCCAACTTCGGCGCCGTGGCGGTGGGCACCGAGACGGACGGCTCGATCGTCTGCCCCGCGTCAGCCAACGGCGTGGTGGGCATCAAGCCCACGGTGGGCCTGGTGAGCCGCGCGGGGATCATCCCGATCTCCCACACCCAGGACACGGCGGGCCCGCTCTGCCGCACGGTGGGCGACGCGGCCGCCCTGCTCGGCGCCCTTGCCGGCGGCGACCCGAGGGATTCGGCCACGGCCGCCGCCAGCGGGCGGGTCGAATCGGACTACACCAAGTTCCTCGATCCCGCGGGTCTGCGCGGTGCGCGCATCGGCGTGGCGCGCGAGAAGTTCTTCGGCTACAACGATGCGACCGATCGCCTCGCGGAATCGGCGCTGGACGCGCTCCGCCAGGCCGGCGCGGTCGTCGTCGATCCGGCAAACATCCCGCACGCCGGGACGTACGACGACGCCGAGCTCGAGGTGCTTCTTTACGAGCTCAAGGCGGACCTGAACGCGTATCTCGCCGCGCTTGGACCGTCGGCGCCGGTGCGGACGCTGGCCGACGTGATCGCCTTCAACGAGCGGGAGCGGGAGCGTGAAATGCCGTACTTCGGCCAGGAGCTCTTCCTGCAGGCGCAGGCGAAGGGGCCACTGACCGCGCCGGCGTACCGCAGAGCCCTGAACACCTGCCGGCGGCTCGCGCGCACGCTCGGGCTCGACGCCGTGATGGCCAGGCACCGGCTCGACGCCATCGTCGCCCCGACCGGCAATCCCGCGTGGCCCATCGATCTGGTAAACGGCGACCATTTCACCGGCTCGAGCTCGACACCAGCCGCGGTCACCCGGTATCCCAGCGTGAGCGTGCCGATGGGATACGCCTGGGGGCTGCCGGTGAATCTCTCGTTCATCGGCCGGGCCTGGAGCGAGCCGACGCTCATCCGGCTGGCGTATGCATTCGAGCAGATAACCATGCATCGGAGGCCGCCGCAGTTCCTCCCCACCCTCGCTTGACTCTCCTACCGCGGTGGTCGATTTTCCACCGCGGTTCACCTCTCCTCCACCCGGGACCTGCATGGCCGTCACCACCGCGCTCCCCTCCGATCCATCCGCCAGGGCGGGGTTGTCGCGGGAACAACTCCTCGAACTCTATTACTGGATGCGCCTTACGCGGTCGCTCGAGGAGCGGCTGGTCAATCTCTACCGACAGACGAAGGTGGTGGGCGGTCTGTTCCGCTCCCTGGGGCAGGAGGCCTGCGCCGTCGGTTCGGCGTACGCGCTCCGGCGCGAGGACGTGCTCGCTCCGCTGATCCGGAACCTGGGCTCGATGCTGGTGAAGGGCGCCACCCCGCTCGAGGTCCTGCGGCAGTACATGGCCAAGGGCGATTCTCCGACCCGGGGCCGTGAGCTGAACATCCACTTCGGCGACGTCCAGGACCGGAACTTCATCGGCCAGATCTCCCACCTGGGCGACATGGTGCCGGTGATGGCGGGCGTGACGCTTTCGTTCAAGCTGCGGAAGGAGCCGCGCGTGGGCCTCGTGTACGTGGGCGACGGGGCCACCAGCACCGGCGCGTTCCACGAGGGGATCAACTTCGCGGCGGTGCAGCGCTGTCCGCTGGTCGTGATCGTGGAGAACAACCGCTACGCCTACTCCACCCCGACCTCGAGGCAGTGCGCCGCCGAGCGGCTGGCCGACAAGGCGGCGGGGTACGGCATTCCGGGGGTCCGGGCCGACGGGAACGACGTCATCGCCGCGTATCAGGTCACCCGGGACGCGGTCGCCCGCGCGCGCCGGGGCGAGGGCGTCACGCTCATCGAGCTCATGACGTACCGCAGGAAGGGCCACGCGGAGCACGACAACCAGTCCTACGTTCCGGCGGGCGAGATCGAGCGCTGGGCGCGGGAGAACGACCCGCTCGACCGCTACGTGCAGCGCCTCACCGGCGGCGAGGGGATTGCTCCCGCCGAGCTGGAAGCGCTTGACGTGCGGGTCCAGGCCGAGGTCGACGACGCCACCGACGTGGCCGAGAAATCCCCGCCGCCGGAGCCGCGAGACTGCCTGGCCGGGGTGTACGCCGACCCGCCGGAGGCGCCGGTGCTGTGGTACCGCGAGGGCATCCGGAGCGCGGTGGAGCGGCACGAGCGCCCCGCCGGTTGGGGCACCCACGATGGCTGAGGTCACCTACCTCGAGGCGATCCGCCAGGGGCTGTTCGAGGAGATGGAGCGCGACCCGAGCGTCTTCTGCATGGGCGAGGACATCGGCGCGTACGGCGGCGCGTTCAAGGCCACGGAGGGGCTGCTCGAGCGCTTCGGCGCCGACCGCGTGATCGACACGCCGATCAGCGAGACCGGCTTCGTGGGCGCGGCCGCCGGCGCCGCCCACATGGGGATGCGTCCGGTGTGCGAGATGCAGTTCATCGA
>Ga0209798_10001612_pt1 | contig 13508 bp, 12 predicted proteins | sample DOMMetBare3Fresh_FD_187475 | JGI IMG/M metagenome (GOLD analysis project Ga0209798, IMG submission 187475) | Wetland sediment microbial communities from St. Louis River estuary, USA, under dissolved organic matter induced mercury methylation -... | ecosystem: Environmental > Aquatic >...
CTCTGCCGGACCGAGCACATGTTCTTCGACGGCGACCGGCTCATCGCCATGCGCGAGATGATCGTCGCGCAGGACACCGCGGGTCGCCAGCGCGCGCTCGCCAAGCTGCTGCCCATGCAGCGCGCCGACTTCGAGGCGATCTTCCGCGCGATGGAGGGATTCCCCGTCACCATCCGCCTGCTCGACCCTCCGCTCCACGAGTTTCTCCCCAAGGAGGAGTCCGAAATCGGCGCGCTGGCCGCCGAGCTCAAGATCTCCGTGGATGCCTTGCAGGTGGTGATCAACCGGCTGCACGAAGTGAACCCGATGCTCGGCCTCCGGGGCTGCCGGCTGGGAATCATCTACCCGGAGATCACCGCGATGCAGGTCCGCGCGATCTTCGAGGCCGCCTGCACGGTGGCGGCGCGGAAGGGCCGGGTGATGCCGGAGGTCATGGTTCCGCTCACCGCCAGCGTGGTCGAGTTCCGGAAGCAGGCACTCATCGTGCGGCAGGTGGCCGAGGAGGTGTTCCGCGAGCGGCAGATCACGGTGCCGTTCCTGCTCGGCACCATGATCGAGCTGCCGCGCGCGGCCCTCACCGCTGACGAGCTTGCCCGCGAGGCGCAGTTCTTCTCGTTCGGGACCAACGACCTCACCCAGACCACCTGGGGGCTCTCGCGCGACGACGCGGGGCATTTCCTCCCCTACTACCTCGAGCACGGCGTCATCGAGGATGATCCGTTCCAGGTGCTCGACCAGGCCGGCGTGGGCAAGCTGATCCAGATGGCCTGCGAGCTGGGCCGCCGCACCCGCCCCGACCTCAAGCTCGGCATCTGCGGCGAGCACGGCGGTGACCCGACCGCCGTGGCCTTCTGCGACCGCCTGGGGATGAACTACGTGAGCTGCTCGCCCTTCCGCATCCCCATCGCCAGGCTCGCCGGGGCCCAGGCCACCCTCGCCGCCCGGGGCACCATGGACCGCACCCGCGCGACCGTGTAACCCTCAACGAGGCCGCCATGACTCCACCGCTCGTGGGCATCGTGATGGGCAGCGACTCGGACTGGGAGGTCATGCAGCACGCCAGCCGCCGGCTGGCCGAGTTCGCGGTGCCCCACGAGAGCCGGGTGGTGAGCGCGCACCGCACTCCCGACCTGCTCTTCCGGTACGCCGAGGAGGCGCGCGGCCGTGGGCTCCGCTGCATCATCGCGGGCGCCGGCGGCGCGGCCCATCTCCCGGGCATGCTCGCGGCCAAGACGCCCCTGCCGATCCTCGGCGTCCCCGTGACCTCGGCCCAGCTCCAGGGGCTCGACTCGCTGCTGTCGATCGTCCAGATGCCCGCGGGGATCCCGGTGGCCACCTTCGCGATCGGGCCTGCGGGCGCGCACAACGCAGGGCTCTTCGCGGTGGCACTCCTCGCGCTCTCGGACCCCGCGCTGGCACGGCAGCTGGACGCGTTCCGCGCCGCGCAGACCGAGCGCGTGCTCGCCCTCAAGCTGCCGGGCCCCGCGTGATCCTGCCCGGCGCCACCCTCGGCGTGCTGGGCGGCGGGCAGCTGGGACGGATGTTCACCCTGCGCGCGCGATCGATGGGCTACCGCATCGTGGTGCTGGACCCCGACCCCGGCAGCCCCGCCGGCCAGGTCGCCGACCGCCACCTGCGCGCGGCGTACACCGACCTGCGCGCCCTCGACGAGCTGGCCGCATCCTGCGCCGCCGTCACGACCGAGTTCGAGAACGTCCCCGCGGAGGCGCTCGACCACCTCGCCCGCACCAGTCTGGTGCGCCCTCCGGTCGCCGCGGTGGCGATCGCGCAGGACCGGATTGCCGAGAAGAGCTTCCTCCAGCGCGAGGGATTCGCCACCGCCCCGTTCCGGCCGGTGCGCGAGCCGGCCGAGCTCAAGGCCGCGGTGTCCGCCCTCCGCCTGCCCGCGCTGCTCAAGACCAGCCGCCTCGGTTACGACGGGAAGGGCCAGGCGGTGGTGACCGACACGGCCACGGCGGCAGCGGCGTTCGACCGACTCGGTGGCGTGGCCTGCGTGCTCGAGGAGCAGCTGGCGCTCGAGACCGAGCTGTCGGTCGTGCTCGCGCGGGGCGCGGACGGCGCCGTGGCCGCATTCCCGCCGGGTGAGAACCGGCACCGGGACGGGATCCTGGAGACCACCGTCGTGCCCGCCCGGGTGTCGGTACGGCTGGCCGAAGAGGCGAAGGCGCTCGCCACCGCGGTCGCCGAGCGGATGGCCTACGTGGGTGTCTTGGGGGTGGAGTTGTTCGTGGCGAACGGCGGGAGGCTGTTCGTGAACGAGATGGCCCCGCGGCCGCACAACAGCGGGCACTACACGATGGACGCCTGCGCGGTAGACCAGTTCGAGCAGCAGTTGCGCGCCCTCTGCGGCCTCCCGCTCGGGGAGCCGAGACTGCTCACTCCGGTCGCCATGATCAACCTGCTGGGGGACCTCTGGCGGAATGGGGAGCCACGCTGGGCCGAGGCGCTCCGCCGCCCCGGCGTGCGGCTCCACTTGTACGGCAAGGCCGAGCCGCGACCCGGCCGGAAGATGGGCCACCTCAATTGTCTCGCCCGCGACGCCGATCAGGCGCTGGCCCTGGCGTACGAGGCGCACGGCGCGCTGCTCCCGGCGCGCGCGCCAGTCACCGTCTAACACCGAGGAGAAGCCGATGTCGCTGTTCGCGCTCGCCGCCGCCGCCGCGCTCTCGGGCGCACCGCTCACGCCGCTGCCCCAGCCCCTGGACACCGCGTGTCAGATCCTGCTCCCCAACGACGTGCCGGTCGAAGGGCGCAAGAGCCCGCTGGACTCGCTCACCTTCCTCGTCGCCAAGCACCCCGTCAAGCTCTGCTATGGCCGTCCCTCGTCCCGCGGCCGGGTGATGCTCGGCGGCGCGGCCGTGCCGTATGGCAAGCTCTGGCGCACCGGCGCCAACGAGCCCACGATCTTCTTCACGCCCGTCGCCCTGACGGTGGCCGGCGTCAAGGTGCCCGCCGGGTCGTATTCGCTCTACACCGTCCCCACCGAAGGCGACTGGGCGATCATCGTCAACCGGTCCACGAAGCAGTGGGGGGAGGAAAGCAACTACACACCGGCCGTGCAGGCGCAGGAGGTGGGAAGGGCAAAGGTGAAGAGCGAGCAGCTGAAGCAGCCGATCGAGACCTTCACCATTCGGAGCGAGGGGGCCGGAAGCGGGGCCGTCCTGGTGCTCGAGTGGGAGAAGACGCGGGTGAAGATCCCGATCAAGCCCGCCTGACGGTCGCTCAGCCCGCGAGCCGGCGGACGCCCGCCAGCAGCCGGTCGATCTCTTCGGTGGTCGTGTAGCAGGCGCATCCGGCGCGCACGAGGCCCTGCGCGGAGAGCCCCAGCCGCTCGACCACCGTCGTGGCGTAGAAGTCTCCGTTCGAAACGAACACTCCCTCGCCCGCCAACGCGGTCGCCACCGCATCGGTGGTACGTCCGGCCACCGTGAAGACCACGGTGGGCGTCCGCGGCTGTCCCGGCGGCGGCCCGTACAGCGTGACTCCGGCAATGTCGCCGAGTCCGGTCCAGAGCCGCTCGAGCAAGGCCTGACCCCGCCGGTGCAAGGCCAAGAACGTGCCCGCGAGACGCTCCCGCCGGGCCGCCCCTGGCGCCAGCGACGTCAGGAACTCCACCGCGGCCGCCGCCCCCACGATGCCCTCATGGTTGAGCGTTCCCGTCTCCAGGCGCTCGGGAGCGCTATCCGGGGCCGGCGCGAGCTTGGGGGCGTCCAGCGATTCCAGCCGATCCCGTCGGCCGTAGAGGATCCCGAGGTGCGGACCGTAGAACTTGTAGGCCGAGCAGGCAAGGAAGTCGCAGCCGACGGCACCGACATCCACCAGCTCGTGGGGCGCATAGTGCACGGCATCCACGAAGCTGAACGCCCCGGCGGCCCGGGCCAGGGCGCACGCACGGGTGACATCGCTGATGGTCCCCAGGGCGTTGGAGGCCGCACCGATGGCCAGCAGGCGCGTGCGTCGCGTGACCGCACGTTCGAGGGCGTCCCAGTCGAGCTGACCGGTCTCGGGCAGGAACGGGATCACCCGGATGGTCACGCCCCGCTCCCGCTCGAGCGCCCGCCAGGGCGCCACGTTCGCATGATGGTCCAGCTCGGTCACGGCGATCTCATCACCCGGCCCCCAGCCCCGGCCGAGCGCCCGGCCGAGGTGGAAGGTCAGGGTGGTCATGTTGGCCCCGAAGACGATTTCCTGAGGGGTGGCGCCGAGGAAGTCCGCCAGCGCCTCGCGGGCGCCTGTGATCAAGCGGTCGGTCTCCTGGCTGGTCGGGTAGTGCCAGTGGGTGTTCGCGTTGTGGTGGAGCAGGTAATCCCGCATGGCGTCGACCACCGACGCCGGTACCTGGGTCCCGCCGGGCCCATCGAAGTACGCCACGGGATAGCCCGCGTGCCGGCGCGTGAGCGCCGGAAAGCGATCGCGGATGTGGGAGGGTGTGCTCACCTCGCCCAAGCCTGGTGCACCGGAGGCCATAGCCATGGAGCAATCCTGCGATATCAGGTTATATGTTAATGACCAACGCATTGAGATACATAATGATAGCACATAACAGTAAACAAAACATACCCCGTGTACAACGTCATGATGAAGCCGGCTGGCCTCCTCCACCGGCCGGAATTAGCTTCGGGACGCACCCCGACATGTCATCGCCGTCAGATCGCCCGCCCCCTTCGCCGCTGAGCAATCTGTCCCGGCAGCCACAGGGAAGGCGAGCCCCCGTCCAGCCCGGTGTCCGCGCATGCACGCACCCTCGAATCGCCCCACCCAGCCCGGTGCCCTACTGCTCGCTCTAGGCCTCCTGCAGGTCGGGTGCGGAGGCGGCGGCATGGAACCGAAGGTGCCGACCGCGATCACGCTCAGCCCGACGACGGTATCGCTCACCGCCATCGGCCAGGCCCAGCAGCTCAGCGCCACGGTGACCGATCAGGACGGAGCCACGATCACGTCCCCTGGCCTCACCTGGAGCTCCACTAACACGGCGGTGGCGGCGGTGACGCCTGCCGGCCTCGTCTCCGCGATCAAGAATGGATCCGCCGAGATCTCCGCGACGGCCGGCGCGGCCTCCGCCAGCGCCACCGTGACCGTGGTGCAGACGCCGGCGCAGATCCAGAAGGTGTCCGGCGACCGCCAGACCGCGGCCCCCGGCCAAGCGGTGTCCCTCCCCCTCACAGTGCAGGTCAACGACGCCAACGGCGTCCCGATCGCCGGCGTGACGGTGACGTTCACTGCCGCGGCGGGCGTCGGCACCGTCGGGACCCCGAGCGGCGCGACCGGCGCCGACGGCCGCCGGTCGACCTCGTTCATCGTGCTTTCCGCGGGGTCGCTGCAGGTCACGGCCGCAGTGGTCGGGACCTCTCTCGTCACCAGCTTCACTCAGACCGGCGTGTCGCCGTTCGCGGTGGAGCTCAGATTCCTCACGACCACGACCCCGGCACAGATGCAGGCGTTCCTCGCCGCGCAGCAACGCTGGCAGGCGCTCATCGTCGGCGACCTGACCGACGTCAGCCTCGACGCGGCCGCCGGCACCTGTGGCAGCAACTCACCCTCCATCCAGCGCCCGATTGACGACGTGTTGATCCTCGTGACGCTGGAGCCGATCGACGGCCCGGGCAACATTCTCGGCGCGGCGGGACCTTGTTACATCCGTATCGCCGGGAGCCTCTCCGTCATGGGATTGATGCGCTTCGATACCGCCGACCTCGACCTCATCGAGAGCGCGGGGCTGCTCCAGCAGGTCATCCTGCATGAGATGGGTCACGTGCTGGGCTACGGCACGCTGTGGCCCGAGCTGGGGCTGCTCGCCGATCCCTCGCTCTCGGGGGGCGCGGACCCCCACTTCACCGGGGCCCAGGCCACCGCCGCCTTCGACGCCGCTGGCGGCACCAGCTATGCGGGCGGCCTCAAGGTCCCCGTCGAGAACACCGGCGGGGCGGCCACCGCGGATGCGCACTGGCGGGAATCGGTCTTCGGCAGCGAGCTCATGACGGGCTTCATCCAGGTGGGCGAGAATCCGCTGAGCCAAGTTTCAGTCGCCTCGATGGCGGATCTGGGCTATACCGTCAACACGACCGGTGCCGATCCCTACACGCTGGCCCCGGCGCTTCGGGCGTTCGGCATCCGGCGGGCGCTGGAGCTGAAGAACGACGTAGTCCGGCTGCCCATCCGAGTCGTGAATGAGGCCGGGGATGTTGTCCGGATCGTCGAGCCATGAACCTGAGGACGCGGGCGTGGCTTCCGGCATTACCCCTGGTGCTCGCCTGCCACTCGGCGCGCCCGGAGGCGAACCCCGCCGCTTCGGACACCTGCTCCGCTCCGAGTGGGCAGCTGTCACCCACGGCGTCGGCGGACGGCCTCCAGGGAGAGTATCGTCTCCACGTCGCCGCCACGGCCGGGCCGCGATCGGGCACCGAGGTCGACGGGCTCCTGCGGCTTCGCCCGATGGACGACTCGCTCCGGGTGCCCCCACCGCTGCTCGGAATTCCCGACACCACGACCCGCTACGTCCTCGCCGGATCGGTCGAGCTCGATCCGGCCGCGATCGGCGCCACGCCGACCGGCGATCTCGGCTCACTGAGCCCGTTGGCGCCTGGCGTGCTCGTCATCGAACGGCATCCGCCCCGTCAGGATGCGTCGGCCGAGATTCTTCTCCGCTTCGGCGCCGAGGCGAACCGGCGGGGCGTGGTTCGGTTTGACGGGGGCTACTTCGTGCTGATCATCCGCGGCATCGCGGACCGTGGGTTCGTCGGCTCGTGGGCCAGCGGGACGGTCGGGCCGGCGGCCGAGGGCTACTTCTGCGCCGAGCGGACCGGCCGGTGAAACGCGACGGCGGAACCGCCGGATGGGCGGTTCCGCCGTCGTCAATCGATGGAGGCGCAGGGAATCGAACCCTGGTCCGAGTAAGCTTCCAGAACCACGTCTACGTGCGTAGGCTCGTCTTCTCGCCGTCGCCTCGGGTCGGTGCCGAACCGACCTCCCCTCGGCCTAGCTCCTAGAAGATCTCACCGTTCGCGTCGGAGCGACGCGGCCGGCCAGCCCGGGTTTGCGATTCGACTGGAGGCGCTCCAGGCGGGCTCCACCAGCCGAAGGCGCGTCAAGCGAGCTTAGCTCAGCTTACGCGGCCAGTGCCAGTTCAGTATTGGCAGTTAAAGCGTTCCAGACGGTTTTACCAGGGCTCTGGACCTGGGCACGCTGCGATTCCTTCACCAAACCCGTCGAAGCCAGTCGCCCCCGGGTGACTCAAATATAGACGGCGACGGGCCGGATTGGTAGGTTCGCCGTGGGGGCAGGTCTCCCCACGGGAGCCATCCTGAGCGGGCTGTTCTAACTCCCCGCCCGCTCCACGCGATTCCTTCCCGCGTTCTTGGCCACGTAGAGCGCGGCGTCCGCCTGTGCGGGCAGGAGTCGGAGGGTCCGTCCGGTCTCGGGACAGGCCGCCACGCCGAAGGAGGCGCTGAGGGGCCAGCTGCGGCCGTTCCAGTCCCATGGAGTGGTGCCGAGCTTGATGCGGATCCGCTCCGCGATGCGGGCGCCCACCTCCAGGCTGGCCTCCGGAAGCCAGACGGCGAACTCCTCTCCACCGATTCGCGCTGGAATATCACCGCCGCGGATCTGCCCCAGGATGATCTTGGCGAAGTGGATGAGGGCCGCGTCCCCGGCGGCATGGCCAAGCGTGTCATTCAGCGGCTTGAAGCGGTCGAGATCCGCGTAGATCAGTGCCCCCTCGCGCGGGCCTCGGGGCTCAGCCTGCGAGATCAGCTCGTCGAACTTCCGCCGGTTGGCCAGCCCGGTGAGCCGATCGGAGGCCGCGTTGGCCGTCCGCTTGTCACCCTCGAGCGCTCGCGCGAGGCGGGGGCCGGCATTCGCCAGCGCTTCCATGAGCTCCGCGAGGGCCGCACCGACCGGTTCGCGGCCGCCTGGCGGCCAGATGGCCACGGCGCCGAAGGCCTGGTCGCCGACGAGGATCGGCAGCAACATGACGGGACCGAGACGCTGCCGGCGGTCGGCCACCGCGCCGCCGAGCGGATCGCCCTCCATGGTCAGTTGCGGCACCTCGCCGCGCGCCACCCGTGCGAGGTCGCTGATCTCGGGCACGACGGTATCCAGCAGTCGCCGGTCGCCCCGGCCGGAGACGCCCACCACCCTGACTTGCGGCAACGGCGTGAGCGAGCCGACGCGCGCGTGCTCGCTGGCGGCCTCGGTCGCCGCGACGATGACCTGCGCGTCGAGCGCCCGCTCGAGCTGGTAGGCGAGTCTCAGTCCGACGCTGCCGGTGGATTCGAGCGACGCCTCCTGGCTTTGGGCCTGGGCGAGAGCCACGATCTGGGGGCGCCGCCGGGCGCCGTCGAGGAGCCGCCGGAGGTCCGCCTCGACGAGGTCGATGCGCGTTGCGTCGAACGTCGGTGGGAGCAGGAGCGCCACCGCGGTCCCGCCCGCCGCGTGAAACACCAGCGTACCGCTGTCCATGCGCTCGGCTCCGCTCTGCTCCTGATCGCGGGCCCGCTCCAGGCGCCGATCCACCGCCACGATCTGCGACACCGAGAGCCGTTCCGCGTCCACGATCCGTTCGGCGTGCGGGCCCTCCTCCTGGGGGTCGAGCTCGGCCACCCAGACGCCGAGCGCGCCGTATGACCGGCGCAGCCACTCGAGGGCGGGGTCGGGGAGGAGATGGGGTCCGACGCCGGAGGCCATCGGCAGTCCGGCCCGGCGCCGGGCCAGGGCCCAGCCTGCCCCGCCACCTGCGAGCGCCGCCAGGACCGCCGCGATCAGGCTCACTCGCGGAGCCACCCGCGGCGGCGGAACCAGAGGTAGATCGAGAGGACGATCCCACCCATGGCCGCGAGCACCATGGGGTAGCCCCAGCGAGAGCGCAACTCCGGCATGAAGTCGAAATTCATGCCGTACACACCCACGAGGAACGTGAGCGGAAGGAAGAACACCGAGAAGACGGTGAGGATGCGCATCACCTCGCCGGTGCGGTGGGCCGCGAGAGCGAGCTGCACGGTGAGCACGGTATTCACGTCGTCGAGCAGCTCATCGGCGTAGAAGTGCGAGCTCTCGACGTTCTCCTGGACGTCACGGAAGAGCGAGGCCGACCGCCCCGACGACGGCGTCAGGCGCTGTACCACGTCGAGCGTGCGCCAGAGGAGCCGCTTGATGAGCGTCACCTGCCGCTTGAGCACGTGGATCTCGCGCAGGTCCTCCGCGAAAGCCCGCGCGTCCGCGTCACGCCCGCCGAAGACCAGCTCCTCGAACGCGTCGATCCGCGCCTCGATCGCCTCCATCGGCTTGAGGTAGGTGTCCACCGCCCCGTTCAGCACCTGGGTGAGGAGGTAGGTCTGCAGCCCCTCCTTCCCGACCCGCGCGCCCTGCTCGGCCTGCAGCCTCGCCTCCAGCGTCGCCAGCCATGGCTGCTCGGTGCGGTGGATCGTGATGAGGAAGGACGGTCCCGCGAAAATGGCGATCTTCCGCGTCAACTCCTGGACCGTGGCGCAGCTGCCCTTCGATTCCTGGTCGAAGGCACGGATGATCACGAAGCTATGGGTGTCGAACTGCTCGAACTTGGGCAGGTGCTCGGGGTCGAGGCAGTCCTGGACCGCGCTGGCATGGAGCCCGTGGGTGCGCGCGATCTCCTCAAGCTCACTCGGAGTCGGCTGCACGACGTCCAGCCAGGCCAGCGCCGGATCGGCACGCTGAAGCACCGTCCGAACCGTCATGCCCGGCAAATCCGGCTCGCCGCTGCCGCCGCGCCGAACCCGTTGTCGATGTTCACCACCGTCACCCCCGCCGCGCAGGAATTGAGCATGCCAAGCAGCGCGGCCAGCCCGCCGAACGACGCCCCGTAGCCCACACTGGTCGGCACCGCGATCACCGGCACGGCGACCAACCCACCGACCACGCTCGGCAGGGCGCCCTCCATCCCGGCCACGACGATGACCACGCGCGCTTGCTTCAGCGTGTCGCCCGCCGAGAGCAGCCGGTGGAGCCCGGCCACGCCGACATCCATGAGCCGCTCCACCCGGCTGCCGAACGCCTCGGCGACCACAGCCGCCTCTTCGGCCACCGGCAGATCGCTCGTGCCCGCGGAAATCACCAGCACCGGCCCGGCGTCCGGACCCGGGGCCCGAGCTTCGGCATGGGCGAGGAACACCGTCCGCGCGACCGGATTCCAGACGACGCGTGGAAACCGCTGCCGCAGCGCTTCGGCCATCGCCTCGGTCGCGCGGGTGCCCAGAAACGACCCCGTTGCTGCCTCGAGCCGCTCGCAGATCGCGACGACCTGTTCCAGGGGCTTTCCCTGGCAGAAGACCACCTCGGGCTGCCCCTGGCGGAGGGCGCGATGGTGGTCGATGCGCGCGAACGAGAGATCTTCGTAGGGGAGGTGGCGCAGGCGCTCGAGCGCCGCGCCCGGGGTCAGGCGGCCGGCGGCAACCTCGGCGAGCAGGGCTTCGAGCTGCTCGGCTTTCACGCCACCGCGGCAACCGGCTCGAGATAGTCGAGGAAGATCGCCTCGGCTTCCGCCATGGACTCGACCTGGTAGAGGCGCTGCCGCAGGTCGCTCGCACCGTACAGGCCCTTGGTATACCAGCCGAGGTGCTTGCGAAATTCAATGACCGTCTTACGAGTGTCGCCCTGCAGCCGGAGCGCCAGCCGCGCGTGCTCGAGCGCCACCCGGAATCGCTCGGCCGCGTCGGGCGCCGGCGGAGCGGCGCGCCCCTCGAGCCGCACGCGGCCGTCCCGGAACAGCCATGGATTCCCGAAGGCGCCGCGTCCAATCATGATGCCGGCGCAGCCGGTGTGCTCGCGCATGCGCACGATGTCGTCGGCCGTCTGGACGTCGCCGTTCCCGATGACGGGGATGTCGAGCGCCTCGGTCACTCGAGCGATCTCGTCCCAGTTTGCCCGGCCGGAGAACATCTGCGTGCGGGTCCGGGCGTGCAGCGTGAAGCCACGGGCGCCCGCATCCTGCATTCGCAGCGCGATGCCGACGGGGTCGCGCTGCTCGTCGTTCCAGCCGCTCCGAGTCTTGACCGTCACCGGGAGATGGGTCGCCCCGATGACCGCGCGGATGATCCGCTCCACCAGCTCCATGTCGCGCAGGCAGCCCGACCCACCGTTCCGGTGGACCACCTTCTTGACCGGACAGCCGAAATTGATGTCGATGAAATCCGGCCGGTAGTGTTCGGTGACGAGCCCGGCCGCTTCCGCCATGGCGTTCGGGTGGGCGCCGTAGATCTGGATGCCGATCGGACGCTCGCACTCCGCGAACTCTGCCCCTTCCAGGGTGTTCCGGATCCGCCGGCGGATTGCCTCGGAAGAGAGGAACTCCGACAGCACCACGTCGGCCCCCATCTGCCGGCAGATCTGCCGAAACGGCGCCTCAGACACCCCGGCCATGGGGGCCAGGATGAGCGGGAAGGGGTGGGCGGACGGGTAGGGCAACTGCATGGGGAGAAAATACTTGGCGGCGGGACCGGTGGCAATGGAAGGGAAAGCCGCGGCGTGGAACCCTGCGCGTGCGCGCCTCGTAGTTGCTTCATGCCCCGCCACCTCGCTCTCGTCGCGCTCGCGCTGGGCCTCGCCCTGGTAGCCCCAGTCGCGGCCCAGGACGACCCCGTTCTGGCCTCGCGCGCGGCGTACCAGAAGGCCGTGCTTGCCCATCAGGCGCACGACCTCCCCGGCTTCCTGCGGTATGCCACCGAGGCCCAGCGGCTTCGTCCGGCGCACGGCGGCACCACGTACGCGCTCGCCGCGGCCTACGCGCTCGCGGGAGATACCGGCGGGGCGCTGGCCCTGCTTCGGCGGTTCGCGGCGCTGGGTTACAGCGCCGACGTGGCCGCTGATTCCGATTTCGCCGTCCTCCATGGCGCGCCGGCCTTCGACGGCATCCGCCGGGCCCTCTCGCGGAACGCAGCGCCCTTGGCCCGCGGTACGCCGGCGTTCACCCTGCGGGAGCGCGACCTGCTGACCGAGGGCATCGCGTACGACCCCGCGACCCGATCGTTCTTCGTGGGCAGCGTGCACCGGCGCAAGATCCTCAGGGTGGACCGTCGCGGGCGCGCTGCCGAATTCGTCCCGTCCGGCGGTGGGGGATTGTGGGCCCCACTCGGCATGCGGGTGGATCCGGTCCGCCGCGTGCTCTGGGTGGCCGCGGCGGCTTTGCCCCAGATGGCCGACTTCGATCCCGCGGACAGCCTGCGTTCCGGACTCTTCCGATTCGACCTGTCCTCCGGCGCCCTCACCGGGAGCTTCCTCCTGTCCCCCGACGGCGCCCCCCATCTGCTCGGCGACGTCACGGTCACCCGCGACGGGGACGTCTACGCCACCGACAGCCGCGGGCCGTCCATTTACCGCGTGAAAGCCGGCGCCGATTCGCTGGAGCGATTCCTCGAGTCCCCGCTGCTGCTCTCCGCACAGGGGCTCGCACTCGACTCGGCGGAGCGCATCCTCTACGTTGCGGACTACGCCCGGGGGATCCTGCGCGTGGACCTCGCGTCGCGCGAGGTGCGACTGATGGAGGTGGGCGACGACGTGCTCGCGCTCGGCATCGACGGCCTCTATGCGGCGGGGCGCGATCTGGTCGGCATCCAGAACGGAATCGGCCCCCACCGCGTGGTCCGCCTCCGGCTAGACGCCGGGGGCGACCGCATCGTGAGCATCGAGGTCCTCGAGCGCGCCCGGCCCGACTATGCGGAGCCGACGCTCGGCGTCGTGGTCGGCGACGAGCTCTTCTACGTCGCGAACAGCCAGTGGGAGCGCTTCCGCGAGGACGGCGGCATCGAGGGGCCCGAGGAACTGCGCGCGCCGCTGGTGCTGCGGCTACGGCTTTGACTCCCCCACAAGGCGGAATTAGCTTGCCGCCACACCATGCACCTCGCGGACTTCTTCGCCCCGGGCGCCATCACCCTCGCGCTCCGCGGCGGCAGCAAGGATGAGATTCTCGCCGAGCTCGTCGGGCTGCTCCGGCTCGACGAACAGTCCAGCGATACGCTGTTGCGCATGCTCGAGCGCCGGGAGGCCCTGGGGTCGACCGGCGTCGGGCGGGGGATCGCCATCCCGCACTGCCGGTCGCTGGTCGTGAGCCGCCTGCACCTGGCCTATGGCCACCGGCGAGAGGGCGTGGAGTTCCAGGCCATCGACAGCCGCCCGGTCCACGATTTCTTTCTCATCGTGGCGCCGCCACTCGAGATCTCGAACCAGTACCTGCCCGTGCTGGGCAAGATCGCGCAGTTTGCGAAGGAGCCGGACGTGCCCGAGCGGCTGGCCGCGTTGCAGTCGGCGGATGAGTTCCTGCGGCTCTTGGGAGAGAAGGGAGTGTAAGCGGTGCGTTGGCGGTTCCCGGCTCTCCTGCTCCTCGGTGTTCCCTGCGCGCCACTCCTCGGCCAGTCCCTGTCCGACCGCTCCACCATCGATCGCTTCCACGACTCGCTCGCCGCCGTCCACGACACTGCCGCCCTCCGCACGCTTCGCCGCGCGCTGGCGCCGGGTCGCTCGGG
>Ga0209798_10001613_pt1 | contig 13501 bp, 11 predicted proteins | sample DOMMetBare3Fresh_FD_187475 | JGI IMG/M metagenome (GOLD analysis project Ga0209798, IMG submission 187475) | Wetland sediment microbial communities from St. Louis River estuary, USA, under dissolved organic matter induced mercury methylation -... | ecosystem: Environmental > Aquatic >...
CTATCGCAATGCCCCAGATACCTGCGGCGATTGTGATCGTCAATCCATGCCGATAAATGTGCTTCGTCCAACCTGAGGTCAAACCGGCAATGAAAGCGCCGAACGCGAACGCCGCATGAAATAACCCGACAGTTGCGCCGCCGTATTTTACAGCCAGCGCCGGGAATAGTGCCTTCGGCATTCCAAAAAGCATCGCATTGATATCGATAAGATAAGTGCCAAGCAAATCCTGGCGGCTAAAGGCATATCGGATTCCTTCGCGAATAGTTTTTAAGCTCGGCGCTTCAGCATTCGCCGGAGGCGGCACTGCCCGAATCATAAACACGGCAAAAAGAGTCGCGATGAAAGTAATCAGATCAACCGTGTAGGCAAAAGCAGCACCAAATGTGCCGACTAGAATTCCCGCAAAAGCGAAACTAAAAATCGAACCGAGCGACCAACGAAGCGAATTGAGCGCGCCGACCGCAGCCATGTGCTCCGCCGGCACGATATTCTGCATCAATGCTTCAAACGCCGGTCTCTGCAAACCCGAACAAGCTGCGTGAAGCGCGACACAAACAAAGAGAACCCAGATTCGCGGCTGTGGAAGTAGCGAATTCATGAGCAAGATCGCAGTGATTATGGTTTGAATGATTTCAGTGATGCGCAGCATTTTCCGCCGATCAATCGCATCCGCGAGCGCTCCGCCAATTAATGCCAACGAAAACATCGGAAGGAATTCCGCGAGTCCGAGCATCCCTACGTAGAGATTTGATTGCGTCAACTGGTAAAGCTGAACAGGAATGACGACATAAGTCATCATTGATCCGAAAAATGAGATCATCTGACCAAAAAAGAGCAGACGATAATCGCGTGAGATTTTTAAAGGAGTGATATCAATCCACATTCAATTACCTTCCGCGATGAGTCGGCGGGCGGCGGAGATCGCTTCATCAAGATTCGCTACTTTTCCATCGAGCTGAAGTTCGTAAATCGCACTGGTTATCGCTTTGAATTTCGGAGATGGTTCAAGACCGAGTTCGATTAGATGTCTTCCTTGTAATATCGGTTTTGGCGCTTCGTGTTCGACCTTTAGCCCGCGGACTTTTTCGATAAACCATTCCTGCGATTTTGCGTCGAACCATTTTTCTTTCGGAACCCACGGCGCATTTCGCCCGAGCGAATCCGCTTTCGCAACACGATACAAGAGATCAGGTTCGACCTTCCGAGCGAGTCGCCGGAAGGCGCCATCACCCACTGGTTCTTTTGCTTTGAAGAATTCGCCGGGTTTCAAATGGTAACGAACAAGTTGAATTACCTGATCGCGAACATCGAAGCCATCGAGTGTGTGAATATTGATTCGATCGAGAAAGGAAATCGTTGGTTCAACTCCGGCTTCATCGTGAGCGAGTGAGCGCAACCGGCCATCTCGAAATTCCGTCGTCGATGGCTTTCCAAAGTCATGGCAAATTGCGCCAAGCATTACCGCGACTTGTTTTGCATAAGGAAGATCATCGATCAGCTTCCTTGCTTCATCGACGACGAGCAAAGTGTGAACATCGACATCTCCTTCGGGATGCCACTCCGGCTCCTGTGCAACTCCGACCAGCGCTTTCAGTTCTGGAAAAAGTTGATCAGCGACTTTGAGATCGTAAAGAAGTCGCAATCCAAGCGAAGGTATTTGGGCGCGCAACAAAAGCTTTTCGAGCTCGCCCCAAATTCTCTCGGAAGGAAGATCTGTCACGTCAATCGTCTTGCAAAGCTCTCGTGTATCTTCTTCCAGCTCAAAAGCAAAACGCGCGGCGAACTGCGCTGCACGAAGCACCCGCAATGAATCTTCGCCAAAGGTTTCACTCGAAACCATGCGAAGAATTTTGCGTTTGATATCGGCGCGCCCATCAAAGGGATCAATTATTTCTCCGGTGATCGCATCTTTCAGAATCGCATTGATCGTGAAATCGCGTCGGCGGCAAGCATCTTCAAAAGACATTTGCGGATCGCCTTCGACAATGAAGCCTTTGTGTCCGCGCGAAACTTTTTTCTCGCGTCGCGGAATCGAAACATCAAGGTTGTTTCCCAACTTATAGACCGTAAACGCTTCGCCAACCGCTTCAGGATTTCCGAACTGTTTCAGGATAGCTTTAAGGTCTTCGGGCGACACGCCGTAGATTTCCAAATCCCAATCTTTCGCATCTACGCCCATCAACTCATCGCGCACACAACCGCCGACGAGCATTGATCTCCCGCCATTCTCGCGGATCACTTTAGCGAGTCTCAAAATGTTTTCCGGTAAGTTCATATTTCGAAAACTCAAACAGGATAGAAACGATAAACAAGATTTCCGAATCAATCTTGCTTATTTTTTCTATCCTGCTAAAAACATCGATTAGCCCAGGCGTTTCTGCAAACTATCTTCAAGAACTGAAAGGTTGATTCTTTCTTGAGCCCAACTATCGCGATCACGAAGGGTGACCGCACCATCGACCAGAGATTCATGATCAACCGTCACGCAAAACGGCGTACCGATTTCATCCTGTCGAGCGTAAAGCTTTCCGATTCCACCTGTGTCGTCGTAAACAGTTCGCATCGAGGGTTGCAAATCTCTCTTAATGCTTTTCGCCATCTCGACTAATTCCGGTTTATTCTTTGCGAGCGGTAGCACTGCGACTTTTATCGGCGCGAGCTGCGGAGAAAGCTTAAGAATCACACGCATCTCGCCCTTGTCATTTGTTTTTTCGGAATATGCGTCCATCAAAATGGCAAGTAGCGCGCGATTTACTCCGGCTGCAGGCTCGATACAGTATGGATAAAACCGCTGTTTCGTTGCCTCGTCGAAATAGGAAAGATCTTCCGTCGAATCCGGATTTAGCCGTTTTCCCTCTGCGTCTTCCGGTTTCTTCGAATGAGTTTTGAGATCGAAGTCAGTTCGATTCGCGATGCCCATCAACTCATCCCACTGTTTCGTTTCATCATCGCGCTCGGGGAAAAAGCGATAAAGAATATCCACGCAGCGGGCGGCGTAATGAGCGAGTTCGTTTTTCTGTTGTTCATACAATTTCAAATTCTTTACCGACACGCCGAGCGATCTGAACCAGCCGACGAACGAATCAATCCATTCCTGATGAAGTCGCGGCGCATCCTCAGCGCGGCAGAAGTATTCCATTTCCATTTGTTCGAATTCGCGTGTACGGAAAATAAAATTTCCCGGCGTTACTTCATTACGAAAACTTTTTCCGATTTGCGCGATTCCAAAAGGAAGCTTCCGCCGCGATGTATTTAGTACATTCGCGAAGTTTACGAAAATTCCCTGCGCTGTTTCCGGACGCAAATATGCTAGTGCACTTTCATCTTCATCGGTTGACACCGCACCGATCGTCGTACGAAACATCAAATTAAAATCACGCGGCGGGGTAAGATCACAATCTTTTCCGCTGCCGGCGCAAACCGAAGGGTCGAGCGGACACTTAACATCTTGCAATTTATCAAAACGATATCTGCCCTTACAGGCACGACAATCGACCAGCGGATCGCTGAAAGTGGTTTCGTGTCCGGAATATTTCCACAACAAACGATTCTGAATGATTGCGGAATCGATTCCTTCGATATCATCGCGCTCATGAACCAGCCAATTCCACCATTTGTTTTTGATGTTATTCGCGAGTTCAACCCCAAGTGGACCGTAATCCCAGGCGCTTCCAAGCCCGCCATAAATTTCCGAAGCCGGATAAACAAAGCCGCGACGTTTCGCAAGGCTAACAATAGTTTCGATATTTGGTGCCGACATAGATTTGCACTTTACGTAAAACGAAAGTGTTATCTTACAGTCTCAACTTTGCATTTCACAATTTGAACCAAAGAAAAAAGGACGACCAAAGGTCGTCCTTTCGCTGAAAGTTGACGTCAAGCCAACAAACTACTGTGGAAGCGGTGGAGCCGCACCCGGCGGAACAATCCAAAACTCATAACCCGTTCTTGGGCGCTTTCCAAGTTTAGTAATTTGAATTCTTCTCGGATCAACGCCTCGGGTCTTTACCAAATAATCAAGACTACGCTTCGCAAGCACGTCGATATTCATTCGGCGCTTTCCCTCCGTTCCCTGAAAGAGAACGATATAAGCTTGCGAGTCCGGTCGGTTTTGCAATTCGATTACAAGTCCATCCAGGCGAGCCTTATCGTCATCAAACGAACGCGATTCAAAGGAATCAAACCGAAATGCTTCAGGTTTAACGGGTCGTTCGACCTGAGTCTTCGCTGCAACATTCTGACGACACGTCGTATCGAAATTGGAGCCATCCGAAACTTCAAGAGCAGCAGTGATCGTTTCACCTCCCAATCCGGAAGTGTCTACGGTAATCGAAGGCGTTCCAATACCACTGGTGATTCGCGCGGTTTCTGGTGTAACGCGCCAAACATAATTCAATGCGCTCGACCCTTCGGTAACGGCATTGAATGCCGCGAAGGTAACCAAATCACCTTCGGCAACTGAACTTGGTGCGTCAACCCGAATGTCATAAGGACAAGGTCGCTTAATTACGTCGGAAATCATTTTCAGGCAAACGCAATTTCGCACGTCTTTGACAATGTCGACGTCTTTTGCAAAGGATTTTCCGTTCGGTCCGGTGACCTCGAGTTTATGCGTTCCCGGCGAAACATAAAACTCCGCGCCGGTGCCGACACCGGACATTCCAACCTGCACTCCATCAATCATTACAGGATACGAATCCGGCGAAGTCTTGATGGAAAGTATGCCCGTATTCTTAGGTCGTTTTATCTTAGTTGCACTGCTACCTAAAACTGCGGACGCGGATCCGATAGCGAAGAGAAACGCGATCGTGAGTGCGACGAATTGAAATCTCTTATTCATTTTTTTCTTCCTCGATAGTCCGCGCCAAAAACAGCGAACAAAATCTTTTCAACAGATACTTTTAAGTCCGGCGGCGGTCATCACGAAAATTAATTCTCGTTCTTTCTCAAACGGCGTCGCATCGAAATTCCAATTCCTGCAAGTCCGGTTCCAAACAAAAGAATCGTCATTGGCTCGGGAACAGGATCCGGAGTCGGTGAATTCGGTGTTGGAGTTTCAGGAGGCGTCGGGGTCACGATCGTTACCGGTGTCGGAGTCGGTTCAACATCTTTATCGCGGAATGATCTCGCGATGAGAATTCCCGCCGGAATCGCGGCCAAACCCAACAATGTCCATTTCGGAAAGCCTCGTTTTGCGATGGGAATCTGTGCACAATCGCATGCATCATCTTCGACGATTTCCGATCGGGTCTCCATGATCACACGTTCATCGTCTTTCTGCGGAGTGCCAGTTTTCGTATCGTCGTCGGCGCCGACTGTAGTTGATCCATTTTCGCTCAACTGCAGACGTGTGAAACTCCCCGATTTCGCTTTGTCAGGACTTGCAGTTATCACCTGCTGAACCTGAGCAATTCTGACGGGAGCGGCAAAAACAACCGAGCCGCTCAAAAACAACGAAACCAAACTCGCGATGGCTATCGATTCTCTCAAATTTCTTCTAATCATCGTTTCCTCTGCTGGTCACAAAAAATCAATCCCGAGAACTCAAAAGTATGAGCTCCGTTTTGGAACAAAGGGGTCTTGGATAGCGCGACTATATCAAAATGCCGAATCAAATGCATCCATCCAAGTTTATTGTTTATAACCGCTGGGCTTTACCCATAAAACCAATTGAATTTCACCGTTCAGTTATCAAACAGTGCAAATACTCGTCTTCTTCCAGAAAAATCAACAAAAACTTTTCCCATTTAGTTTCAATATCTTACAGGCAGTCTGACATAAAAAAAGGAAGCCCACGAACGATTCCGCGTGGCTTCCTGGTAAAAACCTAAACCGAATGAACCGGCGTTTTAAGACTGACCCTGAGCTTGAGCTTCTTCGTCCTTAAGGACCGCTTTTCGCGAGAGCTTGATCTTATTCCCTTCTTTGCCGATGCACTTGACCATAATCTGCTGACCTTCTTTTAACTCATCGCGTACATCACGCACACGCCGGTCAGAGATTTCCGATATATGCAACAAGCCATCAAGACCCGGCAGCACTTCCACGAAAGCCCCGAAGTCCACGATACGAGAAACGGTTCCAAGATAGGTTGCGCCGATTTCCGCTTCCGCGGTTATCGCGCGAATCCGATCAACTGCGCGTTGCGCCGCTTCACCGTCTGCCGTCGCAATGTTGATTGTTCCATCGTCGGAGATGTCGATCTTCGCACCGGTTTCATCCTGAATTGAACGAATCATCTTTCCGCCTGGTCCTATTACTTCACGGATTTTGTCCGGATGAATTTTGATCGTTAAGATTCTAGGCGCGAAAGGCGAAATATCTGCACGCGGTTGCGCGATTGCCTGCGTCATAATTCCAAGAATATGAAGCCGGCCTTTTTTCGCCTGCTCCAGAGCCTCGGCGAGAATCTGTGCATTTATTCCCGCGATCTTGATGTCCATTTGCAGCGCAGTGATTCCTTGCTCCGTTCCGGTTACCTTAAAATCCATGTCTCCATAATGATCTTCAGCTCCCGCAATATCAGATAGAATCGCGTACCGATTCCCTTCCATTACTAGTCCCATTGCAACTCCGGCAACCGGATGAACAATCGGAACACCAGCATCCATCAACGCCAAACAACCGCCGCAAACCGACGCCATCGAACTAGATCCATTTGACTCGGTGATTTCCGAAACGATTCTTATCGTGTAAGGGAAATCCTCTTCCGAAGGCAAAATTGCTTCGATCGCGCGACGGGCAAGATTTCCGTGTCCGATTTCTCTTCGGGAAGAAGTGCCCACCCGACCGGTCTCGCCGACTGAATAGGGCGGAAAATTGTAATGAAGCAGAAAGCGTCGTTTTGTCTCGCCTTTTTCCAAGTCGTCAATGAACTGTTCATCTTCCTTAGTTCCTAACGTTGCCGAAACAATCGCCTGTGTTTCGCCGCGGGTAAACAGCGATGAACCATGAACTCGCGGGAGCCATCCAACCTCACACGAAATCGGACGAATTTCCGAGAACCTTCTTCCATCCGGACGCCGACGTTTTCCTAAGATATCCTCACGGAAAATATTTTCCTTAAGCGCGGAAAATGCTTTCGCGGCAAATCCGCGTTTTTCCGCGTCGTCCTCCGGATAGCTCTCGACAACTTCTTTCTTCAGCGCATCAACTGCGGCATAAGACGCGAGTTTGTCAACTGAGGTCGTATCTAATGCCTGACGCAGACGTTCGCCGTATGCTTTTTCAATTTCGGCGGAAATAGTTTCGTCAATCGTAGCGGCGACAAATTCGCGTTTCGTTACACCCAACGCCTTTCCGATTTCCTTCTGCCAAAGACACAGCCGATGGATTTCCTTGTGCGCTAACATCAAAGCTTCGATCATTATTTTTTCCGAGACTTCGCCCGCTTCGGCCTCAACCATCACAATCGCTTCTTCGGTGCCTGCGACGATCAAATTTAGCTTTGATTCGCGCCTTTCGCTATAGGTAGGATTGACCACATATCGATCGCCGATGAGTCCGATTCGAACGCCGGCAATCGGATTGTGAAACGCAATATCCGAAAGATAGAGCGCTGCGGATGCGCCGGTAATCGCCACTACATCAGGATCGTTTTCCGGATCTGCGGAAATTACAGTTGCAATGACCTGTGTTTCAAAGCGATAACCGTCCGGAAACAACGGACGCACGGGACGATCAATCAGACGGCATGTCAGCGTCTCTTTTTCGTTAGGTCGTCCTTCACGACGAAAATAATTTCCGGGAATTCTGCCGGCGGCATATGCCGCCTCACGATATTCCACGGTGAGCGGAAAGAAATCCAATCCTTCACGTGCAGTACGTGCACTTACCGCCGTCACGAGTACCATGGTGTCGCCATATCGGACGATTACGGAACCATCCGCCTGCTTCGCAACTTTTCCACTTTCAATGGTGAAATCTTCGTCACCCAATTTGATCGATTCTTTTAAATATTTTTTTTGTGGCATCTATTTCCTCTTTTTACGCAATGTCGTTTCGCCTTGAACATAGTAACCGCAAACGGATCGCCGTTTCGCGCAGCGAAAAAACATCGGATTAAAAAAACAAAGACGGCCAGAGCTGTGCCGTGAAGCTCTGCCGCCGTTTGATTTACTCTCTCTCACGACTGTTCTTTTTTATTCGCGATCTTAGCGCTGTCACGTTCAGCAATCACGAACAAATTCTCCGAAAGAACTTTATTAACTTACTTTGACTCGAAGAGGTCAATCATTACAATCGGGCTAATCAAAAGCCATCTTTTGATCTGCCGAAAATTCGCAAAACTATCTTCTCAAACCAAGTTTCTTCACAATATCGTGATATTTCTGAATATCAGTTCTACGTAAAAAATCCAGGTGTTTTCTTCTTTGGGAGACCATTTTCAGTAAGCCCCGGCGGGAATGATGGTCCTTGCTATGCGTTCGGAAATGCTCCGTCAGCTGTGTAATTCTCTCGGTCAATAAAGCGATTTGCACGCTCGAAGAACCGGTATCCGATTCATGTGCGCGATATTCACCAACTATTTTTTCTTTTACTTCTCTGGTTGTCGCCATGGTTTTTTATGGTCTCTCCTTAGTAGCAGAAGCTCTATATGTAATAGGCAACCGCGAAATTGTTTCTCAATATGTTAGATGCTCTTACGGGAATGGTCAATCAGACAGTTGCATGTCTATGACCTAAAGTCCGAACTCTTCCAGGAACTTCGTCGAGAAATTTCCCGATTGAAACTTCGGATCATTCACGATTCTCAAGTGAAGCGGGATCGTCGTTTTAATTCCTTCGACCACCATTGCCTCCAGCGCGCGCTTCATTCGTGCAATCGCAAGCTCACGAGTTCGCGCATGTACGATCAATTTGGCAATCATCGAATCGTAATATGGCGGTACAACATAGCCTGGATAAGCCGCCGTATCAACGCGCACACCGGGTCCGCCAGGCAAATTGAAAACGGTAATCTTACCTGGGCAAGGTGTGAACTTAACCGGATCTTCCGCGTTAATTCGACATTCGATGGCGTGCCCGACGATTTGGACATCGTCTTGCGTATATCCAAGCTCTTCACCTTCCGCGATGCGAATTTGATTACGAACAATATCGGCGAGGGTGACCATTTCCGTAACCGGATGCTCGACCTGAATGCGCGTATTCATCTCCATGAAATAGAAATTTCCATCGTCAGCTAGAAGAAATTCAAAAGTACCTGCGCTCGAATATCCGATCTTTCGACAGGCATTCACCGCAACCTCACCCATTTTTTCGCGTTGAACTTTGGTGATAGCGGGCGACGGCGCTTCTTCAAGTAGTTTTTGGTGCCGACGCTGAATCGAGCATTCGCGTTCACCGAGATGAATGACATTTCCATATTCATCTGCGAGTACTTGAATCTCTATGTGGCGAGGACTATCAATATATCGCTCAATGTAAACACTACCGTTTTTAAATGCGGCGAGTGCCTCCGACTGCGCCGTTTCTATGTTAACCGCGAGTTCTTCTTCCGAGCGGACGATTCGCATTCCGCGACCGCCGCCTCCGGCAGCCGCTTTGATAATTACTGGAAAACCAATTTCGCGAGCGATCTTAAGCGCAACTTCATGTGATTCGATCGGATCAGGGCTTCCCGGCAGAATCGGGACGCCGGCTTCTTTCATAGTGCGCCGCGCCTCGACCTTGTCACCCATCATCTTTATTACGTCAGGTCGAGGACCGATAAATTTGATATTGCAGTCTTCACAAATTTTCGCGAAGGTTTCCGATTCCGCGAGAAATCCATATCCGGGATGTATTGCGTCAACATTGGTTATTTCCGCCGCGCTTATGATCGCGGGAATATTCAAATAGCTCTGCCAAGAGGGTGGCGCGCCTATACATATCGCCTCATCGGCGAAACGCACGTGGAGAGCATCCTTATCCGCTTCCGAATGCACAGCGACGGTCCGAATGCCCATCTCTTTGCACGTCCAAATTATTCGGCATGCAATCTCGCCACGATTGGCAATCAAAATTTTTCGAAAATTACGTTTCGCCATCAAAAAAGGAACCACAGAGAATTTCATTCGAACAGAAAATACAGCTTGGAAAAATTCGGGTCACCCATCAATTCCCCGAGCCGATTCTGTATCGTAGCTTCCCTGTGGTAAAAAGTACTTATTTCTTAATTCCGAAAAGCGGTTGACCGTATTCAACCGGCTGACCATTTTCGACGTAAATCTTAACAATCTCACCGCTGGTCTCCGCTTGTATTTCGTTCATAAGCTTCATAGCTTCAACAATACAAACGACCGTCTCCGGCGTAACCCGTTTTCCAATTGCGACATACGGTTCCTTGTCAGGCGCCGGCGAACTATAAAACGTGCCAACTATCGGCGAAAGAATTTTGTGCAAATCCGAACCGGCTTCCGTTTCGACCTCGGTCTTGGGCGTTGTAGCGGGTAATGCGCCGGCAGTTGCTGAAGTTTGTCCGGAATATACAGTTGGAACTCCGGATAACTGACCGGACTGAATTATCTGCGGAGCGGGATTACGACTCAAGCGAATCCGAATATTTTCATTTTCAAATTCGAATTCGGTCAGTTGCTGTTCATTGAAAAGGTCAGCGAGATCGCGAATTTCTGACAGGTTATAAGAGCTTTCTGCAGATTCGCCTTTCTGCTTACCCTTTGAAGCACGACGCGGATTGCTACGTTCTTCTTCCGAATGCTTATCGCTTTGTTCTTTTTGCATCACCGAGGCTGAACGTTCGTTCATGGCTCCTCCAACGAAAAAAAAATCTAACGATCAACAAGTTCGATGACCGCCATCTCAGCGTTATCGCCACTACGACGACCTAGTTTGATTATTCTCGTATATCCGCCATTGCGGTTTGAATACCGGGGTCCGAGTTCTGAAAAAAGACGCTGAACCGCCTTAACGCCGGCGGTGCGTGTAGCTCGTGGCTTGCCAAATTTACCGGTCGAAACCTTTTGTTGGGAATTTCCGGCATGGAAAAATCGCGCAGCCATCCTTCGAAGATGAACGTCATTCGCTTTGCTCTTTCCACCATCAGCTTCTTTTGAACGTCTGGCGATCGTAATCACTTTTTCGACAAATGGACGAAGCTCTTTCGCCTTCGGAACCGTGGTAATAATGTAACCCTTTTCGGAGTTAACCAGGGAGGTTGCCAAATTCCGCAAAAGCGAAATCCGGTGCTCAGTGGTTCTTCCCAATTTACGATGTGCTTTTAAGTGTCGCATGAAAACTTTAAGTTCCTTAAGAATTTTATCTTACCCGCGTTCGCCGGAACCGGGAATCGGATTTCCACTTTCGTCAAACGCCATTCCAAAATCCAAACCCATTCCATGAAGCATGTCTTTGATTTCGTTGAGCGATTTTCTTCCGAAGTTCTTCGTGTTCAACATATCGCGCTCGGATTTATGAATTAATTCACGAATCGTCTGGATATTCGCATTTTTTAAACAGTTGTAAGAACGAACTGAAAGTTCAAGTTCGTCCACCGATTTATCAAGGATATCGCTCTTTACAACCGGAGCCTGTTTCGACTCTTCAATGGTAATCTCTTCTTCTTCCTCCTCGAAATTGATAAAGATCGTCATGTGGTCCTTTATCAATTTCGCTGCGAGTCCGATAGCGTCGTCCGGACGAGCTGATCCATCGCTCCAAACTTCGATTGTCAACTTATCAAATTCCGTATTTGAACCCTGACGAGTTGGTTCGACCTGGTAGTTGACTTTCTTAATTGGCGTATGAACAGAGTCAATCGGAATATACCCGATAGATAGATCATCATCATTATTAAACTCCGCGGCAACGTAACCGCGTCCGCGCTTCAGGCGCATTTCGATATCGAGACTTCCACCTTTGCCAACGGTTGCAATGTGAATCGTCTTATCTAAAACTTCCACATCGCCGTCGGTCTCAATATCTCCGCTTGTCACTTCTCCCGCGCCTTTCTTTGTCAACGACAACGTTTTGGAAGTGCCGCTATGGAGCTTAAAAGGAATCTGTTTAAGGTTGAGAATCACGTCCGTAGCATCCTCAACGACGCCATTAATTGACGAAAATTCGTGTTCAACTCCTTCAATCTTAACCGCTGTAATTGCCGCACCTTCAATTGACGAAAGCAGCGCGCGTCGCAAAGAATTGCCGATCGTCGTGCCGAATCCGCGTTCGAATGGTTGGGCGTAGAATTTTCCGTAGCGATCCGAGAGACTTTCAGTTTCCGCGTTTAACCGCTTCGGCATTTGGAAATTCGTCCAGTTATTGGTCTGTGTCATAGAATAAATTGGAAACGTAATCCTGTTTGTGATTATTAAATTAGTCGCAAAGCAAATCGCAATCGGACATATCAACGATCATTCAAGAATCGCTAAACACGCCGGTAATTCGAAACAGCGAACTACTTGCTGTAAAGTTCTACGATCAACTGTTCGTTGATATTTGCATCGATGTCTTCACGACGCGGAAGTGCCGAAACCGAAACTGTAAGCTCACCTTCAGCCGGCGAAATCCATTGCGGTCGTCCGCGCCCCGCCGCGGTCTGCCAAGCGCTCTCAATATGTGCGTTTTTCTGGCTCGATTCTTTTACTGCAATAACGTCGTTTGCTTTCACCTGGAACGATGGAATATCTACCTTTTTCCCGTTTACCAAGACATGTCCGTGATTTACCAACTGTCGAGCATGTCGCCGCGAGGTTGTGAAACCCGAACGATAGACGACATTGTCGAGGCGACGTTCGAGCATAAAAAGCAGGTTCTCGCCCGTAATTCCTTTTTGACGAGAAGCTTTTTCAAAGTAATTTCGGAATTGCTTTTCGAGAATGAAATAAATCCGCTTTACCTTCTGTTTTTCCCGCAATTGTTGCCCGTAACCGACAAGAACCTTACGTCTCGCAGTCGCTCCATGTTGCCCTGGCGGTTGCGTTCCGCGCTTCTCAATCGCACATGATTGCTTGAAACAGCGATCGCCTTTTAAAAGTAATTTCGCACCTTCGCGGCGGCATAATCTGCAAACCGCATCTTTGTATCTAGCCACTTAATTGCCTCCGGTCATTTAATTGACGGAAAAGTTTACAAACGAAACAAAAATCGTTTTCGTCCTTCATCCTTTCGATATTGAATTATCAATCCAAGTAAAAATCTATTCGTGAAGCCCAACGGTCATACCCGCCTCCGCTTTGGAGGACGGCATCCATTGTGTGGAATCGGAGTGATGTCGCGGATTGCCGAAACACGAATTCCCGCATTGTGAATCGCACGGATCGCGGATTCACGTCCGCCACCTGGTCCTTTTACACGCACTTCACATTCCCGCATTCCCGCTTCAACCGCTTTGCGCGCGGCTTCGCTGGCGGCCTGTTGCGCCGCGAATGGCGTGCCTTTACGCGAACCGCGAAACCCCCGCGCGCCCGATGATGACTGCGCAATCAGGTTCCCCTCCAGGTCGGTAATCGAGATCATCGTGTTATTGAACGATGCCGCAATGTACGCCACCCCGACA
>Ga0209798_10001614_pt1 | contig 13497 bp, 11 predicted proteins | sample DOMMetBare3Fresh_FD_187475 | JGI IMG/M metagenome (GOLD analysis project Ga0209798, IMG submission 187475) | Wetland sediment microbial communities from St. Louis River estuary, USA, under dissolved organic matter induced mercury methylation -... | ecosystem: Environmental > Aquatic >...
CGCAGATATTGCTCATTCTTATGCAAAGCATTTTCGGCTTTTTTACGTTCAATTTCACGGTCAAAATTATCCAGGGCAAAGCTTATATTGTTGGCCATTTCGACCAACAACTTGCGCACGGCTTCGTCAAAAGCATTAAGGTCGTCGGAATACAGGGTGAAGGCGCCAATGGCCCTCCCTTTTCTGCAAATAGGAAGAGCCCCTGACGCCTTCCAGACCTGACAATCGCAATCATCATCCCAAGTTTCCGGCACCGAATCACCCGGAAATTCCTGGCACCAGAATGGCTGGTTTTCCCGGATCGCCGTGATGGCGGGGCTGCGTCCATATTGGCCAAGGCCATCCGTCGATAGTTGAATATTGTCCAGATAGCCAAGTTCATCGCCGAAACTGGCCACAATCTTGATCATCTGTGTCTCAGGATCGGAAAGCCCGATCCACGCCAATTTCATACCGCCATAAATTACTGCTTCCCGGCAAATTTGCTGAAACAATTCCTGTTCGACAGCACAATGAATAATTGCCTGATTGCACTGGCTCAGCGCGGCAAAAAGCCGGGCATGCCGATGCATTTCCATTTCCATTAGCTTGCGTTCGGTGATGTCTTGAACAGTACCAAGCATTTGAATCGGCCTGTTTTGGCCATCATAGCGCAAATCACCACGGCCACATAAAACCCGGACAGAACCATCCGGGCGGGCAATGCGAAATTCCAGTTCGCCGGGCTTTTCTCCAGCTACACATGCTTCGACCCATGCCTGCATTAAGTCCCGGTGATCGGCGTGAATCAGCTTATAGAATGACTCCATATCGGGCTCAAATGTCTCCGGGGTATGTCCATAAATCCGGTAGGTCTCCGCTGACCATATGATTTTGCCAGTCAATAGATCCACTCTCCAGCTTCCAATATGAGAAATTCGCTGAGCTTCGGTAAGGATTGATTCATTTTCGCGCAGAGTGTCCTCTGCCTGCTTACGCTCGGCTAAGAACGTGGCCAAGGCCATACCAACCGCAGATAGAATCACCATGTAAAGCCAATAACCTATCAATTGATTTCTAGCGATATCGTCCGCGAAGTATCCGACTCCATGATAAGCGCCCCATAAAGCCTGTATTGCCGTCATGAGCACTACAACCAGGACACCGCGGCTACCTAAACGTACCGCCGTCCAGGTTATGCACAGGAACAGCCAGAAACCTCTGGCCACTTGGCCTAAGCTATCGTGAAACCAGTCCAGAAAAACAATTTGTCCTATCAAGAAGGTTACGCCGATTACCAGTATTGCCTCCAATACCCCTTTCATCTCAAAGCTACTGTTTTGAGGTCGCCACCAGACCAAGATGGCCGGGGCAATCAGGATGATACCGAGTGCATCAGCCATCCACCAATGAATCAGACGATTCCAATAGGTTTCGAAGTTCAGATGTCCCGAGATCAACAACACTGTAGTTCCAATCAGTGCTGCAAGGATGGTGCTTAAGCCCGCTGACAAGAGGACTAACTGCCGGTAGTCACGCAAGGAACAGAGAGAGCAAGAAAAGTTATCGCAGCGGGTCAGCAGCCAAGCGCCAGACAGTGCCTCCAAAGTGTTGGCAAGGGCAATGCCGGTGGCCGTCCCCAAAGAGATGCTTCCGATTGCATTTGCCAGGAATGCCCCAAGGAATACTCCCCAGGCATATTGTTTGCCACCCATCAGCAAAACGGCCAAAGCTACACCACTTGGCGGCCAGATGATATTGATAACACCATTAGCTGAAAAATGGTCCAGACTGTTTTTGGTTAACAACCCATAAAGTGTAGCCACACCCAGCATTTTCAGGAGCTCCGGCAGACTGAAGGTGACCCGGCGGAGCCTGATGTCAACTTGTTTCATCGTCGAAGGGTTAAGCATTTAAAGATTTCATGAGTGTACATAAAAAAGTCTAAGGGACCGTTGTTGATCCCGTTTGTTTGGGCATGGCAAGAAAAAGCTATTTTATTTGTAGTTCCCAGATGAAGCAGTGGTCCTGCCTGCTAACTTTTTTATCCGGCTTTGTGAAGTTACTCCATTTGCTTTAAACCCGTCGAAAACCAACGCGAAAAGCAAAGGTTTCGTTAAATTCAATACTAATCGATTGTAAACCTAATTGGCAGGATCAATAATCCAAAATACGGCAGTTCAACCATGAAAGACACGAAGATAACAAAGAGTTTCAATGGGGTATCAAGCCATTGGCGTCAACCTTGACGATTTGCGCAAGCTTAATGAATTGTCAGTGGCTCACTAATATTTCTTTGTGTTCTTGAAAAATTAAACCAAAAAAACTGTGGCGCTTAAAGCAAGAAGAAAGCTATTAAATATTTGTATTATATAAAATAGTTATATTTTTGCATTCACCTTTACGTCGTGAGTGCTTAAATATGCGTAACTTCATAGAGCCATTAATTTTACAAGTTTTTGTTAAATTTCAACTGCGGAATACAGCTAAATGTTTTTGTTAGTATAATCAGATAACATTTATTCAATCCTTAATGGCTTTACTCTTAATTCAAGCATAAACCATTACAGGTGGCTTTGGTTTGAGGCCTGAAGCCAGCTTCGTGCTGCAAGCTTGGGGGACTTTCCACTCCACTTTCAATGAGCTTCGCCGCTGATACAGCAACAACTGCACCGGTGTCTTTACGGGCATGGCCGCTGGACATGGTCATTATGACTCATTAAATGATGAATGTAGATTGACGATATTTTATGAACGCATCCGTGGCTTGTCAAATAGGCTTGGCTGCAGTGGACTTAAGATCGCTCACGGAATCTAGCACCAGCTTGCTGAGATTAACCGAAATCAGGCCGCAATGCATCGAGGCCAAACTTGCAAGTCTGTTATAGCCATTATTACGATTTCATTGATTCAGAGGCAAGCTGACCTTATTGTGCGGCATGACTTTAGCAGGCGAAGCATGGAAATTATCATGGTTTCTGATCAATTTTTGCGGGTACTGTCAGTAGAAAAATAGATAACTTAGCTCCTAATCATTGCCACGCGTATTTTCTTTTAATGCCTGGCTATCTGGAAAGGATAACAACGTGCTTTGGAATTCCCTTAAAATTACTATTCCGGGTTTTCGTGTGCTGCAATGTAGCTTACCATACCGGTTAATATCCAATCTGTAAATCAAACTAGCCATGGAATTCAAACTAATAAGCACTGACGGACATGCTCGCCGCGGCCAACTGTCTTTTGCCCGCGGCATCGTGGAAACACCGATTTTTATGCCGGTCGGCACCTATGGCGCGGTCAAGTCACTGACACCGGAGGATTTAGCCGGCCTGGGCGCACAGATTATTCTGGGCAATACTTTTCATCTGATGCTGCGTCCGGGCGTTGAAGTCATTAAGAAACACGATGACTTACATGGTTTTATGCGCTGGAATAAACCCATCTTGACCGATTCCGGCGGCTTTCAGGTATTCAGCCTGGGTGCACTCAGAAAAATCAGCGAGCAAGGTGTCACGTTCAAATCACCCATTAACGGCAGCAAAATTTTCCTGGGGCCGGAAGAGTCTATGCAAGTGCAGCAGGACTTGGGTTCAGATGTTGTTATGACTTTCGATGAATGCACACCCTACCCTGCCAATCTAGTTGCTGCGGAAAAGTCGATGCAACTGTCTTTACGATGGGCTGAACGCAGTAAAAAAGCCCATCGCGATAATGCTTCAGCCTTGTTTGGTATCGTTCAGGGCGGCATGTACGAGCAGTTACGCCTGGAATCGATCAACAGACTGGTCGAAATAGGCTTTGACGGTTACGCGATTGGCGGTCTGTCGGTAGGCGAACCCAAGGAGGAAATGATGGCAACGCTCGATTTTCTGCACCCGAACATGCCAACCGACAAGCCACGCTATTTAATGGGTGTCGGCACGCCTGAAGACCTGGTTGAAGCCGTAAGACTTGGTATCGATATGTTCGACTGCGTCATGCCGACCCGCAATGCACGCAACGGTCATCTATTCACCAGTTTCGGCGTGGTAAAAATCAGAAACAGCCAATATGAATGTGATAATCGGCCGTTAGATGAGACATGCGGCTGCTATACCTGCCGCAATTATTCACGCGCTTATTTGCGGCATTTGGATAAATGTAAGGAAATGCTGGGGTCGCGGCTAAATACGATACACAATCTTTATTATTATCTCGGTCTGATGCAAAGCTTGCGCGAGGCCATAGAAAAAAAAGAGCTAGCCCTGTTTATTAGGCAATTTTACCAACAACGAGAAAAAACGACAGCGACTGTGGCATAATAGTAAAATTTTATTTTGTAGAACACCAACCGAGGGCAATAATGAGTTTTTTTATTTCTGACGCAGTAGCGGCTGCGCCTGCTGTTCAACAACCTGGTATGGAAGGCATGTTATTTCCACTAGCCATACTGGTATTCTTTTATTTCTTATTCCTGCGCCCGCAGTCAAAACGCACCAAGGAAAAGAAACAAATGATTGCAGCCATGACCAAAGGGACCGAAGTTGTCACTTCCGGTGGAATTTTAGGCAAAGTTGTCGATCTCGATGATAATTTTGTAAAAATTGAGGTCTGCGACAATACCTTCATTCAGGTACAACGCCATAGCATCGAAAGCATGATGCCAAAAGGAACCTATAAGGCAATCACCAAAAAAACAACAGCTAAAGATTGAGTTGACGGATCGTATTGCGAAGTAAAAACATAGTTTAATTGTTGGAATAACACATGCAAAATCACTTCCCTCTCTGGAAAAATTTATTGGTACTGGGCATTTTTCTGATAGGCCTGATTTATTCGTTACCGAATCTATATGGCGATGACCCTTCCATTCAGGTGTCATCCAACGCTGCAATGGCTCAGGACAAGGCTAATCAGATCGAATCCTCGATTAAAAACACCGGAATCAAGTTAAAAGCTTTTGAGTTTAAAGACGGCCGGATCCTGGCTCGCTTTAATAATACCGACGATCAGTTGAAAATAGCCGATTTGCTCAGGGACCAATTGGGTAACGACGCCACCGTGGCCTTGAATCTTGCGCCTACGACACCCGCCTGGCTAAGAGCCATAGGTGCTGACGCCATGTATCTGGGTCTGGATTTGCGTGGCGGCGTGCATTTTCTTTTGGAAGTGGATCAAGATGCTGCCGTCAAACAGGCGGAAGATCGCTATAACGATGACATCAGGCAGGCATTACGTGGTGAAAAAATCCGTTACCAGTCGGTTTCCAAAGATAACGGTTTTATTAAGGTCACGCTGAAAGCCACCGAAGACAAGCCAGCACTACTGACTCTTTTAGGCAAGGAGTTCCGTACGCTGGATATCACCGAGCCTGAAGATCAGACGCAAGTTTGGTTAAAGCTTTCTGAAAAAGAAATTCGTGACACTAAAAAAAATGCTGTGGCGCAAAACATGACGACCTTGCGTAACCGGGTCAACGAGCTGGGCGTTGCCGAACCGGTGATTCAACAGCAAGGCGACAACCGAATTGTTGTGCAGTTACCCGGTGTGCAGGATACAACACGCGCGAAAGAGATTTTGGGCACAACAGCCACACTCGAATATCGTCTGGTCGATGTCGAACACGATGTGCAACAAGCTGTCAGTGGACATGTTCCGGTCGGCAGCCGCTTGTATTATGAGAAAAATGGCAATCCTATCTTGTTGGATAGGCGCATCATCGTAACCGGCGATCAAATTGTCGATGCCTCATCCGGGATGGATCAGGACGGCAGACCTGCGGTATTTATCTCGTTAAATGGCGTTGGCGCCCAAAAAATGGGTAAAATCACTCAGGCCAACATCGGTAAACCAATGGCAGTCGTGTTTATTGAATACAAAGTTGACACCAAAATAATCAATGGGCAAAAGATTCGACACAAGGAAAAAGTGGAAAAAGTAATTAGCGTCGCGACTATCCAGGGCGCATTCAGCAAGCGCTTTCAAACCACGGGACTGGACAGCCCCCAGGAAGCTCGCAATCTGTCATTGTTGCTGCGCGCTGGCGCGCTGGCGGCGCCAGTTGATATTGTTGAGGAACGCACTGTCGGCCCGAGCCTGGGCCAGGATAACATCAATAAAGGCATGATGTCGTTTGCCGTAGGGTTTATCCTCGTGGTTTTGTTCATGATAATTTATTACCGGCTTTGCGGCCTTTTTGCAAACATCGCACTAGCTTTTAATGTGATCATCATCGTAGCCATACTATCCATGTTGCAGGCAACGCTGACCCTGCCTGGCATAGCCGGGATTATTCTGACCGTAGGCATGTCGGTGGACGCCAATGTTTTGATCTTCGAACGTATCAAGGAGGAAATAAGAAACGGCAACACACCGCAATCCAGCATTTTTATAGGATTTGAAAAAGCCTTCGCTACCATCCTTGACTCCAATATCACCACACTGTTGGTCGCAGTCATGTTATTCGGTTTTGGCACGGGCTCGGTAAAAGGCTTCGCTGTAACACTTATCATTGGCCTCTTATCATCAATGTTTACCGCCATTACCGGTACACGAATGATCATGAACTGGGTTTACGGAAATCGCAGGGTTGAAAAAATATCTATTTAGAAGATTAAAAAATGAAGACTACAAATATTAATTTTATTGGTAACCGAAAGATATCACTGACGTTTTCCGGCATTTTGATGGTGATATCGATAGTCTCGCTGTCCGTGCGCGGCTTACATATGGGCATCGATTTCACAGGCGGCACACTCATTGAGGTTGGTTACCCACAAGCTGCCGACTTGTCTGTATTGCGAAATACATTAGGCAACTCGGGTTTTGCCGATGCCACTGTGCAGAATTTCGGCACAACCCGAGATGTCTTAATTCGATTGAAGCCTCATGAAGGTATAAGTAGCGTTGATTTGAGCGCACAAGTACTGGAAGCGATCAACAAAAATACCACAACGCCGGCAAGTTTACGGCGTGTTGAGTTTGTCGGCCCGCAGGTCGGAGACGATCTGGCAGAGGATGGCTTTTTGGCTTTATTGTATTCAACAATAGGCATATTGATTTATGTCGCGTGGCGTTTTGAATGGAAGTTTTCTCTGGGCGCTGTCATAGCAACCTTTCACGATGTTATCGTGACTTTGGGTGTCTTCTCGGTTTTCGGTCTGGAGTTTGATCTGACGGTACTAGCCGCCATTCTGGCCTTAATCGGTTACTCCCTGAATGACACCATTGTGGTTTATGACCGCATCCGGGAAAATTTCAGAAGCATGAGAAAAATGTCCACCGAGACAATCATGAACAATGCGATCAATGTTACGTTAAGCCGCACCATCATGACGTCGTTTACTGTAATTCTGGTGCTGGTTTCACTGTTTTTCCTGGGCGGCCAAGTGATTCATAACTTTTCTATTGCCCTGCTGTTTGGCGTCGTTTTTGGTACTTATTCCTCCATTTTTATCGCCAGCCCCATGGCTTTGATACTGGGTATCAGCCCCGAGGATTTGATGATACCGGTCAAAGAAGGTGCCGAATTGGATAGCCGACCCTAACATTTTAGTCTCTTCGAAAAACGGTGGCTAATCAGGTATAATCAACGATTTTTAATTTATTAACCGGAGCTTTAACACACATGGCGATAGAACGCACATTTTCAATCATCAAGCCTGACGCGGTAGCTAAAAATATTATCGGTGAAATCTACAGCCGTTTTGAAAAAAGCGGTTTGAAAATTATTGCTGCTAAAATGCTGCATATGACTCAAGCACAAGCCGAAGGTTTTTACGCCGAACATCGTGAACGCGGCTTCTATAAGGATCTGGTTACTTTCATGATTTCAGGCCCGGTGATCATTCAGGTGCTGGAGGGTGAAAATGCCATTCTCAAACACCGTGAGATTATGGGTGCAACTAATCCCAAAGAAGCAGCACCCGGAACGATCAGAGCCGATTTCGCCAACAGTATCGATGAGAATGCCGTGCATGGCTCTGATGGCCCCGAAACCGCCAAAAGAGAAATCGCTTTCTTTTTCACAGACAATGAACTCTGTGCCAGAACCCGCTAAATCCTTAGCAATCAATTTGCTCGATTTCGACAGAAAGGGGCTTATAGATTTCTTTGCCGGAATGGGGGAAAAGCCATTCCGGGCGACCCAGCTTCTTAAATGGATCTATCAGGAAGAAGTCAAAGACTTCGACCTGATGAGCAACTTGAGTAAGCCGTTGCGTGCCTATCTGAAAGAGAACACTTGCATAAGGGCACCAGAAATTGCTGTTGAACAAACGGCCACTGATGGCACTCAAAAATGGGTGTTACAAACTAGTTGCGGTAACCGTATCGAAACAGTATTCATCCCCGAGGAAGGGCGCGGTACTTTATGCGTTTCCTCGCAGGTCGGCTGCGCACTGGCCTGCACTTTTTGTTCCACCGCCCAGCAAGGCTTTAATCGCAATCTGACCACTGCGGAAATCATAGGACAGCTTGTCGTAGCACAAAAACGATTGAGCAAGACAGCCCGAATTACCAATGTCGTGATGATGGGCATGGGCGAGCCATTACTAAATTTCGACAACGTTGTTGCCGCCATGAATCTGATGATGGACGATTTCGCTTTTGGACTTTCTAAACGCAGAGTGACGATCAGTACCTCCGGGATAGTCCCAGCCATGAACCGTTTGACAAAAGTGTGCGATGTCAGCCTTGCTGTGTCCTTACATGCCGTGACTGATGAATTGCGTAATGAACTGGTTCCGATCAATAAAAAATATCCGTTACAGGAATTGATGGAGGCTTGCCGGGAGAACGCCAAACTGGCACCACGGCGAACCATCACCTTTGAATATGTCATGCTCAAGGGCGTCAATGATTCAATGGAGGATGCGCGAGGACTAAGCAAGTTATTAAAAACCGTTCCTTCAAAACTCAATTTAATACCTTTTAACCCATTTCCAAACTCCTCTTACTCTTGCTCAAGCAAAGAAACGATACACCGCTTTAAAAGCCTGCTGAATGATGCGGGCATTGTAACCACCATAAGAAAAACACGCGGCGAAGATATTGATGCGGCCTGCGGCCAATTGGTTGGAAAAGTACAAGATAAAAGCCGAAGACATCTTAAACTAAACGCAATAGGTCCCGAACGTGCTGCTTAATCTAATCAAAATGATGTATCGAGTCCCACTTTTTCTGCTGACAGTTACTTTGATTGCCTGCACGTCTACGACCGAAAAAAAAACGACAGATTCGGCCGATGTCTATTTACAGCTAGGCGTGCGCTACCTGAGCATGAATAAGCTCGAAATTGCAAAAGAAAATCTTCAGCAAGCCCTTAAAAAAGATTCCCATAATGCCCAAGCTCATAACGCATTGGCTTTTTTATACGAAAAACTGAATGCATACGATGATGCCAGAGACCATTATGAAACGGCGCTGAATCTTTCGCCTGAGGACCTTGGAATTCAGAATAACTTTGGCCGTTTCTTGTGTGACCGCGGTGAATTTGAAAAGGGCATGGCATTATTAACGCAAGCCAGCTCGACTCCGCTAAATGACCGCCAATGGCTGGCCTTAACTAATGCCGGACGGTGTCAGCTAGCCATGAAACAACAACAAAAGGCCGAGGACTATTTTAGACAGGCGCTGCAGTTAAATGATGCTTACGCACCAGCATTGCAGGAAATGCAAAAACTCAGTTACCAAAAAGGCGAACTTTGGCCGGCAAAAGGATTTTTACAAAGATATTTGAGTGTTGCGTCCCATACGCCCCAAACCCTATGGATAGCACTGCAAACGGAACGGGCATTAGGAAATCAGAAACAGGCCGCTGAATACCAAAAACAGCTACTCGAAACATTTCCCCTTTCAGAAGAAGCTAAGTTAATCAAGTCTGCTTTACCGTAAATAGCCTATCAAACACTATGGCCAGCAATATACAAGCAATTCGCGGTATGCATGATGTTCTTCCCGAACATACACCGCTCTGGCAATATGCTGAACAAATTATCCGGGACCTACTTGGCGCATATGGCTACCGGGAAATCCGATTGCCCATTGTCGAAAAAACCGAACTTTTTAAACGCTCCATCGGCGAAGTGACCGATATCGTCGAAAAAGAAATGTACACGTTTGAAGACCGGAACGGTGACTCCCTGACCCTGCGCCCCGAAGGTACGGCCGGCTGTTTGAGAGCCTGTCTGGAACATGGCTTGTTGCATCACCAAACGCTGCGCTTATGGTATTATGGCCCAATGTATCGCCATGAACGGCCGCAAAAAGGCCGCTACCGGCAATTCATCCAATTGGGGGTGGAAGCCTATGGCATGGCCGGCCCCGACATCGATGTTGAATTGATTCTGATCATGGACCGGCTATGGAAAAAACTGGGTATCCGCAACAAGGTTCAGCTGCAGATCAATACTTTGGGCACTATCGCTGAGCGCTTGAGTTATCGCGAAAAACTGGTCGGCTATTTTCAAGGCCATAAAGCTGAACTGGATGAAGACAGCTTACGCCGACTGGAAACCAACCCAATGCGCATTCTTGACAGCAAAAATCCGTCCCTGACGCAGGTTATTGCCAACGCCCCGGCATTGCTGGATTATCTCGGCGAAGACAGCCTTCGACATTTTAAAACTTTCGCGGCAACGCTGGATTATTTGGGCATCGATTACCAAATTAATTCCAGACTAGTGCGTGGACTGGATTATTACAGCCTTACCGTTTTTGAATGGATAACCGATGAGCTTGGTTCACAAGGCACGATATGTGCCGGCGGGCGATATGACACCTTGATCGAACAATTGGGTGGGAAAGCCAATCATGCTATTGGCTTTGCGATGGGTATCGAACGTTTACTGGCCCTGATTGAAACCGGATCTGATTTTCTGTTAGCCAATCCGGTTGATGTCTATCTAATCCGGGTCGGTGAAATGGCGGAACGGGAAGGCTTACATTTCGCCGAGTCAATCAGGGACCAAATTCCCGGCTTAAAATTACAGGTTAATTGTGGTGGCGGCAGTTTTAAGAGCCAGTTTAAGAAGGCCGATAAAACCGGCGCCAAATTCGCCCTCATTCTTGGCGACGAGGAAACTGCCCGCGGTGAGGTCGGCGTTAAATCGTTACGTCATGAACAAGAACAACAGACAATGTCGCAACAGCAGGCGATTACATTTTTGCAAGATCATTTTTGCAAATTGAGCTAATTCAGGAACCTAGTTTAAAGTTTTACTGATTTTTAAACATGCAAGCTTAAGAGAATATACGTGGAAATTTACGATACTGAAGAAGAACAACTGGACGCATTAAAAAGATGGTGGAGAGAAAACGGACAATCCGCGATCATCGGCTTGATTTTGGGTCTTTCCATTATTCTGGGCTGGAATTACTGGCAGGATTATAAGAAAGACCAGGCGAGTCAGGCTTCGGCATTATATGATCAGTTATTGAAAGCAGTGGCAGCTGATCAAAACGACTCGGCTGACAAATTGGCCGAACGGCTTCAAGAGCAATTCGGCTCTACCGACTATGCTGCTTATAGTGGACTTCTCCAAGCAAAAATAAAAGTTCAAAAAGGTGATCTTGCCGCCGCAAGACCCATTCTTGAAAAAGTCACGGCTTCTTCGAATCAGGAAATCAGCAATCTTGCCAAAATCAGACTGGTCCGTTTAATGATGGCGCAGGGACAATTTGAACAGGGCTTGCAACTGATTAACGACATCGATCCTGCGAAAACAGCGAGTTTCTCAGGTAACTATGACGAATTGGTGGGAGATTTGTATGTTGCGCTTGATCGTCTTGACCAGGCGAGGACTTCCTATCAAAAAGCTCTGGAAAATGGCTATAGTTCACCATTATTGCAATTGAAAATTGACGATTTGACGACTCCCGAAAAGGTGGATAAACCAAAATAATGCGCCTGTTTACACTTTTATTGCTTTGTTTGGCTTTAGCAGGTTGTGCAGGCTATGATGCCTTAAGTGAATCCGTTTCGGGTATTTCTGATTATTTTTTAGGCGGTGAAGATAATTCCGATCCACCCAATGAATTGCTTGAATATAGCCCAGAGATTGAAGTCGATGTGCTGTGGAAAGAATCGACCGGTGTGGGAACAGACGGACAATTATTGAAATTGGTTCCCGCGGTTGGTTTCGGGAAAATACTGGCAGCAGATCGAGATGGGTTAGTACAGTGCCGTGAATTAACTACCGGCCAATTGATTTGGGAAGCAGAAACAGAAATTCATTTTTCGGGTGGCCCGGGTTTGGGCACCCACACTGCAGTATTAGGCTCAAGTGATGCCGAAGTTGTCGCATTGAATCTTGAAAACGGTGAAGTACTCTGGAAATCCAAGGTATCCAGCGAAGTGCTCTCTGTTCCTGTCATTGCCAAAGGCATTGTCTTAGTGCGCACGACGGATGGCGCCATAATAGCGCTGAACGAAAAAAATGGCGGCCAGCTTTGGCGTTATGAACATACCGTGCCGCCTTTAAGTATTCGCGGCACCAGCGCTCCGATTATCGTAGAAGAAAATGTCATTGACGGTTACGATAACGGCAAGTTAATGGCTCTGCAACTGCTTGATGGCAAATTTGTCTGGGAAGCCAGTATCGCGATACCCAAAGGCCGCTCTGAAGTTGAAAGGCTGGTGGATCTTGATGCCGATCCGATTGAAACCGGCGGTGTTATTTTTATCGCCGGCTACCGGGGAGGAGTTGGTGCCATATCAGCGCCGGATGGCGATGTATTATGGCGTAACGAAGAAATATCTTCCTATTCCGGCTTGAGCCATGACAATCGATACCTCTATTTAGCGGACTCCGAAAGCCATGTATTGCAACTGGATCAGCGAACCGGTAGACCATTATGGAAGCAGAAGGATTTGCATCAACGAAAATTAACAGCCCCCGTTTATTATGAGAATTATGTGGTCGCCGGCGACTTTCAAGGCTATGTGCATTGGCTATCCAGTAGTGACGGCAGGCAGCTTGGCCGGGTACAGGTTACCGATTCGGCAATCGAAGCCAAACCCGTAGTAATGGACAATATCGTTTATATTTATGCAAAAGACGGCACTCTCGCCGCTCTAAAAATCCGGTCACGCTGACATGCTGCCAGTTATTGCTCTCATCGGGCGCCCTAATGTCGGTAAATCGACCTTATTCAATTATCTGACCCGCAGCCGGGAAGCCCTTGTTGCGGATTTTCCCGGATTAACCAGAGACCGCCAATATGGGCGTGTCAAACAAGGTAACCGCGCCTGTCTGGTGGTCGACACGGGTGGAATAGCCGACGATGCCGAAGGCATAGAAAGTTTTGCCAGGAAACAGGTGCAGATTGCGCTGGAAGAAGCCGACATCGTTTTTTTTATTGTTGATGGACGTGAAGGCTTAAGCGCTTCGGACAAAATAATTGCCGACAGTCTTAGAAAGCTTAATAAACCGATCGTCCTGGTAACCAACAAGATTGATGGGATAGACAGCAGTGCCGCCACCTCCGACTTTTACTCGCTGGCACTGGGGGAACCGGTGCCTATTGCCGCTGCCCATG
>Ga0209798_10001615_pt1 | contig 13496 bp, 12 predicted proteins | sample DOMMetBare3Fresh_FD_187475 | JGI IMG/M metagenome (GOLD analysis project Ga0209798, IMG submission 187475) | Wetland sediment microbial communities from St. Louis River estuary, USA, under dissolved organic matter induced mercury methylation -... | ecosystem: Environmental > Aquatic >...
TGTCCCTCAACAACTTCCCGAACGATGAACAGCCCCACTCGACGGGCGTTGCGGCACCTCTTCCGAATCGGCGAGGCCCTTCGTTTGCTGCCTGGTGTGCGACGGTCTGGTCGTCGTCCATGTCGCTCGCAATGCCCAGCAGGATCTCTCGGCAGTGGTCGCGAAGTGCCAGGGCCGACATCGCTTGTGTGGTGTCGATCGATCGAGCGAAGGTCTCCTACAAGCGGGCCCGGGCGCGCTCGCACCCGAGCGCTGGCGGCTCGTTGGTTCCATGGCATTTTGCGGCTGCGTTGGTTGGTGTATGGCCAGGGCGACCCGAGGGCCAGCACTGTTGTTGCCGAGGTTTTCGGCAGAGGAGCTGTCGGTGCGGCGCGCGGCGACCTTGGTGACGTCGGTCTCAGTGTGCCGCGACGGAGACTTGTCGGACTTCAGCGTCCGGTCGGCAGGGGGTTTGCGAAGCGCTGCCGCAGGTTCACCGTTCCTGCGTGCGGTCATTGATACTGATTCAAGGCGACAGTCGTATCTGTTCGCCAGCGCACGCGCAACGCTGCTTCGCCGATCGCGCGTCGGGCGCCCAGGGCATCGCCCTCGGCCGATCCACGTTGTCGAGAAGCTCAACAAGGCAATGCGGGCCTGGCCGATCCGATGATGAAGGCGCGCCTCTCGGAATTGGGCACCAAGGCCCTGCCGATCGATCTGGGCATGAAGCCGATGGCGGTCACGATCGTCACTCTGGAGAATCGCACCGTGAGGCCGGTGGTTCAGCGTTTCGTCGAGCAGGTGCGAGCGGTCGCCAAGGCCCTTTCGGACGCGTAACTCAGCCCTCGTGCCGGCGCACGTCGAAATCGGCGCTCCACTACGTTGCCATCCCTGCGCCCACAAGCTGCATCCGTAGCTGCATCCGCCGCGCGGTTTGATCGACACCTTGCGTCATCTGCACCGCGTTGGGCGGTTCTCGTTCGCGTGATGGATGCGCAAGGCTTTCAACAACCGCATTGAGCCGTCGGCTGCTGCGCGCTGCTGACGGCGGCGATGTCGCGCGACGTCCGCAGGTTTATGGACGATTTAGCCGCCGTTTCAGGACTTTTATGCCGCAAGCGCCGAAAGTGAACGCATCGATTCAGCAACCGCATCGTCCGATGCAGCGAAGGAGACCCGATGAAATTCCTTCTCAAGCGCGTTGACCACGGCCTGGCCAACCTGGTCTATGTCGCGGTCTGTGCGGCTTGCGCCGGCTGCGTCATGTACCTCGTCGCCAGCTTGGCGGCTGCGCAGGCCTGAACCGTATCGCATCAGGAAAACAAGAAGCCCAGGGAGGCGATTCGCTACTTTCACTCACTTTGGAGATTGCCATGTTGAAGCTCAATTGGATTGCAGGTGCTGCCCTCGTTTCACTCGGTTCGCTGGCGTTCGCGCAGCAGCAACTCAGCGCGCGCGAGCAGGCGGTCGACGGCTCGACCGGCGCCCGACAGCCCTTCGTCTCGACAATGACCCGAGCCGAAGTCACGGCCGAACTGGCGCGTGCGCGCGCCAACGGCGAACTCGACGGATGGCGCGAGCAGAGCGTCGACGGCGCGTCGATGTTCGCGGCCAACACCGCCGCCGGGGCGCAGGGCCGCGCCTTTGCCAAGCCCGGACTGACGCGCGAGCAGGTCAGGGCCGAACTCGATCGCGCCCGTGCCAATGGCGAGATCAGCTACGGGCCCGAGCACGGCGGTCGGCATTGATGCGGCGCCGCCGCGCTGCGCCGCCTTCGGCGGCCCGGCGCGGACGGCCGCTGTGGCCGTGAATCCGCTTGCAAGGCCGTGCGGCCGGTCTAAGCTGTGCGACCGGCACCACTTTCGAGCGCAATGCAGTTCCTCGACTTCGCGAGCCCTCGACCTGCCGAGCGTGCTCTGGCCCGTCGGCGCCGCGGCGTTGTCGCCGCGCTGTGCAGCCTGGCCTGCGCGACGCTGCTGCCACTGGCTTCGGCCTGCGCTGCGGCCGACGCCCGCCTGGGTCCACCCGGTTCGCCGATCCACCTCAGCGTTGGCTACATGCCCTACGCCAGCAGCACGTGGTCTGGCGTGGTCATGCGCGGCAAGAAGTTCTACGAGCAGTACCTGCCGGCGGGCTCGACGGTGGAGTTCGCGAGCGCGCTCGACGGCGCCAAGCTCGCTGCCGCGGTGGGCGCCGGGCAGCACCAGATCGGCTACGTCGACGACGTGGCGACGCTGCGCGGCGCGGCTTCGGCCGAGGTCACGCTGGTGGCGGCGCTCGGCGTGGCGCAAGACCAATGCAGCGTGCTGCTGGTGCGCCCCGATGCGCCGCGCTTTCCGAGTGGCGCGGCCGCGCTCGGCTGGCTGCAAGGCCATTCGCTGGCCGCGCCCAAGGACAGTTGCATGGAACGCTTCGCGCGGCGGCTGTTGCGGCTGCCGGGCGTCGCCGCAAACCTGGTGCTCGACCAGAACATCGAGGTCATCACGGCGGGCATGCGCGCCGGCCGGCTCGACGCTGCGGTGCTGTCGGAGCCGAGTGCATCGCGCCTGGTCGGCGAAGGCAGCGCGCGCCGCGTCGCCTCGGGCGCCGGCTGGCAGCACGTCGATGCCGCTGGCCTGGTGATGCGCACCGAGCTGCTCGTCCAGCGACCCGATGTCGCCCTGGCCTGGCTGCGCGCCGAACTGCAGGCCCAGCAGTTTCTGGCCGATCCGGCCAACGCCGGTGACATCATGCAGATCGTCGCCGCGCAGACGTCGGGTTTCGAAGCCCACGACCTCTGGCAGGGCCTCTACGGCGACCACGCCGAGCTCGAGGGCGGGTCGAGATTGCGCCTGGCGTTGCCGTTCGTCTTCGACGCGCCGACGCTGCGATCCTTGTCCGAGGACAGCGTGGCCGCGACGTGGCGCCCAGAGTTCGCCGAGCGCGTGCTGCGCGACGCCGCAGCGGCGCGCGGCCGGCGCGAGATCCATGTGCTGGCGCCGCCGCCGGCGCTGGCCGCGCGTGTGGCGGGCCGGGGCCGGCTCGACATTCGGGTCGATGCGCAGGGCTGGGGCGGTGGCGACGCGCGCCAGATCGCCATCGTGCTCGACGCTGTCGCCGCCGAGCTGCTGTCGAAATTTCCAGGCCGACCGTTGCCGTCGATCCGCGTCTCGCACTCTGTGCAGGCGCCGGTGGCGCTGTACGAGCGTGGCCCGGGCGGCGAACTCCGCATCGAACTGACGGCCAGCGGCTCCGACGCCGGACCCTACGTCTACGAGTTCGCGCATGAGTTCTGCCACGTCTTGTCGAACCACGAGCGCCATCCCCACCATGCCGTGACGCGCAACCACCAATGGTTCGAGGAGGCCTTGTGCGAGGTCGCCTCGCTGTACACGCTCAAGACCCTGGCCGCGGTTTGGCAGGAAAAGGCGCCGAGCGCCGCACTTGCGGCCGCGGCCCCTCAGTTGCGGCAGATCGCCGAGCGTTTCGAGCAGGAGTCGCACCGCAAGCTGCCGCCGGGCACGACGCTGGCGAGCTGGTACCGCGCGTCGGGCGAGCAACTGGCCCGCGGTGCCTATCAGCGCGGCAGCAACGAGGTCGTCGCCAACCTGCTGCTGCCGCTGTTCGAAGAGAACCCCGACCTGTGGGAGGCGATCGGTTTTCTCAATCTCGACGCACCCGGGACGACCTTCCAGCAGTATTTGCAGACTTGGCACGACAACGCGCCGCCGCGCTACCAGGACGTGATCCGCTATGCGATGACGTTGTTCTTCGCCCGCGAGACCACGGCCGGGACCACGGCGAGCTTTCCGCAGCGGCCGATCGAGATCATCGTCACCTTCGGCCCTGGCGGCGGTGCCGACGGCATGGCGCGCCAGCTGGCTGCGCTGCTCGAGCCGCTGCTCGGCGTGCCGGTGCTGGTCAGCAACGTCCCCGGCGCTTCGGGCAATGCCGGGCTGACCAAGCTGCTGCTGAGCAGCGATCCCGACCACACCGTGGCAACCTTGACGGCGCTGACCGCGGCGGCCTGGGCCAGCGGTGTCGGCAGCGTCGGTGCCGACAATTTTGCGCTGCTCGGCGTCGTCCAGGATTCGCCGTCGATGCTGTTCGTCGCCGCCGACAGCCCGCTGCAAGACTTCGCGGCCTTTCTTGCGCAGGCCAAGGCGCGCCCGGGCACCTTGCGTGTCGCCACCTCGGGCTACGGCACACTCGACGACGTGACGCTGGCTCTGCTCGCCGGCAGCGGCTACCGGACGCTGAACGCACCGTTTGCCAAACCCGAGGAGCGCTACGAGGCCGCGCTGACGCGTCGCACGGATGCGTTGTTCGAGGAGCCCGGCGATGTCGCGCCGCACCTGGCTTCGGGCAAGTTGCGTCCGCTGGTCGTCTTTGCCGACGCGCGCCACCCCGCCTTCCCCAGCGTGCCGGCGATCCGCGAGTTCGGACTGGCGATCGGCGACCTGCCGAACTTCCGCAGCCTGGCGATGCATGCGCGCACGTCGCCGGACAAGGTCAAGCTGCTGGTCGATGCACTGCAGCAGGCGTTGGCCAGCCCGGCGTGGCAGCGCTATTGCGCACAGACCTACACCTGCATCGCGATCGACACGCCGCAACAGGCCCAGGCGCGCGTGCAGGCGCTGGTCAGCAAGGTTTCGGCGACGTTGGAGCGGCTACCGCGATGAGTGCAAGCACGCTCGGCTTTGCGACGCTGGCGCGCATGCTCGCCTGGGTGCTGGCGGCGCTGGCCACCGTGCCGGCGGGTGCGGCCGGCGAGCAGTTCATCCCGGTCTTCACCGGCCGCGAGATCGCCGGGCCGGCGGGAGCGATGGCGCCGGCCGGCACGGTCGATTACCTGCGCCTGCTCAATCGCCGCGACGGCGGCATCAACGGCGTCAAGCTGGCGTGGGAGGAATGCGAAACCGCATTCGACGACCGGCGCGGCGTCGCCTGTTTCGAACAGCTCAAGGACCGCGGCGCCCAGGGCGCAGCGGTCGTCATGCCGCTGTCGGGCGGCATCGCGCAGGCGCTGACCGAGCGCGTGCGCGATCAGCGCATCCCGATGCTGATGCTCGGCTACGGCCGCGCCGATGCCTCCGATGGCCGCGTCTTCCCCTATGCATTCCCAGTGGTGACCAACCTGCTCAGCCAGGCGGCGGCGCAGATCCGTTTCATCGGCACCAGCGAAGGCGGCATGGCGCGATTGCGCGGCAAGTCGATTGTCAACCTCTATCTCGATCTGCCGACCGGTCGCGAAGCGATCCCGCTGCTCGATGTGCTGGCCGGGCAATATGGTTTCGACCTGGTCCACATCGGCCTGCCGCTGCCCGGCGTCGAACAGGCCGCGGCCTGGGCGCAGATTCGCCGCATCGACGCGGACTGGGTGCTGCTCGCCGGGCCGGGTCCGATGACGCCGGCCGCGCTCACCGCCGCCGCCGCCGCCGGCTTTCCGGCGCAACGCATCGTCGGTTTTGGCCTGTCGGGCGCCGAGCAGGACGTGCTGCCGGCCGGCCCGGCCGCGGTCGGCTACATCGCGCTCGCGCTCAACCCGTCGGGTCGCAACTTCGCGGTCATCCGCGAGATCGCCAAGCACGTCCACGACGGCCAACCGCCGGGCCATGTCGGCAGCGCCTACTACAACCGCGGCGTGATCCAGGGCATCCTGCTTGGCGAGTCGATACGGACGGCGCAGCGCCGCTTCGGCGCACGTGTGCTCAGCGGCGAGCAACTGCGCTGGGGCCTCGAGCGTCTCGCCCTCGGCGAGGCGCGCCTGGCCGAACTCGGCGCGCTCGAATTGCTGCAACCGCTGGCGCTGTCGTGCCTCGATCACGAGGGCGGCGGCGCGGTCAAGTTCCAGCAATGGCTCGGTGATCGCTGGAACGTCATCTCCGACTGGGTCAGCGGCGACCAGGCGCTGGTGCGGCGACTCGTCGAGCAGGCGGCCACCGCTTATGCCAAAGAGCGGGGCATCGACTTGCGCGACTGCGCGAGCGAACGCTGAACAGCAGGCTTCAGCACGTTTCAGGCGCGCTTCAGGACTTCTATGACGAAAGCGCCCAAGATGTCTCCACGGAAAACGGCAACGTAATCTGCGCCGAAGGAGCTTCGAATGAAAGCTGATCTCGCCCACGCCGACGCCCGACGCAATCCGTGGCGGCGCGCCCGTCGGTCTTCAACCAGACTCTCCGAAGAGAGAACCGACATGTACCACGCACCGCCTCAACGCCTGATTCACTGGATCGACGATGCCGCCAATGCCACCGTGGCCGTTGCGGGGACGCTCGGTTTGGTGATGATCATCTTCGGCTGACGCGCCCTGAAGCGCAGTCGGCTGCGCACGCCGGCGCTACGCCGGCGCCTGCTCGGCGGCGTAGGCCTGCGGGTCGAGCCGACGCATCTCAGCTTCGATCCAGGCCTGCACTTCCTTCATCAGTTCATCGGCCTCGCGCCCTTCGACCGCAATCGGCTTGCCGATCGAGATGTCGATCACGCCCGGCTTGACGAGCAGGCTCTTGCGCGGCCAGCAGCGCGCCGAGCTGACGGCGATCGGCACCACCGGCGTGCCGGTGGCCACCGCCAGGCGCGTGCCGCCGGTCTTGTAGGTGCCTTGCTGGCCGCGGGCGATGCGCGTGCCTTCGGGAAACATGATGATCCAGCTGCCGTTGGCGAGGATGCGTTGGCCCTGCTCGACGACGCGCGTGAAGGCTTCGTTGCGCCTGCTGCGGTCGATGTGGATCATGTCCATGCGGCCCATCGCCCATCCGAAGAACGGGATGTAGAGCAGTTCGCGCTTGAACACATAGGCCAGCGGGTGGCTCATGATCGTCGGGTAGGTGAAGGTCTCCCAGGTGCTCTGGTGCTTGGACAGGAGGATCACCGGCGACTGACGGTTTGCGGGCGGCAGGTTATCCATGCCGTGAATGCGTGACTGCACGCCGCAGATCATGCGGCAGCCCCACATCGCCGTGCGCAGCCAGCCGGCGCACATCCAGTAGATGCGGTCACCGCTCATGAACATGGAGGCGACGAGCACCGCCAGCGCCCAAGGCACCACGGTGACGGCCATCCAGGCGATGAACAGGGCGGAACGGATCGCGCTCAGCATGCGCTTCAGTTCGGCAAATGGCCCGGCCGCGAGTCTTCGCCGACGATCCCCGCGGCCGTGTGCTCGCGGTGCAGCACGAAGTCGGCGAACGCCGCCAGGTTGGCGTGGACCCGCGCGCCTTCGATCCCCGCCGTCCAGGCGGCGAAGACTTCGGCGCTGAGTGCCGCCGCGCGGCCGGTCCTCACCACGTGCGGCTCGCACCCCGCGGCGTGCGCTGCCTGCAGGTCGCGCTCGGTGTCGCACACCATCGGCACGCGCGCCAGGTCATCGACGCCGTAGCGCTGCGCGATCTGGTGCATCAGCCCCGGCAGCGGCTTGCGGCAGCTGCAGTGCTCCTCGGGGACATGCGGGCAGATGAACACGGCGTCAATGCGCCCGCCCTTTTCCGCGAGCATCTGCATCATCTGCTGGTGGATGGCATTGAGCGAGGTCATGTCGACCAGCCCGCGTCCGATGCCTGCCTGATTGGTGGCGACGACGGCATGCCAGCCGGCCTGGTTCAAACGGGCCACGGCTTCGAGTGCACCGTCGATCGGGATCCATTCCTGCGGCGCCTTCACATGGTCGTCGCGGAAGACGTTGAGGACGCCATCGCGTCCCAGGATGACGAGCTTGGGGCTGTGGTGGTGGCTGCTCTGCATGGCGATGCCCCTCAGGTGGCCAACTTGGAGAGATCGGCGACGCGATTCATCGACTGGTGCAGACGTGCCAGCAGGGACAGGCGGTTGGCGCGCAGCGCCGGGTCGTCGGCATTGACCATCACGCTGTCGAAGAAGGCGTCGACCGGCGCCTTGAGGGCGGCCAGTTCGCGCAGCGAGGCGGTGTATTCGCCTTCGTTGAACAACTCGTCGGCTTTGGGCGCGACGTTGAGGACCGCATCGTGCAACGCGCGCTCCGCCGGTTCGACAAGGCGCGCCGGGTCGATGTGCGCCGCGCGAGCCGCATCGCTCTTCTTCAGGATGTTGGTGATGCGCTTGTTGGCGGCGGCCAGCGGCGCGGACTCGGCCAGCGCAGCAAAGGCGCGCACGGCTGCGAGGCGCTTGGGCAACTCAGCCCAGCGCGGCGGACGCACGCTGACCACGGCATCGACTTCCTGGGCGCTGTAGTTCAGCTCACGCAAGTAGCCGACGAGGCGGTCGTACATGAAAGCCGTGACGTCATCGACGTTGACGACACCATGCGGCATCGCCGTCGCGGCGGTCATGACGAGCTGCGGTACTGCAAGCGCCAGATCGCGCTCCACCAGCATCCGGATCACACCCAATGCATGGCGTCGCAGCGCAAACGGATCCTTGTCGCCGGTGGGTCTCTCGCCGACGCCGAACAGGCCGACCAGCGTCTCCAGTTTGTCGGCCAGCGCCACCGCGATGCCGACCTCGTTGCGCGGCAGCGCGTCGCCGGCGAAGCGCGGCTTGTAGTGGTCCTCGACGGCGAACGCCACGGCCTCGGACTCACCGTCGTGCCGCGCGTAGTAGCCGCCCATCACGCCCTGGAGCTCGGGGAACTCGCCGACCATGTCGGTGACGAGATCGGCTTTGGCCAGCAGCGCCGCGCGGTCGGCATGCGCAGCCAGCGCAGCACTGCCGAGGAAGGTGCCGACAGCGCTGGCGATCTGCCGCACACGCTGCACGCGCTCGCCCTGCGAACCCAGCTTGGCGTGATAGACCACCTTGTCGAGCATCGGCAGGCGCGATTCCAGCGTCTTCTTGCGGTCCTGATCGAAAAAGAACTTGGCGTCTGCCAGGCGCGGTCGCACGACGCGCTCGTTGCCCTGCACGATCGCGCTCGCATCGTCCGGGCGGATGTTGCTGACGACGAGAAACCTGTTGGTCAACGCGCCTTTGGCATCGAGCAGCGGAAAGTACTTCTGGTTGGCCTTCATCGTCAGGATCAGGCACTCGCTCGGCACGGCGAGGAACTCGGGCTCGAACTGGCAGAGCAGCACGTTCGGCCGCTCGACCAGCGCCGTGACCTCGTCGAGCAGCGCATCGTCGTCGATCGGCACGAGGCCGAGCGGCGCGGCGGCGTGTCGCAACTGGCGCGCGATGTCGGCGCGACGGTGGTCGAAGGCGGCGATCACGGCGCCTTGGGCTTCCAATTGCTGCGCGTAATGGTCGGCGTCTTGCAACACCACCGGGTCCATTTGCGCTTCGAAGCGGTGGCCTCGCGTGTTGCGGCCCGACGTGAGGCCGAGTGCCCTGACGTTCACCACGTCGGCGCCGTGCAGCGCAACCAGGCTGTGCGCGGGGCGCACGAAGTTCACGCTCGTCCAGCCGTCGGCGAGCTGGTAGCTCATCACCTTGAGGATCGGCAGCGTGCGCAGCGTTTCATCGAGGGCGTCCTGGAGGCCTGCGGCCAGAGGGGCGCCGCGCACGGTGGTGGCCCAGAACAACGTGTCTTCCTTGCGTTCGAGCTGCGGCACCACGCTCGCACCCGCGCCGAGCGCGGCCAGCTTCTTCAGCAGCGCGGGCGTCGCTGCGCCGGCAGTATCGAACGCCACCTTCGCCGGCATCAGCTTGTGGCTGACAGCGCGGTCCGCGGCCTGCTGCAGTACTGCGCTGATGTGCACCGCCAGCCGCCGCGGCGTGGCGTAAGCGGTAACCGCCGAGTGCTCGCCGAGCAGGCCTTGCGATTTCAATGCGGCCGCCAGCGTCTGCGCAAACGCATCGCCGAGTTTCTTCAGCGACTTCGGCGGCAGCTCTTCGACGAAAAGTTCGACGAGCAGGCTCTTTGTGGAGCTCATGCTGCCTTCTTCGCCAACGCGGCTTGCACTTCCTCGGCCCACGCCTTCGGCGCCATCGGGAATCCCAGGCGTGCCCGGCTGTCGAGGTAACTCTTCGCCACCGCGCGCGCCAGCACGCGGATGCGGCCGATGTAGGCTGCGCGCTCGGTGACGCTGATCGCACCACGCGCGTCGAGCAAGTTGAAGCAGTGGCCGCACTTGAGCAGTTGCTCGTAGGCCGGCAGCGCGAGCTGCTGCTCCATCAGGTACTTGCTCTGCCTCTCGTGCGCCGCGAAAGCGTTGAACAGGAACTCGGTGTCGCTGTGCTCGAAGTTGTAGGTGCTTTGCTCGACCTCGTTCTGGTGGTAGACGTCGCGATACGTCAGACCCTCGGTCCACGTCAGGTCATAGACGTTGTCGACACCCTGCAGATACATCGCCAGGCGTTCCAGGCCGTAGGTGATCTCGCCGGTGATCGGCTTGCAGTCGATGCCGCCGACCTGCTGGAAGTAGGTGAACTGCGTGACTTCCATGCCGTTGAGCCAGACCTCCCAGCCAAGGCCCCAGCAACCGAGCGTCGGGTTCTCCCAATCGTCTTCGACGAAGCGCACGTCGTTCTTCTTCAGGTCGAAGCCGAGGTTTTCCAGTGAGCCGAGATAGAGCTCGAGGATGTCCGACGGTGCAGGTTTGAGCACCACCTGGTACTGGTAGTAGTGCTGCAGGCGGTTCGGGTTGTCGCCATAGCGGCCGTCCTTCGGGCGGCGGCTGGGCTGCACATAGGCCGCCTTCCACGGCTCGGGGCCGAGCGCGCGCAGGAAGGTCGCGGTGTGGCTGGTGCCGGCTCCGACCTCCATGTCATAGGGCTGCAGCAGCGCGCAGCCTTGACGGCCCCAATAGTCCTGGAGTTTGAGGATGATGTTCTGGAAGGTGAGCATGAAGGCCGCGATTCTACGGAGCGGGTCTCTGCCAGCGGCCGCACAGCGCAAGCAACGCAACGACCAGTGCCGCCAGCGGCCACAGGCCGAAGGCCTCGGCCCAATGCGCAAACGGCGTCACGCCGTTGCGGCCGTCGACCTCGGCTTGCAGGGCGCCGCGCTCGAAGGGTTTCATCTGCGCCGTGACGACGCCGCGATGATCGATCGCCGCCGTCGCCCCGGTGTTGGTGGCGCGGATCATCGGCCGCTGCAGCTCCAGGCTGCGCATGCGGGAGATGTTCAGGTGCTGCGGCAGCGCGATCGTGTCGCCGAACCAGCCCATGTTGCTGACGTTGGCCAGGATCGTCGGCGCGCTCGTGGCATCGCCGAAGCGACGCGCCAGTTCCTCGCCGAACAGGTCTTCGTAGCAGATGTTCGGCCCGATGCGCTGGCCGGCAAAGGCAAACGACGGCGGTACCCTCGGCCCGCGTGCGAAGTTGCCGAGCGGGATGTTCATCATGTCGGTGAACCAGCGAAAACCGTCGGGGATGAACTCGCCGAACGGCACCAGGTGCTGCTTGTCGTAACGGTAGAACGGCTGCGGTGCGTCGCGCGAAATGCCGGCCACCGAGTTCGTGTAGCCGGCGTCGTAGTCGCCGAGCGGCAGGCCGATCAGTGCAGCGCGCGGCCCTTGCACAAAAGGCGCGATGAAGCGCTGCCAGCCGTCGTCGCCCAACTGCTCGGGCAGCAGCGGGATCGCAGTTTCCGGCGCCACCACCAGCGGCCCCGGTGCGCTGCTCAATGTGCTTTGCAGCCATTCCAGCGTTTCAGGCATGAACTGCGGCACGAACTTTTCGTTCTGCGCCACGTTGGTCTGCACGAGCGTCACGCCGATGCGCCCGGCGCTGGTCGTGAAGTCGTGCTGCAGCAGCGCCGGTGAGGCGAAGACGAGCGCCGCGACGGCCGTGCCGGCGATCAGTTGGCGCTTGATGTGCGTGCAAAAACCCACCAGCGCGGCGAACGCCGCCACGACGGCACCGAGCCCGTACACGCCGACCCACGGGGCCGCCGACACCAGCGGTGCATCGACCTGCCCATAGCCCGTGGCAAGCCACGGAAAACCAGTGAAGACGACACCGCGCGCCAGTTCGGCAGCGAGCCAGCAGGCGCCGAACAGCAGGGCGTCGGTCGCCGGGTTGCCGCGACGCAGCCGCGCGACGAGTGCCATTGCCGCAGCCATGTACAGCGACAGCGCCCCTGCCAGCGCCAGCACCGCCAACACCGCGAGCGGCGCCGGCAGGCCGCCGTAGCGGTGCATGCTGATGTACAGCCACCATGTGCCGGCCGCGAGCCACGCCGTGCCGAAAGCCCACCCGAGGAGCGCCGCGCGGCGCGGGCTGACTCGGGAGACGCCCCAGGCGAGCAAGCCGATGCACGCGAACTGCAGCCCCCAGGCCTCGGTGTGCACGAAGCTGAGGTTGAAGACGCCGCCGAGCGCGGCCGCGATGGCGACGTCGAAGACGACGGCCCGCGCGCGACCAGCGCGCATCAGCCCGCGTTCCCGCCGTCAGTCCGCATCTGCGGACGAATCGCCTTGGGCATCGGTGGCCAGACGTGACACGCGGAACCAGCGCACCGCGCCGCCGCGGGTGAGCATCACCGAGAAGCGCAGGCCACCGACGTCGACCGCTTCGCCGCGACGTGGCACGCGATTGAACTCGTGCGCGACCAGGCCGCCGATGGTGTCGAAGTCGGCGTCGGAAAAAGACGTCCCGAAGGCCTCGTTGACCGAGCCGATCGGCGCGTCGCCGGCGACGCGGTGCGTGCCGTCGGCCAACGTGTAGACGCTGTTGTCGTGGTCGGCCTCGTCGAACTCGTCTTCGATCTCGCCGACGATTTCCTCGAGCACGTCTTCGATCGTGATCAGCCCGGCGGTGTTGCCGAACTCGTCGATCACCATGGCCAGGTGATTGCGGTTGCTGCGGAAGTCGCGCAGCAGCTCGTTCAGGCGCTTGCTCTCGGGCACGAAGACGGCTGGCCGCAGCAGCGTGCGCAGGTTGAGCTCCGGCGCACGCTGCAGCTTCAGCAGATCCTTCGCCATCAGGATGCCGATGACGTTGTCGCGCTTGCCTTCATGGACCGGAAAGCGCGAATGGCCGGTGTCGATCACCACTTCGAGCAACTCGTCGTACGGCGCGTCGATGTCCAGCTGATCCATCCGTGGTGCGGCCACCATCACGTCGCCGGCGGTCATGTCGGCCATGCGGATCACGCCTTCCAGCATCGAGCGACTCTCGGGGTCGATCAGCTCACGCTGCTCGGCATCGGCCAGGGTCTCGATCAGCTCGTCTTTGCTGTCGGGCCCAGGCGCGATGAACTCCACGAGCCGCTCGAAGAAGCTGCGCTTTTCTGCGGCGGGGGAGCGAGAAGGGTGCGGGTCGGACACTGCGACGGTGTCGGATATGGCGGGGGAGAGAGAATACCCGACCTTGCCTTGCCAGCAGCAGGCCCCATCTGTCGCCCTCACTCGATCCGGACCACGCCATGTCTCAAGGACTCATTCCCGCCACCATCCTCACCGGCTTTCTCGGCTCCGGCAAGACGACGCTGTTGAAGCGCGTGCTCTCCGAAAACCACGGCAAGAAGATCGCCGTCATCGAGAACGAGTTCGGCGAGGAGAACATCGACAACGAGATCCTGGTCGACGACGCCGGCAAGGAGCAGATCCTGCAACTGTCCAACGGCTGCGTCTGCTGCACGATCCGCGAAGATCTGCGGGCCACGCTGACGACGCTGGCCG
>Ga0209798_10001616_pt1 | contig 13483 bp, 9 predicted proteins | sample DOMMetBare3Fresh_FD_187475 | JGI IMG/M metagenome (GOLD analysis project Ga0209798, IMG submission 187475) | Wetland sediment microbial communities from St. Louis River estuary, USA, under dissolved organic matter induced mercury methylation -... | ecosystem: Environmental > Aquatic > Freshwater...
TTCCCGTTTTTTTTATTCTGCTCGTTTGGCTGATACCCGGCAGCGCCGTCTCTGAAGATACTCTCCAATCGGTATTGACGCGCATGAGGCCCGGTAGTGCGGTTTCAATTAATTACCAGGAAATTCGTTATCTGAGCCTGATGTCCGGCAAATGGACAGGATCAGGTTGTTTTTATGCACTACTACCCGATGTCATGATAAAGGAACAAATATTTCCCGAACATGAGGTCATGGCAATCAGAGGCACTGAGCTCTATTATTTCAACCAGAAAAGCGGCGAAAAACACCAGGGGGACTTGACTGAACAGGGTGGTCCCGTTGCGCACACTACTGCTTTTAAAGGCCTTATGAGCGGTGACCAGGCCTATCTCAATAGCCTTTATGATATTGACTTCAGAACAAAACCAGGTGGCTGGATCATCAAGTTAACAGCTAAAAACAGCACCGGAATTGAAAATACTTTTAAAGTTAATATGCGCGGGCTTCCCGGTCAAGTAGCCAATAAGTTGGAGCTCATTATGGCGGATGGCGATCGCACTGAATTCATGTTAAGCCCGGCAAAATACGGTACGGTTGTAGAATTGAAAATTCGGGAATTGTTTGATTTACTGGGGGCGCGCTAGGTATGTCATTAACTCGGCATCAAGGCTCATTTCTGGTAGCGCTCAGCATTTTAATTGTTATAACGGTATTCACAACACATTTTAAAACGGATATCTCCGCCTTTTTTATTGCCGGTGACAATGTTGAAGAAACACTGTTGGCCAGTGAAATACAGTCTGGTGCCTTATCCCGACGAACCATCCTGTCAATAGGTTCTACTGAGAAAAAACGCATCCCGCAACGGTTTATCAATGAATTGACTATACGCCTAAAAGGAATTCCCGGTGTGGTTGACGTATGGAAAGCGGGTGAAACCAGGGAATTCACAAAAGCACTGGAACAACTTTATTTGCCCTATGGAGCGCAATTATTCAGCCGTAATCCGGAGCGTGATCTTAAAACCATGCTCAGTGAACAAGGTCTGGCCGACAGAGCGGCCGGCTTAAAACAGGCCTTGTTATCGCCATACAGTGAAACAGTCAAAAAAGTTGCGAAAATTGATCCCTTATTATTGATTTTTAATGGTTTCAAAACTTACAAGCAGCTTCAGTCCGTCGCCAAAGAGCAACCTTTGTATGAAAATTTGCTGCTGGAAACCGAAATGTCCGGCATGGATGTAGCAGCGCAAAGCGAGATTCAACAACAAATAAAAGCCGTATTTGCAGAGCAAGCCCAGCAAGCAAAAACCGATGGCTTGCGCTATCAGCTGGATATGACCGGTGTGCCGATCTTTGCCGCAGCCACGCAAGGAATGATGGAAAAAGATATTGCCTTGATCAGCACCTTGTCCACTTTCGCCTTAACGATATTGTTCTATTGGATATTTCGGTCGTTTAGCGTTTTTTTTTGGGTTTCCTGTTTGCTGGTCGCCGTGATTGCTAGCACTGTGCTGGTCGTCAATCTGATTTTCGGCTCGGTTCATGCCATGACCCTGGCAGTTGGCAGCACGCTGGTCGGCGTTTGCGTCGATTATCCGATCCATGCGCTAGTCCATGCCCAGTCTGTCGATACAGTGAAGCGCACCGTGGCCATTGCAACAATTTGGCCAAGTATGCTGATTGGAGCGGTCACGACATCAGTTGGATATCTGGCTCTGGGTCTTTCAGGTTATCCCGGTTTTCAACAAGTTGCCGTGTATGCAGGATCCGGTATTTTCGTGTCTTTGCTACTTACCCGGTATGTTTTGCCTTATTTGATTGCCAACATTGCAACAAATCCCACCCGAATTCCTGTCACCTTGATATGGATAAAGTTTTGTGGGCGTTTTCGCCCGGTCTTATTGATTATTTTACTGGCTCTGTCGGGAATCAGTCTGTATTCATTGAGCTCGTTGCAATGGCTGCAGGATTTACAACAATTAACACCAGAACTTGATTACTTGAAAATCAAGGACGAGGAAATCCGCTCGCGCATGGTCAGCATAGAACCGGGGCGGTTTATTCTGATCAGCGCTCCTGATATAGAAGGCGCCTTGCAAAAAGCCGAACAGGTCTATCAAGTGCTTGATCAGATTAAGGCTCAAGGTAGTCTGGTGGATTATTTCGGCTTATATCCTTGGCTACTGTCAGATAAACAACAGCAACAAAATGCACAAATACTGGAGAGCATGCTGACCGATACAGTCCTAAGGAACTGGCAAAAGGCGTTAGTCGCCCAAGGTTTGTCAGTGGAACATTTGGGACATATCCATGTTCCAATTAGTAAAACTTTAACAATGCAGCAGGTATTACAATCGCCAATTGGACGCATCATAGATAACCAGATTGTTAGCAACGAAACACAAACACTCATCATTATCTGGCTGGGCGAACATCAACCTGAAGTCTTGCAAAATGCACTGAAAAGCAGGGCTCACGTACGATATTTCAGTCAGCGTGATTTATTGAACAAAATGACGATCACTTATCAAAATCGAGCCGAATTGATGCTGTTAGCCGGCTTTCTTTTCATTATAGGGCTGCTCGCCTTACGCTATAAAAATTTGTGGAAAGCAATACTAACCTTAATTCCTGCGCTATTATCGATGTTGATCATCCTGGCAATCTGGTCTTTTACCGGAGAGCCGCTCAGTTTTCTGCACCTGGTTGGCATTCTGCTGGTGATTTCCATTTGCGATGACTTTGCTATTTTTTATCAGGAAAATCCGGGCGGAGACATAGTCCTGACCTATCAAGCGATTGCCGCCTCCATGCTGACCAGCGCGTTAGGTTTCAGCTGTTTGATAGTTGCGCAAACATCAATCTTAAGAACACTGGCAGAAATTGTTACTGGTGGCGTGATATTGGGTTTTTTGTTTTGTCCGATCATTATCAGGCAACCAGATTCTAAATTATGAAACAGTCTAGCTCCATTGAACCCGTAGCCATAACCGCTTATTCTACTGTCAATAGCTGTGGGTTCGGAAATGACGCCCTGCTAAAAGCCTTGCTTGCCAACCAGTCCACTCTTACGACATTAAAATTATTCGAGTTGCCATTTCCAACCTATGTCGGTGAAATTAAAAAGCCATTACCGGAAATTTCACCTGCATTGGAACGTTACCAAAGTCGCAACGCCCGCGTAGCATTGGCAGCCTTGAATGTTGCCGAGGATGGCTTACGGGCGGCCATTGAAGCTGCAAAATCCCGGTATGGCAAACAGCGAATTGGCGTAGTCATCGGCACCAGTACTTCCGGTATATATGAAACGGAATCGGCTTATGCGGCATTCCTGGAACATCATAAAATGCCGGATGATTTTCATTTTATTACCCGGCATGCTTATCAAGCTACAGCACGTTTTTTGCAACTGGAACTCGATTTAAAAGGACCTTGCTATGCCATTTCAACCGCCTGCTCGTCCAGCGCCAAAGCCATTGCCACCGGACAGCGTTTGATTGCTAGCGGGGTTTGCGATGCCGTACTGGCTGGCGGCGCCGATACCTTGTGCCGGTTAACATTGTATGGTTTTAAAAGTCTGGAATTAATTGCTGCGCAACATTGCCAGCCTATGGATAAAGACCGATCCGGCATCAACATTGGCGAAGCCGCAGCCTTAGTCCTGTTGGAAAAAAACACGGCGCATACGAGACCCCCTCTGCTGCTGGCCGTCGGCGAATCCTCCGACGCCCATCATATGAGCTCCCCGCATCCTGACGGTTTAGGCGCTGCGCTGGCGATGACCGGTGGTTTGCAACTGGCCGGTATTGATGCGGTGCACGTTGATTATTTGAATCTCCACGCCACTGCGACGAAAATTAATGACCAGGTTGAAAGCCAGGCGGTTTATCGGGTTTTAGGCGATCAGGTACCATGCAGTGGTACCAAAGGTATCACTGGCCATACTCTGGGTGCCGCCGGAGCTCTGGAAACCATTATCGCCTTGTTGGCCTTAAAATATCAATTTATCCCGGGCACCGCCGGTTTACAGCAAACTGCAGACGAATGCCGATGTCAGGTTATAAAAAATCCTGTCCCGAATCAATCCTTGTCCATAGCCATGAGTAATTCCTTTGGATTCGGTGGTAATAATGCCAGCGTCATCGTTTCCGTTAACCATGAGTAAACCGGTGTTTATACATGGCACGGCGATTTGTTGCCCCGAGCCTTTGTCGCTGGATGGCTATCATTTGCCAACTTTGGAAGTTGATAAAACCCTCATACCTGTGGTCCTGCGCCGTCGTACCAGTTTAACCACACGCCTCGCGGTAACCGCCGCTCATGGTGCTTGTCAGCAGGCCAGAATAGACACAACAACCTTGCCTTCGGTATTTGCTTCACTGGGCGGTGAAATTCAGGTCACTGATGCCTTATGCCGCTTATTACCCACTAATGAACCACTGTCTCCTACACAATTTCATAATTCGGTGCACAACACCACCGCGGGTTATTGGGGAATTTTGAATCAATGTCAGGCACCTGTCACAGCCATTGCGGCAGTTGATGATACCTTTGCCATGGGCTTGTTGGAAGCATGGACGCAATTACAACTGAAACCGGGCAATATATTGCTGGTTTGCTATGATGAATTATGGCCGCAATATTTGGCTCCACCCATAGGACAAACGGCTTTTGCCTGCGCATTGGTCTTGAGCACGGAAAAATCAAACTCATTAGCATCAATTACCCTGCCGAAAGTGGAACCTGTAAAATCCTGTCTCGATGAGCAATGGCTTTCACTGGTCGATTCGGCGCCGGCTGCAGCGTCAATCCCGTTACTTGATGCAATTTACAATGCCAGGGGTAGCAGACGAATTCCTCTGAATACTAAAGGCGATATTTGGTTTACTTATTTTGAGACTTTTTAATATGTCTAAACAGAAAATTTATGATGTGATCGTTGCTGGTGGAGGTCCCGCCGGAACAACCGCTGCGACTTTATTGGCACAATATGGCCATCGGGTTTTATTGATTGAACAGGGTCAACACCCGCGCTTTCATATCGGCGAGTCCATGCTGCCCAGATCGGCACCCGTTATGCAGCGTCTGGGAATAGCCTGGGAAGATGGGAACCTGGTCAAGGGCGGTGCCGAATTTATTGATGAAAAAACCGGCAAAAGAACTTTTTTCCCTTTCCAGGGAAAATACCGTACCTATCAGGTCGAACGTTCCGTATTCGATGAGCGACTTTTTAATAATGCCGTTCAACAGGGTGTCACCGCTCATCAACAGGAAAAAGTGACGGCGATAAGCTGTACGGTTGATAATGTCGTGGTAACAACCGATCATTCGACCTACCATAGTCGCTATTTCATTGATGCCACTGGCCGCAGTGCCTTGCTGGGTAAAAAGCATAAAAGCATCAATAAACTGGATAATTTGGGTAAATTTGCCCTTTACAAACATTATCATCTGGCATCCTCACCTGCTACTGAGCAACTCTTTGCCACTGGAAATATTGAAATCCTCCTCACGGATATTGGCTGGATTTGGTGTATTCCGTTAATCCACAACCGCCTCAGTGTGGGTTTGGTGGTGCAAAAACAGTATCCTGACGATTTGAAACGTAATGCCCTGTTCGACCACTACATCAATGCATCGCCACGCATGACTGAATTGCTTGCCAATGCTGAACTATGGGCTGATCTACGCGTAGAAGCGGATTTTAGTTATTTTAACGAACGCCGTTACGGAATGCGCTTTGCCTGTTGCGGTGACGCTGCCGGGTTTTTAGATCCGGTTTTTTCGTCGGGCTTTTTCTTTGCCGCAAAAACGGCGGAATTTATCGCAGATCAGGTACACCGGGGCTTCGTTGAGGGCAGGGAAGCGGATCCGGAGTTACATGCCGCCAACGATGAAATTTATCAAACCGGCTTTCAAACGATGTATTTAATGATTGAGCGATTTTATTGTTCTAATCTGGTCCATAATCTGTTTTTCGAATCAGACCGGGAAGAACGTATAAAAAAAGAAATAACCGCTATTTTGGCAGGTGATTTATGGATGGAAAACAACGATTTCCAGAAAGGTTTGTTGCAAGGAAGAAATAGGGTGATAAGCAAAAACATGTAAATTTAAGGAATATTGGGCACAATGAGAAAGATCTTAGTTTCAGGACGATAATTACTGATGATCCACGCTGAAACAAATATTCCTGCAGCTTGCACAGTTCTGGTAATTGGTGGCGGACCCGCTGGAAGTAGCGCTGCCACTCACCTTGCGCAAAGCGGCATCGATGTTGTCGTGCTGGAAAAAGCTCTATTTCCAAGAAATCAGGTCGGTGAAAGTCTGATCCCCAACTTCTGGAAATTTACCGACTTACTGGGTGTCTCGGAAAAAATTCAGCAAGAGGGTTTTGTCGTTAAATCAGGCGGCATTTTTGCCTGGAATGATAAAATCCGGCAAGTTAAATTTTCAAACTTTGGCTTTTCACGCCCCGGCTTGCATGTTGAGCGTGACATTTTTGATGAAATTTTACTGGACCATGCGCAAAGCTGTGGCGCAACCATTTTTGACCAGGTCATCGTAAAAAATGTCGATTTTTCGGATATGCTGAAACCAATGGTCTCCTTTACCGATAAACGAGGCGAAACCAATACTGAAGGTGTCATTCAATGTCAATATGTCATTGATGCCAGCGGTCATAGCTCGTTTTTAGCCAGCAAGTTAGACACCCGGCAGTCCATTAATTCTGGATTAAAGTTTTTATCATTATGGGGGTACTTCAGCAACTCCTCTTATCTGGGCGCAGATCAACAGAGTCACTCACCGGATTCTTTGAAAGACATGCCCCCGGTTACTTTTGTGATGTCTTTTGCGGATGGCTGGATTTGGCACATTGTGCTGCGTGAAAAAACCAGTGTCGGGTTAATTGTGCATACCGACAAAACCAAAGGCATGAATAAATGGCAACGGGAAGAATTTTTCAGGCAAACCTGTCAAACTTTGCCCTATTTAAAACAATTACTGGCATCGGCTGAATTCATTGAGGGCTCGTTGCAATATCGGCCAGATTATTCCTATTACGCTACCCGAATATGTGGCGAAAACTATTATTGCATCGGTGATGCCGCTGCATTTGTGGATCCCATATTTTCCCATGGCGTCCAAAATGCGTTTTACAATGCCAATATTTGCACGCTGGCAATTAAAGAATCCTTAAAAAACCCTCGGAATCGGGCCCGTTATAGTCAGCTTTGCGAAAGTCGAATGCAACAGTTTTATGGATTTTCCAGAGCATTGGCATTAGGCGATTATGGTTGTAACGGGGTGAATCGAGCACTGGTAAAACCGTTGATGAAAGCAATGTCACCTCTGGAATTGGAACTGATTTTTTTGGTGGCGCAAGTTACCAACCGATCCGAAAATTTCAATGTATTAGCAAGAGAAACTGGTGTGTGGACTGACTTTGAACACCAACCCCCGCAATCAGTCACCGAAAATATCGCCCTAAAATTCTAATACTGTCAGGCTTGCTCCAAATACCATCATAATGTGGCTTTGAGTTAATAGATAAGATTATTTTATGCTTCCAAACCTCTATTTGAACTGGTAAAAAAATATTTTTAAGCTAATCTTATCAGCATCACTAATCAACTGATGATGGCTATGAAAAAAAAGATATTTCCACGTATTTCAACACAATTATCCGCTATAGTGACCAATCAAGAAGGTATCCGTCTTAAGGTTATTGCGTTGGACACTTCTCAATACGGTTTTACTTTTCAATGCAGTACCTTTCAACGTAATTCGCTGACTCCCGGCGGTTGTTTTATCCATAACGGCCGACCGGTGGAGCTCGAAGTGTTACTCGACATCCCCTTCCCTAATCAATGCCTGCAAATAAAAGCACGCTGCCATGTTGCTTTTTCGAGACGTATTGCCAGTGATAAATGTGAAATAGGGATACGATACGAAGAATTTGACGGCGATGGTTACAATTATTTGATTCAGTTTATCGAGACTAACTCAAGTACGACTCACATGCCAATGATGTCGACTAAGTCATTGATGGGACAGTCCCAAGTATTCGTCTAATTGTTTATCTTGATTCGCAACCAATGCCAGCCGCTTTGATTGTGAAAAGTTAATTTTGTAGGAATCTGAAAACTGACTTTCACTTGGCACGTAATTTACTGAGAGGGTACCAGCGGTGTCTGGATTAATTTACGCTTGGCCGCGCTGGCTTGGAACCAGGATTTTATGAATGAGGGCTTTCATATGTTTATTTTGGTGCTAGCCGGCCTGAAGAAAGTAAGTCACTTACGGCTTTAACTAGTCTTAATAATTCCAAATATTTGAGTATTGGGGGAAAATTACCTTTATAACGGGGACTTGTCCAGTGCTGACTATTTAATATCACTACTGGCATGTTTCAAATATTTGATTTTCAGTTCATATGATAAATGCACCGCTGAACATCAAAATGTTCCTGCGTTTACTGCATTTTAGATTGACGTAATTTACCCCTACCGGGGTGCAAATATCGGTGTTCCGCCTTCCCAGGCAGTCATATACACCCTACTTGAATTTCAGCTACTGCGTCTCTTTTTAAACTATCCAGTACCAATAAAAACTACCTTTTACCGGTACTGAACCTAAGAAGACGCAGCTAGCTGACTGGAGCGGGTATTATTTATCTGTCCAGATCAATTCAACACGACGGTTTTGGGATCTACCCTCTTCCGTGTTGTTGTCAGCAATAGGCTGGTCTTCACCGAAACCTCTTGGATATAATCGGTTGGTAACACCTTTTTTCACCAGGTAGTCGGCAACTGACTGTGAACGTCTTTGTGACAGTTTCAGGTTATGCTTACTGGTTCCTTCGCTACTGGTATGGCCATGGACTTCGATATCGTTTTTCTGCGGATAGGCGATAAGGCTTTCAGCAACACCATCAAGAATGATCATTGCATTTGGCGTTAACTTTGCAGAATCGTATTTAAAGTTGACACCTTTTAACTCAAGACTGATCGGACAGCCCTGACTGTCAACCTTGCTGCCTGCAATAGTCCCTGGGCATTTATCATCGCAATTATTGACCCCGTCGACATCCGAATCCATCGTCGAACAACTTTCGGCTGGCGCCGCCGCTACCGGAACTTCCAATTTCGGTTCAGATTTTGGTTTTGCTCCAAACGGAATGACAAAACCAACATTCACCGTCATATCATGAAATTCATCGGTGCCAGGACGAAATGCTGCATTAAAGTTATTATTATAACGATAGCGCACATCACTGCGTAGCAGGAAGTTATCGTGGAGTTCGTAGGTAAAACCGGCACCCGCTTCACCTATGAAGCCTATGCCGCTATCGCCGGGAACACTAGTGTTCATCGCGCCTAAACCAATAACCGTGTAGGGAGCGAAAGCACCACGAGAAAAGTAGAATTGCAAATCAGCAGAACCGCCAGTTAAATCCCAACGGCCTGTGTTGCCCGTATTTACGTTGGAATAGCCGCCAAAGCCCTGATAAAAACCTTTTAATTCGACATTAAAATGTTCATTGAGGATTTTGCCGATACCCAAACCGCCGCCCCAACCGTCTTTCGCATTCCGGTCACCACCGGTTTTAAGAAATGTTGCGAAGGGTGCGACATACCATCTATCATCCTGATATTCATCGGCCTGAGCAATCGACAGCATACCGATACTGAATACAGCAATAGCAAGTAATTGTTTTTTTAACATAAAGTCTCCTTGGTTACAATTAAGAAATCTTTGATTAACAAATCCGATTAAAGTCATCTTCGTTAATGAATGAATCAATTATTAGGTTGTGATAATTAATAGAGATTATTTAACGGCATTGAGCCGATTAAATAGATATTCAGTTGATGAAGGCTCTGATTCAGTTAATTTATGGTAACTATTCAGCCCAGAAGCAACCCCTTCACCGCCCTGAAGAAGGTCAGGATCAGGGCTAAGAAGCATTTTGTCTTGAATCGAACGCGCCCTCACCCAAGCCTCCAATGCCAGTAAGGTAATAGCTTTACCGTTCTTCATTTGTTGGCCGATGGTCGATCTGTTAAACCGTTCAGGTTCCGACTAACACACAATGAGTAGCTTAACTTTACGGCATTATCAATCCTCTCTCCTTTATGCCCTGTGGGTATTTATGCCCTGTGGGTTGTTTGGACAAGGCGTTTATCGCTTCTCGCTGTAGAGTTACAATTTAAAACTTGTTGTAATTTTACAACCAACTTTTTGCACCATTTGTCGGTAAGGATTATATTATATTTACCGAACAAAGCAAAACTTTATTATAAATTATAAGCATATTTTATCAAGTCACCAAAAGAATAATTCTGGATGTTACTCTTAAATATGCCAAATTTGTCTCATATTTGCAACATCCATTGAGCAAAAGAATATTGCGTAAACTTTTATTCCCTCAGCCAGTCCCGCGGTTTTAAATAGCCATCATAAAGCGATGCCTCCTCACTGTCCGGTTCGGGCCGCCAATTATAGGTCCAGTGCGCGACCGGCGGCATTGACATCAGGATCGATTCGATCCGACCGCCGGATTGCAAACCAAACAAGGTACCCCGGTCATAGACCAGATTGAATTCGACATAGCGGCCACGACGATAAAGCTGGAAATTGCGCTCCCGGTCGCCATAGGGAGTGTTTTTGCGCTTTTGCACAATCGGCAAATAAGCCTCGATATAGTGATCACCGACACTCTGCATAAACGCAAAGGATTGTTCAAAGCCCCATTCATTCAAATCGTCAAAAAATAATCCACCCACACCGCGAGTTTCATTGCGATGTTTAATGAAAAAATAATCATCGCACCATTTTTTGTAAAGCGGATAAACTGCATCGCCAAACGGCAGGCATGCAGCGCGGGCGGTTTCGTGCCAGTGCAAGACATCCTCCCTGAATGGGTAATACGGCGTTAAATCGAAGCCGCCGCCGAACCACCAAATGACCGGCTCACCCGGTTTTTCAGCTATTAAAAACCGTACATTGCAATGCGAGGTCGGCACATAAGGATTATTGGGATGAATAACCAATGATACGCCCATCGCCTGAAACTGCCGGTCGACCAATTCCGGGCGCTTGGCAGTAGCCGAGGGCGGCAACTTAAAGCCCGACACATGTGAAAAATTGACGCCACCCTGTTCGAATATCTGCCCATTCGCCAAGACTCTGGTTCTACCGCCGCCTCCTTCGTGACGTTCCCAACTATCTTCAATAAACCGTGAGTCAGGTTCTTCCTGCTCCAATGCAATGCAAATGCTGTCCTGCAATCCCAGCAGATAAGTTTTTACTTTTGAAATATCGTCTGTATTCATGTTTAATCTTTTACCGGCAAATTGGAAGCAAGCGATATTATCTGCTACAACGGCCCAATCCAGCAAAGCGTTACAAAGCCGGTCTGACTTAATCAAGTTTGCTGTTCCAGTTTAAAATCGCTGTAAATACGGTATTTTTATGCTAGTTAGGAGAAATTCATACCCTGTTAACCGATCCAAGACTTCCCACCCGAATTACACCAATAACACACTGGGTAAGCGAAGCTTAATAATCGTTTATTAACCCGCGTGGCTGTGGTTTTGCTCGAAAGAACCGTTTGCGCCCAAAACAAAACCGCCTGGCTTCTGCCTTATTTGGTCAAATACAGGAATAATGTAAGCATCCGTTGATGTTTTGGACGTTATTTGAAATCTTCGCGACACCGCTACCTAAATATTTCTGTAATGATCTCTATTGATGATTAACCTGCACATTATTGTCCCCACTCAAGGTGATCGCTTCAATTGTCCTCGGATTACAAACAAAGAAATAAACAAAATCCGTGTAATCAAGCTGCGACCTGAGTCTTTTTCTCGGCTCACCACATACAAAACGAACTCACAGCCGTGAAACTTATTTAAAACTATGAATTATAGGCATTATTGAATATGCCAGTTATGGCGTCGAGGTTTATTCGAATGGTAGACTGGTAACTGCTGCCTGTCCTTGAAAAAGGACGCCAGAGCAGTAACAATGCCAAAAACTATTGCCGAGCAGCAATAAACCTGTCCATGCATGGATTCGTTTGCAGCTAAAATTTCAAAACGGGGCGTTGAATTTCACTGGAATCAAGATGGTTTCCAAACTCGTTCAGGTATAATCCACTGTCTGACAATAGATTTTCTGACGGCAAACCTTATTAAAATGGGAATTTTAGCAAAACTGGCCTCGCAAACCGCAATCTACGGGATCAGCAGTATTTTCGGGAGGTTCCTCAACTACCTTTTGGTCCCGCTTTATACCTATCACTTTTCAGCTACTGAATACGGCGTTGTCTCTGAATTTTATGCCTATGCCGGCTTTTTTTCCGTTTTCTTGCTATTAGGGTTTGAAACAGGTTATTTTCGTTTCCGCAACAAGGAGCAACCGGATCAGGACTTAGCTTATTCATCGGCGCTGCTGTTCATTGCGCTGATCAATATGAGTTTTTTTCTTATTATCCTGCTGCTCAACAAGCAACTGTCAGCAGCGCTCAATTACGCCGATCATCCCGAGTATGTGTTGTTTTTTACGGTAATCCTTACCCTTGATGCGATTGCGTCGATTCCTTTTGCACGCTTGAGGGCAGAGGATAAAGCCTTTCGTTTTGCCGCGATCAAGGTGACAGAGATCATGATCACCGTCCTGCTCAGTCTGTTTTTTATTGTTTATTGTCCCAGGGCATATGCAGAAAACCCGCAATCATGGATACTTTATGTTTACAATCCTGCCATCGGCATAGGCTACATTTTTATTGCAAACCTAATCGCCAGCTTATTCAAGTTTATTTTGCTGGCGCCCCAGTTATGCGGGCTTAGCGCTGGTTTTGACCGAAGATTGTTTGCCCGTATGTTCCGTTATTCAATGCCTATGGTAATTATTGGGTTCGCCGGGATTATCAACGAAATGCTGGACCGGGCTCTGCTCAAATATTTGTTGCCCTATGACTGGCAGACCAATCTGAAAATGTTGGGCATTTATAGCGCCTGTTACAAACTTTCCATTCTGATGTCGCTATTCATTCAGGCGTTTCGTTATGCCGCCGAGCCGTTTTTCTTTGCTTATGCCGATAACAGCGATGCCCGCAAGATATATGCCGAAGTTCTTAAGTTTTTTGTGATTTTCTGTGTATTTATTTTTTTATTGGTGACACTCTTTATTGACTTCTTTAAATATTTTGTCGGTGAGGAATTCCGTTCGGGGCTTGAGGTGGTGCCCATTTTATTAATGGCCAATCTCTGTTTAGGCATCTATGTTAATCTGTCCATCTGGTACAAATTGACCGATAGAACCTTGACCGGCGCTGTGGTTTCGCTGTTCGGCGCAGGTTTGACTATTTTACTCAACGTCTGGTGGATTCCCATTCTTGGTTATAAAGGTTCGGCCTGGGCAACGTTGATCTGCTACGCCAGCATGGCGATTATGTCGTATTTATTGGGTAGAAAATATTATCCCGTCGATTA
>Ga0209798_10001618_pt1 | contig 13472 bp, 16 predicted proteins | sample DOMMetBare3Fresh_FD_187475 | JGI IMG/M metagenome (GOLD analysis project Ga0209798, IMG submission 187475) | Wetland sediment microbial communities from St. Louis River estuary, USA, under dissolved organic matter induced mercury methylation -... | ecosystem: Environmental > Aquatic >...
CGGATCAACGGAATAGCCGGGTCAGGCGGGTCGCGGCGGTGGCTGGGTGAGCCGCAGTGCCAGGGTGGGGCACGCCTTCACCGCGCTCTTCGCCAGCGCGAGCACCTCGGCGCTCACCGGCCCATGCACGATCGGGTAGCCCCACTCGTCCAGGCTGACGACCTCGGGCAGCATCTCGGCACACAGGCCGTGCGCCTTGCAGGCCGGCCAGTCGACCCGCAGCGTGTGCTCGCTCATCGGCTCCCCTCCACCCGGCCGCCCCGGCAGCCGCCCAGCGCGTGCGAGTCGACCTCCTCGGGGAAGACCTTCAGCATCGAGGCCACCAGGCGCGCGGTGCCGTCCGGGTGCGCGCAGGCGCCGCGTCGAACGACCAGCCCGCACAGCTCCTCCACCCGGCCGACCGGGCCGCCACGATGGACCAGGTCCCTCAGCGCCTCAGCCAGGGCAGGCAGCCCGTTGAGGCAGGGACCGCACCGTCCGGCGCTCTGCCCGGCCAGGTACTCCACCAGCGCCTCGGTCCGCACCAGCGGGCACCAGCCCTCCACGAGCGGCAGCATCACGCCGGCACCGAGGGTGGCCCCCGCTGCCGCGATCCCGATCCGGGACACCGTCAGACCCTGCAGCTGCGCTGGTTTGAGCCAGGTGCCGTGATACCCGCCGAGAAGCAGCGGCTGCGCCATCTCCTCCGCCGTCAGGACGTCCGCAAGGGGCGTGCCGAAGGCCACCTCGCGCACCTCCGGGTCCCAGCCGTCGCCCCGCAGGGTCAACAACGTGGTTCCGGGCTCGTCGGCAGTGCCGAGCGCGGCATACCCGGACGAGCCCACCCGGGCGAGGTGCCCGAGGTGCGCGAAGGTCTCCGCGTTGGACAGCAGCGTCGGGCGCCCTTTGTGGCCACTGACGGCCTCGGGCTGCCAGGCGGTCACCGGCAGGTTCTCCTTGCCGGCCAGCAGCTGCAGCACCGCCTGGGCCTGTCCCGCCACGAACCGCGGTGCGGCGTCGTGGATCGTCACCTTGAGGCGCTCGCCGGCCGCGCTGCGCTCACGCAGGGCCTTCTCGACGCCGACCCTGATGGACGGTAGCTCAGACGGCACCACGACGTGCACCTCGCGGGTGCCCAGCGCATGGGCCACCGCAGCGGCCCCGTCCAGGACGACGTGCGGCGCCAGCGTCATGAGGGCGGCGTCCTTGCGGCTCGCGGGCTCTCCCTCGGAGGCGTTCACCACGACCACGGCCCTGCGCCGCTGAGCCGAGGCCAGCTTGATGGCGGCGGGGAACCCGGCACCTCCGCGCCCGCGCAGGTCAACGTCCCTGGACAGCTGGACGAGCTCGTCGGCAGCCGGGGTGGGAGCGGGCCCGAGCCGACCGCGATGGGCGGCCAGGCCCGGACCGTGCGCGATGCCGGCGAGCAGCGCGGGACCCTGCGAGACCACCGGGTCCAGCCCCACCTCGTTGCGGACCATGGGCCGCAGGGTGGTCGTCTCTGTCGTCAATGTCATTCCTGTCGTGAATGTCATTCCTGTCAAAGATGTCGTCTCTGTCGCAGATGTCGTCTCTGTCGGGAATGTCGTCTCCGTCGGGAATGTCGTCTCTGTCGGAGATGCGGTCATGAGGTCACCAGCTTCGGTCGGACGAGCAGGCCGACACGCACCAGGACTGCCAGCCCCACGGCCAGGAGGCAGCCGTAGTTCAGGGCCGCGCCCCAGACGGTGCCGGAGTCGGTGCCGATCTGCAGGCCGTGCAGGAGGCCGAGGCCCCAGGAACCGTAGGCCAGGACGTGGACGGCGCGCCATGGCCTGTGTGACATCCGGTGACGCAGGATGCTCGTGAGCGTGACGGCGATCAGCAGGTCCAGGGAGAAGGCCCCGAGGCCCAGCCACAACGGCTCGTAGGTCGAGGCGAACGGGACGAACGCCTGCCACCAGCGGATGTCGACGAAGGTGTCGACCACGGCCGTGACGACATGCGCCGCCAGGAAGGTGACGGCCAGCATCGAGACGTTGCGGTGCAGCCCCTGGGACAGCATCCGCGGCCACAGTCGCGGGCTCACCCGCGCCGTCGAGAGCACGCCGAGCATCGTCGAGAGCGTCAGCAGCACGAGCAGGACGAAGCCGGTCCCCCTGTTGGCGAACCACAGCGCCGGGCCACTCAGGAAGTCACCTGTGGTCATGGCCGGCCTCCTCTGCGGCGGGCCAGCGGTCGGTGCGCACGACCCTGCCCTGCGTGCTGACGAGCCGGGCGGGGATCTCACGCTCGTTCAGCCAGCCAACTGCCGCCTCCCCCAGCACGACTGCCGCGGTGCTTGCCGTATTCGCGGCCACGCAGGTCACGCCGGTCGCCGTCACCGTGCGCCACCGGCCGCTGGTCGGCTCACCGGTGCGCGGGTCGACCAGATGGTGGCGTATGACGCCGTCGCGGACCCACCGTCGGGCGGCCGTGCTGGACGTGGCCAGCCCGCCATACGGCAGGTGCACGACCTCAGCGCCGGCCGGGTCGTCGATGGTCTCGGTGACGGCCACCGGCCACCCGCTGTCGTCTCCGTGGCCGGCGACGGCGACGTCGCCGCCGAGGCTGATGACCACTGTCGAGTCGCTCTGGGCCGCGATGGCGTTCACGATCAGGTCGGCAGCCCACGCCTTGGCCGTCGCCCCCAGGTCCAGGGCGGACCCGAAGGGAACCATCACGGCGCCCATGAGATCCCGCTGGATCTCCCGCCAGGCCCCGGCGCGCGCCGGCACCGGTACCCCGGCAGGGTCGGTGGACTCAGCCAGGACCAGGGAGATGTCCCGGTCATAGCCCACGGCGGCCATCGCGTGGCCGAGGGTGGGGTCCACCAGTCCATCGGTGTCGGCGGCCGCTTCGACCGCCGCGCCGATCGCTCTGACCAGCAGCGGGTCGACGTTCACCCACGACCCGGCGGCGGCGTTCGCGCGGACGAGGTCGGAGTCCTTGCGAAAGCGACTGCAGGCGCGGTCCACGTCCTCGAGCAGTCGCACCGCGATCTGGCGGGCCGGCTCCAGCGCGCCCTGGTCTGAGGTCGCGAGATGGACGTAGGTGCCCAGGGCCCGCCACGTCGCGGTCCCGTGGCGCACGGTGGCTGCGGCGTCGAGCGTGCGCATCAGGATGCCGCCGACGGAACAGGAGCAGCCGCCGGGGCCGGCGCCGCAACGGGTGCGGGTGCGGCGGCCCTCGGCGCAGCGGCCCCGCTCGAGGTGACCCCGGACGAGGTGCCGGCCGTGCCTGCGGACGCGCCGCTGGTGGCGGCACCCGGGGCAGCCTGCACCACCCGGGTGGTCACCACCGTGCGGGTGGGCCGGGGAGTCGGCGCGAGAGGGCGCGCGGCGACCGGACGTACGGAGGCGGCAGCCACCGCCTTGGCCTGGGCCTTCGCCCTGGCCTGCTGCGCCGTGTGGTCAGCCGCGAGGCCCGTCACCAGGCCGGTGCCGACGAACGCGGCGGCGGTGAGGCCGCCGGTCAGCACAGACAGGGAGCTGAGGGTCGCGTCGCGACCCTTGGTGTTACGGGGCATCAAGGTCCTCCAGAAGTTCGAGAGATGCCACCATGGCGGCCCCGACCGCAAGAGGGCCTCAGATCGGCGTTAAGAAACCCTCAAGGCTCCAGAAGCCGTCCGAATCGGTCTTGACCTTGATTTGAGGTTCCCACGAGGTGCCCATAGGGCTCGGGGAGCGACCATGACGTCAGGAACCCATCCACGGGGACCCTGGAACCCACCCACGGAACCCTTCAGCGACTCAGGAGCACGCCATGAACCGCATCGCCCGGCCCGGCACCAGGAGCCGTATCCGCCCCCGCACCACCGTCATCGGCGGCGCCGTCATCGGTCTCATCGCCGGCGCCGCGGCGTTCGGCGCCGTCTCCTCATCCTCCGCGACGGCGTCTTCCCCGATCCCCAGGCCCGCGCTGGCCAGGGCTGCCGTCGTACCTGCCGCTCCGGCCCCCTGCGCAAAGGGCCAGAAGCTCGACCGCGGCGTCTGCGTCATCCACGTCGTGCGCACCGTGGTCGTCCCCGCCGGCAGCGGTCCGTCCGCCTCGGCCAAGAGCCAGAGGACAACCGCCAGGAACAGCACCGCCGTGACCGCCCGCGAAGGCGCGGAGCGGGAGCAGGCGGAGGACGCCGCTGAGCAGGCGGAGGACGCAGCCCAGGCCTCGGTGCCCTCGACGGACGAGCTCGACTGACCTGCCCGGCTGACATGCTCAGCTCCCCGGCCCGGTCAGCCCGCAGCGACACCCAGGGTGACCACCACGAGCATGCCGCCGGACGGGGAGCTGGCGATCGCCATACCCCCGCCGGCGGCGCTCGCGGCCCTGCGAACGATGTCCAGGCCCAGGCCGGTGGAGTCGGCAGTGCTGTGGCCGCGCTTCGTGACGTCCGACCCCGGCGCCCCCGGGCCGTCATCGGCCACCTCGAGCCGGACCAGCCGCCGGTCGCTCCCGGACAGGGACACGGCGAAGTCGGTCCCGTCCGGGGTGTGCGCGAAGACGTTGTCCACCAACGCATCGACGACATCCACCAGGTCGGCCGCATCCATGGTCACCGGTGTCGCCACCGGCGGGATGCTGACCGTGAGGGTACGGTCCTGGTCGGCCGCCAGGGCGGACCAGAAGGCGACCCGGTCGCGCACCACGTTCGCGGCATCGCACGACCCGCCCACCGTGCTGCGAACCGGGCGCCGGGCATCCTTGACAACGGCATCGACCGTGCGCTCGAGAACCCCGATGTGGCCACGGAGTCGATCGGCGAGCTCAGGTTCCCCGACTGCCTCCGCGTCCAGCCGCAACGCCGTGACCGGAGTCCGCAGCCGGTGGGAGAGGTCGGCCACCGCCTCCCGTTCGGCGGTCAGCAGCTGACCGATCCGGTCGGCCAGGCGGTTGAGCGCCGTGCCCAGCTCGACCGTCTCCTCGGGCCCGCGGGGCACTGCCCTCGCGTCCAGCTCACCGGCACGCAACCGGTGCGCGACAGCTGCGAGCTCGGTGACCGGGGCGCTGATCCGACGGCCCAGCACGTTGGCGGCCAGCACCGCGAGGCCCATCAGCACCGCGCCGAGGCCTGCGAACGTCACCCACGCGGTCGCCACCCCCGTCTGCAGGCTGTCGTTGCTGATCGCCGTCCGCACGACGACGGTGCCCTGTTCGGTGACGACCGGCACCACGACCTGGGCGCTGTGGTCACCCCGCAGGATGAAAGCCTCACCGGCGCGTGCCCGCAGTACGGCTCCGGCATTGGACGCCGCAGACTCCGGCGGGGGCGTGCCGATCAGCCTCCCGTCTGCCAGCAGCACGGACGTCGCCCGCGCGGACCGCTCATCGACCAGGCCCACCAGGGCCGCGAACTGGCCCTGGTCACCGACCCCGGCGACGAGCGTCGCGACCCCCTGCGCCTCCTGGCGAGCTCCGGTGATGGCACGGTCCTCGGCGAGCGTGCGCACCAGCAGTCCCAGAGGGATCAGGAAGGCGATGATGACCGCCGAGGTCGTCGCGGCCACGAGCAGCGAGATCCGGCGGCGCATCAACGACCGTCCGGCTCGTGATGAGGAGCCGCGTGATCAGGAGCCGCGTGATCAGGAGCGGAGAGCCGGACACCCACCCCGCGGACGCTGTGCAGGTAGCGCGGAGTCGCTGCCGTCTCGCCGAGCTTGCGCCGCAGCCAGGACAGGTGCACGTCGACGGTCCGGTCGCCTCCCCCGTAGCTCTGGCGCCACACGTCCGCCAGCAGCTCACGCTTGGTGACCACCTCCCCGGCCCGCTGCGCGAGGGCCAGCAAGAGGTCGAACTCCTTGCGCGACAGGTCGATCGCCGCACCGTCAAGGCTGACCTGCCGGGTCAGCGGGTCGATCGTCAGCCCGCCCACGACCAGCGGGCCCTCAACGGCGGCGGAACCGCTGCGGCGAAGAACCGCCCGGATCCGGGCCTCGACCTGCTCGATCCCGAACGGCTTCACGACGTAGTCGTCGGCACCGCTGTCCAGGGCCCTGACCATGTCCGCGTCGTCGTCGCGTGCCGTGATGATGATGACCGGCACCTCACTGACCGCCCGCAGCATCGCGAGGACCTGCAGCCCGTCGATGTCCGGGAGCCCGAGATCGAGCAGCACGACGTCGGGGGCGTCCTCGACGGCGGACTCCAGCCCGGACATGCCGGTGTTGCTCGTGGTCACGACGTGGCCGAGGTCGGCCAGGGCCCGGGTGATCGCAGACCTGATGCCCGCGTCGTCCTCGATCAGCAGGATGGATGCCACCACAGCACGCTACGCCGTGCGGGGTCGTGCCATGGCACAGTGGTCGCATGGTGATGACCCTGCGCTCCGCGGTCGGCATCGCCACGATCTGGCTCGCCGCCGTGACCAGCGTGTCGGCCACCGCCTGGTTCGCCATCGACCGGGCCGGCCGCGACCTCACCGGTTCCACCGTGAGCACTCTCCCTCTCGCACAGCTGACCACCCCGACACCCGGTAGCGGGTCGACAACGACCGAGGCAGCACCCCACACCCAGGCCACACCGCAGACCTCCGCGGCTCCCAAGCCCTCGGGACCCCCCGGACCGGCCGCAACCCCGACCCCTACAGCCCGGACGGTGAGCGTGCAGGGCGGGCAGGTCACGGTCACCTGCACGGGCGCCACGATCCGGCTCCGGACCGCCCAGCCGGAGAACGACTGGCGGGTCCAGGTCGACACGTCCGAACCGGGACGGGTGGGCGTGCGCTTCCGGGACGACGACGAGGAGGAGAGCCAACGGACCGACGTAGCCGCCGTCTGTGCCAGTGGCGTTCCGGTGTTCACCGTCTCCAACAGGTAGCGGGGCCGGCAGCAGGTTGGCTGCCGGCGCCCGCGTCCGCTCAGGCGAGGGCGGCCACCGCGGCCGCGACAGCCGGGGCCACCCGTTCGTCGAACACGCTCGGCACGATCTCCAGGGCGGTCGGCTCGGCCACCAGCGAGGCGATCGCCTGCGCCGCGGCCAGCTTCATCGCCTCGGTGATCTGCGGTGCACCGGAGTCGAAGGCCCCCCGGAACAGCCCCGGGAACGCCAGCACGTTGTTGATCTGGTTCGGGAAGTCCGAGCGCCCGGTGGCGATGACCTCGCCATGGCGGGCCGCCACCAGCGGGTGAACCTCGGGGTTGGGGTTGGCCAGGGCGAAGATGATCGCGCGCTGCGCCATACCGGCGAGGTCCTGCTCGGCGACCCTCCCGCCGGACACCCCGACGAACACGTCCGCCTCCAGCAGGGCGTCAGCCAGCGACCCGGACAGGCCACGCGGGTTCGTCGTGGCCGCCAGGCGATGCTTGTGCTCGACCAGGTCCGTGCGCTTCGGGGAGATGATCCCTCGGGAGTCGCAGACCACGACGTCGCGGATCCCCGCGCGGACCATGATCTTGGCCACCGCCACGCCGGCCGCCCCGGCACCCTGGACCACCACCCGCAACGCGGCCAGGTCCTTGTCGACCACGCGAGCCGCGTTGATCAGGGCGGCCAGCACCACGATCGCCGTGCCGTGCTGGTCGTCGTGGAACACCGGGATGTCGAGCCGCTCGCGCAGCTGACGCTCGATCTCGAAGCACCGGGGCGCCGAGATGTCCTCCAGGTTGATCCCGCCATAGGTCGGCGCCAGCCGCACGATCGCCTCGACCAGCTCCTCGACCGTGCCGGTCTGCAGACACACCGGCACCGCGTCGACGCCGGCGAAGTGCTTGAACAGCACCGCCTTGCCCTCCATCACCGGCAACGCGGCCAGCGGGCCGATGTCACCCAGACCCAGCACCGCCGTGCCGTCGGTGACCACCGCGACCGTGTTGCCGCGCGCCGTGTAACGGGCGGCCAGCGAGGGGTCCGCGGCAATCGCCCGGCAGACGTCGGCAACGCCGGGGGTGTACAGCAGTGCCAGGTCGGCCCGCCCGCGCAGGGCCTTGGTCGGGACGACCTCGATCTTGCCGCCCTCGTGCGCGCGGAAGGCCGCGTCGGCCGGGTCGAACCTGAAGGGGTCGGGGTATGACGGATTGGCACTCATGGTCACAATCACCTGTTCAACGGGAGCGGACACACCTGAAAGCGGCATCTTTGAATGCACTGCCACATGTCACTACTGGAAAAGCCAGGGTGTCGGCTATATCTACACGTCGCGGGGGGTGGCCCGCAGACCCAATAGTGTCACAGACGAACGCCCATTGACAGCATGGCCGCCGGCGCGTGACACGCAATGTCACAAGAATGTGACGCTCATCGCATTAACCCTCCGGTGGTGGCAGGATGCCCTGATCACGTGCAGTTCAGCTTCCGAGGAGGGAACAGTTCTGATGGCCCGACATCTATCACCCGCGATCACCTTCACTGCCGGCGCTGCAATCGTGGGCCTGGCTCTGAGTGCCTGCGGTTCCAGCTCGCTGTCCACCCCCGACACCAGCAAGGGCCCGTCGGCAAAGGCCCAGGTCGTGGACCCCGCTCTGGTGGCCAAGCTGCCCGCCAAGATCAAGTCGGCCGGCAAGATCATCATCGGCGTCGACGCGTCCTACGCCCCCAACGAGTACCTCGACCCCGACGGCAAGACCGTCGTGGGCTGGGACGTGGGCCTGTTCGACGCGGTGATGCAGAAGTTCGGCGTCAAGACCGTCTGGCAGCCGGCCAAGTTCCCCTCCATCATCACCGGCGTCAACGGCGGCAAGTACGACGTCGGCGTCTCGAGCTTCACCGTCAACGCCGAACGCATGAAGCAGGTCAACATGGTGAGCTACTTCAGCGCCGGCACCCAGTGGGCGGCTGCTCCCGGCAACCCCAAGAAGGTCGACCCCAAGAGCCCGTGCGGCCTCAAGGTCGCGGTCCAGAAGGGCACCGTGCAGGAGGAGGCCGACATGCCGGCCAAGGTCAAGGCGTGCGCCACGTCGGGCAAGCCCATCGACCTGCAGGTGTACGACGGCCAGGACCAGGCCACCGCGGCCGTGGCTACGGGCAAGGCCGACGCCATGCTCGCCGACTCACCGATCATCGGCTACGCGATCAAGCAGTCCGGGGGCAAGATCGAGGCGGTCGGCGACGTCTACGACGCGGCCCCCTACGGCTACGTCGTACCCAAGGCCGAGACCGAGTTCTCCCAGGCCATCGTGGACGCCCTCAAGGCGCTCGACACCTCCGGTGCCTACAAGAAGGTCCTCACCACCTGGGGCGTAGAGGCGGGGGCGATCAGCAACTACGCCGTCAACCCGGCCCCGTGAGCGGCACCACCACCACGGACCGGCCGGGCCTCATCGAGGCCCGGCCGGTCCGGCACCCGTGGCGCTGGGTCGCCATCGCGGTCATCATGGTGCTGGCCGCGATGCTGGCAAACCTGGTCTTCACCAACGACGCCTTCGACTGGCCGTTCGTCTTCCAGGCGATGACCCAGACCCCGGTGATCCGCGGCCTCTACATCGGCACCCTGCTCACCACCGTGCTGGCGATGGCGCTCGGCGTCTCGGGCGGCGTCCTGATCGCGGTGATGCGCCTGTCGGACAACCCCGTGCTCTCGGGGGTGGCGTGGCTCTTTACCTGGTTCTTTCGCGGGGTCCCCCGCTACGTCCTGCTGGCCACGATGGGCGCGCTGGGCATCCTGTTCCAGAAGGGCCTCGGCCTGGGCGTCCCGTTCGACTGGAAGATCCTTCAGCTGTTGGGCATCGACGGCACCCTGAGGTTCGCCACGCTCGACGCCAATGCGCTGTTCTCAGGCCTGTTCGGCGCCGTCCTCGGCCTGGGCCTGTCTGAGGCCGCGTACATGGCAGAGATAGCCCGCGCCGGCATCCTGTCCGTCGACAAGGGCCAGGCGGAGGCGGCCGAGGCGCTCGGCATGAGCAGCGGCAAGACCATGCGCCGGGTCGTGCTCCCCCAGGCCATGCGGGTCATCGTGCCCCCCACAGGTAACGAGACCATCGCCATGGTCAAGGACACCTCGCTGCTGATCGCGCTGCCGCTGACCACCGAGCTCTTCTTCCAGCTCGAGTCCATCGGCTCACGGACCTTCAAGACGTTCCCGGCGTTCGTCGCGGCGTCGATCTGGTACCTGATCATCACCAGCCTGCTGATGGTCGGGCAGTTCTACCTCGAGCGGCACTTCGGCCGGGGCTTCGGCCAGAAGAAGCCCAAGAACAAGCGGTTCGCCCGCGGCGGCGGGATGGGTGGCGCGTGATGTCCGAGGCAACCGGCGACGCGGCAGCCAACGAACGCGAGGCGAACGACAGCGAGGCGACAGGCCGCGATACCGGGATGCCACTGGTGCACGCCGTCAACGTGATGAAGTCCTTCGGTGACGTCAAGGTCCTCAAGGGCATCGACCTGGACGTGCGCCAGGGCCAGGTGATCTGCCTGCTCGGCCCGTCGGGCTCCGGCAAGACCACGCTGCTGCGCTGCATCAACCAGCTCGAGACCATCGACGGCGGCCGCATCTGGGTGGACGGCGACCTGATGGGCTACGAGGACCGGGGGGGCACCTTGCACCGCCTGGGCAACAAGGCCATCGCGGCGCAACGTCGCGAGATCGGCATGGTCTTCCAGAAGTTCAACCTGTTCCCGCACAAGACCACCCTCGAGAACATCATGGAGGCGCCGATCCAGGTCAAGGGAGAGAACAAGGCGCAGGTTCGCGAGCGAGCCATCGCCCTGCTGGCGCGGGTCGGCCTGCAGGACAAGCCCTCCGCCTATCCCTCCCAGCTCTCCGGCGGCCAGCAGCAGCGGGTCGCCATCGCCCGGGCGATGGCCATGAACCCCAAGCTGATGCTGTTCGACGAGCCCACCTCGGCGCTGGACCCAGAGCTGGTCGGCGAGGTTCTCGCCGTCATGCGGGAGCTGGCCAACGAGGGCACGACCATGATCGTGGTGACCCACGAGATGAGCTTCGCCCGCGAGGTCGCCGATCACGTAGTGTTCATGGACGGCGGCGTGGTCGTCGAGCAGGGCGACCCCAGGTCGGTCATCAACAACCCGCAACATGCCCGCACCAAGTCGTTCCTTCGCCGGATGCAGTCCGAGCACAAGGTCGTCGAGCACGTGCCCACGTCGTTGCAGGAGGCGATCATCGCCGAGCAGAAGCTCGATCTCGAGGAGGACCTATGACGACACGCAAGCTCGGAATCGCACTGGTGCGGGGGCGTTCGATGGAGCCCACCCTGCACGAGGGTGACAGGCTCCTGGTGCTGTATGGCGCGCGCCCCCGCCGCGGGAAGCTCGCCATCGTCCGGCTGCCCAACGACGCTCACGGCGTCCCGCGCCCGCTGGCGGTCAAGCGGCTGACCCGGCGCGACCCGCAGGGCGGCGACGGCTGGTGGGTCGAGCGGGACAACCCCAGGGAGGGCCTCGACTCCTGGGCGGTCGGCACGATCCCGGCCGCCGGCATACGCGCCCGGGTCATCCTTCGGGTGCCGAACCGGTTTCACATCCCGGTTCCCGCTCGCCTGCGCTGACCGTTTTGGGTATGTTCGTCGCCGTACCCGCCCGAACGCTGTCGCCGTGGTCAGTTGTCTGACCATGCCCAGTCCCCACCATGCTCACCGAAAGCTCGTCGAAGGGACCACCAGATGTTCATGCGCTTGTTTGCCGCCCCGGTTCAGGTCAGCGCCCACTGCGACCTGCCCTGCGGGATCTACGACCCCGCCCAGGCCAAGATCGAGGCCGAGTCCGTCAAGGCCTGCATGGTCAAGGCTGCAGCCTCCGACGACGCCGACTTCCATGCTCGCGCCCTCACCATCAAGGAAGAACGCTCCGACCTGGTCAAGCACCACCTGTGGGTGCTGTGGACCGACTACTTCAAGGCCCCCCACTTCGAGAAGTACCCGCAGCTGAACGCCCTGTTCAACGACGCCACCAAGCTCGCCGGCGCCGGAGGCACCAAGTCGTCGTGGGACCCTGCCGTGGCCGACCAGCTGCTGGCCAGGATCGACGAGATCGCCGTGATCTTCTGGGAGACCAAAAAGGCAGCATGATCCCCGCAGGTCTCTGACCTGCGGTTATACCGTCAGGGCGCGTTCTCAGTCCTTGCAGAGTCCTTGGGGGGCTGAGAACGGCGTCCATGATGGACCGGGTGCGGTCGTCATCACCAGGCCAAAGATGTGCGTAGGTTCGCAGCGTGACGACGCCTGAGGCATGCCCGAGGACCGTCTGAACCTGCTTGACGGACGCTCCCCCAGCGATCAACGCGCTGGCGTAGAAGTGCCGCAGCCTGTGCGCTGTCGCCTTGACCTCGGCCGACTCCGCTGCCGCCTTCCAGAGCGGCTTCCACTGCCGATAGGTCAGCGGCCGGCCGAACACGTTCACGAACAGCGGTCCCGTCTTCCGGTCCTCCGCTTTCAGGTACGCAGCCAACGCGTCGATGACTGTCTGGCCGACTGGCACCGTCCGAGCTGACGACTTCGACTTCGGCGGTGTGAGTTCATTCGACTGTGCCCGCTGGCGTTGGACGCGAATCGTCCGCCGCAGGAAGTCGACGTCGGACACCTCGAGCCCGAGCAGTTCACCGATCCGCAGACCAGACCCGGCCAGGGTGATGACGGCCGCGCCGAGGCTGCCCATCTCGGCTTCCAGTGAGCGGACCTGAACCAACGTCAACGGCACGATCTCGCCCTTGTCGTCTTTCGGCAGTTTGATCCGGTGGCACGGCGACGACGGGATCACCCGGTCGTCGACGGCAGACGCAAAGATCCGCGCGGCCGTGTCGTAGATGTTCCGCACCGTGCCGGCTGCGAGTTCCTTGCCCTCCAGCGTCTTCACGAGTCCCTGTATGTCGCTCTGACGGATCGAGCCGATTCGCCTGTCCCCCAGCTCAGGGTTGATGTGCAGCCGCACTGCGTTGTCCGTGACGCTCAGGGTTGAGTCACGGCCGACCTGGACCTTCTCCCACTTCGCGGCATACGTCCTCAACAACGTCCTGGCCATCTTGGGGTCAACGTAGTCGCCGCGTACAACCGAGGCCGTGACCTCGTCTATCAGCCAGGTCTGGGCGTCTGTCTTCCGGCGGAAATGTTACGCGTGCTGTTTGCCAGTCTCGTCGTAGTACCGAGCGCGCCAGATGCCGTCAGGTCGCTTCTCAATGTTCGCCATAGTGGCGCTCCTTGCCATAACGCGAGGTGCACTCTGTGTGTGTCCGCGCCCGGGCCTGCTCACTCATCTCCCGATGGTGGGCCACCGATCAGCCCTGGCGAGCCGCCACGTGCTCTCGGTTGGCCTGCTGCACATCCTCGACGCGAGTGTTCATACCTACGTCGTAACACATCGCTCCGACATTCACGCTCACTTGCCGAGGACTCATGCGGCTGGGGGGCCGTCGCTTTGGCTTTGCAACCAGCTGGTGACTTCGTTGTGCCAGTAGCGGACGCCGCGGCCGACGCGGAAGCTGCGGGGCCCGGTGCCGAGGTGGCGCCAGTAGCGCAGGGTGGCGATGGGAACGCGGAGAACGTCAGCGACTTCGGCGATGGTGAGCAGCTCGTCGCCTGCGTGCGCGTCCTCGG
>Ga0209798_10001620_pt1 | contig 13446 bp, 12 predicted proteins | sample DOMMetBare3Fresh_FD_187475 | JGI IMG/M metagenome (GOLD analysis project Ga0209798, IMG submission 187475) | Wetland sediment microbial communities from St. Louis River estuary, USA, under dissolved organic matter induced mercury methylation -... | ecosystem: Environmental > Aquatic >...
AAGTGGATCACCTTCCGGTTCTTGCCCTGGGCCACGATCTGGCCCTCGACCGCCGCGCCGGCCACGACCGGCTTGCCCACCTGGGGCTCGCCGCCCCCTCCGACCATGAGCACGTCGAAGGCGACCTTTCCGCCGACGTCGCCGTCGAGCTTCTCGACCTTGAGCTTGTCGCCCTCGGTCACGCGGTACTGCTTGCCGCCGGTTCGAATGACCGCGTACATCGCCTGCTCCTTCTCGAAATCTCTGGGGAGCTCGCTGGCTTGCGCGCGGAACCCCGCATCGCGCCCGCAGCCGGACCTCCGGGAGGGCGGTTCTATACGATCCAACCCCCCGGCCTGTCAAGGAATCCCGGTGCTTGCCCCCGATCCGCGCCCCCCACACCCCCGAGGGCTTCCCACCCGTGAATGCTTGCTTCGCTCCGCCGTCTGGTGGCAAAAGGTGATCGCCATGAAAAAACTCCTTCTCGCCTCCGTGCTGTCCCTCGCCGTCCTCCCCGCCCCGGGCCGTTCCCAGGTGGGGGTCCAGATCCAGATCGGCCTGCCGGCGCAGCCGCCGCTCGTCGTCGTCCAGCCCGGCATCCAGGTGGTGGAGAACTGGGACGAGGAGGTGTTCTTCACCGGCGGCTACTACTGGGTGCGCCGCGACGATTACTGGTACCGGGCCCGCGGCCCGCGGGCGACGTTCGTCTACGTCGAGCCGCGCCGCGTCCCGCCCGGCCTCGTGAGGCTCCCGCCCGGCCAGTACAAGCACTACCGGAAGGAGCAGGAAAAGGCCGAGAAGAAGGCCTGGAAGCAGCAGGAGAAGGCCGAGAAGAAGGCCTGGAAGCAGCAGGAGAAAGCCGAGAAGAAGGGCGGCAAGCACAAGGGGCACGATTAGCTTCGCCTGACCGGGTCTCGCGCCGGGGCGGGCGCGCCGTTACACGAGACGGCGTGGCCCGCCTCGCCGATCGCGTGCCGGAGGACGCCCCCGGCGATCTCTTCGTCGACTCCTCCTGCATCGCCTGCGACACCTGCCGGCGCCTCGCGCCCGGCATCTACGGAGGCGGCGCCTGGGACCCGGCCCACGTCGCGCGCCAGCCGGGCTCGCCTGCCGAGTGGCACCGGGCACTCATGGCGCTCGTTTCCTGCCCGGTCGCGGCCATCGGCACGGCCCGGAAGGTTTCGGCCTCGGAGGCGGCTCGGGCACTGCCCGATCCGGTCCCGGGGGCGGAAGGCGTCCACCAGTGCGGCTACGCCAGCGAGGAGTCCTTCGGCGCGGCGAGCTGGCTCGTCCGCCGGCCGGGCGGGAACGTGCTCGTGGATTCCCCGCGCTTCGCGGGCCCGCTCCTCGAGCGCATCCTGGCAATGGGCGGCGCGCGCGTCATGTTCCTCACCCACCGCGACGACGTCGCCGACCACGCCCGATGGGCCGAGGCGCTCGGCTGCGAGCGCGTCCTCCACGGCCGCGACGTGACGCGCGGGACGGGCGGCGTCGAGCGCCGGCTCGAGGGCGACGCGCCCGTCCGGCTCGACGACGACCTCCTCGCGGTTCCCGTGCCCGGCCACACCGCCGGCTCGGCGGTCCTCCTCTGGCGAGACCGGTACCTCTTCAGCGGCGACCACCTCTGGGCCGACGAGGAGGGCCGGCTCGGCGCCGGCCGCGACGTCTGCTGGCACTCGTGGGCGGAGCAGGGGCGCTCGATGGAGCGGCTCCTCGACCTCCGCTTCGAGTGGGTGCTGCCGGGGCACGGTCGCCCGGCGCGGCGCCCGTCGGCCGAGGCCATGCGCGCCGACGTCGCCCGGCTCGCGGCGGCGATGCGCGCCGGGTGAGGCGCCGGCCAAGGGCGCTTTCGCCCCCCGCCGAGCCCTAGGCCGACCCGCGCCGGCCGGCGGGCGCCGGCCCGGCCGCGCGCGCGGGCTCGACCGGCACGATGTCGTGGAACTTGCGGTAGTCGATGGCCTGACGGCCGTCGGGGAGCTGCCCGAGGATGTCCTCGAAGCGCGACCCCCACCGGAGGTCGCTCGGCCCGTAGCCGCGCCGGGCGTGCACGCTCTGTGACAGGCTCTCGTCGAAGCCGGTGAGGGAGACGATGAGGTCGGTCCGCTTCGCGGCGAGCGACGCCGCGTCCTCGCCGTGGAGGGGGCTGTCGGGCGTGATGGGGTGGATGGCGGTCCAGGTGAGGGCGAAGACGGCCGAGCGGCTGCGGCGCAGGTGGAGGTCGTGGGCGCGCCGCACCGGCTCTCCCTCCGCGGTGGTCTCGTCGCGAAGGACCACGGCGTGCAGCTGCGCCTCGACGATCTGGCTCGCCCGCTCGTTCGCCATCCGGAACATGAGCGACGGCACGCCGTCGTACGGCGCCACCACCGCCACGCGGCTGAAGAGCACCCGCGCCGTGGGGCGCGAGAACTTGGCGAAGACGAGGCCGGTCACGACCGCGAGACCCATCACGCCCACGAGGGCCTCCGTGGCGACGAGCGCGTTCGCGAGCGTCGTCCGGGGCGCCATCTTGCCGTAGCCGATGGTGGCCATGGTCTGGACGCTGAAGAAGAACGCGTCGAGGAAGCTCCCCGGCCGCGCGTTCTCGATGACGTCCCCCTCGAGCAGGTAGCCCGCCGCGAACATGGCGTTGGAGCAGACGTAGGCGACCGCCACCAGCACGAACAGCCTCCGCCACGAGGCGGTGAGCAGGGAGTGGTACAGATCCTTCCCGGGCTGGCGCCGAAGGCCGATGGCCACGACCTCCCGGCCGGGCCCCGCCCTCCTCTGGTTCCCATCGCCGAGCGGGCGCATCGGGCGATGATAAGCGGCGGCTCAGCCGCGCGCCCGGTCCGCGCGACCGGGGGTCCTCTCGGGCTTGCGGCCGGAGTCGAGCGGCACCACCTGGTGGAACTTCCGGTAATCGATGGTGCGCACGCCGTTGGGGAGCGTGTAGACGACCTCGCGGAACCGGACGTTCCACAGGATCTGGTCGGCCCGGTAGACGTGGCGGGCGTGGATGGTGCGCGAGAGCCCCTCGTCGTAGCCGGTGAGGGAGACGATGAGCTCGGCCTCGGCGTCCTCGAGCGCCGACGCCGCCCGCCCCGCGAGCGGGCTCTCCGGCCCGATCGGGTGGATGGCCGTCCAGGTGTGGGCGAACAGGGCCGAATCGCCTCGCCAGAGCGGCAGGTCGTGGGCGCGCCGGACGACCTCGTCCTCGCCGGCTCGCTCGTTCCAGACGAGCATCACCCGGACCTTGGCGTCGACGATGTGCGTGGCGCGCTCGTTCGCCATCCGGAACATGAGGGCCGGCGCGCCCTCGTGCGGCGCCACCACCGCGACGCGGCTGAAGAGCACGCGCGGCCTGGGGTGGGAGAACTTGGTGAAGATGATGCCCGTCCCGAGCGCGAGCCCGAACCAGCGAACGAACCCCTCGGCGCCGACGAGGAGCTGCGCCGCGATGGTCTTCGCGGCCATGGGGCGGTACTCGGCCGCGGTCAGGGTCTGGAGGCTGAAGAAGAAGGCGTCCAGGAACGAGCCGGGGCGGGCGTTCTCGATGCCCTCGGCGAGGAAGAAGAAGGCGAGGGCGAAGAGCCCGTTCACGGAGAGGTACACGAGAGCGAAGACGAAGAACAGCCGGGCCCAGGAGGCCGTGAGCAGGGAGTGGTAGAGGTCCTTGAGGGGGTGGCGCCGGAGGCCGAGGGAGATGACGCGCCCCCCCGCGCCGTACTGGCCGAAGACGCGGGTGCTGCCTCCGTAATCGCTCATCGGGCCATGATACCGCGGGCCGGCCGCGACGCGCCCGCTACAGGCCGTACTGCCCGGGCGGCAGCCCCTTCCACTCGCAATACTCGCGCAGCTCCTTCCTCAGGACCTGCCAGGCGAGCACGAGGACCAGCAGGTCGTCGCTCCAGCCGATGGGGACGAGGAAGTCGGGGATGAGGTCGAGCGGCGAGACGACGTAGGCGAGCGCCGCCGCCAGCGCCGCGAGGGAGCGCCAGGGAATCCTGCGGTAGCGGCCCGAGGCGCAGTCGCCGATGACGGAGGCGAGCAGGCCCACCCGGGCGACGAGCCACCTCGGGCCGAAGCGCGCGTACCACGGCGGGCGCTCGGCGAAGCGGCGGCCGGCCTCGCCGCGGGCCCGCAGCGACTCGTCGGTGACGTCTCGCGCCTGCTCCGCCAGCTCGCGCGCGGCGGCGTCGCGGCAGGCGAGACAGGCGGCGCTGGAGCCGAGCGGCTTGCCGCAGGACGCGCAGGTCTGGACCCTGGCCATGCGGTGATCCTAGCGCGGCGGCCGCCCCGCGCCAGAGTGCGCTCCAGCAGCCTGCTAGGCCCGATCGGCCGCCTGGGCGAGCGACGCGTCGAACGGCGGGCGCAGCACGCCGCGCTCGGTGACGATGGCGGTGACGAGGCTCGCCGGCGTGACGTCGAACGCGGGGTAGCGCGCCAGGACGCCTTCCGGGGCGATGCGCTGGCCGGCGATGGAGAGGACCTCCTCCGAGGCCCGTTCCTCGATGGGGATGTCCGAGCCCTCGGACGTCGAGAGGTCCACCGTGCTCCACGGCGCCGCCACGTAGAAAGGCAAGCTGTGATGGGCCGCCAGCACCGCCAGCGAGTAGGTACCGATCTTGTTGGCCACGTCGCCGTTCGCCGCGATGCGGTCGGCGCCCACGACCACGCACGACACCTCGCCTCGCGACATGAGCCAACCCGCCATGCTGTCGGTGACGACGGTCACCGGGATGCCGTCGTACTGAAGCTCCCAGGCGGTGAGCCGCGCCCCCTGGAGGAAGGGGCGGGTCTCGCCGGCCAGGACGTGCACGGGGTTGCCGGACTCGAAGGCGGCGCGGACGATCCCGAGCGCGGTGCCGTAGCCGGCCGTGGCCAGCGCGCCGGCGTTGCAGTGGGTGAGGACGCGGGCCTCGGGCGGGAGGAGCGGGGCGCCGAGCGCGCCGATGCGGCGGCAGCTCGCCTCGTCCTCGTCCCGGATGGCGTGGGCCTCGGCGAGGACGGCGTCCGGGCCGAGCCCGAGCCGGCGCGACATGCGCCGCACCGCCCAGGTGAGGTTCACGGCCGTGGGGCGGGCGCGGACGAGCAGCTCCGCCACCTCGCGCAGCCGCCCGGGGTTGGCGCCGCGCCTGGCCTCGCAGGCGATGGCATAGGCGGCTGCGACGCCGATGGCGGGCGCGCCGCGCACGGCCAGCGAGCGGATGGCGCCGGACACCTTCTCCGCGGTGTCGAGGACGAGCCACTCCTCCCGCTCGGGGAGGAGCCGCTGGTCGAGGATGCGGACCGCGTCCGCCTTCTCGTCGTAGAGGACCGGGCGGAGCGGCTTGCGGGCGGGCGTCATGGTTTCCTCCGGCTGCCGAGTCCCCCGAAGAGCCTGAGCGAGAAGTAGACCACGGCCGCGGCCGCCGCCAAAGCCTGCAACCAGGCGCCTTCGGCGACGAAGACGCCGGCCACCACAGCTGAGCCGATGAGCGCCACCGCGAGGAAGGCGCGGCTCGGCCCGCCCGCCGATCCGGCGCCCGCCGGCCCCGCCCCCCAGCCCGCCCAGGCCGCCACCGTCAGCCCCCGAGCTTCTTCTGGAGGAGGGCGTTCACGACGCCGGGATGGGCCTTGCCCCTCGTCTCCTTCATCACCTGGCCGACGAAGAACCCGATGAGGTTCTTCCGGCCGCCACGGTACTTCTCCACCTCGGATGCGTTCGCGGCGAGCACCCGATCCACCGCCGCCTCGATGGCCCCCTCGTCGGAGACCTGCGCCAGGCCCCTGCGCTCGACTACCTCTCCCGGGTCGGCGCCGCTCCGGAAGACCTCGTCCAGCACCGCCTTGGCGCCGGGACCGCCGATCGTCCCGGAGCCCACCAGATCCAGGATCGCGGCCAGCCTCTCCGGCGTCAGCTTCCAGGCCCCCGCCTCGAGGCCCGTCTCGTTGGCGAGCTTCGCCACCTCGCCGTTCAGCCAGTTCGCTACCCGCTTCGCCGCCTCCGGTCCCTTCCCGTGGTAGGACAGCGTCGAGTCGAAGAACTCGGCCACCGCCTTGTCGGCGGTGAGGAGCCCGGCGTCGTATGCCGAGAGCCCCAGTTCCCGCTGGTAGCGCGCCGCACGGGCCCGCGGCAGCTCGGGGAGCGTGCGCCGGATCTCCTCCACCAGCGCGTCGTCCACCACGAGCGGCGGCAGGTCGGGCTCGGGGAAGTAGCGGTAGTCGTGCGCCTCCTCCTTGGACCGCATCGAGCGGGTCTCGCCGCGGGCGGGGTCGAAGAGGCGCGTCTCCTGCAACACCTTGCCGCCCGGCTCGACGATCTCCACCTGGCGCCTCGCCTCGTATTCGACGGCCTGGCGCAGGAAGCGGAACGAGTTCATGTTCTTGATCTCGCAGCGCGTGCCGAACGCGGCGGCCCCCTTGCGCATGACGCTCACGTTGGCGTCGCAGCGGAACGAGCCCTCCTCCAGGTTGCCGTCGTTCACCCCCAGGTACACGAGGATGGCGCGCAGCGACTTCAAGTATTCGATGGCCTCGTCCACCGAGCGGATGTCGGGCTCGGACACGATCTCGAGGAGCGGGACGCCCGCGCGGTTGAGGTCCACCCCGGAGGAGCCGTCGGGCGAGACGTCGTGCAGGTTCTTGCCGGCGTCCTCCTCCATGTGGATGCGGGTGAGCCTCACCGTCCGCTCCTTGCCCTCGAGCGCGAAGGGCACGGATCCGCCCTCGCAGACGGGCAGCTCGTACTGCGAGATCTGGTAGCCCTTCGGCAGGTCCGGGTAGAAGTAGTTCTTGCGCGCCCAGATGCTCTTCTTCTTCACGGTGCAGCCGAGGGCGAGCCCGGTGCGCACCGCGAATTCCACCACCCGGCGGTTGAGCGAGGGGAGCACCCCGGGCAGGCCCAGGCACACCGGGCAGGTGTGGGCGTTGGGCTGGGCTCCGAAGGCGGTCGAGCACCCGCAGAAGATCTTGCTCCGGGTGAGGAGCTGGGCGTGGACCTCGAGCCCGATGACCACCTGGAAGTCGGAGAGCGGCATCTAGCGGACCGTCCTCTCCGGGCTCCCGCCGCCGCGTGCGGGCGAGGCCCAGACGACGACGGCGACGCGGCGAGGGGGAAGGGCGCCAGGCATCTAGATCCCCGCCGGGGCGGGCAGCGCCCCGATCTCCCGCTCCAGGGCCCGCGCCGCGCGGAAGAGCGTCGCCTCGTCGAACGGCCTTCCGAGGAGCTGCAGCCCCACCGGGAGCCGCTCTTCCGGGTGCAGGCCGGCGGGCACCGAGAGGCCGGGCAGCGCCGCCAGGTTGCAGGTGATGGTGAAGATGTCGGCGAGATACATCTGCAAGGGGTCGTCGACCTTCTCGCCCAGCTTGAAGGCCACCGTCGGCGCCACCGGCCCGGCCACGACGTCGCAGGCCTCGAAGGCCCGGTCGAAGTCGCGCCGGATGAGGGTCCGGACCTTCTGGGCGCGCAGGTAGTAGGCGTCGTAGTAGCCGGCGGAGAGGGCGTAGGTCCCGAGCATGATGCGCCGCTTGGGCTCGGGCCCGAACCCGCGCTCGCGGGTCTCGCCGTACATCTCCCTGAGCCCCTTGGCGTCCCGGGCGCGCAGGCCGAATCGCACGCCGTCGTAGCGGGCGAGGTTCGAGGAGGCCTCGGCGGGCGCCAGGAGGTAGTAGGCGGCGACGCCGTACCTCGAGTGAGGCAGGGACACCTCCACGAGCTTCGCCCCGAGCCTCTCGTAGGTGGCGAGCGCCCCGCGGACGACCTTCTCGACGCCCGCCTCGACCCCACCCTGGAACCACTCCCTGGGCACGCCGATCCGCAGCCCGTTCGCTCCGCCCTCGAGCCCTTCGAGGTAGTCGGGCACCGGGCGCGTGCTCGAGGTCATGTCGCGCGGATCGTGCCCGGCGACGTGGCGGAGCTGGACGGCCGCGTCCCAGACGCTGCGGCCGAGCGGCCCCACCTGGTCGAGTGAGCTCGCGAAGGCGATGACGCCGTATCGGGAGACGCGTCCGTAGGTGGGTTTCACGCCGACCACGCCGCAGAAGGCCGCGGGCTCGCGGATGGAGCCGCCGGTGTCGGTGCCGAGCGCGCCGAAGACCTGCCGCGCCGCCACCGCCGCGGCGCTGCCGCCGGACGATCCGCCGGGCGTGCGGGCGAGGTCCCAGGGGTTGTGGCAGGGCTTGAAGGCGCTGTTCTCGTTGGACGAGCCCATGGCGAACTCGTCCATGTTGAGCTTCCCGACGACGACCGCCCCCGCCGCACGGAGCCTCTCCACCACGGTGGCGTCGTACGGGGGAACGAAGCCCTCGAGGATGCGCGAGCCGCAGGTGGTCTCGACGCCCTCGGTGAGGAAGATGTCCTTGAGGCCCACGGGCACGCCGTCGAGCGGCGAGAGGGCGTCCCCCCGGGCGCGGCGCGCGTCGGAGGCCTTGGCGGCGGCGCGCGCCTCCTCGGGCATCACCCGGAGGAAGGCGCCGAGCTTCCCGTCGGTGGCCTCGATGCGCCGGAGCGCGGCCCCGGTGACCTCGACGGAGGACAGCTCCTTGGCCGCGAGCCTCCTCCCCAGCTCCTGGATGGTGAGGTCGAGCGGGCTCTCGGCGCGAGGGGTCACTCGATGATCCTCGGCACCTTGAAGCAGGTGCCCTCCCGCTCGGGCGCGTTCCGCAGCGCCTCCTCCGGCTCGAGGCTCGGCCGCGCCTCGTCCTCGCGGAGCGTCGCCGCCTCGCCGGCGGCGAGCGCGTGGGTCATCGGCTCGACCTGGGAGACGTCCAGCTCCTCGAGCTGCTTCACGTAGTCCAGGATGGCGGAGAGCTGGACCGCGAAGGTGCGCTCGTCCTCGGGCGTGAGCCGGAGGCGCGCCAGCGCGGCGATGCGCCGGACCTCTTCGAGTGAGAGGGCCATGGGGCTCCGATCCGTCCGGCTACTTCTTGCCCGGCGCCGCCGTCTCCGGCCTGAACCAGTTGAGGATGGCCCCCATCACGCCGCCCGTCTCCTCCTTCTTCAGGAGCTCCAGCTCTCCCTGGTCGAGGAAGATGCCGTTGCAGGAGAAGCAGACGTCGACGTCCACGCCGCGGAACCTCACCTCGTGCATCTCCATGCCGCACTTGGGGCAGCGCATGAAGTGGAGGTCCTTGAGCCGCCTCGCCTCGCCGGCAACGGTCTCCTTCTTGACTTGAAGCGCGAGGCGGCGCTTCTTCTCCGCGTCCTCGCGCGCGAAGTACTCCTCTTCCGTCTGGGAGGGCTTCTGCGGTCCCCTGTCCGGCATGGTCACTCCTTGAGCTGGCTGATCGCGTTCCGGGCCGCCACGGCATCGTCGCCGCCGGGATGCATGGAAAGGTAACGCTCGTAGAACTTCAGCGCATCCGCCCGCCGCCCCTCGTACCGGTAGGTCTCGGCGAGGCCGATGAGCGCATCGGCGTGGTCCGGCTCCTGCTCGAGCGCGCCCTGGAAGCTGGCCTCGGCCGGGGCGTACTGGGAGAGGTCGAGGTAGCACCAGCCGCGGCCGGCCAGGGCCTCCGGGTTCTCCGGATCGAGGTCCACCGCGCGGCCGAACAGGTCGAGCGCCTTCTCGATCTTGCCGCGCTCGCGGAGCTTCCTCGCCTCGGCCAGGAGCGCCTTGGCACCCTTGGGCCTCGGCGCCTCCTTCACCTCCTTCGGCGTGTCCTTCACCAGCTCCGGCGCCTTCTCGACCGGCGCGGGCGGCTCCTCCTTGGGAGGCGCCGGGACCGGGGCGGGCGGCGGCGTGGGCGGCGGCTCGGGCTTCACCTCGATGGCGGTGGGCACCTGCGCCACCGGCGAGGGAGCCGGGGCGGGGGGCTCCGCGCGCTTCGTGCGCAGCGGCTCCGGCACCCACTCGGGCTTCAGGAACCAGACGGCCGCGGCGCCGCCGATCGCGAGGACGAGCAGCAGGACGAGGACCTTGCCCCCGCCGCCGCCCTTCACCGCCCGCAGCTCCTCCTGCCCGAGCTCGTCGTCGAGGTCGACGCGGACGCCGGAGGTCCAGGCGGGCTCCGGTGCGCCGGTGCGCGGCGCGCTGGGGGCCTGTGCCTCCCAGGCCGCCGACGGCGCCGGCGCGGAGACGTTCCCCTGGACGGACGGGGCCTGGGGCGGGGACGAGCCGCCGGTGAGCGGGATGGGCGTGGTCGCCGGGTATGCCGCCGCGGGCGGCGGGTAGCCGGGCTGCTGGAAGCCGAGCGGGTATCCACCCGTCCCGGAGGGGAACACCGCCGGCATGGGGAGCGGCGTGGCGGCCGGCGGCGCGCTCTGGGCCTGGCCGCGATCGGCGGCCTCCACCACCTGGAAGAAGGTCGCAAGCTCGGCGATGTTGCCGAGCCGCTTCCACTGGTCACCGGAGAGGGAGATCTCGTCGTCCCGGCCCACCTTCCGCTCCACGATCCACTTCTGGAGCGTCGTCAACTCCTTGAAGGTGAAGACGTTCCCGTTCGCCTGCCGGACGCGCCACTCCTTCTTCTCGGAGGAGGCGCCGGGAAGCGGAGCGCCGGGCGACGCGGCCGCGTTCGGGGCCGGCGACGGCGACGGGGTGTAGGCCGGTGCGTCGCCGGCCTCGCCGGGCTTCACCGGCACCGTCACGACCAGGGCCTTCTTCTTGACCTTGAACAGGTGCCCGCAGTTCGAGCACTGGACGGTCAGGCCCGCCTCGGTGATCTGGGCGTCTTCGAAGACGTACTGGGCCCGGCATCGTTCGCAACGAACGTCCATGGAATGATTCACAAAGTAGCCTCGGTTCACCTGTCGGCGCAAGAGAACGTTCGGCGCCGAAAAATTGACCCCCCTGCGCCCCCCGATATCGTGGCCGGGCGGGCACCCCGCAGGCGCCCTTTCGGCCACATCCAGCGAGGATTCGACACGCCCATGGGCAAGCCCAAGGCCAATCGGAGGATCGAGAAGGCGAGCAGGCGGGACGGCAAGACCGGCATGGGGCGCGACGTCGCGGGCGTGGCCCTGCTCGCCCTCGGCGTCGCGCTCGGCATCGCCCTCGTCACCTTCTCCACGCTCGACGCGCCCCTCGTCGCCCACGGCGTCCCGCCGGTCTCGAACCTCGTCGGCCCTGCCGGACACCACGTGGCGGGGGCGCTCTACCGGGCGCTCGGCTTCTCGGCGCTCGTCCTCCCCGCGGCCCTCTGCTCCGCGGCCTTCGCCCTCTTTCGGGGCGCGCCGCGGCGCGTGACGCTCGTCGCCTCCGCGGCCTATGCGGTGCTGGTCGCCTCCACGGCCACGCTCTTCCACCTCTTCCTCGACGGGCGCAGGCTCGCGAGCTTCCCGCCCGGCGGCCTGGTGGGCCGGTTCTTCTCGGCCCGCGCCGAGGCGCTGCTCTCGACCGTGGGCACCGCGCTCGTCGTCGGCGCCTGCGCCGTGGTGGCTCTCATCGTGGCCACCGACTTCCAGGTCCAGCGCGCCTGGTCCCTCCTCGCCGCCGCGGCCCGGAACCTGGGCGCCTTCCTCTCCGCCCGCCTCGCCGAGGCCGTGGACGAGCACCGGCGGGCGGTGGCGGAGCTCCGGGCCGAGGAGGCCGCCGAGCGCGCGCGGCGCCAGGAGGAGGAGGCGTTCGCCGCCGCCGCGGTGGTCGAGGCGAGCGAGGCCGCGGCCGAGGAGGAGGGCCGCGCCATGGCCGGCGCCCTGGTGCGCGAGCGGGCACGCAGCGCCGCGCAGCTCGGAGACGATCCGGCATGGGCCCGGCAGCCGGAGGAGGAGCCCGAGCGGGAGGGGAAGCCGCGCCGCAGGCGGAGGGAGCCGGAGGAGGAGAAGCCGCGCATCGTCGTCGCCGACCAGCCGGCCGAGGTCCTCCCGCCCGAGCCGCCCCCCCTCGCCCTGAAGCCCGAGATCATCGTCCCCCAGGCGATGCAGGAGCGCGGGCGCAGGAAGAAGGACCGGGCCAAGGAGGTCCCCGCCTTCGCCTTCACGCAGAAGGGAGACGTCTTCCGGCTGCCCCAGGTCTCGCTCCTCGACAAGCACGAGGCGGTCCAGAAGGACCTCGACGAGCAGAGCCTCCAGAGGACCGCCGAGATCATCGCCGCCACGCTGCGCCAGCACGGCGTGGAGGGCGCGATCCGCCACATCCGGCCCGGCCCGGTGGTGACCCTCTACGAGTTCGTGCCCGTGGCGGGCGTGAAGCTCGCCCGCATCGAGAACCTCGACAAGGAGCTGACCATGGCCTTGTCGGCGACGCGCATCCGCATCATCGCCCCCATCCCGGGCAAGGGCGTCGTCGGCATCGAGGTGCCGAACCGCGATCGCGCCACCGTGTACCTGCGCGACGTCATCGAGTCCGAGACCTTCGACCACGCCGGGGGCCTCTTGCCTCTCGGGCTCGGGAAGAACATCGAGGGCATCCCCTACTGCGTGGACCTCCAGCGGATGCCGCACCTCCTCATCGCCGGGACCACCGGCGCCGGCAAGTCGGTGGGACTCAACGTCATGATCCTGTCGCTCCTCTACCGGCGGACGCCGGACCAGGTGCGCATGGTCATGGTGGACCCGAAGATGACGGAGCTGACCATCTACGAGGACATCCCGCACCTGCTCCTCCCGGTGGTCACCGACCCGCAGAAGGCGACGCGCGCGCTGCAGTGGGCGGTGGACGAGATGGAGCGGCGCACCCAGATCCTCGCCGACACCGGCTCCAAGGACCTCCGGTCCTACAACTCCAAGGTGGACAAGCTGCGGGCCGAGGGGCGGACCTTCGAGGAGGCCGAGGCGGCGCCGCCCAGGAAGCTCCTCGTCGTGGACGTCAGCGCCGGCGAGACCGAGGAGGAGGCCGCGGCGCGGCTCGCCCGCGAGGAGGAGGAGCGCGTGCCCGCACCGGTCCAGCCGGCCGAGGCTGGACCCCCTTACGAGGACCCCACCGAACCTCCCCCGGCCGACCCCGTGGCGGCGCGCGACGAGAGGAAGCTGCCCCGGAAGCTGCCGTACATCGTCGTCGTCATCGACGAGCTCGCCGACCTCATGATGACCGCGCCGCGCGAGGTGGAGATCTCGCTCGCGCGCCTGGCCCAGAAGGCGCGCGCCACCGGCATCCACCTCATGGTGGCGACGCAGCGCCCTTCCACCGACGTCATCACCGGGATGATCAAGAACAACTTCCCGGCCCGCATCAGCTTCCGCCTGGCCTCGCGCCACGACTCGGCCACCATCATCAACGGTCCGGGGGCGGAGACCCTGCTCGGCGACGGCGACATGCTGGTCATGACCGCGACCCAGCCGGTGACCCGCGTCCAGGGGGCCTTCGTCACCGAGGAGGAGATCAACCGCGTCGTCGGCTTCCTCAAGGAGCAGGGGAGGCCGGTGTACGACGAGTCGATCCTCAAGGCGCGCGAGGGCCTGGGCGACGCCGGGCGCGACTACGACGAGGACGATCCGGTCTACGACCAGGCGCTCGAGCTCGTGGCCCGCATGGAGGAGGTCTCGGTCTCGAAGCTCCAGCGCGAGATGCGGCTCGGCTACAACAAGGCCGCCAAGATCATCGAGCGCATGGAGCGCGAGGGCGTGGT
>Ga0209798_10001621_pt1 | contig 13445 bp, 14 predicted proteins | sample DOMMetBare3Fresh_FD_187475 | JGI IMG/M metagenome (GOLD analysis project Ga0209798, IMG submission 187475) | Wetland sediment microbial communities from St. Louis River estuary, USA, under dissolved organic matter induced mercury methylation -... | ecosystem: Environmental > Aquatic >...
AGCCGATCCCCGCGATCCGGGGGCGCGTAAACTCGCGCCCGGTCTCCGGCCGCCTCCATCACGATGCCCGTCCTCTACAGCCTCGCCGCAATCGTCGCCGCCTACCTGATCGGCTCGCTGTCGTTTGCGGTGATCGTCAGCCGTCTGTTCGGGCTGGCCGACCCGCGCAGCTATGGCTCGAAGAACCCGGGCGCCACCAACGTGCTGCGCTCGGGCCATCGGCAGGCGGCCGTCCTCACGCTGGCGCTCGATGCGCTGAAGGGCTACGTGCCGGTGTGGCTCGCGCTGTGGCTGTCGCCGCAGTTCGGCTGGGGCGCCACCACCATCGGTTTCGTCGGGCTGGCAGCGTTTCTGGGTCACCTGTGGCCGCTGTTCTTCCGTTTCGAGGGCGGCAAGGGCGTGGCCACCGCGGCCGGCGTGTTGATGGCATTCAATCCGTGGCTGGGGCTGGCCACGTTGGCCACCTGGGTCGTGATCGCGGCGTTCTTCCGCTATGCGTCGCTGGCCTCGATCGTCGCGGCGCTGTTCGCGCCGTTCTATCAGCTGCTGATCTGGGAGCCGTCGCCACTGGCGCTGGCCATCGCGGTGATGAGCCTGCTGCTGGTCTGGCGCCACAGCGGCAACATCCGCAAGCTGCTGGCGGGCACCGAGTCGCGGCTCGGCCAGAAGGCCACGTCAGCGGCGACGCCCGCCGCGCGCCAAGGCCACGGTCACGGGCACGGGCACGGGCACGGTCATGGTCATGGTCATGGTCATGGCAAGAAGAAGGGGCACACCTGATGGTTCAACGATTCGACGTCGGCTCGCGCATGAGCGAGATGGCCGTGCACAACGGCGTGTGTTATCTGGCCGGGCAGGTGGCCCTCGGTGGCGCCAAGGACGTCGGTGGCCAGACGCGCGAAGTGCTCGCAGCCGTCGATGCCCTGCTGGCCAAGGCCGGTACCGACAAGTCCAAGATTCTGCGCGCGCAGATCTTCCTGGCCAACATCGCCGACTTCCCGGCGATGAACGCGGTGTGGGACCAGTGGGTCGTGGCCGGTCACACGCCGCCGCGCGCGACGGTGCAGGCCGCGCTGGCCAAGCCGGAGTGGAAGATCGAGATCGTCGTCACCGCCGCGCTCTAGGAGGCTGTCGGGCTTGGGGTCGGGCCCTAGACCGTGCCGGACACGGCCAAGCCCAGTCGAGCCGGGTCGCCGCGGCCCAGCCGCAGCACCTGGGGCTCTTCTCCCGTGAGGTCGATCACCGTGGTCGGTTGCGCCGGGCACGCTCCGGCATCGACCACGGCCTGCAGCGCCTTCTGCAGGCGCTTGCGGATCTCACGCGGATCGTTCAGCGGTTCGTGTTCGCCCGGCGCGATCAGCGTGGTGGCCAGCAGAGGCTGACCCAGTACGGCCAGCAACGCCTGTGTGACGCGGTGCTCGGGCACACGCAGCCCGATCGTGCGCCGCGACGGGTGCGACAGGCGTCGCGGCACCTCCTTGGTGGCCTCGAGGATAAAGGTGAACGGCCCCGGCGTTGCATGCTTGAGCAGCCGGTATTGCTTGTTGTCCACCCGCGCGTAGCTGGCCAGCTCCGACAGGTCGCGGCACAGCAGCGTGAGGTGATGCTTGTCGTCGACCTGGCGGATGCGTCGCAGGGCCTGTGCGGCGTCCTTGTCGTCGAGGTGGCAGACCAGCGCATAGCTCGAGTCGGTGGGCACCGCGCACACGCCGCCGGCGTCGAGAATCTGCGCCGCCTGCTTCAGCAGGCGCGGCTGCGGATTGTCCGGATGAACCTCGAAGTACTGAGACATGGCCGCATTGTTCCAGGGCGCGGCGGTCGGCGCCGGGCGCGAGCCGTCAGGGGTGCCGGATGCGGTGCTGCAACTCGCTCCACACCGGCACCACGGTTGCGGGCAGGTCGGGCAGCCCGCCGAGGTCGATCCGGCTTTCCTGCGGCGAGTGGAAGTCGCTGCCGCGCGAGGCGAGCAGGCCGAATTCCAGCGCCAGCTTCACATAGCGGACGGCGTCGCTGGGGTGGTGGCTGCTGGTCAGCACCTCGACGCCGCGGCCGCCATGGGCCTTGAACTCGGAGAACAGCGCGTACTCCTCGTTGGCGGTGAACTTGTAGCGCGCGGGGTGCGCCACGACGGCCAGTCCACCGGCATTGGTGATCCAGCGAACGGCGTCTCCGAGCGCCGCCCATCGATGCGGCACGAATCCCGGCTTGCCTTCGGTGAGGTAGCGGCGAAAGACCTCGTGCGCGTCGGAACAGACGCCGGTCTGCACCATCCAGCGCGCGAAGTGCGTGCGCGCGATGAGCGCCGGATTGCCCGCATGATCGAGTGCGCCGTCGAACGCTCCTTCGATGCCCACCCGGCCAAGGCTGTCCGCCATTTCGCGCGCGCGCTGTTCGCGGCCGTCGCGCGTGGCCGCCAGACCGGCCTGGAGCGCACCGTCTTCGGGATCGATGCCCAACCCGACGATGTGAACGGTCCGCCCCGCAAAACTGACCGAGATCTCGACGCCCGCCAGGTAGGGCAGGCCAATGTCGCGCGCCGCCTGTGCAGCCAGTTGCTGACCGGCGACCTCGTCGTGATCGGTCAAGGCCCAGAGCTCGACGCCCTTGCCCTTGGCGCGCGCGGCGACGTCAGCCGGACTCAGGGTTCCGTCCGAGACAATCGAGTGGCAATGCAGATCGGCGTTCAGCAGGTTCACGACGCCATTGTAGGAATCAATGCCTGCCGGTCCTCCCCTCGGTGGGAGGGGGTGTGCGTTTGTTGGCCCAGATCGTTCATGCTGGCGCCAGAGGCACGGCATCGCAGCGCCACTCATGCCAATGGAACCGAGCGGGCCCTTGACGGGTCTTCGCAGTACATTGACCTGACGCAACCAGCGCCGGGTGGATCCGGCGCGAGACTTGAAGCGCCGGGCCGAACGCCGAAATCGCCTCCGATGAAAAAGGCTCACACCTCTGCCAAGCACGCGCAGCCGGGCTTGGCCGCGGACCGTGCACCGGCGCTGGCAATCCCGGGCGCGGCGCCGCCGGGCCTGCCGTTGGTCGAGCGAAGGGGTGCTCAGACAGCCGAGCCGGTCGCTGTCGAGCGGCGGGTTGCGCCGGCCGAGGCCGCGGACAGGGCGTCGAAATTCCGGTCGCAGGCACCGACGCTGTCGGTGGTGTTGCCGTGCCTGAATGAAGCGGCCAACCTGCGCCTGATGTTGCCCCGTTTGATCGCGGTGTTGCGCGATCTGGTTCCGCTGTGGGAGGTCATCGTCGTCGACGATGGCAGCACCGACGACAGCGCCGCCGTCTGCGTCGAATGGTCATCGACGCGCGGGGTGTGTGTGCTGCGCCTGTCGCGCAACTTCGGCAAGGAGGCGGCCCTGTCGGCCGGGCTCGATGCGGCGGCGGGCGACGTGGTCGTGCTGATGGATGCCGACGGCCAGCACGAGCCCGAGTGGATCCCGGAGTTGCTGCGCCGCTGGCGGGCAGGCGCCGACATGGTCTGCACGACGCGCTCGGACCGCGACGACGAGGGGCCGGTGAAGCGCCTGGGCACGCGATTGTTCTATCGGCTGCTGCGCACCGGCCAGCGGTTCCACGTCGACGAGGACGCCGGCGACTTTCGCCTGCTCGACCGCCGCGTGGTCGATGCGCTGCGGGCGCTGCCCGAACGCACGCGTTTCATGAAGGGCCTGTATGCCTGGGTCGGGTTTCAGGTCGATCAAGTGCCGTACCGGCCGGCGGCACGGGCACTGGGCCGCAGCCGTTTCAACCTGCGGCGCCTGTTCGGACTTTCGGTCACCGGCCTGACGGCGTTCACCACCTGGCCGCTGCGCGCGGTGAGCGTGATCGGGGTGTCGCTGGCGCTGGCCTCGTTCGTCTATGGCGCCGTGCTGGCGATCGATTTCCTGCTCAACGGCCATCAGGTTTCGGGCTGGACCACCATTGTCGTGGGCATGTTGTTGCTGTCCGGGGTACAGCTGATGTCGCTGGGTGTCGTGGGCGAGTACCTCTCGCGGGTCTTCGACGAGGTGAAGGCGCGGCCCGTGTACGTGGTGAAGGAGCGGATCGGCAGGGGTCTCGAGGCTGATACGTGAAGCCCGCGTCCGTGCCGCGTGCGTGGCCGCCGCTCGCCGCGCTGCTGGGGGTATGGCTGCTGGCCACGGTGACGGTGCGGCCGCTGATGTTGCCGGACGAAGGGCGATATGTCGGCGTCGCGCTCGAGATGCTCCGCTCGGGCGACTGGCTGGTGCCCACGCTCGACGGGCTGCCGTACTTCCACAAGCCGCCGCTGTTCTACTGGATCACCGCGTCCGCCATGGCGATCGGGGGCGTCAACCTGCTGGCCGCGCGTGCGGCGGCGCTGGTGGGAGCGCTGACGACGCTGTTGTTTCTCGCCTGGTTTGCACGCCGATGGATGAGCGACCGCGCATCGGCCTGGACGCCCTGGATCCTGGCGACGATGCCGATGTTCTTCGTGGCGGCGCAGTTCGCCAACCTGGACCTGCTGGTGGCGGCCTGCATCACCGCGAGCATCCTGTGCCTGGCTGATGCGATGTTGCGCGAGTCGGCAGACCCGGCGATCGGGCGCTCGTTGGCGATCGGCTGGCTGATGATGGCACTGGGTGTGCTGGCCAAGGGGTTGATCGGCTGTGTGTTGCCGCCGGCGGTGATCGTCGGCTGGCTGCTGTGGCAGCGTCGCCTGTCGCCGCGCTCGTTCGCGTCGTTGCGTCGCCTGGTTCGATGGCCGGCCGTCGTGCTGTTCGCCGCGGTGGCGTTGCCCTGGTTCGTGCTGGTGCAACTGCGGTACCCGGGGTTCTTCGACTACTTCGTCGTGCACCAGCATCTCGAGCGATTTGCGGCGAGCGGGTTCAACAACGAGCAGCCGTTCTGGTTCTACGCGCCGGTGGTGGCAGGTCTGACGCTGCCGTGGTTCGTGTGGCTGCGTCCGGTGGCGGCCGATCACGCGGCTGCGGAGAGCTCGCAGCAGGCGCTGCGCTCGCTCGGCTGGTGGTGGCTCGTCGTGATCGTCGTGTTCTTCTCGCTGCCTCGCTCCAAGCTCGTCGGCTACGTGCTGCCGGCGTTGCCGGCCATCGCGTTGCTGGTTGCCGATGCGGTGTGCAATCGGCCCGAGTCCTGGCTCGGCGCGGGACGCCGGCTGGCGTGGACCGGCGCGCTCGCCGCGCTGCTGTGCCTGGCGGCCGTGTTCGCCGTGGCGAGGGTCCAGGTCGATCGTGACCACGCGGCGATTGCGCGCACGCTCGACGCGCAGGCCGCTGCTGGCGAGCCGGTCTACGCGCTGAACCTGCAGCCCTATGACCTCGTCTACCAGCTGCAAGTCAGACGGCCGCTCGTGCTCGTCGCCGACTGGGCCGATCCGGCGATCGCACGGCACGACGACTGGCGCAAGGAGCTGGCCGATGCGGCCCGGTTCGCGCCCGGCCGCGCGGTCGAGGTGCTGCACACACGTGTCACCGCCCGGGCGCGCTGGTGCACGCGGGCGGTCAACTGGGTGATCGCAGACCTCGGCGGTGCTGCGCAAGAACCCGAGCTGAAGGATTTGCCGCCCGTCAGTCGGACGAAGGTGGCGGGTTTGTGGCGGCTGGACCGGGCGCAGCTGGAGCGGACCGATGCCTGCCGTTGAACGCCCAGCGCCGGCTGGCGAACCAGGTCAGCACGGCCACGGCCACCAGCACCAGCGCCAGGGCCAGGTCGTAGCGCAAGCCGGCGCCGTGCAGCAGTGTGGCGTATGCGACCTGGTTGATGCCGAAGCCGGCGAGCGAGATCAGCGCGAACCGCGGCAGCGACTGGCGCACCGATGGGTCCGAGTACCGAAACGTCAGGAGGCGATGGCCCGACCACGACAGCCAGAAAGCCAGGAACCAGCCCAGCGGATTGGCGGCCAGCGGCGTCAATCCGGCGCGCACCGCGAAGAAGACGATCAGCCAGTGCACCGCGGCCGCGACCGTGCCGACGAGCAGGAACCACATCACCTGCTGGCGGGTGGCCGCACGTGCGCCGTCCCGGTACCCCGATGTTGAATGCGACGGCTTCGCAACCACGACGCATTGTGCTGTGTGTCGACGACGTCGGGCTCGATGACGCCATCGACGCCGCGGCCCTGGAGCTCGCCGACCTGCATCGTGCCTCCGCCGCCAGCATGATGGTGGACGGGCCGAGCTGGTCGCGTGTCTCGGCCCGTTTGCGCGAACGCACGGACGGGTCGCTCGAGCTGGGGCTGCACCTCAACCTGACCGAGGCGTTTGCGCGCGGCGGCTGGAGCATGTCGCTCGCCGCTCTGATCGTGATGGCCTATGGCGGGCTGCTCGACGTCCGGCGTTTGCGCGGCGAGGTGCTGCGCCAGTGCGATGCGTTCGAGCTCGGCCTGGGCAGGCCTCCCGACTTCGTCGACGGGCACCAGCATGTGCAGCAGTTGCCGCGCGTGCGCGATGCGCTGATCGACGTGCTGCACGATCGCCTGCCGCAGCAGCGACCCTGGGTGCGGTGCGGCGTCGCGCCGACCTGGCCGGCGCACAGCGCCGTGCCCCTCACGGCGCGCGTGAAGTCCGGCGTGATCGAACGCCTGGGTGCGCCTGCGTTGCAGCGCCTGGCGCAGCGAAGCGGTCATGCGCACAATCGCGCTCTGCTGGGCGTGCGCCGGCTCGACGCCGACGAGCGCGGCTACGACGCGGCGATGCGGGGATGGTTGTCGGCCGCCTCCGAGGGCGACCTGTTGATGTGCCACCCGGCGCGGCCCGGCGACTCGCCAGAGCCGCTGCACCGGGCGCGTGCCATGGAGTACGCGCTGCTGACGAGCGAGTCGTTCGGGCAGTGGCTCGTGCGTGAGCGCATCACGATAGCGCCGCTACGGGCAATCGTCGCCGCGCCGGCCGCATCGACCCGAGGTTGATCAGGCCGCCATCGCCTGCACGATCAGCTGCACGCGCTCGAGGCCCTGAAAACGATCCAGGCTCAGGCGATACGCCAGCCGCACGCGCGGCGGCAGCGGCTCGATGCGCCCGAACCAGATCGCATCGCGCGGCGCGCCGGCCACGCGCAGCTTGAGTTTCAGATGTTTGTCGCCGACCAATCGCTGCTGCAACACGTCGACCTCGTCGCTGAACACCGGCGCGTCGAAGCCCTGGCCCCACACCTGGGCGTCCAGCGCCGACACCGTCTCGCAGGTGAACCATTCGGCCTCGAGCGCGCCGTCGCTCAGCAATCGGCGCTCGAGTGCGGTGGCATCCAGCCATTCGGCGGCCACCTGGCGCAGCGCCGCGTCGAACGGCGCCAGGGCATCTGCCTCGAGCGTGCAACCGGCGGCCATCGCATGGCCGCCGAACCGGCGCAGCAGATGCGGATGCCGCTTGCTGACCAGATCGAGCGCATCTCGCAGGTGGAAGCCGACGATCGAGCGGCCCGAGCCCTTGAGCAGGCCGTCGGCGCCACGGGCGAACACGAAGGTCGGCCGGTGCAGCCGGTCCTTGACACGGCCGGCGACGATGCCGACCACGCCCTCGTGGAAGGCAGCGTCGAACAGCACCACCGCCGGTGGCGCTGCGCCGGTGTCGGGCAGGTCATCGAGCAGCGACCGCGCCTGATCGTTCATGCCTGCCTCGACCTCGCGCCGCTCGCGGTTGATGCCATCGAGCATCGCCGCCAGCTCCTGCGCGCGTGCGGCGTCGTCGGTCAGCAGGCACTCGATGCCGAGCGTCATGTCGGCCAGGCGGCCGGCGGCGTTGATGCGCGGCCCGATGGCGAAGCCGAAGTCGAATGCGCTGCAGCGCGCCGGATCGCGCGCGGCGGCCGCCAGCAACGCCGCCACGCCGGGTTGAAGCCGGCCGGCACGAATGCGCTTCAGGCCCAGCGCCACGAGCCGCCGGTTGTTGGCGTCCAGGCGCACCACGTCGGCCACGGTGCCCAGCGCCACCAGGTCGAGCAGACCCTCGAGTCGAGGCTGCGACGAATCGTCGAGCCGGCCACGCCGTCGCAGCTCGGCGCGCAGCGCCAGCAGCACATAGAACATCACGCCGACGCCGGCCAGCGCCTTGCTCTCGAATGCACAGCCCGGCTGGTTCGGGTTGACGATCACATTGGCCTCGGGCAGCTCGATCACGTCGTCGCGCAGCGCGGGCAGGTGGTGGTCGGTGACCAGCACGCCGACGCCGAGCGCGCGCGCATGCGCGACGCCTTCGAGGCTGGCGATGCCGTTGTCCACCGTGACCAGCAACGCCGGCGCGTGCGCCATTGCCAGGTCGACGATGGTCGGCGTCAGGCCATAGCCGTGCACGCGCCGGTCGGGCACCACGTAGCGCAGCGCTTCGCGGCGCGCGCCCAGCAGCGCCAGCCCCCGAATCGCGACGGCGCAGGCGGTGGCGCCATCGCAGTCGTAGTCGGCCACGATGCAGATGCGCCGGCCGGCCTCGATCGTGTCGGCCAGCAGCGTGGCGGCCTCGGCGGCGCCCTTCAGGGTGCTCGGCGGCAACAGGCGTGCGGCGGCGTCGGCCAGTTCGTCAGCCGAGCGCACGCCACGCCCGGCGAACAGCCGCGCGAGCAACGGGTGCACCCCGGCCGACTCGAGCGCGAAGCGCACGCGCGGCGGCGCGTCGCGTTCGATCAATGTGATCGGGGCCGTCACAGCGACTCCAGCACGCCCGATGCCGAGACGCGGCGCCAGCGTTGCCACCAGGGCCTGGCGGCGCGGGTGAACGACGCCGAACGGCGTTCGCCGGCGAGCGTGAGCGTCGTGCCGGCGGGCGCCTGGACCAACGCGGCGATCGGGCCGGCGTCGAGTGCCTGCCAGCCGTCGCACCAGGTGGCCCAGTCCTCTGCCAGCGCGGCACGACGCAGCCGGCCGTCGACGGTCGGTGCCGGCCGTTCGTGTCGCGCGGGCATCGCAGCGCCACAGTCGCTGAGCCAGAACGAGTTCACCGCCGGCAGCCCGGCGGCGTCGCGCTCCGCGTTGAAGGCGTGGTCGTGCAGCAGCATCTGCACCTCGCTTTGCAGCCGCCGCACCAGACGCACTGCGGGCACCTCCGGCAGCCAGGCGTCGACGTGGCGCCCGATCACCCGGTCGAGCGACGCGGTGGGCAACACGGCCAGGCTGTCGTGCGACGCATACCAGCGCAGCGGCGCGCCCCACTGCAGCACGAAGCCCTCGCTCTCGAACAACGGCCGCACGATCTCGAACAATGCTCGCGACGACGCCTCGTCGAGCTGCAGATCCGCGGGGTCGGTCATCGAGACCTGCTCGGTGCCCAGGCGCAGGTGCACCGGCGTCAACAGTCCCCACGGCCGATCGCCGACCGTGACACCGTCGTCACGGGCCCGCGCGGCGGCCCAGGGAACCAGGCCGTCTTCAGCGGGCCAGCCGAGCGCGTCGGCCAGCGCCAGCTCGTGCGGCGTCGACAGCGAACGTTCATCGTCGCCGAATGTCGCGCCCGCGGCGCAGCGCGACAGCAGGCGTTCGAGATGAGGCAGGGCCAGCGTGGAGGCGGCGTGGCGGCCCGCCTCTGAAACCACGGCGGCGAAAGGAACGATGAGGTGCGTCACGTGCGGCCATTATCCGGTCGCGGCATGACGGTGCGGCGCGGCTGCTAGCATCCGGTCCCCATGAGCTGGCCGTACGAATGGCAACTCGGCTGGCGCTACACCCGCGCCGGCCGCACCGGGCGCCGCAACGGGTTCATCTCGTTCATCTCCGGCGTGTCGATGCTGGGCATCGCGCTCGGCGTCGCGGCGTTGATCATCGTGTTGTCGGTGATGAACGGCTTCCAGAAGGAAGTCACCGATCGCATGCTGAGCGTGATCGCGCACATCGAGGTGTTCGACGGCCGGGGCAGCGCGTTGCCCGATTGGCGTGCCACCGCCGACCAGGCACGGCGCAATCCGGCGGTGGTGGGCGCGGCGCCGTTCATCGCCAACCAGTCGCTGCTGGCGCGTGGCGACGAAATGCGTGGCGCGATCGTGCGCGGCATCGTGCCGGCCGAAGAAGCCAAGGTGACGGCGCTGGCCGCGCGCCTGCGCGACACCACGCTCGCCAGGCTGGAGCCGGGCGCATGGCGCATCGTGCTCGGTGCCGAGCTCGCGCGCCAACTGGGCGTGCGCGAAGGCGATCCGGTGACGCTGATCGCACCCAGCGGCCAGATCACGCCGGCCGGGGTGGTGCCACGACTGAAGCAGTTCACGGTGGCCGGCACGTTCGATTCCGGGCACTACGAGTACGACAGCGCGCTGGCGTGGATCCACCTCGAGGACGCGCAGCGGCTGTATCGCCTGGAGGGCCCGAGCGGCGTGCAGCTGCGCCTGGCGGACCTGCACACGGCGCGCGGCGTGGCACAGCAACTCGCCAGCGTGCTCGACCCGAGCCTGGTGGTGCGCGACTGGACGCGCACCAACCGCAACTGGTTCGACGCGGTGCAGATCGAAAAGCGCCTGATGTTCATCATCCTGACGCTGATCGTCGCCGTGGCGGCGTTCAACCTGGTGTCGACGCTGGTGATGACGGTCACCGACAAGCGCGCCGACATCGCGATCCTGCGCACGCTGGGCGCGAGCCCGCGCTCGATCATGGGCATCTTCGTCGTCCAGGGCGCCGCGGCCGGCATCATCGGCACCGCCAGCGGCGTCTTGCTGGGCCTGCTGGTGGCGCTGAACATCGACGTCATCGTGCCGGCGATCGAACGCACGCTCGGTGTGGCATTCCTGCCGGGCAGCATCTACGTGATCAGCCGCATGCCGAGCGACCCGCGCGTGGCCGACGTGGTGCCGATCGCGCTGATCTCGCTGGCGCTCGCGTTCATCGCGACGCTGTACCCGAGTTGGCGCGCCGCCCGCGTGAACCCGGCCGAGGCGCTGCGTTATGAATGACGCGGTGCTGCACGCATCGGGCCTGGCCAAGCGCTTCACCGAAGGCGGTCTCGACGTGCCGGTGCTGCAGGGCCTGGACCTGACGCTGCACGCCGGGCAGACGCTGGCGATCGTGGGTGCCTCGGGCTCGGGCAAGAGCACGCTGCTGCACCTGCTGGGTGCGCTGGAGGCGCCAACGGCCGGCCACGTGACCTTGATGGGTCGCGACTTCGCGACGATGAGCGCCGCCGAGCAGGGCGTCTGGCGCAACCGGCATCTCGGCTTCGTGTACCAGTTCCATCACCTGCTGCCCGAGTTGAGTGCACTCGACAACGTGGCCATGCCGCTGCGCATCCGGCGCGAATCGGTGGCCGCGGCGCGCGCCGCCGCACGCGCGATGCTGGGTGCCGTGGGTCTGGCCGAACGCGTCGAGCACCGGCCGTCGGAACTGTCCGGGGGCGAGCGCCAGCGCGTGGCGATCGCGCGCGCGCTGGTGTCGCAGCCGGCCTGCGTGCTGGCCGACGAGCCCACCGGCAACCTGGACCGCGACACCGCGGGCGTGGTGTTCGACCTGATGCTCACGCTGGCGCGCGAGCGCGGCACGGCCTTCGTGCTGGTGACGCACGACCACGACCTGGCCGGACGCTGCGAACGCCGCGCGCGGCTCGAGCACGGCCGCCTGGCGGGCTGAGCGGGCCTTCGCGACGCAGGCGCTAATTGCGTCGCTCGAGCCGCAACACGTCGGAATCGCGCCGCATCGAGAAGCGGCCGAGGAAGCTGTTGCCGAGCAGGATGATCGGCATTTCGGCCTGCACCACCGCGGCGGGCACGTTGAAGACTTCGACATCGCCGATGCGCAACGAGTTCAACGACACCAGGTAGGTCGGCACCACGCCGCCGGCCGTGTGGCTCAGGCTGCGCTGGCCGCTCTTCCAGTCGATGCCGATGCGGTCGGCCTCGCTGCGGCTCATCGCCACCGACGTCGCGCCGGTGTCGACCATCAGTTGGACCGACTTGCCGTTGATCGAGCCGGTGGCGACGAAATGTCCGCCGGGGCCCGCCGAGATCACGATCTCGCGCCCTCCGCTGCCGCCGCCACCGCCTCCGACGCTGGCCGGCGCGCCGCCCATCGTGACGTTCAGCGTGCGGCCGCCGACCTGGATTTCGGCGGCCCCGGGCATCACACGACGCAACGTCACGCCCTTGACCGTGCTGCCCACCGCCAGCGTGTGCGGCGCACCGTCGATCATCAGCAAGGCCTTGCTGTCGCCGATGCTGCCGGCCATCGACACGGTCTGCGCCGGTGCCGCGGCGCACAGCAGGCTCAGCATCGACGCAATGATGGGCGCGCGCATGGCCGTCAATCCCGGAAGTTCTTGTAGCTCAACGGCAGATCGGTGACGTCGCGACGCAGCAGCGCCATCGCGCTCTGCAGGTCGTCCTTCTTGCCGCCGCTGATGCGCACCACATCGCCCTGAATGGCCGCCTGGACCTTGAGCTTGCTCTGCTTGATCAGCGTCTGCAGCCGCCTGGCGTCCTCGCTGGCGATGCCGGCCTTGATGGGCACCACCTGCTGCACCTTGTCGCCGCCCACCTTCTCGGAGTCGCCGTCGAGTTCGACGAAGCGCGCGTCGACGCCGCGCTTGGCCAGCTTGGCCAGCAGGATGTCGCGCACCTGGCCGAGCTGGAAGTCGCTGTCGGCGTGCAGCGTCAGGGCGTCGTCGCCGATTTCGATCTGCGCGCCGCTGCCTTTGAAGTCGAACCGCGTGGCGATCTCGCGCTGGCATTGATCCACCGCATTGCGCAATTCCACTCGGTTCGGCTCGACGACGGCATCGAAGCTGGGCATCTCACTCACTCAGGTTGAAGCAGATCGGTGAAAATTCTGCCATGGGGACCTCCGGCGGCGCACTGCAAATCGAACACGGCGTGGCCTTGCGTGCATACAACACGTTCGGTTTGCCGGCGATCGCGCACACGCTCGTGCGCGTGACCAGCGATGCCGACGTGCGCCGCCTGGTCGACCATCCCGAACTGGGCCGCGCGTCGAAGCTGGTGCTTGGTGCGGGCAGCAACCTCATTCTGACCCGTGATCCTGACGCCGTGGTGGTCCGCGTCGAAGTCATGGGTCGCCGGCTGGTGCAGGTGCGCGACGACGCCTGGATCGTCGAGGCCGGCGCCGGCGAGAACTGGCACGACATCGTGGCGTGGACCCTCGGGCAGGGCTGGCCCGGCCTCGAGAACCTGGCGCTGATTCCCGGCACCGTCGGTGCGGCGCCGGTTCAGAACATCGGCGCCTACGGCCTGGAACTGCAGGACCGGTTTCATTCGCTCGATGCGGTCGACCTGGTCACCGGCCGCAGTGTGACGCTGGACGCCGCGGCCTGCCGTTTCGGCTACCGCGACAGCGTCTTCAAGCGGCGCGATTTCGGCGGCCTGGCCGGCAAGAGCGTGATCACGCGTCTGCGCATGCGCCTGCCACGACCTTGGCGCCCGGTGCTCGGCTACCTCGACCTCGAACGCAAGATGGCCGAGACCGGCCAACATGCGCCCGACGCGCGCACCCTGTTCGACTGGATTTGCGCGATCCGCCGCGGCAAGTTGCCCGACCCGCT
>Ga0209798_10001622_pt1 | contig 13443 bp, 11 predicted proteins | sample DOMMetBare3Fresh_FD_187475 | JGI IMG/M metagenome (GOLD analysis project Ga0209798, IMG submission 187475) | Wetland sediment microbial communities from St. Louis River estuary, USA, under dissolved organic matter induced mercury methylation -... | ecosystem: Environmental > Aquatic >...
GTCGGCTGGTCGGGGCCGTGCTCGAAGTCGGGCCGGTTGTTGATCACGCTGCGAAAGCCGGCGCGTGCAGCCTCGGCCATCGCCTCGGGCGTGAGCTGAGGGGCGACGCACACGTCCGGTGAAACGGCGCGGATGGGCAGCGACGTACTCATGGCGCCCGGCCTACTTCGCCAGAGCGGTCTTCACCGCCGCAGAGACCATGCCCATGTCGGCCTTGCCGGCCAGCTGGGCCTTCACGGCGCCCATCACCTTGCCCATGTCACCCGGCCCGGTGGCGCCCAGTTCGGCGACGATGCGGCGCACCTCGACCGCGATCTCGTCGGCCGATAGCCGCTGAGGCAGGTAACCCTCGAGCACCGTGACCTCGGCGCTCTCCTTGTCCACCAGGTCGGTGCGCGCGGCCTGCGCGAAAGCGGCAATCGAGTCCTTGCGCTGCTTGATCAGCTTGTCCACGATACCCACGACCTGCGGGTCGTCGAGCGTGATGCGCTCGTCGACCTCGCGCTGCTTGATCGCGGCCAGCAGCAGGCGGATGGTGCCCAGGCGCGCCGCATCCTTGGCCCGCATCGCGGTCTTCATGTCTTCGGTGATTCGGTCCTTCAGGGTCATGGGATTTCCTCGATCTGAAACGACACGAGCCCGCTGCGGCGTGCCGCGCGGGCTCGTCTGGGGAGCGGCTGAAGCTCAGTAGAGCTTCTTGGGCAGCTGCATCGAGCGCACGCGCTTGTAATGGCGCTTCACCGCGGCAGCCTTCTTGCGCTTGCGCTCGGCGGTGGGCTTCTCGTAGAACTCGCGGGCGCGCAACTCGGTGAGAAGGCCCAGCTTTTCGATCGTGCGCTTGAAGCGGCGCAGGGCCACGTCGAACGGCTCGTTTTCCTTGACGCGAATCGTGGTCATGAAACGGAAAATCCTTGGCTTGCGCTCGAAGGGCCTCGGGGGGGGCCACGGGGGCCGGGCTGGAGCAAGTCCGGGCCACTTCGAACTGCGGGTTGGGCAGCAAAGCCGAAGATTATAGCCGCGCCCACACCCTTGGGAGCCCCGCATTGCGAACCCGCGCGCCGGCCCGCCCGCCGCTACCATGAGACGGCGGACCCTGTCCATGCCCGACCTCGATCCCTCACTGCTCGGTGCGCTCGCGCAGGCACTGCCCATCGCACTCGACCGCGATCAGGACGGGTGGGGCATCAAGGACGCCGCCACAGGCGTCTGGCTCGCCGCCGACCCGCGCCTGGCGCTCTGGCTGGGCCGGGAGCCGGCGCAAGTGGTCGGGCGAACCGACACCGAGCTGCTCGAGGCCGCCACGGCGGCCGCGCAACGGGCGGCAGACCAGCTCGCCTTGAACCATGACGGCCCATTGACGACCGAGCAACGGATCGAGGTGGCCGGACAACGGCGCGAGTTCAGTGTCCTGCGCCATCGCGTGGTCGGCGCCGACGGGCGAACGCTGCTGGTGAGCCTGTGGCGTGACCTCGCTCCGCTGCGCAAGCGCGAAGGACAGCTCAGGGCGACGCTCGAGCAGCTCGAACGCGAGCAACTGGCCAACGAGCAACTGCGCAAGCAGGTCTCGCAGCACCTGCCGCGCGACACCGCCAGCGGGCTGCACAACCTCGCCCACTTCGAGGACCAGCTGCGCCGCGAGGTCGACCTCAGCACACGGGAACACCGCGAGTTTGCCTTGGCCGCGATCGAGATCGACCCGCCGGCGCCGGAAATCGCCGCGCTGGGCCCCGCGGCGATGGCCCGGGTGCACGAGTCGCTCGGACGGCTGCTGCGTGGCAACACGCGGGCGATGGACGCGTCGTGCCACTACGACGCGGCGCGCTTCGCGGTGCTGCTGTCGGGTGTGGGCCTGGCGACGGCCCATTCGCGAATGGAGGGGCTGCGGCGCCAGTGCGCGACCCAGATCGTCGCGCACGAGGGACGCGAGATCGGATTCACGGTGTCGATGGGCGTGGCCAGCTTTCCGCACACGGCGCACAACCAGGACGAGTTGCGCAGCGCCTGCGAGGCGGCGCTGGCCGAGGCGCGTGCGCGCGGCGGCAACCGTGTGACGCTGGCCAGCATCCGTTTCGACGCTGCCTGAGACGCGGTGTCCCGTCAGGACTGCGCCAGCGCGCGCACATGTGCGGCCGTGCCGGAGGCCAGGCCTTCGAGGCTGTAGCCGCCCTCGAGTATCGACACGACGCGCGAAGAGGCGCTCTGGTCGGCCACCGCGATCAGTTCTCGCGTGATCCACGCGTAGTCTTCGTCGGTGAACGCCAATCCCCCAAGAGGGTCGAGGTGGTGGGCGTCGAATCCCGCCGAGATGATCAGCAGTTCCGGTGCGAAGCGCCGCAGCGCTGGCAGCATCTCGTCGCTCATCCGGCGGCGGAAGGTGTCGGATCCGCTGCCGCGCTGCAGTGGGATGTTGAGAATGTTGCCGGCCACGCCTCGCTCGGACGCCGCGCCGGTGCCGGGGTAGAACGGCGCCTGGTGGCTGGAGCCGAAGAACAGGTCGGGATCGTTCTCGAAGCAATGTTGGGTCCCGTTGCCGTGGTGGACGTCGAAATCGACCACCGCGATGCGCCGCGTTCCATGGGTGTGGCGCGCGTGCAGTGCGGCGATCGCCGCCTGGTTGAAGACGCAGAACCCCATCGCCCGATCGCGCTCGGCGTGGTGTCCGCAAGGTCGGGTGGCACAGAATGCATTGCGGGCGCGGCCGTCCATCACCGCGTCGACCGCCGCGCAGGCCGCACCGACGCAGCGCATGACCGCTTCCCAGGTGCCCGGTGACATGATGGTGTCGCCGGCATCGAGCAGCCTGTAGCCCTCTTCCGGTGCCGTGTCGCGCACGGCATCGATGTAGTCGGGGTCGTGCGCGTGTTCAAGCTGTGCGCGGGTGCCCATCGGGGCTTGCTCCCAGTGCAGGCCGCTGAACTCGTCTGCACGCAGGGCGCAGAGCACTGCCTCGAGTCGCTGCGGCCCTTCGGGATGGTGAGGGCCCGGGCGGTGTTCGAGACAGGCTTCGTGGGTGAGGATCCAGGTGCTCATGGCGCGCATGCTGCCCGCCGCGAGACGCCGAGGCATCGCAAATCTGCGCCAGCACTGTTAGTGGTAACCCCAAGACATTGAAATCACTTGATTGATAGCCAATTCCTCTGAAGGAGTCGTTGATGTCCGCCGCTGTTCACACCGCCGCCCATGCGCGGCGCCGCCGGATCGCAGCGAGCCGCGACGCTTCGTCGAGGAGTCATCCACGCCCGTGTCCGCCCTGCTCAATCGGCGCAAGATCATTGCCGAAGTTGAAGAGATGCGCGCCTTGTTGCGGCGTGCTGCCGAAGTCGAGGTCCGCGACCCGGAGTTGGCCGCCGCATTGCGTCGCAAGCCCACGCAGATCGGTCTGTGACGGCGCACGGGTGACGCGTCAGCGCGTCATATCGTCTAGGCGATACCCCTGAGCCTCGTGGTCCCACGTTCTTGACTGCGGTCAATGGATAGGCGCTCGTGACTGCCTGACCATCGCGCCTGTCCGACACCCATCAGGAGACACGCGATGCGCTCTACGCCACCCGGCTGGTCAGCCCCCTTCTCATTCACTGCCCACGCGATTCGCAGCGTCGCGACCGGCGCGATCGCCACGCTGGCCCTGTCCGGCGCGGCCCATGCGGCTTGGGAGCCCTCCAAGCCCGTCGAATTCGTCGTGCCGGCCGGCACGGGTGGCGGCGCGGACCAGATGGCGCGCCTGATCCAGGGCATCGTCGTCAAGCACAAGCTGATGAAGGAGTCGATGGTTGTCGTCAACAAGTCGGGCGGCGCGGGTGCCGAGGGCTTTCTCGCGGTCAAGGACGCGAAGGGTGACCCGCACAAGATCATCATCACGCTGTCCAACTTGTTCACGACGCCGATGGCCACCGGGGTGCCGTTCAGCTGGAAAGACATGACGCCTGTGACGATGATGGCGCTCGACCAGTTCGTGCTGTGGGTCAATGCCGAGACGCCGTACAAGACGGCAGCCGAGTACATCGCGGCGGTCAAGGCCGCCGGACCGAGCAAGATGAAGATGGGCGGCACCGGCTCCAAGCAGGAAGACCAGATCATCACCGCCGGGCTCGAGAAGGCCACCGGCATCAAGTTCATCTACGTGCCCTACAAGGGCGGCGGTGAAGTGGCCGTGCAACTGGTGGGCAAGCACATCGACTCGACGGTCAACAATCCGATCGAGGCCGTTTCGCAGTGGCGCGCCGGCGCGCTGCGGCCGCTGTGCGTGTTCGACGACACGCGCATGCCCTACAAGACCAAAATCACCGACAAGCAGTCGTGGAACGACATCCCGACCTGCAAGGAAGCCGGGGTGCCGACCGATTACCTGATGCTGCGCGGCATCTTCATGGCGCCGGGCGTCACGCCGGACCAGACCGCGTTCTACGTGAAGCTGATGGACAAGGTGCGTGCGACGCCGGAATGGAAGGAGTACATGGAGACCGGTGCCTTCAACGCGACTTCCATGACCGGCACCGACTACGTCAAGTGGTTGTCCAATGCCGAGATCCAGCACCGGCTGCTGATGACCGAAGCGGGCTTCCTCGCAAAGTGATGGCGCGCCGCGGCGCAGCCTGAGTCGTATCGAGATACTGGCGACGCGGCGCACCGGGCGCCGTGGCGAGTTCTCGACCGGCCGCCGCGAACCGATGCCGTGTCTCCACCCTCCCATCTGCCACCCTGCCATGTCCGACCAGCCATCCGCAGACCAAGAATCGAGCCCCGTCGTGGCCAGGATCTCGAGTGCCGACTCGGTGGTCGCGTTACTGCTTTTCGTCTTCGGCACCGTCATCGTCTACGAGGCGCGGCGTCTCGGTGCAGGCTGGACCACCGACGGTCCGGGCGCGGGTTACTTTCCCTTCTACATCGGCCTGATTCTCTGCGTGTCGAGTCTGGGCATCTTCTACCAGACGCGCTGGGGCAAGCTGCGCGACGACGGCACCTTCGTCGACCGGGTCCAGCTCGGCCGCGTGCTGTCGGTGCTGGTACCGGCGGCGGTCTACGTGCTCGCCGTCAACTTTCTCGGCCTGTACGTGGCCTCGGCGATCTACATCGCCTCGTTCATGGTCGTGCTGGGCAAGTACTCGCCAGCCAAGAGCGTCGCCGTCTCGGCGGCTGTCATCGCCTCGTTCTTCGTGATGTTCGAGGTGTGGTTCAAGGTGCCGCTGTTCAAGGGCACGCTCGAACCCTTGAGCTTCCTCGGCTACTGAGCCAACCCCGTCGATCCGGAGCCTGAGCCATGGAAGAACTGAGCGCGTTGATCCATGGCTTCGGCGTCATCATGACGCCGATGAACGTCGCCCTGATGTTCGTGGGCATCATCCTCGGCGTCGTGATCGGCGTGCTGCCCGGGCTCGGCGGCGCCAACGGCGTGGCGATCCTGCTGCCGCTCACCTTCACGATGTCACCGACCTCCGCCATCGTGATGCTGTCGTGCATCTACTGGGGCGCGCTGTTCGGCGGCGCAATCACGTCGGTGCTGTTCAACATCCCGGGCGAACCCTGGTCGGTTGCGACCACCTTCGACGGCTATCCGCTGGCACAGAAGGGCAAGGCCGGGCAGGCGCTGACGGCGGCCTTCACGTCTTCCTTCGTCGGCGCGCTAGTGGCGGTGCTGATGATCACCTTCCTCGCGCCGCTCGTGGCCAAGTTCGCGTTGAAGTTCGGCGCGCCCGAGTTCTTCTCGGTCTACCTGCTGACCTTCTGCAGTTTCGTCGGCATGGGCAAGGGTTCGCCTTTGAAGATCCTGGTTTCGATGATGCTCGGCTTCGCGCTGGCCGCGGTGGGCATGGACACCGTGACCGGCCAGCTGCGGCTGACCTTCGGCCAGACCGAGCTGATGCGCGGCTTCGACTTCCTGATCGCGGTGATCGGACTGTTCGGCATCGGCGAGATCCTGCTGTCGATGGAAGAGGGCCTCAACTTCCAGGGCAAGTCCGCGCGCATCAACCCCAAGGTGGTGTGGGAGACCTGGAAGGAATTGCCCAGGTACTGGGCCACTTCGCTGCGCAGCTCGCTGGTCGGCATCTGGATGGGCATCACCCCCGGCGGCGCAACGCCAGCGTCATTCATGAGCTATGGGCTGGCCAAGAAATTCTCGAAGAGCGGCGCCAAGTTCGGTACCGGCGAGGTCGAAGGCGTCATCGCGCCTGAAACCGCAGCCCACGCTGCCGGCACCAGCGCGCTGCTGCCGATGCTGGCGCTGGGCATCCCGGGCTCGCCCACGGCCGCAGTGCTGCTGGGCGGCCTGCTGATCTGGGGCCTGCAACCCGGACCGCTGCTCTTCGTCGAGCAAAAGGACTTTGTCTGGGGCCTGATCGCCAGCATGTACCTGGGCAACCTGGTCGGGCTGATCGTCGTGCTGACGATGGTGCCGGCATTCGCTTCGATCCTGCGCATCCCGTTCTCGATCATCGCGCCGGTGATCATCGTCATCTGCGCGATCGGCGCCTACACGGTCCACAGCGCGATGCTCGACATCTGGTTCATGCTCGGCTTCGGCGTCATCGGCTATGTGTTCAAGAAGCTCGATTACCCGCTCGCGCCACTGGTGCTGGCGCTGGTGCTGGGCGACAAGGCCGAGGATTCATTCCGCCAGTCGATGCTGGTGTCTCAAGGCGACGTGATGATCATGTGGTCGAATCCGCTCGTCGGCACGATCACGACGCTGGCGCTGCTGATGTTGGCCTGGCCGCTGCTGTCCAAGATCATTGCCAAGCTGCGAACGCCGAAGGACAAGCCGGAGTTTTCGGAAGAACAACCGGTCGATTGATCACGAGGAAGGACGAACATGCCTGTCGTTGCACTGACCCAGGGCATGGGCTCGCTGGCCCAGGATATCGCCGAGCAGTTGGCGAAGGATCTCAAGCTCGCGACACTTCAGCATGAAGTGACAGAGCACTTGGCTCAAAAGATGCACGTGCCCAAGAGCCTGATCAGCCGCCTGCGCACCGGCAAGGCAGGCGCGATCGAGCGCCTGCGTACGGACCTTCACGCCATGGCGGTGTTCACCGCCGAGGAGGTGCTGGAGGCTGCGGCGAAGGGTAACGTGGTGATCCGCGGCTGGGGGGCCACGCAGATCCTTCGGGCCGTGCCCCACATCCCGTGCATCCGCGTGATGCGTCCCTTCGACAAGCGTGTCGACTGGCTGATGAAGGAGCTCGACACCGATGACCGCGACCTCGCGGAGAAGGAGATCCACCGCAGCGACCAGGCCAACGCCTCCCGGATGCACGACCAGTTCGGCGTCCACTGGGGTGATCCGGTCCTGTTCGACATGGTGCTCAACACGGATCGACTGTCGGTGAAGACCTGCGTCGAGCTGATCAAGGAGCTGCTCAAGCGTCCCGAGTTCGCGGAAACGCCAGCCTCGCGCACGATGCTGCAGGGGATGGCGCTGAGTGCCCACGTCCGTGCCGCGCTGAGCGCCCACGCGGACACACATGCGGTGAACGTCACGATCGAGAGCCTCGACGGCCGTGTCGTGCTGAGCGGAATCGTCGCCGACGATGCGGAGAGGCACGCGGCCGAGCGTGTCGCAAGCGGTGTGGCCGGCGTGAAGGCGGTCGACAACCTGCTGCATGCAATCACCGACGCGAAGCACTTTCCGACCGCCCGGCGCTGATCCCGCCGGGGCGGGCCAGCCGCACGTCAGATCTTGCCGCGCTGCTTGAGGCGCGACAGCGTCTCGGCCGACAGGTTCAGGTAAGTGGCCAGCTCCTTCTTCGGAATGCGCTCGACCAGCTCAGGGTGCTTGCGCATGAAGCGGCGCACGCGGCCCGGGGCATCCAGCAGATGCAGCGTGATCGTGTGGGCCATGACATCGCTCATCAGGCGCATCACCTGGTACTCGAAGTCCGCCTTGAGCCGAGGGTGCCGGTCAAGAAAAGCCACCCACTGGGGCATCGGCAGCTTGGCCACGCGGGACTTCGTCACGCAGGCAATCGCATAGGGGGTGGGCGTGTTCAAACGCCAGGCGGCATAGCTGGTCTCCATATCGCGCTCGTCGGAAAAGCGCAGGATCATCTCCTTGGCGTCGGCGTTGGAAACCACCCGCTTGAGCAGCCCGTCGAGCACGAAGTACTGCTCCATGTCGTGCACGCCCTGGTGCAACAGGAAGTCGCCCTTGGCGCAGTCCACGATCTCGAGTAGCCCCTCCAGCTCTCGCCGATCCTCGTCGGACAGCGCCTGCAAGACGACGTTCTGCCTCAACTGAACTCGGATCACGTTGCGTTCTGGGTGCAGGGCCAGAAGGGTCATCTTGGAATCACGACTGGACGCGGCGATGGCCGGGGCCATTTTCCGAAAGTTGACCGCGGTCAACGGGAGAACAAAGAGCCGTTTTCTACCATAGCCCCGCCCCCACGACTTGAAGGAGCGTGCCATGTCGGCAGTTCTGTCGCCCGTTTCCAGCGCCGCCACTGAGGCGCCGCCGATGATCGATGGCTTCCATCTCCTCATCAACGCCCTCAAGCTCAACGGCATCGATACGATCTACGGGCTGCCGGGCATCCCGATCACGGACCTGACCCGCATGGCGCAGGCCGAAGGCATGCGTGTGATCTCGTTCCGCCACGAGCAGAATGCCGGCAACGCGGCGGCCATTGCGGGTTTCATCAATGGCAAACCGGGCGTTTGCCTGACGGTGTCGGCGCCTGGCTTCCTCAACGGCCTCACGGCCCTGGCCAATGCCACCACGAACTGCTTCCCGATGATCCTCATCAGCGGGTCGAGCGAACGCGAGATCGTCGACCTGCAGCAGGGCGACTATGAAGAGATGGATCAGCTCGCCGTCGCCAAGCCGCTGTGCAAGGCGGCCTTTCGCGTGCTGAATGCCGAAGACATCGGCGTGGGCATCGCGCGTGCGATCCGCGCCGCCGTTTCCGGCCGTCCGGGCGGGGTCTACCTGGACCTGCCGGGCAAGCTGTTCGCGCAGACCATCGATGCGGCCGCCGGTGCAGCGTCGCTGATCAAGGTCGTCGACCCCGCTCCGCGCCAGATCCCGGCGCCGGAGGCCATCGACCGCGCACTAAAACTGCTGAAGAGCGCGAAGAGACCCCTGATCCTGCTGGGCAAGGGCGCTGCATATGCCCGAGCCGACGTGGACATCCGCACCCTGGTCGAGAGGACTGGCATTCCCTATCTGTCGATGTCGATGGCCAAGGGCTTGCTGCCCGACACTCACGAGCAGTCGGCTTCTGCCGCGCGTTCGTATGTGCTGCCTGAAGCCGACGTGGTCCTGCTGATCGGCGCGCGGCTGAACTGGCTGCTGGCTCACGGCAAGGGCAAGACCTGGGGCGGCAAGGATCACAAGAATTGGGGCGGCCAGAAGTTCATCCAAGTCGACATCTCGCCCACGGAGATGGACAGCAACGTGCGCATCGACGCGCCGGTCGTCGGCGACATCGGTTCGTGTGTCTCGGCGCTGCTGGCACGCATCGATGGCAACTGGTCCAAGCCGCCGGCCGAGTGGCTGAATGCCGTGGCCGAACGCAAGAACAAGAACGTGGCGAAGATGGCCGAGACCCTGGCCAAGGACCCGAAGCCGATGAACTTCCAAAGCGCACTGAACGTGGTGCGCGACATCGTCAAGGCCAATCCCGACGCGATGCTGGTCAACGAAGGTGCCAACGCGCTGGACTTCACGCGCTCGATCGTCGACATGTACAAGCCACGCAAGCGCCTGGACGTGGGCACCTGGGGCGTGATGGGTATCGGCATGGGTTTCGCGGTGGCCGCTGCAGTCGAAACGGGCCAGCCGGTGATCGCGATCGAGGGCGACAGCGCCTTCGGCTTCAGCGGCATGGAGGTCGAAACGATCTGCCGCTACAACCTGCCGGTATGCGTCGTGATCCTCAACAACAACGGCGTGTACCGCGGCACCGACAAGAACCTGGGCGGCGGCAAGGACGTGGCGCCAACCGTCTTCGTCAAGGATGCGCGCTACGAGAAGATGATGGAGGCGTTCGGTGGCGTCGGTGTCTACGCCACGACGCCCGCCGAGCTGCGCCGTGGCATGGAAGAAGCGGTTCGCTCCCGCAGGCCGACGTTGATCAACGCGATCATCGACGAGACGGCAGGCACCGAAAGCGGCCGCATCACCAGCCTGAATCCCGCGGCCAGGAAGAAGTCGTAACTACATCCCTAGGAGTTCTTGATGAGCAAAGCCCTGGACGGCGTCCGAATCCTCGACTTCACGCATGTGCAGTCGGGCCCCACCTGCACGCAGCTGCTGGCCTGGTTCGGCGCCGACGTGATCAAACTCGAGAAGGCCGGCGAGGGGGACGCCACGCGCGGCCAGTTGCGCGACATTCCCGATGTGGACAGCCTGTACTTCACGATGCTGAACCACAACAAGCGCTCGATCACCGTCAACACCAAGGATCCCAGGGGCAAGGCGGTGGTCGACCGCCTGATCAAGACCTGCGACGTGCTGGTCGAGAACTTCGCCCCTGGCGCGCTCGACCGCATGGGCTTCACGTGGGAGCGCATCCAGCAGCTCAACCCGCGCATGATCGTGGCGTCGGTCAAGGGTTTCGGGCCCGGCCCCTACGAAGACTGCAAGGTCTACGAAAACGTCGCGCAGTGCGCCGGCGGCTCGGCGTCGACCACCGGCTTCGACGACGGCCCGCCGCTGGTCACCGGCGCGCAGATCGGCGACTCGGGCACCGGGCTGCACCTGGCGCTGGGCATCGTCGCGGCGCTCTACCAGCGCAATACGACCGGGCGCGGCCAGAAGGTACTGGCGGCGATGCAGGACGGCGTGCTGAACCTGTGCCGTGTCAAGCTGCGCGACCAGCAGCGCCTGGCGCGCACCGGAACGATGCATGAGTATCCGCAATATCCGGACGGCAAGTTCGGCGACGCGGTGCCGCGCGCCGGCAACGCGTCGGGGGGCGGCCAGCCGGGTTGGATCCTCAAGTGCAAGGGTTGGGAGACCGATCCCAACGCCTACATCTACTTCATCACCCAGGCGGCCGTCTGGCCTGCGGTGTGCAAGGTGATCGGCCAGGAAGACTGGATCACCGATGAGGCCTACGCGACGCCGGCGGCGCGCCTGCTGCACCTGAAGCCGATCTTCGCGCGCATCGAGCAGTGGACGATGACCAAGACCAAGTTCGAGGCGATGGACATCCTGAACAAGTACGACATCCCGTGCGGGCCGATCCTGTCGATGAAGGAGATCCTCGAGGAGCCGTCGCTTCGCGCCACCGGCACGATCGTCGAGGTCGATCATCCCACGCGCGGCAAGTACTTCACGGTGGGCAACCCGATCAAGATGTCGGACAGCCCCACCGAGGTCACGCGCTCGCCGCTGCTGGGCGAGCACACCGAGGACGTGCTGACGCAACTGGGCTACAGCGCGGCCGAGATCGCCGGGCTGCGTGAGGCGCGCGTGATCTGAGCACGGCAGCCGCGCCCACCCGACAGAACCACCGCATAACGACCAAGGGGACACCATGACTGACGTTGACAAGGCCAAGGTCCGCAAGCTGCTCGACGCCGTCAAGGCCGACGGCCGCTCCTCGCTGACGGCCCCCGAGGGCAAGCAGGTCTGCGATGCCTATGGCATCGCGGTGCCGCAGGAGGGCCTGGCCGGCAGCGCGGCCGAGGCTTCGAAGCTGGCCTCGACGATGGGCTTCCCGGTGGTCATGAAGATCGTGTCGCCCGACATCCTTCACAAGACCGAGGCCGGCGGCGTGATCGTCGGCGTCAAGAGCGCCGACGAGGCTTCGAAGGCCTACGACACGATCCTGACAAACGCCAAGGCCTACAAGGCCGACGCCAAGATCGTCGGCGTGCAGGTGCAGCAGATGCTCAAGGGTGGCCAGGAGGTCATCGTCGGCGCGGTCACCGACGGCAGCTTCGGCAAGCTCGTGGCCTTCGGCCTCGGTGGCGTGCTGGTCGAGGTGCTGAAGGACATCACGTTCCGTCTCGCGCCGGCCACGCAGGCCGACGCGCTGTCGATGCTCGACGGCATCCAGGCGGCCGAGATGCTCAAGGGCGTGCGCGGCGGCGATCCGGTCAACCGCGAGGCGCTGGCCAAGCTGATCGTCGGCGTCAGCCAGCTGGTCAGCGACTTCCCGGAAATTGCCGAGATGGACCTGAACCCGGTGTTCGCGACGAAGCACTCCGCGGTCGCCGCCGATGTGCGCATCGTGGTCGACTTCGCGCAAAGGGCGCCACGCTACAGGCCGCCGGAAGCCGAGGTCGTGACATCAATGAACCGGATCATGCAGCCCAAGGCCGTGGCCGTGATCGGTGCGTCGGACGAAACCGGCAAGATCGGCAACTCGGTGATGAAGAACCTGATCAACGGCGGCTACAAGGGCCAGATCATTCCGATCCACCCGAAGGCCGCCGAGATCATGGGCCACAAGGCCTACAAGTCGGTGAAGGATGTGCCGGGCGAGATCGACACCGCGGTCTTCGCGATTCCCGCCAAGCTGGTCGCAGGCGCGCTCACCGAATGCGGCGAGAAGAAGATCGCCGGCGCGGTGTTGATCCCCTCGGGCTTCGCCGAGACCGGCAACATGGAAGGCCAGCTCGAACTGGTCGAGATCGGCCGCAAGTACAACATCCGTCTGATGGGGCCCAACATCTACGGCTTCTACTACACGCCGGCCAACCTGTGCGCCACGTTCTGCACCGCGTATGACGTGAAGGGCTCGGCGGCACTGTCGTCGCAAAGCGGCGGCATCGGCATGGCGATCATTGGTTTCTCGCGCTCGGCCAAGATGGGCGTCTCGGCGATCGTCGGCCTGGGCAACAAGAGCGACATCGACGAGGATGACCTGCTGCTGTTCTTCGAGCAGGATCCGAACACGAAGGTCATCGCGCAGCACTGCGAGGACCTGAAGGACGGCCGTGCCTTCGCCGAGGTGGCCAAGCGTGTCTCGAAGAAGAAGCCGGTCATCATGCTCAAGGCCGGCCGCACCGCTGCCGGCGCCAAGGCGGCGAGCTCGCACACCGGTGCGCTGGCGGGCAACGACAAGATCTACGACGACGTACTGCGCCAGTCGGGCGTGATACGCGCCAAGTCGCTGCGCGACCTGCTCGACTTCGCGCGCGGTGTGCCGATCCTGCCCACGCCAAAGGGCGAGAACGTGGTCATCATCACCGGCGCGGGCGGCTCGGGGGTGCTGCTGTCGGACGCCTGCGTGGACAACGGTCTGAAGCTGATGCCGATGCCTGCAGACCTGGACGCGGCGTTCCGCAAGTTCATCCCGCCCTTCGGCGCCGCGGGCAACCCGGTGGACATCACTGGCGGCGAGCCGCCGCAGACCTACAAGAACACCGTGCTGCTGGGCCTGTCGGACCCGCGTATCCACGCGCTGATCCTCGGCTACTGGCACACCATCGTCACGCCACCTATGGTATTCGCAAGAATCATGGTCGAGGCCCGCGAGGAGATGCTCGCCAAGG